>Ga0116134_1000815_pt1 | contig 15976 bp, 11 predicted proteins | sample June2015DPH_19_5_FD_89737 | JGI IMG/M metagenome (GOLD analysis project Ga0116134, IMG submission 89737) | Peatland microbial communities from SPRUCE experiment site at the Marcell Experimental Forest, Minnesota, USA - June2015DPH_19_40 | ecosystem: Environmental > Terrestrial > Soil > Wetlands... | reverse complement strand
CTCCGCCACCAGCCGTTTCAACTTGCCGTTTTCTTTCTCCAGTTCTTTCAGCCGCTTCGCCGGGTCCATCTTCAATCCGCCGTATTCCTTGCGCCAGCGATAGAACGTCTGCACAGTGATCGCGGCTTCTTCGCAGGCTTGTGGGGTGGTTTTTCCGTTCGCGATGCCGACTTCAATCTGCTGCAGCATCGTCACGACTTGCTCTGGTTTGTACCTCTGGATGGGCATGACCCGTGTTTCCTCCAAGTGGATTCTCTCTCATTCCACCTGGTACAAATTTCGCCGGTCAGGTCAGGCCACGCTTATCGGTTCTATTTGTCGGGAAACCAAATGAAGAAAAGTGCGGCGAGTAAGGGTGCAGGTCGGAGCATAGAATGATCCCGGGTCCGGAAAAAGGGATTGGACTCCAGAACTCTACCACGGTGGGCAACCTTGTAGGGTTATACCCGTGTTACGCAGGACAGATCTGACCCGGAAAGTCGAATAGCCACTAAAACAAACGCGGGAAGCATCACCGCTTCCCGCATCCATTCCACGCACTCGCTGGTTATTTTTGTGTAAACGGCAACCCGGGCAAGGTTTCCGTATGCTCGGACCTTACCGCACTCAACTGCGTCGGATCGAGCCCCAGAGCTTTCACGATCGTGGGCGCAATCTGCCGCGTCTCGACCTGATCATTAAACGTTGCCGCCTTGTATTTCGGATTTGAAACAATCAGCAGAACGTTGCGATCGTCATAGGCAAAGCCGCCGTGCTCGGAAACCTTGGCGGTACCACCCGTGTAGATGACACCGACGTTCGGAGCCACAATGATGTCCGGAACCCGGGAATCGGTGAGCGGATCGTTGAATTGCAGCGTGAGCGATGGGCCGGCGAAAATCTCTCCCTGCCCGAACAGATTCTCGTTCGCCGCCAAAGTTGCCACCGAGCTCTCAGTCTGGCTTTGATCGGTCAGCCAGAGCATCGAGATATCGTCCTCATCTGCTTGTGCAACCGGCAAGCCAGGCCCGACTCCGTTCGGAGAGAGGATCTGGGATGGTGGCTCATCGGAAGGATCATCGCCCGGAATGCGCAGCACGCGATTGATATCAATCGGCGACTGCCCATGCTTGGCCGATACAATGATCAACGTCGAGTCCAGCAGCCCTTGCTTCGTCAGTTCGGTAACCATTTGACCAATCGCAGTGTCCACATACTGGATCTCGCTGAACAAGGATTGGCTCGGCGTTCCCAGCGGGTCCAGATAACCACCCGTCAGGCTGAGCGATTTTTCCACCAGCTTTTCACCGACGCTCACCGCCTGGAAGTTCATACCAAACACGTTTGGCACAGGTGCGGTGCCGCTTCCATCGTGGGTCTTGCCATCAATCCAATTCAGCACCGCTTGCACCTTGTATTGGTCGTAGCAGCGGATGTTCTGGAAACTATCCGTCCATGCGTTTGTATTCTGAGCGGCGCCCGGGTCTGGAAGCGGGTTGCAACCTTGGACCGTTGGCAGTGGCACCGGAATCGAGTTGATTTCTGGCGACCACAAATCATCGACGCCGTCGCCACTCGGTCCATTGGTAAAGTCATAGGACGGATGTTTGTCCGACCACGCCGTGTAACCGCCCGCATTTTTTACCACGTTGAAAATCGTGTTGTCGCGGATGTAGCTGTGCGGATAGACCGGAGCGCAGCTATTCTTCGGATCGCGCGGCAGATAGTCGGGATTGATTCCGTTGATCCCGGAGCTACCGTTCGTCTTTCCGGAGTCGAGCTTCAGATAGTTGTAGTCAATCTCTTCGTCGAATCCAACCTGCGTGCCAATCACGCTCGGGCAAAGCTTGGCTCCGCCGATAATCCCGTAAGGCGTCGTCTTCGCCGGAGGGGAGAGCGCGCGATCGTAGCTGACGTCATAGAAAATTCCGGCGGAACGCGGCGTCCCGCCCGTAATTTGAGCCACCAGCCCAGGGAAGGAATCGGAAGGTTTCGAAGTCAGCGCTTGCAGATAATGCACTCCCGTTGAAGAAAGCGACGCCAGATGCGGACAATAAGTCGAATTCCCATAAAGCGGAACGCCTTTGGAGCAATTGGCGAAGTCGAGGGCGTGCATGCCGTCGATGCTAATGAGTAACACGTGTTGAATCTTGCTGTTTCCTTGTGCAGCGGCCGTCAATGGAAACAGGCTCGCCAGCGCCAAAGCAACCAGCCCGAGGGGGAGAAAACGACGATCGGACACTTTTAGCCTCCTGATACTGCAACGATAGAAACGTAAGCTAGAAGTATTCGCCCTGTGCAGTCCGCCCGGGTTAACGGGATGTGAATCGTACATTAAGAAACTGTGAACTACGCCTGGAACTTCAATGCGGTTGGCAATCGTTAGTTTCTTGACGTCCAAAACGATTATTTGCCTTGGGTTGCACCCTTCGCTGAGGGCACCGAGATCGTGACCGAGTCAGGTTCGGTCCAAACGGCTTTGCCGCTCGTCAGGTCGAGACGATGCATGGTGGCCTTCAATGTGCCGCCATCGACCTCCACCATGATGTAGTGATAATTCACTTCTTTACTCTGGAAAGGATCGTCTTTAGCACGCTCAATCGGATAAGCGTGCGCTCCCGCGCCGCCGGTCACGAAATACGTGACGCCGCCGTGCTCATGGCGTTCGTAGTTGTGCACGTGTCCGGAGAAAACCACAATGCGGGCGCGCTGGTTCTGCTGCCGCGCTTCCAGCATCTTGGCCAGATCTTTCTCCCGCGAGCGGGCGGAGTGTCCGCCGCCAAACATTTTCTTATCCGACGAACTGGTGTAGGGAGGATGGTGAAGAACGATGAACACGAAGTCCACATCACCCGGAAGATGGTCCAGCTTCTGGGCGAGCCATTGCCCTTGTGGACCGGAGGTTTCGTCGAGCGAACTGTCCAGCACCAGCATCAACGCGTTGGCGAAGCGTACGGAATAGTAGACGCTGTTTTTCAGGTCAGGGAAGCGCTCGAAATAATTGGCGAGCGCAACTTTTTCACTGCCGTGGAGATCGTGGTTGCCCAGTGCCGGGTAGACGGGGATCTTCTTCTCGCGCCAAATCGCGGTTTCGCTATCCCACACCTTCCAGTCGTCCTTGTCATAACCGTTGTAGACGATGTCGCCGCCAAAGGAGATAAACGCAGGATTAGTCTGGGCAATCGCTTGCACCAGCGCCTGACGCGCAGGGGGATTTGCCGCTTCCGTGTCTTTGGGATCGTGGAAGCGCGAATCTCCATAGGCGACGAAGTGAAAAGGCGCGCTCACTTGCAATTGCAAATCAACCGGCTCGGTTTGTGGTGCAGCCTGCGAGTGCGGGCCTGAGCAGGCAACACAAGCAAGAAGAACAAGTATCGGCAATCTGTGGAAGAGCTTCATTTCCGACCCACCACCATTACTTCAAATTGTCCAGCTTCCGCCGTGGATAGAAATAATTGATGCGTTTTAGGATCGAGCGCCATGGTCTTCGCCTTGGGCAAAGTCTTCACATTTTGGACAACGGAGTACTTGTCCGGGCTGTCCTGGTGAATCACCGTGATGGTGCCTTCTCCGTTGGAATTGAAAACCAGCCGCGACTCGGGATCGAAGGCGGTGGCGTCCACGTGGTCGCCGATGGGCAGGGTTGTGATCACCTGGCCCGTATCCGCATTCATGACGGCCATCACTTTGCTACGGCAGCCGATGAACAAGCGCCGATTGGCCCGGTCCATAGCCATACTGGAAGGCGATGAACAAGGCGCGGTCGGCCAGCGTTGTTCGACGTTCAACGAACGAGAATTGATTTTCAGAACCAGGCTTGCGTCTTCCACGTTATCGTAAACATACCCTGAACCGTCCGCTACCGCAAACTCGGGACCACCGCCGAGATCCACGGTTCCCGCCACTTTTCCATCCGCTGCCTGGATCGCCGTGGCGCTGTTGCTGTCGCCATTAAATGCGAATACTCGCGACGTGGCGGGATCATAAATGATCGCGTCGGGCTTCTTGCCCACCGGAACTTCGGCGATCGTCTTCAAAGCCTTCAGATCGAAGATCGTAACCGTCGACGACTGGCCGTTACTTACGAACCCGCGTCCCAGTTCTGGAGCGATGGCAATTCCATGCACACCGGGAGTGTTCTCGATCTTGCCGACGATAGCGCCCGAATCAACGTCGAGCACTTCGACCTGGGTTCCGTGGGAGACATAGAGCCGTCTTCCGGCTTCATCGACGGCGAGGTAGTCCCAGCTACCCTGGCCGGCTACCGGGATCTTCTTGATTACGTGATAGCCGCCAGTCTGGGCATGTGCGGCAATGAAGCTCAAAGACAGCACAAAGGCAAGCAGAGTTTTCAACGGGCTCCTCCTGAGAACGCGTGATTTCAATTGTACTGATTCAACCCGGTACAAGAACTACGAACCGGCGGAACGTTGGAGTCCGCCCGCCGCGAACTAGAATATGAAGCGAACCATGAACTGCAGCTGCCGCGGCGTGCCGGTTCCCGTGTTCCCGGCGGCGGCGTTGTCGTTGTTGCTGTTGAAGTTTACCGACGAATCAATGAGGCCGAAATCCCCTTTAGCTGCTAAGTTCTGCAGATTCGATTGGGTAGGAGCATACGACAAGGTCAGATCCAAGGGGTCGGCTAGCTGCACGTGATTGAAGATATTGAATGCCTGCACCGCGAACTCCATCGACAATCGTTCTGTGAATTTTGTCGCTTTCGTAAGCGCCAGATCGATCTGCCAGGTATTCGGAGCGCGAATGATGCCGTTCGGCTCGTTCCCGAATCGGGTGAAATTCCCGTTCCCATCGACGGGCGGCGCCTGAAACGCGGCCGCGTTAACCAGTGGTGAGCCACCACCGTTGGGACCAGCAGGGTGAGGGTGGGACAACATCACCGGTACACCTGGAACCAGATCTGGTCGCTGGTTGGTCTGGTCGTTGCCGTCGGGAAGGAGGTAGGTATAGGGAAAGCCGTTGAATGGGGACGTTGGATTGCTGATTGATCCGCTAAGGTCCATCTGCACAGTCAGGGGGTGCCCGGTGTGCCAGAGGCCGATACTGCTCAGGCTCCATCCGCCGATGATTTTGCCAAGCGCACCTGAATGATTCATATACGGTTTGCCCGGCCCAAACGGAAGCTCGTACTCAGTGTTGGCCGCGATATTGTTCCGAATGTCATAAACGCTCGGACCTTTATCGCATTCAAGGCAATTTACATTCTCCGGTCCTGTCGATTCGCCTCCTCCGACGGATCCATCATTAATGGAATGCGACCAGGTATAGCGCCATTGGAAGGAGAAGCCGTTGGCGAAACGCCGTTCCAGAGATGCGCCCAGCGCGTGATAGGTGCTGGATCCGATGTCGCGCTTGATATCGACCGAACCAAAGGGATTTCCGTTCGGATAGTATGGGTCCAAAGTGCGAACACAGTCGGCTCCGAAGGCATTGTTGTTATTGAGAGTCACCGGCTCGGTACATAGATTTACGGCTCCGCGCGAGAACAGATGCAGGCCGCGGCTGCCGATATATTGCAACGAGAACAGGAAATTGGCCGGCAGTTGTTGCTCCACCGTCAGCCCCCATGTCTCCACGTACAAATCGCGGCGGCCCTCTCGCTGCAGCGCCCGCGGGTGGTTCGCTTGTTTCGTTGCGATGGCAGATAGATCAGGGTCTTGTTGCGCATAGGCAGGCTGCAATTGCGTAGTGGAATTGACGAGAATGCGAGACGTGTCACTCTCCAGCCCCGCGTTCAAGTCGTCATTTTGCGCTGCGCCGTGATAGATCCCATATCCGGCGCGAAACACAGTCTTCCCCTGATACTTTTCAGGCGCCCAGGCGAGCGCAAGTCTCGGATCAAAGTTGCGGTAGGTTGCATTATAGAGAGCTGGATTTCTGGGACACGGTGGGGTGTTGATCGGGCCCGGACTCGGTGCGACGTTGTAAGAACCGGATCCCAGACAGACACCATGGAATTGATTTAGGTCAAACACTGTTGTCCGGTTGGTGGCTTCATCGGCAACGCCGTAGTAATCCCAGCGAACGCCAGCCGTGAATGTGAACGTTGGCGTGACCTTGAATTCGTCCTGAAAATACGGCATGTAGAAAGTGCGGCGGAGCCGGTGACAGCACCACGGGGCGATGTAATCGATGCTGCTCAAAGCTGCGGTCGCGAGCGAGTAGTCGTCGCCGAAGGTCAGGACGTTGTTCGAAGTTTGCCCCTGATTGAGCCGGACGCGGCGGATTTCCATACCTGCCTTGAATGCATGCCGCCCATGAACCCAGGTTAGATTGTCGACCCCGCCGTAGGTTGTGCCGACCTCGATATCGGCACTCGTATTGTTCAGAGTAACGAAGTCGTTCGTCGTAACGTTGTATGGTAAAGCGCTTCCCCCGGGGTTGTGAAATGGCGATCGATTGACATAGAGCTTCGCTTCGTTAAATACGGTGGGACTGAAAGTATGCTGTAGCGCCAGCATGTAATTTGCGGGATGATTGATGGTTGACTGGTTGTCCCCGGGTACCGTTGGGTTCGTAGCCGGTGCGTACCAAATGCTGATGTCGCGCTGGGCGCGGCCGTAAAGCAGAGTTTTCTCGCTGATCTTCTGGTCAATCCGTACCAGCCACGTATCTTCGTGGATGGTCGTCTGCCTGCCAGCGGTGAGGAGATCTTGATTGCCGCCTTGAAATGAGAATGCGCCGTCGGGAATAACGAAGTGCGGCGTGCAACCATCGATCGTCCCAACTGAAGCGCGCCATGGAAACGCCCGCATGACTCGGCACATCGTGGGCCCGATGCCAAGGCTCTGCGCCTGATCCAACACATACTTTTGATAGGGCACGGTGATGCCTTGCGGTTCACCTGCCGGAAAACTCGCGCAGCACAGTCCGGCGGGAACAATCATTTGCTGCCCGTTGAATTGCAATTGGCGGATTCCTTCGTAGTTGATGAAGAAGAATGTCTTGTTCTTTACGATCGGCCCGCCAAGCGACATCCCATATTGGCCCATTCGGAATGGCGAGATTGCGGGGTTGCCGTTGATGTCGAAATCAAGGAAACTGCGCGCGTCGAAATAGGAATTTCTGAGATAACCATAGACTGTGCCGTGGAGATTGTTCGTGCCGGATTTCGTTTCGGCATCAATCTGGCCGCCCGCTTGCGTTCCATATTCCACGTCATACAGCGCGCTGTTCACGCGGTACTCCTCGATCGCGTCCTCTGAGATCTGCAGACGCGTTGTCGACTTCTGCGCCTGTTCCTGGATGCCGCCTGCGTCGACGCCGTCGATCTGGAAGTTGTTGTCGTCACGCGCGCGCCCGGCGAAACGGATCGTTCTCTGATCGCCTCCGCCATCATCCTGGGCAAATGGCGCCAGCAACGAGAGAGTCGTCCAGTCGCGCCCATTGTTCGCGAGATCCGCAATTTGCTCAGGGCGAATCACGGTGCCTGCCTCCGCCGAAGTACGGTTGGTCATTTCATTGGAAGCATTGACCTCAACCTTTTCAGTCACTGCTCCAACCGGAAGCCTGATGTCCTGAGTGTGCGTCTCTCCCACTTCCAGAATGACATTCTGAATCACGGTAGTCTTAAAGCCGTTACTCGAAATCGTCACCGTATAGCGGCCGACCGCTAGGCCGGGGATGCGGTAGTACCCAACAGTATTTGTCGGCTGTTCGGAGCTGAGACCAGTTGCGACGGCCACAACCTTTACGCTGGCGCCGGCCACCACGGCTCCCGATGAATCTCTAACCGTGCCTTCGAGTTCCGCGCGATCTATTTGCGCCTCGGCCGATATTCCTAAAATTAAAGCGAAGATTAGAGCTGCAGTGCAGTGCAAAGCAAGAACCAGAACAGAGGAGGAGTGAGCGGGTTTCATGGATTTTAAGCTCCTTGAGAACAAGCACCGGGAATCAGACCGGACCTCCGCACGAATGCCAGGAGAATGCAACAACTGCCCAGGGCCACGGAGGTTGCTCGACAAGAGATTGTAGGGAGCCGCTGTGAAGGGGTTATTAAAGGGAGGTTAATAATTTTTCAGACTCTGGTCGAAGAGCACCTTCGCGTTCTACCCTAGTGCTTCAGATCTCACGACCAATCGAGCTTGACAGGTCTGTCCGATGAAACTGCTGGTGGTCGAAGATGAACGGCGAATGCTGCAGTTGCTGCGCCAAGGTTTGAGTGAAGAAGGGCACACGGTCTCGTGCGCGGTAGATGGCAGCGAAGGATTGCGGATGGTCCGCGACCACCACTTCGATGTGGTCATCCTTGACGTGATGATGCCAAAGATAGACGGATTCGAGCTGGCGCGGCGCATGCGCACCGAAAACAACCTGACGCCAGTGCTGATGCTCACCGCCAGAGATGCGGTTCCAGACGTCGTGCAGGGCCTGGATCTGGGCGCTGACGACTACATGACCAAGCCGTTCTCATTCAGCGAACTCCTGTTGCGGATTCGCGCCGTAAGTCGGGGGGCGGCGGCTCCGGCGAGAGCGCACTTGCAGGTCGATGGTCTGCTGTTGAATCCCGGCACGCGAGAGGTGTATCGCGACGGGACGCGCCTGAGTCTGACGCGCTCCGAATACAAGTTATTGGAGCGGCTCATGCGCGATGCCGGGCAGGTGGTGACGAGGGAAACACTGATTGCGTCTTCAGGGCGTGAAATGGGGAGCAATACGCTGGAAGCCTTTGTCCGGTTGCTGCGCAATAAAGTTGATTGTGATGATAACGGTAAACACTGGCGAAAACTGATTCACACCGTGCGGGGCGTCGGATACGTGATTAGCGCGGACTGGCAATCATGAAAAAACTCTCCATCGGCCTTCGGCTTACCTTGTGGTACCTGGCGATCTTCGCCGCCGCCCAGGTTTTGTTCGGAGTTGCCATGTGGCTGGTTCTGCGACAAGACCTCTACAGCATCGCCGACGGCGCCCTGACCGCTCAGATCGAGGACGTGACCAGCTTTCTGAAGTCGCAGAAGAAGAAGAATATGACGGTAGTCAAGCTTCGGGAGGAGGCCTCCGAGGCATATGTTGGGGAGCACTCTGGCGACTTCTTGCAAATTTACGATGCGGATGGAAACTGGATCTTCCGGGCTCCTTTGCTGGAACGAACTGGATTTGCACCAGTAGCGGCGACCTTGATCAAAGGACCTGCGTTTCAAAACTTCGAGCTGGGGAACAAGCCATTTCGCTTCCTCGCGCAGAGAATTGAGGTCAACGGCCGCGCCTATGCCGTACAGGCGGGTCTGCCCACCGATCAGACGATTGCCACGCTGTCGTTGTTTCGGCGTTACCTCCTGATGCTGGCGCCGCTGTCGCTGCTCGCAGCGGCCTCAGGAGGTTACTGGCTTAGCCGCAAGGCCTTGTCTCCGGTCGATGCAATCACGCGGACGGCTAGAAGCATTGGCGGCGGCAACCTGGGCGACCGGCTGGAAAAACTTAATACGGGCGATGAACTCCAGCGATTGTCGGGCACATTGAATGAGATGTTGGCGCGCATTGAAGACGCGTTTCTCCGCGTAACCCAGTTCACGGCGGATGCGTCGCACGAACTGCGTACACCCATCTCGCTCATTCGAACGGAGGCGGAAATCGCCCTCCGGAAATCGAGAGGAGACGCGGAATATCGCGAAGCTTTACGCCACATCTTGCTGGAGGCGGAAAGAACTACCTCCCTGATCGAAGAGTTGTTGTCGCTCGCCCGTTCTGATTCCGGGCGTGAAAACTTGCATCTGAGAACGCTTGACCTATGTTCAGCCGTCAAGGAAACCGCGACCGAATGGCGTCAACTGGTGGAGTCCCGCAATCTGCAGTTTACGCAAGCGATCGCGGATTGCGAGCTTCCAGTTCTGGCAGACCGAAGGGCCGTGCAAAGACTGCTGGCTATCCTCCTCGATAATGCCGTCAAGTACACGCCGGCGCCCGGAGCCGTCGACCTGCATTTGGAAGCCCGGAATGGCAACGCGATAATTAGCGTGCGCGACACGGGAATTGGAATCTCCGAACAAGATCGCAGCAAAATCTTTGAACGTTTTTATCGCGTGGACAAGGCCAGAAGCCGTGAGTTTGGTGGAGCCGGCATTGGGCTCGCCATCGCCGACTGGATTGTGCAGCAGCATCGCGGGTCGATCGCCGTTCAAAGCTCGATTGGCAGCGGATCAACCTTTCTCGTCGAGCTTCCCCTGCAACCGGCGGCGGTTCTCGATCTGCCGCAGGCAGGAGCGTTCACGGACTACGCCGACAACTCGCCGGAGAAGCTCCGCGGTTGATTCGTGAGCTGTGAGCTTTGCGCCGCGACTTCTTCACAAACCGCTGCCCGCTACCGTAGCTGTCCGTCACCATTTCGGTTGTGCTTTGCGAGCCCTGCATCAAGAGACCAGTTCCCGCCACCTACTGAAATGAGAAAGACCAAGCAGCAGAACATGGCGAAATCGGTGCGGGCATCGCTGACCATGTACCAGAAACCCTGGTTTGCGCGAAACAATTCTGGAATCTTCGTCGTCCCAATCGCAGTCATGATCACGATCAGTAGCGGAATGGACACGAGTCTCGTCCCAATCCCCAGTAGAAGCAGGAGACCGCAGAGAATCTCGAAAGTACCCACAAAATGAGCCGTGAAGTATGGATGTGAAAACCCGATTCTCGTGAAGCGAACCACTCCCATGTTGGGGTCCATGTACTTCAGAATGCCTTGGCTAGAGAAGATCAGCCCCACCGCAATCCGAACCAGCAGCACGCTGCGTGGGGCTTGCGTGGGCTTGAGCAGGAATTGAAGAATTGTGCTCATCGAAGGATCACCTCAATACAGGTCCGTAGCCCGCTTCCTATCGCGATTCATTTGACCCTGCCAGCGCGGACCATATTCGTTGGCGTGTGTGTAAGCATTTTTAGCCAATGAGGCCTCTTAATTCGAACACACGGGGATCCTATCTCCGCGTTTCGGTCGTCTACCTGGAATCACTTCAATGGGCGGTCACTCGGGCGAAGCCAATGCTATGTACGATCCGGCACCTAACTACGTGCCTTGAGACACAGACTTTTGTGTGCTATACATCCTAGCGTGAGTAGTATTTTGGGAGGTCGCTATGCGGCGACGTACTCTGCTCCTCGCTTTTTTCTTTTCCGTTCCTCTGTTGCTCGCTCCGGCGCTTCCCGCTAACAACCGACCTAAGAACGCCACGTCGGACAAGATCCGACAGGACTTCAGCAAGTCCGTGGATATCCCCGGTGCAGAAAAGGTAGGGGCGGAACAGTGTGCTCAGTGTCACGCGGACCTCGCCAAAGGCTTCCGCCGGAGCGCGCACTCGATGCAGGAGGTTGCGTGCGAACAGTGCCATGGCGCAGGCAGCCTGCATGTGGCGGCGGGCGGGTACTCCACCGAATCGAAAGACAAGATCATCAGCTTCCGCGACCGTTCCGCCGAGCAGGCGAACGGTGTATGCCTAAGCTGCCACGCCAAATCCGATCACGTCCGCAACTGGTTTTCGGGCGCACACCAGGCGCAGGACATGAAGTGCGTCGACTGCCACACCATTCATGGCGAAGCTCACGGCGAGATGCGTGGCGGGTTCCAGGGCGAAAACCCTGGCATTCCGAGAGCGATCGAGTCTCGCCGGCAGCAGAATGAAAACTGCTTGCGGTGCCACCAGAAGCAAAATGCCGAAGCGGATCTTCCGTACCACCACCCGATTCGCGAAGCCAAGATGAGTTGCTCGGATTGTCATGATCCGCATGGCGGCAGCGCGGGCAACAACCTGAAGTTGTCCAACACCAACCAACTCTGTTTGACCTGCCATGCCGAATACCAGGGACCGTTCACTTTCCAGCACCCTCCGGTAACCGAGAGCTGCCTGAAGTGTCACTCGTCCCATGGTTCGCCGAACCAGAACATGCTGACCGTGAGCCAACCAGCTCTCTGCCTGCAGTGTCATTCAGCACACCACAACGGTGCGAGCTTGCCCCTGGTCGACCAATGTACCAATTGCCATAACGCAATCCATGGTACCGACATACCTTCCGCAACGGGCGGAAGCAAGTTCATCGATAAGTAGTACCGGGCCAAAAGAGTGGTTTGCGCAAGGAGTCATGCCATGAATAGGATTTCCGCACTCCTCATCGTTACAGTGACCGTTGCACTCATGGTTGCAGTAGCAACCTACCCGGTGAAGGCGCAGCAGCAACCAACGAGCTCGGGCACTTCGCAGCCGGAGAATGTCCCCGACCTCAACTACCATCTCACGGTGATGATGCCGCAATACCGCTTCCTGGACACCAGCGGATACGGCGGGCGGGTGGGCGAGTACGACTCCTTGCAACAATCGCTGGGCGGTGATTTGTCCTTCAACTATGTGGATGTTCCGGACCACATGACCATCAAGACCACGTGGGACGTCCTGAGCCGCGACGACTACGACTTGAAATCGCGGATCATCTTTGGGAAGTGGCTTGACTTCACGCTCGACGATCGTAGTTTTGTCCATCACCTCGATGACATTTCCTATTTTGGAGCAGCGGTGATTTCTCCAGACCTCATTCGCATCGATACGATCCCTCCAGATTCCTTATTGGGCATAAGACGCCGGATGAACAACGCTTCCGGTAAGGTCCAGTTGCCCAACATACCGGTGAAACTGTTTGTCAAAGGCGGTTGGCAAGCGCGGGACGGGAACAGCCAGATGCAGTACTTCGACATGGGCGGGAACGGGACACCGACGGATACTGGATGCGATAACTGTCACTCCGCTTCTCAGTACCGCACCCTGAACTATACGACCCGGAATATAGCCGGAGGCGCCGAAGTCAAGTTAGGAAGCTTAATGAAACTCGTGTACCAGCATGAGTTTCGCAGCTTCAACGATCGCATGCCGAATCCTTCAGATTTCTATGGAGCCTCAAATCCCAACTTGGACACCCCCCCGGCAAACATTCCTTATACCCCTGCTGGTTACTATGTTCACAGCGTATTACCACGCAATCAAACGCAGTCCGACTTGCTCCAGATCAGCATGGCGGTCGCGCATCACGTTACTTTAAATGGCGACGTCAGCTACGCGCGGACGATCAACCTGTATACCCCGCCCGCCCCGCGAGCTCTGGTTACCGGCGATCATTCCCAGAATTCCCTTAACGCGGACGCCACTCTCATCTGGAATCCGGTTTCCCAGTTGCGGGCAGTGGCAGACTTTCATCAGCAAAATCTGATCAACGAGTTTGTCTCGCAGTATTCGCTGGCTGACCCCACCGTGTTCTACGCTTTTGGCAACCCATCTTTGCACCGGCACTGGGGCGGTCTGAAGCTCGCTTACCGCGTCTCAAAACAGTTTGACCTGGAGGCGCACTACACGCGCATGAACATTACGCGGTCAAACTCAGGTTTATGGCCGCAGTTCTCCTCGCCCGATAACACGGATCCGCTTTACGTGGTGCCGGTAACCTTCAGCAACACCGTGGGAGCGGCCGTGCATTATCACAGCGCAGAATTGTGGAATGCAAGAGCAGGCTATGAGTGGACCGGAACACACGATCCAGGTTATGTCACCGACCCTCACACCAATAACCGATTGTTTGGCGACGTTACCATTACTCCGGCTCACTGGCTTACTTTCGGCAACGACGCCAACGTAATTCTGCAGAAGTCGTTTCCTGTCCTGCAACGGACCAATCACCTCTACGTTGATTCCCTGTTCGTGACTATCAAGCCCGTTCCGAAGTGGACCGTTGGGGGCGCATACACGTACTTACAAGACAATCTTCGGACTGACATGCAATTCGGCAACGATCCGGTTGTCGCGCTCTATACGCAGCCGCTGGTTCCTTATAAGCAGCTAAGCCAGACCTTTTCCGCACACACCACCTATGAACTGGCCAAGCGCGTAGGGCTCAATCTAAACGTCGCGCACTCGGCAGCCCATAGCGGAATGCGGCCGGATCTCAATCCAGCGGACTACCCGACCTTTCCATGGACGACAGCCCCAGGGGGCGACCCGCAGTTCCCAGCGCATCTTGCCGGAGCGCTCGGGATTGGTGCAGGTCCAGTGTCCCAGGTCAACGTACCGCAGACCCTGGTCGGAGCCACGGGCAACTACCACCTCCGCTCCGGATTCGATGGTGGCCTCCGTTTCAACTACGGAAGCTACACCGACAACACGATATGGAACACATCGGGCGTTCGTCCAAACGTGAACGGAAAGCTGCAATCCTATTCAGTTTTCTTCGGAAGAGTCTGGTAGCCACCGCCCGCTGAGCTTCAGCGCAGGGCACCGATGACTCACTACCTGGCAACGAGATTCTGAACGAGTGCCAGTTATGGCCTCCTTCTATGCGGACGACGCCAAGCTAGGGCAGAAGACACGGAGCCGATCGAGGGGTGTAGCGTTACAACGGCTGTTAGACAACCCAAACCCGGAGAAAGTCTCATTATCCCTGGACTGAAAATGCGGGACACGTCAGATTAGCCGCGGGCTCCGGCCGAGTTTCCTTTCCGTTTCGCTGCCGAACCAACCTTGGGCACGTTCCCTCCCGTTACACTGGCCAGTGGGTTTTCAGCGTCCCCCTCTTTGGAAGAATAGAGAAAGTCCTCGATTTCCTCGATGCGTTCGCTCGCGTCAAGGTAACCAATCTCAATGAGGTCTCGCGTGTACTTGGACGTGAATAGCAGGTAACTCATCAAGTCCGCACAGGAAGCCGCGTCTCGTCCCAAACTGGATACAAAGTACTGGATCAGAGCGGGCATGTCTTTCTGGTGCTGCTCCGCCAGATCCGATAAATTCACCGAAGGCGTGATGACAAAGGTCGCCACTGACCGTATCTTTTCATGTCCTTCAATCCCAAGCTGATTGATGTGGCCATCTTTGAGCAACTGATTCAAATGTTCAAGGTGCTCGAGGTCAGTTGCCAGATGGTCCAGAAACATAACGTTGAAAAGAAGTCCCATCACTTGCGCGATGGAAGGATGTCTCTCATCCGTGGCTTCCTCTTGACTTTCTTTATTTCCGCAGCGGACACCGATCGCGAAAACCTTCTCCGCCCCCAGGCGGATCACCGGGCTGAGAGGCTGTTGCAGGCGCGCACAACCATCGCCGAAGAAGGCCGACCCACGCGGAGTTTTGAGTTTTACGGGCTGGAAAACCATAGGAATCGCCGAGGACGCGCAAACGTGATCGACCGTGATCTTGGTGGCCACCGTCACCAACCGGATCCGCTTCCACATCGGATGACCTTTCTTACCCTGGATGAAGAGATAGCTTCTTCCCGAGTTGTAGTTGGTCGCGGAAATCGCGAGAGCGTAGAGGGCCCCGCGCTTGATGTTTTCCTGGATCCGGTCGCAGTCAAAGTGCTTATTGAGAAAATGGTGTAAGGGAGTGGCATCTAATAACGATCGGGCATTGCCTCCCCCCAGAATCGCTCCAAAGGAGAGATCGAAGATCCAGGTCAGGGAATTCTGCGCCTGGGACAAGAGACCACAGCGAAAGATGTCTGAAGGTTCGAGAGTCGCCCAAACGTCTGCAATACGCTGGGTTGCCTGAGCAAAATCGCCGCAACCTGTGGCCAGAGCGGCCCCATTAATGGCTCCGGCGGAAGCGCCTCCTATAATCGGAAAAGGATTACCCTGTGTGCGGGCGCGTTTCAGTTCGCCAATACGCTTGAGGACACCGGCTTGGTAAGCGCCGCGAGCACCGCCGCCCGTCATGACTAGACCGACCGCGTTTTCCATCGTCCTCCCTCACTGGGCACGCTTTGGGAACATCCACTTTAGTCACAGATTCGCGTGCAGCCACACTCAGTCCCAGGGGTTTCGGTCTAGCCCTGCATATTGACCTGCTCCCATCGATTCATTTGTCCGCCGCTTCTATTAAACCTCACTGGGCACACCCTTGGCTGTGACGGGACTCACGCGGCGGCGTTGCGGAAAAAGCAAGCTTCCGCTTGATTACTTCAGCTCCGTGATGATGGCGTGCTGTTTTCCACGGACCAGTGTCTCGGTGTGCGTGCGGTCGCG
>Ga0116134_1000814_pt1 | contig 15976 bp, 17 predicted proteins | sample June2015DPH_19_5_FD_89737 | JGI IMG/M metagenome (GOLD analysis project Ga0116134, IMG submission 89737) | Peatland microbial communities from SPRUCE experiment site at the Marcell Experimental Forest, Minnesota, USA - June2015DPH_19_40 | ecosystem: Environmental > Terrestrial > Soil > Wetlands... | reverse complement strand
GAATCGTTCTGCAACGCATACATCAGCGCTTCCCGCACCCGCGAATCGTCGGGCGTCTGCGTCAGCACATCCACCGAGTCCATCCGCACTCCCGAGTTGTAGTTGCTGCGCGCCGCAAACAACAGCAATTGCTGGATGCGCTGGTCGTTCAAAGAGCCTTGCGCTTCCTGGGTCGAAACCGTGTCGTACTTGATGCTCACCTGATTCGATCCCGGCTCCTGCGTCACTGACCGGATACCCGCAATGGCAGACGACTCCAGCGGCTGCGATGCATTGCCCGATCCGAGCGAGCCCGTTACCACGCCTTCCCCGCCACGTGCGGAGAGAAAGTTATAAGTCGCGCCAATGCCTCCGGCAAATCCGACGATGAAAATCAGTGCTGTCAGTGCCGGCGACATACGAATCTGGCGCAGCCAGGTCGCGGGCTCGAGGATCAGCCGATGCCAGAGCCCTCCCTGCCGCGTCGTCTCCAGCGCTTCCTGCAGGCGCATCCGCGAGGCCGCGAGCAGGTTCGGCGTCGGCTCCGCCACCATTTCCGAAAACGTAGCGTGGAACTTGCGCGTCGCTTTCAACTCCGTGGCGCACTCCGGACACCGCCCCAGGTGCTGCTCGACCTCGTAGCGGGCATCGTCCTCGAGCTCGTTGTACACGTAGAACAGAATATTTTGCCGCACCCAATCACATTTCATTTTCGTATCCCTTTCGCGGGAACTAATTCCAAACTCATCGCATCTCCGCCAGCGCGACGCGCAATTTTTGCGTCGCGCGAAACAACGTATTCTTCGCCGTCTCTTCCGTCGTATTCAGCATCTCGCCCACGGTGCGCAATTTCAGCCCGTGATAGTGCTTCAACTCGAAAACCATCCGCTCGCGGGGCGTTAGTCCCGACAAGGCCGCTCCGATCTTCCGCCCCAGTTCCCGGCGCATCAAATCGCGCTCCGGATTGGCTCCCGAGCGCGCATCCGCGAACTGCTCCAACCGGCTGTACTCTTCGCCCGACGCGTCCACCGCAACCGGACCGTCTTCCTTGCGCACATTCCGCTTCCGCAGATGATCGAGGCAGAGATTGGTGACGATCCGGTAGATCCACGTGTAGAAGGAACACTCAAAGCGGAAACTGCCAAGATTCTTGTACGCCTTAAGGAAGGCCTCCTGAAAGACGTCCTGGGCGTCGGACTCTGATCCGGTCAGGTGCAGGGCCAGCCGCAGCACCGACTGATCGTAGTGGCGCACCAGGACCTCGAAGGCCGCACGGTTCCCCTGCTGCGCCTCGCGGATCAGACTCGTGTCGTCAATGCGGTTGCCCTGTGCTGCCAAGGAGCCCCTCACATCCCTATACGACGTGGGGTTCTGGTTGCCGCTGTCGCTATTATTTGCCGCCCGCCTCGGACGGGAAATCTCGCCAACCGGAATTGCGACTGCGAAAGAATCGGCCGGCATGGTCTGTCTCTGTCCCCTACAAGTGGTCCCAATCCTTCGTTCTTGCCTTGCAGAGAAATAGACGGGGCAGCAGCCCGAACGTTAGCAGATTATAAGGAGTTGGCCCTCGGTTTGCGTGACAGTTAGTCTGTGTAGGGACGGGCGCCCTCGCCCGTCCAAGCCGAGCAAAGCTCGGCAGCCGCCTGTGGCCATAACAACTCCGGACTCGCTACCAGCTCATAACTTCAACCGCATTTCGTTGGTAGCCGCGAACCCCAGCTTTTCATACAACGGCCGACCCTCGGCGCTGGCGTGCAGATTGACGGAGTGGAAGCCGCGCTCCTTGACCCAACCCAGGATTGTCAGCATGATCTGCCGCGCAATTCCGCGCTTCCGAAACTCCGGTTCCGTGTATACATTCAGGATCACCGCCCGCTGGGTACAGGGGTCTGTGGGATTCGCCGGCCAGGGACACAGGAACACCCCACCGCCGCCAGCGATGCGGCCCGAGACGTCCAAGGCCAGCCAATGGCGATACGAACCATCGGCCAGAGCGCGCGTCAGCCACGGACTTGCAACTTCCACCATCCGATCGAGCTGCTCGACAGTACCTTCGCCCATGTCGCGAAACATCGACTGGCGATGATGAAGGATGATCGCCGACTCGCTCGGCGCGGCTTCTCGAATCGTGATGTCAGGTTGCGTCATGATGGCCCCGTGTCTTCAAAGCTTTCAAAATGTACAATAAAACAGGGCCGAGGCTAACTGGATTTCATGTACGAAGTAACCGTCGAAGACACATTCGCCGCAGGCCACTACCTGCGCAATTACAAGGGCAAGTGCGAGAAACCGCACGGCCACAATTACAAGATTCGTGTGACCCTGGCGGGCGCCGAACTCGACAAGGCCGGCCTGCTGCTCGATTTCAAAGATTTGAAAGACGTGATGAAGCACGCCATTGACCGTCTCGATCACCAGATGATCAACGAGATCGAGCCCTTCACCGTCCTCAACCCCTCCGCCGAAAATCTCGCGAAATATTTCTACGACGAAACCAACACGCGCTTGAGCAGCGTAACCAACGGCCGGGTGAGAGTGAAAGACGTCACCGTGTTTGAAACCGACACAACTACGGCTCGCTACAGCGAGTGAAAAGAATTGAATCATTGAATCATTTAGTCATTTAGCCATTGAAATTCATAGGGAGAGCCTTTCAATGATTCAATGACTAAATGATTCAATGACCCGATGCAGATCACAGAAATCTATAAATCGTTGCAAGGTGAATCCACCCACGCTGGCCTGCCCTGCGTCTTCGTGCGTTTGACCGGATGCAACCTGCGCTGCTCCTGGTGCGACAGCGAGTTCAGTTTTTATGGCGGGCGCAAGATGACGCTCGAGGAAGTGCTCAGCGAAGTTGCTCGTCTAAGTCCGGCGGGCGGGCTGGTCGAGATCACCGGCGGTGAACCCATGTTGCAGGAACGCGAGGTGATCCCACTGGTGGAGCAGCTTCTGGACGCTGACTACCAGGTGCTGCTCGAAACCAGCGGCGAGCGGCCACTGGCGCGGGTCCCGAAGCAAGTCATTAAGATCGTCGACGTAAAGTGTCCGCACTCTGGCGAAGCCAACACTTTCGCGCTCCAGAATCTGGACGCGCTCCGGTCGCACGATGAACTCAAGTTCGTGCTGACCGACCGCGCCGACTACGAATTTGCCCGCGACTTCGTCCTGCATCACGGGCTGGCCGAACGCGTTCACGCCATTTTATTTTCGCCCGCGTTTGAAAAAGACGCCTCCGGCGCCCGAGACACTTCGCACTGCCTGCTCGATCCGCAAGAGCTCGCGCAATGGATCCTCGCGGACGACATTCCTGCGCGGCTCAGCCTGCAAATCCACAAATTGATTTGGGATCCCGCCGCCAAGGGCGTGTAGCGCGCGCCCGCAGATTCTTAATCGATACTTGAATTGTCATCCTGAGCGAAGCGAAGGACCTGTTTATTGCGACGAACAGCAGGTCCTTCGCTTCGCTCAGGACGACAAGGTGGGTTGATTTCTGGAACAGCGCTACGCCGTCCTCGCTCGCACCCGGTTCTCCGCGCGCAAATGCGACACTACCAGTCGTATGTCATCGAAGCTCACATAAGGCGGCACTGCGTCTTTAATGTCTTTCAGCCGCTCGATCCCTTGCTTCAGGCAAGCTGCCTCGATCAGCGGCTGCGCATCGGGAGAAATCCACTTCGGATCCAATTTCACCTGTCCGGTTTCGACGAGGTTCGCCACCGTGCAGACGACGGTTGAAACCTGTCGCGCCCGGATGCGCGCAATCTCCTCAAAGCTGCGCCCCTCGTTCAAAAGTCGAAGCGTCTGCTCCGCCGGAGCAGGCTCCCTGGCCGCGGTCGTCGCGGCGCGCGCTCCTCCGCCAAAGTTTCGCAAAGCCCGAAGAATCTCCGCGCCATATACGTCGGCCTTTTTTTCTCCAATTCCTGGCACTTGCCTCAACTCCGCAAAATTGGCTGGACGCCGCCGGCACAGCTCCTCCAGTGTGCTGTCGTGCAGAATAATGTACGCAGGCACTTTGTTTTCCCGCGCCATGCTTCGCCGCCATTCGCGCAGATACTCGGCCAGCACCGGATCGGCTTCCGCCGGCGCCGCATCGCGTACCCGCCGTTTTTCGCGCGATTCGTCAGACGACAACATCGGAGTATAGAAGGACGGAGAAGGCATGGCCGGGAAATACGCCTTTCGTGCCGCGACCTCCGGCACGCCAACGCGCTTGATCTCCTTGCTCAGCCACTCCGGCTTGGCGCTGCAATTGTCGCAATTTCCGCAGCTCTCCCATGACGGAGTCTCGCCGAAGTGCAGGCAGATCTGCCGGTGGCGGCAGTTGTGAGAATCCGCGAACCGGCTGATCACGCGTTTCCGTCCTGATGCTCGCTCGCGCTCGGAGTCGTCCGAAATCTTGTTGATGAAGTATTCCAGAAGAATGTGGTCGCGCTTCTGCCAGAGCAGTACGCAATCCGCCGGCCGCCCATCCCGTCCCGCGCGGCCGGCCTCCTGGTAGTACTGCTCGATCGACTGCGGCAGCGACAGGTGAATCACGGCCCGTACCGCAGGTTTGTTGATGCCCAGGCCGAACGCGATGGTTCCCACCAGCACCCGCACTTCATCCGACATCCATCGTTCCTGATTCTGCCGGCGCAGGGACGTTTCCATTTTCGCGTGATAAGGAACCGCCGCAATCCCGCTCTCCTCCAGGTATTCGACGGTCTCCTCCACCCGGCGAATCGTGGGCGAATACACGATCACGCTCTCACCCGCATAGTGGCGCAAAGCGCGGGCGAGCAACTCCAGTTGGGTCCGGGCTTCGCACTCATGCACCACGTAGCGCAAATTCTGGCGATGGAAGCTGGCGATATAGAGATCGGGCTCGCGCATCTGCAACTGCTTCAGAATGTCGTGCCGCACTTGCCGCGTTGCACTGGCGGTGAACGCCGCAATCGGCAGCTTCGGAAAGCTCGTGCGCAGCCGGCTCAGTTGCCGGTAATCCGGTCTAAATTCGTGCCCCCACTCTGAAATGCAATGCGCCTCATCCACCGCAAAGAAACCCACCGGTACCTTCGCCAGCCATTCGAAAGTATTTCCCGCGGCCAGCCGCTCCGGAGAAAGATAAAGCAGCCGATATTCGCCGCGCGCCGCTTTCTCCATCACGAGCCGCCGCTCCGCCGCACTCTGAGAACTATTGACCACCGCCGCCGGAATGCCCATCTGTGCCAGTTGCGCGGCTTGGTCCTGCATCAGCGCGATCAGCGGAGAAACCACCACCACCGTCTTCCCCGAAATCACCGCCGGCAGTTGGTAGCACAGCGACTTCCCGCCGCCGGTCGGCATGACCACACAAGTATCGTGCGCGGCCAGCAGACTGCGGATAACATTCTCCTGTTTGGGGCGAAAGTCGTGGTATCCCCAATAGCGGCGCAGCGCTTCCGCCAAATTTGGAACAGCTTCGGGCATTCTTCCTTCGGACATTCTTCCTTCGGGCATTCTTCGCAGTATAGCCGCAGAGCTATTCTTGACGTCTGTGAGCGCCCGACAGCGGATTTGTGATGAATTCGCAGGAACCACTACAGACAGCCGCCCCTTCGGCAAGCTCAGGGCGGGCTCTCGGCCGGCCGGCAGCGCGCATAAAATCAGATCGAGACACCGATGATTGAGAAACCCGTGATCCTAGGCGTAATCTCCGACACCCACGGCCTGCTGCGGCCCGAGGCCATCGAGGCCCTGCGCGGATCCGACCGCATCCTCCATGCCGGCGACGTCGGCATTCCCGAAATCCTCGAAGCGCTTGTCGAAATCGCGCCCGTAACTGCGATCCGCGGCAACGTCGACACCGACCCCTGGGCCCGCGCTCTGCCTGCGACCGAAGTGGTCGAAGTCAGCGGCGTATCCATCTATATGTTGCACGATCTCGGCCAGCTCAAACTGAAGCCGGAAGCGGCCGGATTCCGCGTGGTCGTGTACGGCCACAGCCATCAGCCGAAGATCGAAGAGAAAAACGGCGTCCTCTATTTCAATCCCGGCAGCGCCGGCCCACGCCGTTTCCACTTGCCGGTAAGCGTGGGGCGGCTGATGATCGAAGCAGGAAAAGTGCGAGCGGAGTTGGTGGAGTTGGAGTCTTAGCCGTCGAAAGAAAAAGGCCGGCTCGAAAGCGCGGCCCTTTTTCTTGCTTCCAACGTTTCGCGGACAAGAGTGTCCGCGCCACACTACTTCTTCGGCGCGATCGCGTCCTTCGCGGCCTTCGCCACGCGGAATTTTACGACCGTCTTCGCCTTGATCTGAATCGGTTCGCCGGTCTGCGGGTTGCGTCCCATGCGGGCTTTGCGATGCGCCTTCACCAAGCGTCCCAGGCCGGGTATAACAAACACACCACTTTTCTTCGTCTCTTTAATTGCTGTGTCTGCCAAGTGCTCCAGAAAAGTCGCGGCAGTCTTGTTGTTGGTGCCGAGCTTCTCGGCCAAATGGCGGGTGAGTTGAGTCTTGGTCATACCAGAAGCCATGAATTCCTCCTTCAGGAACTTACAGATTTGCTTGTTGCCATGCGCATAGTAACGCACTGAGCTGTGGAAAAGTAGCACTTTATGTAGATTTTATGCGGTTTTCAATGAGGCACCCCTTGAAAATCGGCATAAAATGGAGGTTCGGCAGCCGAAGAGTGCGCAAATGGCGCAGTTCGCCGGGGCTAGACGGTCGCCATCCCGGCTCGAGTTCAGCGCGGCGGGAGCTTGCACGCATGCGAGACGCAGTACCGGTTCCTCGCAAACCAGCGGTAACCCACGTGGATCAACCGGTTGAACCCCGGCAAACTGAAAGTCGCATAGAAGGGCCAGGCCCACCAGATCCGTCGCGTCACATATAAATAGACGTCGGCTCCGGAAATCAGTTGCCCACCAGCCGTTAGCAACCGTATGTCGGTGAGCAGTTCTTCATGCGGCATTCGGAGCCTCTCCGCAACCCAAGGCTCATCCAGCGAGGCAATCTCAAATCCGCTGCGCCCGAGCGTCCCCGCCCAATACTTCACCCAACGCGAGCAGAAACCGCACTGCCCGTCGTACAGGACCACGCCCTGGACTGGCATTCGGGTTTCAGGGCTTCGAATTTCAGCTCTACGAATTTCAGAGTTCAATGGCACACTCACAACCTTCGCCCCCGCATCACGGTAACCGGGGACCCCTCCGCGAGAAAAGCGGAGTGCGGCTTACCCCGCAGCACTGCCGCGATCTCTTTTCCGTAGAACTTTTCCGCATCGCCCTCAAGCGCCGACTGCCGCACCTGCCAGACTCTCCACGGCGGATGCGTCACGCGGTATTCCACGCAACCGCCCCGGGGCTGCGCCGCGTATCCCCAGTAGTGCTCGGTAATGAACTGTTCAACCGAGCCCTCGGCTGGCAGTTCAGAAACGCCCTCGGTTTCAAGGCTGACCCCGCTCCAGTAGTTCCCGCTCCGCCATCGGTACGCCACCCTCAAACTATTATCGCCAACGGAGCGAATCTCGTGCGTCATCGGCAGAGCCACATAATTTTCGTTGTAGAACGCGCGCGCGACGAATGCAATCGCCCGGCGCGGAACCATCTCCCGGATGAACACCACCCCTCTCCGAACTTCATTCCGCGATTGGCTCCCCACTCGCCGTCGCACGTAAAACCGCAGGTTCACTTCCTCGAAATTCGAGTGCATCGGAATCGGCAGGAAACCGAAGAATTTTGTTTTCAGAAAGCGAAATCCGACGAGGCTGACAAAGATTCGTTCGTTCCAGCGATCAAGTTCGGTCCCGGCTGGGGTGAACGGGAGGAGCAGGCCGGGGTCCACTTCATAGTTCAGCAGGGCCAGGTGGTGCCATTCGGCGGTGAGAAAAACTCCGTCGGCGCTCACATACTTACGATGGTAAGAAGGGGCGGTCCGATTCATCGGGAAGTCCCGCAGTGGCTTGTTCTGAGAACTGGGAACCGAGAACTGAAAGCAGCTACGGATCGTACACCGTGGTGTGCATGCCGGCATGGCGCGCCGCTTCCTGCATCTGCTCAAGCTTCCGCTTCTGTTCGTTGAGTTGCTGCTGGATTTGCGCGACACGCTGCGCCTGATAGCGGTTGTACGGCGCCTCGTACTGGACGCTTTCGCCCACGGGATGAAGCGACGCACGGAACTCGTCGATCCGCGCCTGCAGCGCCGCTATCTTATTTTTTTGTGCCAGGATCTGCCGCTTCCACTGGTCCGCCGCGTCGTTCGGCCTGGCGCTGTTCCGCCTGGCGCTGTTCGGCAAAATGACGCTCTGCTGAACGATTTTCAGCAGCCTTGGTGCTGGCCGTCGTGTTTGCTCCCGACTGCGCTTCGCTTGGCCCAGTGTTTGGCTCCGGATCCTTCGGAAGATCCTTGTTCGTAATTACCTTTGGCTTCGCCGTGGATGATGCATCGTTGGCGTTTTGCTTCTCCCGGTTCTCGCGAGCGATATCACCAAGCGACTGCCCATAGGCGAACGAACTCATCAACAGCGCGATTAACACAATCTTCAAGAACATTCGGTGGATGACCCTGCGCCGCATACCCTTCTCCCACCCGCCACGCCGAACCGTTCTTTCAATGGTAGCTCCGTTCGGTGCGATTCTCTCGCTACCCAGGTAACTCGTACCCGAAACGAAAGTGTCACACCATCATGGCCAACCGGCCATCTCCAGAACCTTCTCCGCCGTCAGACCGCTCTCGCACAAGTGCCGGATGCTCAGCGCATCGTGCCGCTTCGCCAGCCGCGCTCCGGTCGCGTCCCGCACTAGTTCGCAATGGAAATAATCGGGTGCGGCCCGCCCGAGATCGGCATAACCCAGCGCGCGCATCAACAGCAGTTGCCGCGCGGTCGACTTCAGCAAATCCGCACCCCGTACGATTTCCGTGATCCGCATGGCCGCGTCGTCGACCACGACGGCGAGTTGGTAAGCCGGAACATCGTCGCGCCGCCAAACGAGAAAATCGCCGAAATCTTTATCTTTATCCTTGCCCGCGACGTAGCGCTGCCGGCCCAAATTCAGATCCGCGAACTCAACCACCTCGCCCTCGGGAACGCGGAACCGCCAGTTCACGCCCGCCGGCTCTGTGAACTCAGCCGCATCTTTGCGCTCACGACAAGTCCCTGGATACACCGGCTCATCATCGGCGTCATTCGGAGCGCTCGCCGCCAACGCGAGATCCTTGCGCGAACAAGTGCACGGATACAGAAACCCGCTCTCCCGCAGCCGCCGCCAAGCCTCCAGATAGTGCGCCCGGCGCTCACTCTGCGAGTAGGCGCCATACGGGCCGCCACAGTCCGGCCCCTCGCTCCAACGAATTCCCAGCCAGCGCAAATCTTCAATCATGGCGCGGGCAAATTCCGCCCGCGAGCGTTGCGGATCCAGATCCTCATTCCGCAAAATCAAAGTTCCCTGATTCTCGATCGCGCGTTGCGCCGCGATCCAGAAAGTCCGCGCATGCCCAATGTGCAACAAACCCGTCGGCGAAGGGGCCAGGCGTCCCCGATAGCTTGGGCGATGACCGAGAGTGGAATGGAGCGAGGCTTGGCTCACAAGAGAATATTAGTGTGCTGTCCGGGAGGTTGGCGACCTTAGGCGGCGTGTTGGGTGCCACACGGCGTGTATAGGAGCGCACACAGTCCCGCGCCAAGTTCGCCCATAAGTCGCGTACTATCAATGGTCGCCCCGTTTGGCCGCTCTCCTGCGCTATCACTTTCGACTGCGCCAGCCGCAGAGGAGGTGACAGAATGGCAACCATTTCGAAATCCGCTAACCAGAAATCTGCAAATCAGAAACCCACGAATCAGGCAACCAACAACAACGCTATTTCCGGAACGACGTTATCGTCCTGGTCGCGCCAGCAGAAGCTGGCAATGGCGACGATCGCAGGCTTCGCAATTCTCGGGCTGTTACTCGCGATGAGCGCATGCTCTGAACAGTCGCCAAAACCGGCGCTGGTCAGCGTCTCTAGCCCCGCGCCAATTTCGGCAACGCTTGCGGCCGCGGCCACGCCTGCAACCGCCCCAACCGCCGCAGCGCTACCTGTGCCCGCGAAGAAGACGCCGAAGAAACGTCCCGCGAACGTCACTTATAGCGACCCCTACTCCGGTGTTTCATTCCTCTATCCGCGGAAGTTCGCGCTGACCTCGGGCGACAAAGCGCAGCCCGAGCTTGCCGGCGTGGGTGATGTGCCGATGAACTTCGTCCAGCCTGGCGGAGTCGCGGTCGCGACCGTCGCACTGCCCGACCGTTCGTATCCCGGCACCGATTTTGCATCCGCCTTCTTCAACGTGAACGTCAATCGCAGCGTCTCCGAGCAAGAGTGCGCGCACTTCGCCTTCGTCGACACGAGCAATGCCGACGGCGAACCACTCGACGCCGAGAAAGTCAAAATCGGCTTGACCGCGATGGAGATGACATCGAACTTCTCCGCCAGCGCCACGGCGCAGGCCGAAACGCAGTACTACCACAGCTACGAAAATGGGGCCTGCTACGAGTATGTCCTGGGCCTGGGCACTGAAGGATTTGCGACCGAAGGCGATGTCGAACACGTCAACCGCGACGAAGTCTTTGCCAAGCTGGAGAAGATCCTGGCCACGGTGAAGATCAATCCAGTCGAGCCGGAGCATGTCGCCGAACAGGCAGTCAGCGGCATCGCCGGCGGCAAGGAATGAACACCAGGAATGAACCTGAAACACGCGAAGAACACCCGGGGCCACGCAGACCTTTTGCGTGGCCCTGGCCGCACTCTGCGCAAGTCGAGGTACAATTCCGATGTGCAGTTCGGCGCACAATTCCCAGGGACAGCGAGGATAGTGGAATGACTCAGAAAGTCATCGATGTAGTCGGGGTTTCGAAAGATAGTTTTGCTAAGGCGGCGGAGGCTGCCGTGAAGGAAGCATCGAAAACCGTTCGGGGCATCAAGTGGGCGCACGTGGATTCGTTCGACATGCAACTGGACGGGAAAAAAGTCTTGCAATACCGCGCCACCACCAAGATTTATTTCGACGTAGAACACTAGAAACTGGCGTCGCCGCTGGTTTGCAGAAGCTGGTTGCGGAAGTTCGGCGGCAGGACTCGATCCGGGGCCAGCCGCCTGCTTGCGCCTGCTTTGGCGTCACTTTGTTTTTTGCATCTTTGTCGAATCACAGCTCATCCGAAGTACTGTTCTGATTCTGGAAACGCTCGGAAACTTGTTCCAAGTATCGAATTCTCGCTGCCTCCAGAAAACTCACACCAAGGATATTGAAATGGTCATGCTGAAAACGGCCCAACGAATTGCTTTAGCTTCCGCGATCGCGCTTCTCGCCAGTCTATCGGCGCTCGCGCAGACCTCGAACTGGAACATTGACCCGGCGCACTCGACGGCGCAGTTTACCGTGCGTCACCTGACGATCTCGAATGTGACTGGCAGTTCTACGAAGGTGACGGGAAGCGTCGTTCTGAACGAGAAAGACATTACGCAGTCGCAGGTGTCGGCCAGCATCGATGTCAGTTCGGTCGATACCCGGGTGGAGGCGCGGGACAAAGATCTCAGAAGTCCTAATTTCTTTGACGTCGAAAAGTACCCGACCATCGACTTTAAGTCCAAACGGATAGTAAGCAGCGGCGGGAAGCTGCAGATGATTGGCGATCTGACCATCCACGGGACCACGCGCGAAGTTACCCTCGACGTCGATGGGCCAACTCCTGAAATTAGCGATCCCTGGGGCAATTCGCGCCGCGGAATTTCCGCCACGACAGCCATCAACCGCAAAGATTTCAATCTGCTCTACAACAAGCTTTTCGGGACCGGCGAAGCCGCGGTAGGAGATAACGTCAAGATCCAAATCGATGCGGAAATCGTGAAGAAGAAGTAAGTCATCGGGCCGATCGGGTGATCGGGGTCATCGAAAATCGGCTCGTGGGTTTTCGATGGCCCGATGACCCGATGGCCGGATCACCCGATCCTCAGGGTATTATCGAACCGTGGTCACCAATCGCGTCGCCAGGAACAAACTACAACTTTTGCGTTCTGAGAAGCTGGGCAGGCTGGCCTGGTTGCTGCATGCCTTCTCGACGCGGCTTGGCGGAGTCTCGCGCGCCTACGGCGGGGATACGCTGAATCTTGGGTTCACGAAGCATGACTCGCGCGCGGCCGTCGAACGCAACCGCGAGCTTTTTCTCAAAGAACTCGGCGTTGCAAACGGACGCAAAAGCTGGCCGCTGGTTTCGCTGCGGCAAGTTCATTCCGATTTGATCCATCGAGTCGACGGCATGCGAGTTGACCGGATTCCAGAACAACCTCAGGCTGGAGACGGGCTCATCACGGATACGCCGGGGCTGCTCTTGGCGGTGCAGACTGCCGATTGCCTTCCCATCATTGTGGCGGATCGGAAACGGCGGGCGGTCGGCGTTTTTCACGCAGGCTGGCGCGGCACGGTCAAGCGCATCGTCGAGAAAGGTGTCGGCGAGATGCGGAAACACTTCGGGAGCGATCCGCGGGATCTGGTAGTGGCGATTGGACCGGGCGTAGGGGGCTGCTGCTACGAAGTGGGCGAAGAAGTGCGCACCACGTTTGAAGCTCAGTTTGCATACGCAGGGAGCTTGTTCCGCGAGGTGAAGGAATCGGACCCGGTGCGGGAGAAATATCCGTTGCTGTTCCTGACGGCGCGTGCTCCGGGACACAGTGAATGGCCGGTGAAACTTTTTCTTGATCTCGTAGAAGCGAACCGCCGGCAACTGTTGGATGCGGGCGTACTGGCAAAGAACATCGATACGATGGCGCTGTGTACGGCGTGCCACACCGAGCTGCTGTTCAGCTTCCGCGGAGAAAAGGGTGTAACGGGGAGATTGATGGGGGCGGCAGGGATCAGAAAATAGATCGGGTCATCGGGTGATCGGGCGATCTAAGTTCAAGAGCCTTTGACGTTCAATGACCCGATCACCCGATCACCCGATGACCCGATGGCCCGATCTGCTTATGCCAGGTCGAACAGCAGGACTTCAGCTTCTTCCGTGGCTTTGATCGTCAGCTTTTTTTCTTCGCTTATGGCCGCTCCGTCTCCCTGGTGCAACTTCTGGCCATTCACTTCGACTTCGCCTTTGGCGACCTGGAGCCACGCGTAACGCTTGGCGCCGAGCGACTGCGTGACCTCTTCTCCGGGTGCAAGCAGAGTGACGAACAGCTTCGCGTCCTGATTGATCTTTACCGAGCCCTCGGCGCCATCGCCGGAAGCGATCAGGCGAAGCTTGCCGCGCTTCTCCGCTTCGGGGAAGCTTTTCTGCTCGTAGCCGGGTTCGTATCCTTGTTTGTCCGGGAGAATCCATATCTGCAGCAGGTGCACGGACTCAGTCGAGGACGGATTCGCCTCGCTGTGGCGGATGCCACGGCCGGCGGTCATGCGCTGCCCGTCGCCCGGGAGAATCACCGAGCCGGTGCCAAGGCTGTCCTTGTGCTGGAGCTTGCCGGACAGGACATAGGTGATGATCTCCATGTCGCGATGGGGATGAGTGGGGAAACCGCCGTTAGGCGCGACCCAATCTTCGTTGATCACGCGCAGCGAGCGGAAACCCATCCACTTGGGATCGTGGTAATCGCTGAAGCTGAAAGTATGGCGGGTCTTCAGCCAGCCGTAGTCGCCGCCGCCACGCTCGTTGCTCGGTCGGATGGTAATCATGATGCTGACTCCTATTTAGTCGTTGTAACGACTATTTCAGTTCTTTTAGATGTGCGGGGAGCGGGAAGGATTCAGGGGGAGAGCCGTTGTTGGTCGGCGGTCGTTCGCCGTTCGCCAGCCGACAAAAGCCTGCTATGCTTCGTCTCTTGGTGGAGCGACGGGAGTCCTCGCCCGTCACCCAGCCCTGACTCGGCTATGTCTTATCGTGTAGTTGCTTTCACCATGGCGCAAGTGCGGCAGGGAGCGCTTGGCTTCCAACGCCAACTGAGCGCTGTCCTGCGCGAACATCCCGAAATCAAAGTGTATTCGGTGAGCCCGTTCGACCTCGATGAACGCCGTCGCGCCAAGGATCGATTTGGGGGAGACATCGTGTACTTCTTCAACGACGCCGCCTGTCAGGAATGCGCGCGCGTGGGACTCGACCTGCAATTCCTGGCGGAAATCCCCGATGACGAACTGCCCCGCCGGAGATCCTTGGTTGTCGGCATTCCGGAGCAGGCCGGCAGAGGCCCGGTGTCTTAGGGAGCCTCCAAATTATTTGTCCAAAATCTAGTCTTTCTTGGTTTTTTTGTGCGAGGTGTCGGACTTGGGCTTGTCGTCCTTCTTGGTGTCCTTAGCTTCTTTCGTGTCTTTGGAGTCTTTCGTTTCTTTCGTGGCGCTGTCGCCTTCCGAAGAAGAAGAGGACGATGCCGCGGAGCCGGCGCCCTTCTTCGGGTAATCGGTCACGTACCAGCCCGAGCCTTTGAACTGCACGGCTGGAGCCGAGATCACTTGCTCGATGACGCCTCCGCATTCGGGGCACTTTCGCAGCTGCTTATCGGAGAATTTGCGGATTTGTTCAAAGCGGTGTCCGCACTTCTTGCACAGGTATTCGTAGTTGGGCATGGGTCAGCCTGATTTTAGAGGCGGGGATTCATCGCCGTCAATTTCGCGCCCGAGCCACTGCGCCCGCCTGCTCAGCGTTTCAGCAGATCTACCGGCTCGCGGACGTCGTGCACACGGAAGTATTTTGCCAGCGCCGGATATTTTGCGGCTACGGCTTCGTACATGGCATAGGCTACGTTGCGATAGGACGCGTGTCCGGCGGGCGTGGTGCGCAACTCGGAGATGTAAACGGCCTCGGCAAAGTCCATCTTGAACAGCGTGCGCTTGCGGAAAGCGAGCGGGATCGCGTACTGCGCGTTTTGGGCAGCTTCTTCGCCGCCCGACTCGGCAAGGTTCTCGACGGCTGCAGCGGCGCGCTTCATCGCGGATTCATAGTCGGAGCGGACGCCTGCAGCTTCGACCTCGGGCGGCGTGTCGAAGCCGTGGACGGTCGTGAAATCCTGCATGATCTGTATGCAGCGGCGATGGCGATGCATGTCGCGGAAGCCGCCGATGTCCATGAGAATGTCGAAGCGGAACTGCTGGCCCGCGGAGAAGGCGCGCAGCATCTCGTCGTGGGGCCCGCGATGGCGCAGGCCGAGGCCGATGATTTCGCGCCAGCGCGCCTCGCCCGCGGCTTCTATCGTTTTGCGAATCTGACGATAGGAGTAATGGCAGTGGGCGTAAAGGAGCGTGGTGGCGAGTTCGATCTCGAGCGCATCGTTATCAATCAGATCATTGTCGAGCAGATCAACGAGCGGCGCCGGTTCGATTCGGGCGCCGCGCATCAGTGCGGCGGCGGCCTGCTGGAGTTCGCGGCGCGTCTCGATTTCGTAGCGATTCGGATCGGCGTACTTGACCAGCGTGGGCGCGACTCGCACTTCGCGCAGGAGCTCGCGTTCGGCGCGATCGGCGATTTCGGGCGACAGGGCGCGGATCTCGGCAATCAGGGCGCGCAGTGACTCTTCGTTTGGGTTGTAGGCCGGAGAAACGGCGGCTTGTTTCAGCCGCGCTCCAAGATCACGCACCTCTTTATGCGGCTGCGCGAGCAGGTGCGCGACCTGGCTTTCCAGGGTTCGGGCGTTGACGATCTCCCCGAGTGACGTGTTGGTCGAGAGCGGCAACAGATAGCGCGCGATGTCGAAAGCTCGGGCGCGCAGGGTGCGCTCGTACGCCTCCGGCTTCATTTCGGCGGGCCGGGGTGTGATGCTGGCGAGATATTCGAACGTCCGCTGCGAAACTTTTTCGTAGGTGGTAAACAAGGACTCGATGGTTTCGCGATAGAGCGTCTGAGAGGAAACATCCGCGAAACTGGGCGTGTAGTAGCCGCTTTTCCTGAAGTCCTGGTAGCGCGTCGAGCGCTCCTGGCCATCCCAGCGCTGCTCGTCGGCAACGACGATGGCGGCGAGGATGGAGAGGCGCTCGATGGCGAGCGCGATGTGGGCAAGGTCGGCGATGGAGCGGTGCCCGTATTGGAAGTAG
>Ga0116134_1000808_pt1 | contig 16022 bp, 13 predicted proteins | sample June2015DPH_19_5_FD_89737 | JGI IMG/M metagenome (GOLD analysis project Ga0116134, IMG submission 89737) | Peatland microbial communities from SPRUCE experiment site at the Marcell Experimental Forest, Minnesota, USA - June2015DPH_19_40 | ecosystem: Environmental > Terrestrial > Soil > Wetlands... | reverse complement strand
TCTTCAGGGGGCTTGCGGGAGGCCAGGCAGTGAGTTTGGTTTGAGCTGGTGCCCCTGCGAAATCATCAACGCCTCGGATCAACTGATCAACTCATGTACACGACAACTGCCGGTCCGCCCTGTGAGTCCAGCGTTGACTTCATGTACGGGGTGTACACGGGCACGCGTGGGCCCCGTTACTCGGAGGTGCTAATACGTACGCAGAGCGCGCTGGAAGTGGGCGGTTTTGATGAAGATGGGAGGGGGCCACTCAGCGATACCACCAACTGGGGGGGCGCGGCACTGAAGCAACATTGGGTAGCCTGCATACCTTCCCCGTTGCTGAAGTACACCGTGCATGCGACCACCATCACCAGCCAGGCCAAGTGTGCCGATTGGCAGCGATGGGGCCAGGCAATGCTCGACGGGCACGTCAGTCAATTGCGAGCGCAGGGAGACGAGGCAGGCGCCAGGAAGTTGGCCAGTGCGGGGCCCGTGCTGCAGGCAAACCTCACAGCAGACGTACTGCTGCGGGGGCGCCTAAACTCTGGCTGGTATAAGCAGGTAATCGCCGAGGTGTGGCGGTCCCGCAAGTTTCTTCTCACTTTCACCACATTTAAGCGGGTCCTTCGCGATGGCTGGAAGATACTCCGCTACTCTCCGCGCTGAAGAAGCAAACCGGCCAAGTGCCCGGGCGGTTGCCACGTTATAATGGCCCACCGACATGCGGAGCATTATTCGAGTCATTCTCAGGGCCCCTGAGCTCTTTCTGAATGGCGTGCGCTTTGCCGCCGCCAATCGGGATGTGCGGCCTGAGGTGGTCTGGTCCTGTGTCGAGTGGTGGAAGCTTGCTATAAGAAGAGAATTCGCGAGGTTCGGCCGCGGGCACGATCCGAACAAGCCGGTGCGCATATTGGGAATGAAGCTATACTCATTCTCTTTAGATATGCTGTCGGGCCTGTTGTACGACATATTTCTTGCTAGGGAATATGAGTTCGCGCTTCCGGCTGGGGACGCGCCCTCGATCATAGACTGCGGCAGTAATATTGGGGTCTCGATATTGTTCTTTAAGAAACTATTGCCGCGGGCCAGGATCATAGGTTTCGAGCCTGATAAAAAGACGTTTGAGCTGCTTTCCCGAAACGTGGCGGAGAATGGCCTGTCGGATGTCTCTCTTTACAATGCAGCTCTGTCGTCCAGAAGCGGCGAAGCAACTTTCTTCGGCGACTCAGAGAGCCCGGAGTCTCTGAGGATGAGCCTCGTAAGGGAACGGAATGCTGGTAAGGCTCGACAGGTGCCTTGTGTCGTCTTGTCAAGCTTTGTGCAGGGACCGGTCGACCTGCTGAAGATGGACATCGAGGGTGCGGAAATGGAAGTGATGCAGGAACTTGCTGCCTCGGGAGCGATGAAGAATGTGAAGGCAATGGTCATGGAATACCATCATCACATCAGGCCGGAAGACTGTCTTTCGGAGATGCTCCACCTCTTGGAAGAGCACTCGTTTTCATACGACATCGGGGCGGCATTGCCGGGGGCGCCGGGCAAGTTTCAGGATATCCTGCTCAGGGTTTACAAAAGAGAGGAGTGCGAGATCTGAAAGCGATGAAGGACCGTTGACCGAGCACGGCGGTCCTTTCCGTACCGCTCATGGCGGGCCATTGATCTGACACGAACTGCAGAATGCCGCAGGCTAAGCAGGCGACTCAAACGAGAACTTCTTATGTCCTAGAAAGCTCACGATGATATTCACGCCCATGAGCAATGCGCCCGCGATGTAGGGAGCGGACGCATCAGCGCGAGTCACATGCCGGATAATGAAGACCGTCACTGGCAGCAGGACTGCGCCGATCGCGATCCCGCCGCTATAGACCAGCAAACAGCGCGACCATTCTCGCAGATAGTTGCCCGTCGTCTTGAAAACGAACCGCTTGTAGTTTAGGAAAGACACCGTGATATTAAGCACGCTCGCGAGCACGCCCGCCAATATGTAAGCGTAGGGAATGTGGGGCGTGAGCACAGCGGTCAGAACAGCGTAGCTCGAATAGCCAAAGAGACTATTGAAGACACCTACTACCAGATAGCGGCCAAACTGCGCCGGGGGGATGTGGCTGGTGAGTCTTGCCACGGCCGGAATCTTCTGCAGGCTCTCAAACATAGTTAACATCAGTCATAGTCAGCTTCGGGCATAATCAACGTCAGGCAGGTACGAAGTCGGAGTCTCTTAATTGTAGCGAACTTGGCGAACAACCGCTTCGACGTTTACGCCCGAAACTGTCGATGCTTTTCGTTCGCGTTTTCGTTTGCGCGATTCCCTGCACTTCAGGTACTCTGCGTTTTCATGCAAACGAAGTTTTCCTTCCCGTTGCCTGCATAATGCGCATACTCATCACCGGCGGCTCTGGATTCATCGGGCGAAATCTCGCGGAACAACTTGCTTCCACCTATGAAGTGTCAGCGCCCTCCTCCGCCGAACTGGATCTGCTTAACGAGAACGCAGTCCGCGAATACCTGAGCACGCACCGTTTCGACGTGGTCGTACATGCGGCTACTACGCGGTCGAATCGGCGCATGGCTGCGCCTCCGGACATGCTCGACCGCAATTGCCGCATGTTTTTCAATCTCGCGCGCAACCTCGCGCGCAATGCGAATGAGGGGCAATTCGGAAAAATGATCCACTTCGGCTCCGGCGCCGAGTACGACCGCGTTCAACTGCCGGTGCGGGTACGGGAAGACTATTTCGATACCCGTGTACCCCGGGACGCATACGGGTTTTCCAAGTACATTTGCGCCAAATATATCGAGCGCTCCGAGCGAATTGTTAATTTGCGGCTGTTCGGAGTTTTCGGCGCCTACGAGGACTACACCGTGCGTTTCATTTCCAACGCCTGTTGCCGGGCGCTGAAAGGATTGCCGATTGTCCTCCGGCAGGATATCGTGTTTGACTACCTGTACATCAAAGACTTGGTTAAGATCACGAGATGGTTCATCGAGAATAACGGCCGCCACAAGGCGTACAACGTCTCGACCGGACGGCCCGTGGCGCTGACCGAGTTAGCCCGAGTGATTGCCCGGGTCTCGGCCCAGGTCTCAGGGCGAAATCCCGATATATCGGTCATGGCCGAAGGCATGGGGCCAGAGTACTCGGCCGACAACTCGCGTATGCTAACGGAAATGGGCGGATATCAGTTTTGGGATGTAGAGGATTCGATCCGGGATCTCTACGCTTGGTATGAGCGGTACGAAAATCTCGATGTCGAAGCGCTAAGATTTGACGAGAAAAGGCTCGACGAAAAAAAGGTCGACGAGAAAAACAAAATCGGAGCAGGCAAGTGACCCCAACCCAGGTGCCCGCGGGCAAAGACAAAGACAACGAAGTCGCGCAACTTGAAAATATCTTGCGCCGGATCGAAACGGAACCCCCCGACGCGGTGCGGGCACGGGAGCGCGGCGCATTCGACGACCTGGCGAGTCCGCTTGGCGAAAAGTTGGTCCTGTTTGGCGCCGGGCCGCTGGGCAAGGGCGTCCTCGCCGGACTCCGCAAAGCAGGAGTCGAGCCGTTGGCGTTTGCCGACAATAATCGCGATCGTTGGCAGCAACAGCTGATGGGACTCACCGTGCTCTCCCCCACGGAAGCGGTGGAACGTTACGGCAAGACCGCGTGTTTTGTCGTCACCATCTATCAAGGCTCCGCCGTTCGGCGCCAGCTGGCATCATTAGGCTGTCAGCGGGTGGTGGCTTGTGCCCCACTCCTCTGGAAGTACGCTGATATTTTTATTCCGCAATGTGGACTCGAACTGCCGCACCGGTTTCGAGAACAGTGCGCCAGCATCCGGCAATGTTACGCCGCATTGGGAGATGAACTTTCGAAGCGCGAAGTGCGCGAACAACTACTCTGGCGATACTGGCTCGATTTTTCGGCGCTGTCACCGGCGCTGGACGCGGTTGATACCTATTTCCCGAAGGACTTACTAGCGCCGGTTCCCGACGAAGTGTTCGTCGATTGCGGCAGCTTCGACGGCGACAGCATCCGGAGCTTCAACAGCCACTGGAGCGGCCAGTTCCGTCATGCCTTCGCTTTCGAGCCAGACCCGGCAAATCGGGCGGCGATGGCCTCCAACGTGAAGGCCATGGGAATCGCCGATCGGGTTACGGTTATGCCCTACGCTGTCGGGAACATCAATGGCCAGGTCTCGTTCGCCTTCAACAGTTCTGCTTCCTCACACGTAACGACCGAAAATGCGAAATCCGATGCGGGTTCGGCGATCGAGTGCCGCCGTTTGGATGACATCGAGTGGCCAACGACGATGACCCCGACTTACATCAAAATGGACATCGAAAGCGCCGAGCCAGAAGCGATTGCCGGGGCGAGTGAATTGTTACGACGCCATCAACCTGTGCTCGCGATCTGCACGTATCACCGCAGTGAGCACCTTTGGCAGATACCGAATCTCATCCGATCCATTGCACCCGAGTACCATGTATTCTTACGGCGCTACGCGGAAGAGAGTTGGGAAGGGGTGTGCTATGCCATTCCCAAACACCGGCTGAAACGTGCCTAGCTGCGAGCTGCAAGCAATGCCCATCCCATGCCAAAGACCCTGACCATTCTTACGCCCTGTTTCAACGAAGAGGAGAACGTGCGCGAGGTGTACCTCCGAGTGCGCGCTGCCGTCGCCGCCGCCGGCGACTACAAGTACGAACACATCTTTATCGATAATGCGTCAACCGATAACACTCTGGGTGAACTCAAGGCCATCGCGGCCGCGGACAGGAACGTCAAGATCATCCGCAATACGCGCAACTTCGGCCCCGTCCGGTCACCCATGCACGCCTTGTACCAGTCCAGCGGAGACGCGGTCATCGGCATTGTGGCCGACTTGCAAGACCCGCCGGAGATGATCGTGGACCTCGTGCGCAAGTGGGAAGAGGGATATCCAGTGGTGATCACGGTAAAGGCGGCGAGCGACGAAAGTGGATTGATGTTCTGGATTCGAAAAAAATATTACCGGCTGGCAAACCGCCTTTCGGGCATTGAGACCTACGAGAATTTTACGGGATTTGGCCTGTTTGACCGCAAGGTGGTCGAGATCATCAAGCAAATGAATGATCCTTACCCCTACTTCCGGGGCCTCATTGCCGAGATTGGGATGAAGCGCTTCGAGATCCCCTACCATCAACCTGTTCGAAAACGCGGTGTGACGAAGAACAATTTCTATTCGCTCTACGACATGGCGATGCTCGGGATCACCAACCTTTCCAAGGTGCCCCTGCGACTCGTGACCTTTTCCGGTTTTGTGGGCGCGCTGGTTTCGGTTCTGGTATCGCTGGCCTACTTGATTTACAAGCTGGTCTTTTGGAGCAACTTCTCGGTTGGCATCGCCCCATTGGTCATCGGCGTATTTTTCTTCATGTCCGTCCAGATGCTCTTTATGGGTATTGTTGGGGAATATATCGGCACCATCCATACCCTGGTGCAGAACCGGCCGCTGGTGGTCGAGCAGGAGAGAATTAATTTCGAATACGGTCTGGGTGAACCCTTGCGGGACACGTCACAGAACCGATCACCGGACAATGAGTCCCAACCCAGTGCGACCTCGTGAATTTCAACGCCATGCGCGGGCTCCAAGAAAGCTCGGTTTTTGACTTTGCTTTGAAGGGGCGCGGCTTCAGCCGCGCCGTAAGGGCCGCAAAATCGATAGCGGCTTTAGCCGCCGAGGGCAGGCGCGGCTCAGGAGATTTTCTATGAACACGGATACGGCGCAGTCTCTGGCTATGGCCAGAATTCGCGACTGCGAGTCGGTGATACACAGTCTGTTGGAATCTTCAGGGTACTTGAGCGCTGTAGTCAAGGTAGCAGATGCAATGACGAAGTGCCTCCGCTCCGGCAACAAGATCTTGTTCTTTGGCAACGGCGGCAGTGCCGCGGACGCACAGCACCTGGCCGCGGAACTGAGCGGACGGTTCCTGAAGGAACGCAAAAGCCTCTCCGGATGGGCGCTGACCACCAATTCTTCCGTCCTGACCGCCATCGGTAACGATTATTCCTTTGACGAGGTTTTCGCGCGCCAGGTTCAGGGAATGGGCAGTCCCAATGACATCGCCTTCGCCATCACCACTAGCGGAAACTCTTCCAACGTGTTGCGAGCCGTGGACGTGGCTCGCGAGCGGAAACTCGTCACTGTGGGCCTGACCGGAAAAACCGGCGGGAAACTGCATAGCGCTGTCGATCACTGCATCTGCATTCCCAGCGATCAGACGCCTCGTATCCAGGAAGCGCATATCTTAACCGGACACATTCTTTGCGAATTGATCGAGGAATCGCTGTTTGAGAATTGAATATTACTTCTTGCCCAGCAGCCGAATGCGGGTGGTGAAAGCGCGGCCCAAGAAATTGCTGTAGGTGAGGTACTGGGATGAATCGATGTCCGCGTTCACCACGGCCGGATCAGCGCGGTCGGTGATGTTCTCGAAACCACCGCGCAGCGCCCAATAGCGTCCGAAGGCGTGGAAGCGTTTCTCCACAAACAGATTCAGCGAGAAGTAAGTTGGGAAGCGGCTCGTTCCGGGTGGCAAGACCAACTGCCCCTGGTCGTTGGTGACGTTGAAGGGGAAACCGCTGCGCGCTTCGAGCGAGTAAGCGATATCGAATTCATGGATGATGGGCAGCTTGAAGAAAGGCACCAGTCCCCAGGAGAGAAAGCGGTTCGGCGCATCCCAGGGATAGGGCCCAGCAGTTTGGGGGCTGAGGATCGGATTGTCGACGTTGAAATCGAGCACCTGGTTGGAGCGTGAACTGGAACGTGTGTACGAACCGGCGATCATGTAACCATGTTTGAAAGCGCGGCGCAGATTTACCTGGAAAGAGTGATAGCGGTCTTCGCGGGTGTTCTGCAAGACAAAATCTCCGCCCGGCTCTCCATTCAACGTGTTGTAGACCAAGCCGTGGGCGCCATTCCTCTGCAGGAATTCGGCTTTCAGATATATGGAGCGGGGCAGCTTCTGCTCAAGACCCAGACTCCAGTTGAGATACCGTGGCTCTTGCAGCGTGTGCGTGTTCGCCGAGAATGTGGTGAGAACTGAGCCTGTCGGGTTGCCAGTGGAGTCAAAAAAATAATCCGTTCTCTGGCCCGCCGAAGGTCGCGCCACCAGCAGCAGGTTGGTGGCGTCGTAGACGATTCCGGCGCCCGCGGAAAACTTGGTATTGCCCTGGCTGCCCAGCGCGTAGGTGCCCGCCAGTCGCGGAGAAAGAAGTGGAGAACGGATGATCTCGTCCCAATCGAAGCGCAGGCCGGGCTCGATCAGCAGGCGGTTGTTAACCAGCCAGCGATCCTGGATGTACCCGCTGGTTTCCAGATTGTCGGCAGAGGAATTCGCGCCGCCAGAGAAGACGGAGTAGCGGGTGCAGGGAGAGGGCGTGACCGTCAAACAGTCGCCGGAGTAGGGGGCCGTCGGAGTCTCGGTGAGGAACGAGATCGGCGTGCGCTGAAAATCGGCGTTGTAGGTGAGACGGTCGGTGTCAATGCCCATTTTTACTTCGTGCTGGCCGTGCCATTTCTTTGAAGGTAAATAGAGGTTGGCCAGACCCTGCCAGCGGCGGGCAAGCGTATTGGCAAAGAGGTAATAGTTCCCGCCCGTGATATCAGGGGCAATAAAGTATGGAAGAGCTCCGGCAGGCGCGTACTCCAGGTTGTATTGCACGAAAGCCAGCCCAGTTTCGAGCAGTTCCCCGCCCTGGAAATAATGCTGGTTCTTCACGCTCGCCAAGTAGCCGCTCTCTATGTCGGATGGAGTCGCTTCAACTGGATTAATGGCCGAAAGGCCGGCGTGGTCGTCGTGAAGATGATTGATATTGAAGCTGGTGGTGAAGATGTCTCGCGCGGTGAGGTTGGCCTGCACCTTGGCGAGGTTGCCCACGCGCCAATAGCGGTCGCTGTCTGCGCCGTTGGGCAATTCGGTGATAACAATGTTGTCATACTCGCCGTCGGGAGAGTCGAAGAACCAAATCTTGCCTTTGTGAATAGGCCCGGAAAACGCGAATCGGGGGTCTATCTTGTCGAAGGTGATGCCCTTCTTGTCCTGCACCGAAGGAATGAAGTTTGTTCCCGAATAGCGGAAATGGTCGTCGCCAATACCGGTGTTGAGGCTGAGCACGCCGCCGGAGCCTTTGCCGTACTCGGCGGATTCGCGGCTCGGTTCGACGGCCACCGAGCGAAGCGAATCGGGACTGACTCGCATCAGCAGCTCGCCGGTAGCTGGCTGAGTAACGTTAAAGCCATCCAATAGAGTAAGGGTTTGGTAGGTCTCCGACCCAGCGATGTGCGGCTGTCCGAAAACATCGTTGACCACCCCGGGAATAAAGTTCAGCGCGTTGCGGTAGTCGCGCGTGTCAGGGTAAGGCAGGTTGATAATGTCGACGCCGGTAAGCTGCTCCTGATCCGAAACCTGGTCGGGATCGATGGCGGGCGGGGACTCGACCACATCGACTACCTCGCGCACCTCTTGCTGGTGGGGGAGAGTGACCTCGATGTTCGTAATCTCGACGTTCGGAGCAGCGCCCGTCTGGATCGCAGGCAACATTAATGTTATTGAGTAGAAACCTTGTTTCTCGACGCGGAGCTGGTAACTCGCAGCCGAGAGATTGGAGAACTCGCAGTGGCCGGCAAAATCAGTGACGCAACGCAGCGCAACCGCCTCTGGAGAAGCTTGCAGAAACACCAGCGCGGACGCCACGGCAACATCGTTCTCATCGGTAACCGCGACCAGGAGCGATGGGGCTGACTGCGATAACTTTGAGGAAGTCTGGGCGGGAGAAACGTGGGTCAGAAAAATAGAGATCGCCGAACAGATTACAAGTGTGCGCAACCGATGCGGCCGGGGCATAAATGTCGTCTCTATTTTCGCTCAGAAGCGCTTCCAAGATGCGCGGAAGCTTCGCAAAATGGCTGTGCGGCTACGGTGAACCAACATCACAATGTCTCGTGATTATGATCACTTACGCCTGGAAGCGGACGAATATTTCATTTCAATTCAATCGTTTACACTCCTCAGCTTTACAGGCGAGCAGCTTCCGGCATAGATTTAGGGACCGGCACTTTGAATCGCGGAGTACAGCTTGCGACCTCCCTTGGATCATGACGAACGCTCTCCCTCGCTTTCGGCCAAAGCCATGGCCGCAGTTCTCCTTTCCAGCGATCTCCTGGAAACTCTTCCCGATGCCATTGTCGCGGTCAATCAGGATGGAACCATGGTTCAGGTCAATTCACAAGCACAAGAGTTATTTGGCTATGACCGCGACGAACTGCTTGGCCAGAAAGTCGAAATGCTCGTCCCGGAGAACTATCGCCGCGAGCACCACCATCATCGCGAGCGCTTCGCGCAAAGGCCGAAGACGCGACGAATGGGAGCCGGCCTGGATCTCTACGGAAGACGGCGCAACGGTTCGGAATTCCCGGTAGAGATTAGTCTCAGTCCCGTCTCCACCGAGAACGGAATTTTCGTCTTGAGCGCGATCCGCGATATCAGCGATCGCAAGCAAATTGAAGAAGAACTCCGCCGAGCGCATGAAGAACTATACCAGCGAACGGTCGAGCAACTGGGGGAATCCCGCTCGCGGCTGGCCTTGATTATTGATTCCTCCGAAGACGCGATCATCAGCAAGGGCTTGGACGGCACCATTACCAGTTGGAACAAGGGGGCCGAGCGGATCTATGGTTACACGCCAGAGGAGGCCATCGGAAAGCATATATCCCTTCTAGCTCCAAGTGATCGTCCCGACGAAATCCCCGAGATTCTACGGAAAATTGCGCGAGGTGAAGGCATCGAGCATCATGAATCCGTGCGGGTCACCAAGGACGGACGCCGCCTAGACGTCTCCATTTCCGTGTCTCCCTTGCGCGATGCGAACGGCGACGTCGTAGGAGCTTCCGCGATTGCGCGCGACATCACGGACCAGAAACGAACCGAGGGCCAGCTTCATCAATCCCAGAAGATGGAAGCGATCGGCCGCCTGGCGGGCGGAGTTGCGCACGACTTTAACAACATCCTGGGGATCATCAGCGCCTGCGCCGAGTTCCTCCGCGACCGCATTGATCCCAGCGCAGAACCTTTGCAGTACGTCGAGAACATCAAGAAGGCGACCGAACGCGGATCGTCTTTGACTCGCCAACTGCTTACCTTCAGCCGGAGTTCCGTAATCCAACCCCGTATCCTCGATCTGAACGAGCGGCTAAAGGACGTCGGCAAGCTCCTGCGTCCGCTGATGGGAGACGATGTCGAGATTCTCATTGTCTCCAAATCAACTTCCGCAGTGATCGAGGCCGACCCTGGCCAGCTCGACCAGATCGTGGTCAACCTCGCGGTGAACGCGCGCGACGCTATGCCTCGTGGCGGCAAATTTATTCTCGAAACCCGCGCCGAGAAATTTGACGACGACTTCGCCGAGCAGCATCAAAAGATGGCGGCAGGAAAATACGTCTTGCTCGCCGTCAGCGATACCGGCAGCGGCATGGACGAAGCTACCGTGTCGCGCATCTTCGAGCCCTTCTTCACTACCAAAGAAACGGGCAAAGGAACTGGTTTGGGCCTTGCCACCGTCTATGGCATCGTCAAGCAGAGTGCCGGACACATCCTGGTTTACAGTGAGCCCGGACACGGAACGACGTTTAAGATTTATCTCCCCAGCGCGGATCACAAAATCGGCCTGAAATCCAAGCCCGAAGTCGAGACGGTCGCTCCGAAGCGGCAAGGGACGACGATTCTGCTCGTAGAAGACGACGAAACCATGCGTAGCCTGACTCGCCAGCTCCTCCAGGAACACGGCTACACCGTGATCGAGGCGGACGACGGGAAGTCTGCCCTCGAATGGGTCGAGTCTCATCCCGGTCCAGTTGATTTGTTGTTGACCGACGTTGTCATGCGACGCATGAGCGGTCCTGAACTGGTAGAGCGCCTGAACGCTTCTCACCCCAACCTGAAAGTCGTATTCATGTCGGGTTACACCGGGGAACTGATTGCGGAACGGGAAGTGTTGAAGCGCGGCATCACGCTGCTCGAAAAGCCTTTTAGCCGATCCGCTCTGTTGAATACCATTCATACAACCTTGGGGTGAAATTTGCTGATTCCGAGCTACACCAGCGGAACCTCGACCATCCTCCATGGTCACGTAACCAAACAACCGGTGATGGAGATCACACATCGCTGTGTGAAACCACCCACTTTGAGCCATAAATCCATTGGGCCCCGCCTGCAGCCGTATCTCAAAACAACAATTCAACCCACTTATTTTCTATCACTTAGAAGACTTTCACAGTAGTCTTCCCGCGCCCGTGAAGAGTGGCGAGGCGCTTGCCAAACTACCTGTGAGCGGAGGCGTTAAAAATGGCCACACAAGTCGTAAACAATGTCCAGAAAATTGCGCCAGCAGACAAATCTTTTTGTGATTTTCCCCCAATCGTTGCCGAAGCCTTGGAGCAAGAGGCACTCACCACCACCTACCCCACCGGAGCGGTCTTATTCGCCGAAGGACAGGCTCCGCGAGGAGTGTTCATCGTGCGTCGAGGCCGGGTAAAGCTATCCATCTGCAGCAGCGACGGCAGGACGCTCATCCTGCGAATTGCCGATCCCGGTTGCCTTTTGGGCGTTGCCTCGGTAGTTTCGGGACGCAAATATGAAGCTACGGCCGAGACCCAGGAACCCTCCGAGATCAGCTTCCTGCGACACACCGATTTGCTGCGCCTCATGCGCCTGCACGGCGAATTTGCCCTGTGGGTGACGCAGCACATCAGCCATGATTACGCCTCCACCTGCCGCGAAATCCGCGACCTTATCCTCTCCGACTCGGCCAGCGAAAAACTGGCTCGCCTGCTGGTGGGATGGCTCGATCAGAACACTGCCGCCAGAAATCCCAGCCAGATGAAGCTGGCTCTGACCCACGAAGAGATCGGGCAGATGATCGGCTCGTCACGAGAAACGGTGAGCCGCCTGTTCGCGGGCTTCAAGAAACAGCATCTCATCCAGCAAAGCGGCTCGACTCTGGTGATCTCCGACCGCGATGGCTTGGCATCTCTGATCACAGCCTAGAGGCACAAGGACATTGGGCAAACCGCTCATAGGGGCCGGGCATCCTCCACCGGCCCCGTTTCCTTTTGGGAGCATGTTTCGTCGATCCCTCGCTGATGGGGATGCCATCATTGCACGTACAATGTTTCACGTGAAACACTTTGTACTGGTGTATTTGCACGTATGATTGTGTATGTACGTACCATTGCCTTTAGCCGCCGAGGGGGTTATTTGTGTCAAGTGAATAATCATCCTCTGAAGTTATTACTGCGTGTTTACCACTACCCCCTCCCCCCGATCTGCTGGAATCAAAGGGTTACAGGGAGTCTTCCCGCCAAAATCTAGAGCGCCAAGGACTTATTTTAAAAATATTCCGGAATAAAGACTTAGCTCGATTTATCGCTCTTTTCTCTCAAAATCCATAGATTCGGCCGGTTTTTGGCGCCCTGCCGGTGCCTCAAATTTCTTCAAGTATGTTTACCAAAGGACAACTAGCAAATGGAACTGGTGCAGCTTCGAGGGCCGTCCTGGGACGGGCACACCTCGGCTCTGCACAACAGGTCGATCTCGATTCTCGACGATGGACGGTTAGGGGTCTGTGATGGCGCTCACTGGGCGTTTGTGATGAAAAGAAGGGCGGACGTCAGAGGGGCGGCCACGTAAGGCGGTTCGATGTGTCGGCTGTTCGGCAGGCCACTTCTCGAAAAGCGCGAGAAGTGGCGCACCCCCGGTTGTTACGGGGACGACATTAAGCCGCCGCTGTGCTGTTTCGCCGGCCAAATGTGGGCCACCCGCCAATTAGCGAATGGAGCTGGTGCGGCTTCGAGGGCCGTCCTGGGACGGGCACACCTCGGACCTGCACAACAGGTCGATCTCGATTTTCGCCGGTGGATGGTTAGAGGTCTGTGATCGCGCTCACTGGGCGTTTGTGATGAAAAAAAGTCAAAGGCCAAGGCCCCGCCCAAGCGAAGCTTGGACGGGCCACCCGCCGTTATCTCATCAGCCAAGACGTCAGCGAAGTCGGGATTTGGTAGAATCCGTGCCATCGAGGGAGAACTACATGAGCCGCGCCATCAAAGTCCTGCTTTTCATGGCAATGTTGCTTACAATTACCCCGGTCGCGTTTTGTGATCAAGCGGATGACTACAACAGCCACGGCACTGCGAAGCTCGAGAAGCGTGACTGGGACGGTGCCATAGCGGACTTCACCAAAGCGATCGAACTCAAGCCGGATTTTGCGGAGGCCTACAACAATCGCGGCTATGCCAGGGCGTTCAAGGGCTCCATGAGCTTTGTGGTCAGGCGAGACGAAAGTGACCTAAACGCGGCCATTGCGGACCTCACCAGCGCTATCAAACTCAAACCCGACTACGCAGAGGCCTACAGGAATCGCGGCGTCGCGAAGGGTTTCAAAAAGGACTATGGCGGCGCCATAGCGGACTTCACCGAAGCCATCCGTCTCAAACCGGATTTTAAACTGGCCTACATCGGTCGAGGAGCTTCGGAGATATGGTCAGGCGATTTCGACGTCGCCATAGCGGACTTCACGAAAATTATCCAACTCAACCCGGACGATGCATTTGCCTACCACAGGCGCGGCGAAGCAACGGAGGCCAAAGGCGACCTGGACGGGGCAAACGCGGACTACGCAAAGGCCCTCCAAATCAAACCGGACTATGAGGAGGTCTCTGGCTTCCGCGCTCCGGGTTCTATTTTAACGGATACCCCCAGGCACCCCCGTTCTCCTGCGGCCACCGTCGTAAAGAATTACTTAGTTGCAACTGGCGCAGCTAAGAGGTCAGGATGGAGCCTTTCTGTCGGAGACACAATTATCGTCACCGAGACAGCCGATACCGCAGCGGGTAAAGCCACCATCGTGGTGCGGGTGGCATTTAAAGGAGGAAGTGGGCTCGGCGTTCAAATGAGCAACGGAGCTAAGGCAATGTTCGGGGCAACAGTCGGGCCAGCGTCCCCATTGACGATGTATGGCGTCGCAGTGTATCCGAGTAATGGTTCTACGTACTTGACGGTGTCGCAAACGTTTTTCTTAGTCGCGGAAAACGGGGCTTGGAAAATATCCGGAATGGCACCGCCAAGACTCGCAGATCCGGCAGACACACCACTCTCGCCACTCTAGAGACGGCTGAGTCACTTTAACGGGGGGGTATAACAGTTCTAACTTGCGCAATCTGAATCCCCGATCTTTCATCACAAACGCCCAGTGAGCACCATCACAGACCTCTAACCGTCCGTCGGCGACAATGGAGATCGACCTGTTGTGTGAGGTTGAGGTGTGCCCGTCCCCAGGGCGGCCCTTGAAGCTGTGCGCCCTCAGCGGCTAAAGCCGTCGGAATTCGACGTTTGGATCGCAGCGGTAAACCGCTGCGCCACCCAAAATCAAGGGCAATACCTTATCGCGGGCGGGGTCAAAATCAGAGTCAAGATCAGAGTCAAAGGCAGCGGACGGAGTGTCCGCTCCACACGGGTCTCGGGGAGAATGCCTTGACGCATCACTGGGAGTATCGGACGAGTAGGGGTCCTTCGACTCCGTAGCTGCTTCGCTTCGCGAAGCGGCTACTCCGCTCAGGATGACAAGTTATCTGCGCCATGGTTCATCACAAACGCCCAGTGAGCGCCATCACAGGCCTCTAACCGTCCGTCGGCGACAATGGAGATCGACCTGTTGTGTGAGGTTGAGGTGTGCCCGTCCCCAGGACGGACACCCGACAGTCGTTGCTTGGCAAACTGCAGATCCCTCACTTCGTTCGGGATGACAAACTTGGGTGGTGGGCGGTGGAATCCCACCCCTTCGACTCCGCTCAGGGCAGGCTCTAACGTCGAAAAACACGACGTTAGAATGGGCACCCGGCAGTCGTTGCTTGGCAAACTGCGGATCCCTCACTTCGTTCGGGATGACAAACTTGGGGTGGTGGGCGGCGGAATCCCACCCCTCCGACTCCGCTCAGGGCAGGCTCTAACGTCGAAAAACACGACGTTAGAATGGGCACCCGCACCCGCGGCTAAGAGTCGGAGTCAAAATCAAAGTCAGAGGCAGCGGACAGGAGTGTCCGCTCCACACAACCCTCGGTTTGTTCTTCACTGGCGGTTTGTCAGTGGGAAGCGTCTTCGCTTCCCTGCTCATCCGCGTAGTCTTCAGGATTACTGGGTAGCTCGACCAGATGCGCGCGCTCCAGGGCGCGGAAATATTCCGGGCGGGAATGGCGGTAATGGTCGGCGGGAATTTTTCCGTTTAGCCATGCGGTATCCATGGGATAGACCATGGGATCGAAGATCACCAGATAGAAGTGCCAGATGAGGATGGAGAAAGTGGCCAGCAGCGCCTCATACCAGTGCACGGCCGTGGCCGCGTCCGTCACCCATTTCGGAAAATGGCTCAAGGTAAAATTGTTGAACCACAGCAGGAAACCGGATAGGGCCATGACGAAGGTTCCCCACATAAAGGCCCAGTATTCCATCTTCTCCGCATAGTTGAATTTCGCGAACTTCGGTTCCTCTTTGGTGAGGCCGAGGTTGTAGCGGAAGACGTGGATCATGTCCCAGGCGTCTTTGATGGTCGGGATCATGGCCCAGATGAAAGTGCGATCGCGCTTCTTCATTGCCAGATGGATGAAGTGGTAGAAGGTCGCCATGAGCATGACTACAGCCGCGACTCGGTGCAATCCGCCGCGCACGCCGAACTGCGACTCCCAATTGATCAGCGGCTTCGACCACCAGATTTCCGGATACTTCAAGGCAAATCCGGTGAACACCAGCGTCGGGAAACTCACCATGATGCCCCAGTGCGCGACGCGGAACCACAAGTTCATCCGCAACACCATTTCGCCGGATTCCCGGCGCGGACTGCGCCGAATCAGCTTGTGCAGCCAGTCCAGCAGGTTGTGGAACAGCATGAAGCCCAGTGTCGCCGGGATGAGCACCCAGTACGTCCAGCGAATCCACTTGACCACCGGGTGATTGGGGCCCGC
>Ga0116134_1000806_pt1 | contig 16032 bp, 11 predicted proteins | sample June2015DPH_19_5_FD_89737 | JGI IMG/M metagenome (GOLD analysis project Ga0116134, IMG submission 89737) | Peatland microbial communities from SPRUCE experiment site at the Marcell Experimental Forest, Minnesota, USA - June2015DPH_19_40 | ecosystem: Environmental > Terrestrial > Soil > Wetlands... | reverse complement strand
TGCGAGGGAGCCAATAGCGTGGAGACATGCACCGTCACAGCCCTTGATGCGATCACCGCTTTCGCGGTCCCAAACCCCAACTGCCCCTCGCAGAGCCGTCGGTTTTTTCAGGTCTGGCTGCCCTTCGGGTCACCCCGCCGAGCTGATCACTCAGCCTACTTCGAACTGGCAAAGTTTTATTTAAGCCAATCCTTTCAGCCGTCGACGGGACCCACCTTAGAGACTTGCTTAAAGATTGTCAATGCCCCTTTTTGGTGCAATCTCCATCTTGCCTTGCAGCAGAAACAGGAAACGCAACTCATTGAATCGCAGTTGCTTAATGAATGGGAGATTAAATTCTTCCCTCTTTTCCACAGTTACATACACAGGTACGCGAAGGGGCGGGCCACGCCACTGGCCCCTAATCCACGTGCTCGCCCACCTCAAACCCTTCTTCAGCTGCGGGAAGCACGTCAGTTTCGCCCGCCACCCAAACATAGAGCGTTGGCAGCAAGAAGACGCTCATGACGAGGGCTGCGATGAGGCCTCCGACGATGACGATTGCGAAGGGGCGCTGAGAATCGGAACCAATAGCGTGCGAGAGAGCGGCAGGCAAAAGTCCAAGAGTTGCCACCAGCATCGTCATCATGATGGGCCGCAGTCTTAGGACAGCACCCTCAACAGCGGCGTCTTCTATTGAGTATCGCCGTGCCCGGAGCTGATTGATGTACTCCAGCATGATGACTCCCGTTTGCACGGAAACGCCGAACAGCGCCAGGAAGCCTACGCCGGAAGAAACACTGAAATGGGTACCGGTGAACCAAAGAGCAAGCAGACCGCCAATAGGCGCGATAGCAACCGTCGCCATAATCAACAGCGCCCATTTGAAGGATTTGAACATCGTGTAAAGAATGACGAAAATGATGAGGATGGTGATAGGGAGTACGATCAGCAGCCGCGCGTTGGCTCTCTTCTGGCTCTTGTATTCCCCCTCCCAATCGATACTGTATCCGTTGGGTAATTTGACCTGTTCGTTCACCTTCCTGATCGCTTCTTCCACCGTGCTGCCCAGGTCACGGCCGCGAACACTGTACTTAATGGCAACATAACGCCGATTGCCCTCGCGATAGATTTCCGAAGCGCCATCGGTCTCGCTGATCTTGCAGAGCTGTGCCAGCGATACCCGTTCACCAGAAGGTGATAGCAGGCGAATCTTCTCGATCGCTTCCCGCGTATCGCGATATTTTTGCAGGTAGCGCAGCGTAAGGTCGTAACGCGCTTCGTCCTTGAGAACCTGGGTGAACGCGTTGCCGCCGACCGCGGTCTGAATCGCATCCTGCACGTCCGCAACGTTGATCTGGTAACGGGCGGCCGCCTCGCGGTCGACCGTCACGTTCAGGTTGGGCTGGCCGAGGACACGGAAAACTCCGAGATCCTCAATGCCGCTGATCTTTCGCATAATGCCCACGATTTCGTCGCTCTTCTGTTCGAGAACCTTCAAATTGTCGCCGTAGATCTTCGTGGCCAGCGCGCCCTTCACTCCGCTTACGGCCTCTTCCATGTTGTCTTCGATGGGCTGGGAGAAACCCCAGACCACACCCGGAATCTTCTCGAGTTCGCGACCCATAGCAGCGATCAACTCGTCTTTGTTTTCGCGAAAGACTGGCCGCCACTCTTCTTTCGGCTTCAGGTCCACGAAGTACTCGGTGTTAAAGAACCCGGTGTTATCGGTTCCGTCATCGGGACGCCCCACTTGGCTGGTGCATTGCGGAACTTCAGGAAAAGAGCAAAGTACGATTCGCGCCTGGTTCGCGACCCGGATACCCTCATCCGGTCCAGTGCTGGGCGCAAGCGTACCGCGAACCCAGAGTGCACCTTCATCCAGGTGGGGCAGAAATTCGGAACCAATAATGCCGCTGAAAGCGAGGTAGTTGGCAAAGGCCACCAGAAGTATGCACACACCGACTGTGATCAAACGCCGGCGAATCGCCCAACTGAGGGCGACCCGGTAGCGTCCAGTCACGAAGCTCATGACCGGGTTATGCCATTCCTTTGCTCCCTTGGCGAACGCGAAACTTGCCAGCACTGGCGCGACCAGAATCGAGAAAAGCAACGCCCCCAGCAGCGCGAAGGCTACGGTCCAAGCCATCGGGTGGAAGAGCCTGCCTTCCACACGTTGCAGCGTAAAGATCGGCAAGAACGCCGTGATGGTGATAACGATGGCATAGAACACCGGTCGCTGTACTTCATGCGAGGCAAAACTGATTCGTTCGGTAGAGGTCTTGATCCCATCGCTGTAGCTTAAATGGCGCACAATGTTTTCGATCAACACGATGGCGCCTTCCACGATCACGCCGAAGTCCAATGCACCCAGGGATAGCAGGTTCGCGGGAATGTGCATCAAGTTCAGACAAATGGCGGCAAACAGTAGAGCAAACGGGATAGTTGCAGCGACGATGAGCGCGCCTCGAACATTACCCAGAAACAGAAGCAGAATCACCGATACCAGGATCATGCCTTCGGTGAGGTTGTGAAGGACAGTGTGCGTCGTGTAGTGGACCAGAAGACTGCGATCAAGGAAAGGGACGACCTTAACTCCCGGAGGCAAGATGTGATCGTTGAGTTCGTCTACTTTTGTATGGATGTCCGCGAGCGCTGTCTCGCCAGTTGCGCCTTTCCGCAACAACACGATGCCTGACACGACATCGTCGTTATCGACAATCTTCCCGTCCTCGCGGTGAATAGCTCTGGCAAACTGGCCAAGTCGGATCTTTGGACCTTGCGAAACGGCTGCAATGTCTTTGACCCGCAGCGGCGTGCCATTTTTGGTCGCGATGACCGTGCGTTCGATGTCCTGCACGCGATCGACCAATCCGACCGAGCGTACGTTGATCTGCTGCAGACCTTCCTGGATGAAACTGCCGCCCGCGTTGACGTTGTTGTTGGTGAGTTGTTGCTCCACCTGAGCCAGGCTCAGGCCATAAGCGATGAGCTTGTTGGGGTCAACGCGCACCTGGTATTCGCGGGTGGGGCCGCCGAAGCTAGCCACGTCGACAATGTTGGGCACTGATTTGAAGCTCTTTTCGACGACCCAGTCTTCGATGGACTTCAGTTCCATCGGGTCGTATGCCGGATTCGTGCTGTGCAGGGTGAAGAAATAGATCTGGCCGACAGGGCTCCAGTCCGAGCCCATTTGCGGCACCACGTTCGGCGGCAGCGTGACTTGGCTCAACCGCTCCAGAACCCGCTCCCGATTCCAGTCGTTGTCGGATTCGTCGTCGAAGATCAGCTTAATGTCAGAGAGTCCAAAGAGGGAGAACGAACGCAGATGCACAACATGCGGAATGCCGTTCATTACGATTTCGAGTGGAATCGTGACTTGCTGTTCGATCTGTTCCGCCGAAATTCCTGGCCATTGTGTAATGATTTCAACGTAGTTGTCGGCTACGTCGGGATAGGCCTCAATAGGAAGGTCCCGGAACGCGACGATGCCACCGGCGAATAGCAGCACTGCAAAACCCAACACGAGTAGGCGGTTGTCGAGAGCAAAATCAACGACTCGACGAATCATTCATTGCTCCCCATCTATTGCTCCAAAGTGTTTTGCAGTACCAGAGCATTCGAAACCACTCGATCTCCGGGTTTGATACCTGAAACAACCTCTTGCAGGTTGCCGGGAAGCATGTTTCCCGTGACCACTTCCAGGCGTTTGAAATGCCCCGTGCTCACCGGCGTGTAAACCCACTCCCGATCATGCAAGTGCAGAATAGCGGTTGCGGGAACGGCGGCCCGGGTTTCGGGTTGCTTCCCGTAGAAGGTAGCAGTCACGAACATTCCCACCCGCATCATTCCAGGGTTCGGAACTTCAAGCCGAACCTTGGCGGTACGGAGGTTGGGATCGAGAACCGGCAAGATGTTATCGATTCGGCCTTTCAGGACCTGCTTGGGATAAGCATTCAGGCGGATATCCGCGTACCCACCGATGTGTACGGCGTCGAGATCGTTTTCGTAGACGTCGCAGACGATCCAGACATAGGAGAGATCAGAGATGGTGAAGGGATTGGGTCCAGACAGGCCTTGAACGCCCGCTGCGTTGGTCACCTGCTGGTCGGTGATCACACCGGATATAGGCGCGGTGATGTCGACGATCCCTGAGGGATGGTCCTTGTCGATGCCGAGCGTCTGGAGCTGTTCGGTTGCAGCATTCAGATCGGCCTTGGCATCCTGTGCGGTGTCTTCGGCTTGTTCAAGAGCGCTCTTGGCGATTGCGCCCTTGTCAAAAAGGACCTGCGCTCGTTCAAGCTGCTGCCGCGCCAACCGTTCATCATTCACAGCTTTCAGATATGTCTGGTAAGCTCCGGACACATCGTTGCTCCGGACCCTCAACAACAACTGGCCTTTCTTCACGGTGTCGCCTAGTCGGGCCCTAATTTCTACGACTCGCCCCGAGGCTAGCGAGATCACGGGCACCGCGCGCGCGATATCGGGCTGCACCACGCCGGTGACATTCAGCGCCGGTGCTGCCTTATGCTCAACCGCCGTCACCAAGGGGAATTGGTCGGGATGGTCCACCTTGAAGTTGTTGGCGTCGAGATCCGGCTCGACAGTTGCCGCAGGCGGAGCTTCGGCTTTCGGATCGGCCTTGGTTTCCCCGCAACCAAGCAGCAAGCTCAAGAGCACGCAAAGAGTTGCCAGTAAGATCAGGCCTGCAAATCTGGTTTTCATGGAATCACCTCGCGGCCCACCGCCATATTCAATTGGGCTACAGCCGTCAAGTAAGAACCAAGCAAGTTCACGTAGCTGAGTTCAACCGTGCGGTAGTCACTTTGCGCGTTCAGGAAATCGAGCAGCGACGCGCCGCCATGCTGATACGCAAAGAAGACCGTGTCGCGGACTCGCACTGCCTGTTGCAGATATTTCGCTTTATAGGGTTGCAGCAAGATCACGTTGCTAATCACTATCGCGTAGGCGGAATCCACGTCGCTGAATACTTGCGCCTGGGCGGCATCCAACAGCCTCTGATTCCGGTCAATGTCTAGCTGTGTGCGCAGCTTCTCGCCTTGATTTCGGTCGAAGATGCGTAGCGGAATGCTCACATTGAAGCCAATGTATTGGTCGATGGGAGGATTGCGTCCGACATCGAAGCCGAAGGTCGGATCGGTCGAACCATTGGCGACCGCAAGCTTGTGGTCAGTCTTGGCTTTTTCGACTGACTGAACCGCCGCTCGCAGGTCAGGCCGCGTGTCCACTGCAATCTTGCGGAATTCGTCCAACGGTAAAATCTGTTCGCTGAAGTCGAACGGTCCGGTTACGTCAAACTGTTCGACGGGAGTGCGATCGTTCAACAACATGAGCAGTTGGATTTTCGCGGTACGAAGGTTGACTTCCGCGGTCTGCAAATCGGATTCATACTGGACGCGCTGCAGTTCCAGCCGGTCGAGATCGATCTGCGCGATATCGCCCGCCTTGAATCGTTCTCGGCTGATGTCGAGCACGTGGTCGTAGTACGCGAGATTGTCTTTCGCGAGCTGCAATACCGATTTGGCCTGCAAGGTTTCGACGAACGCGCCTCGCAAACTGAAAAGCAGTCCTCGCTCCAAATCATTCTGGCTGGAGACAGCGATCGCCGTTCCCTTTTGCGCGCTTTCCAGGCGCAATTCCCGTTTATGTTGGCGCTCATGTAGATAGCTGGCGGAAGCCACGGTCAACAAAGATCCGAACGTGCTATGAGGAGGTCCGCCGTTGAACGGATTGATTTGATCGACATCGAACGCCAGGCTCGGGTTCGGCCGCAGGTAGGCTGTAATCTCCGCGGCCTTGGATTCGTCAATGTTCAACTTGCCCGCCAGCAGCGTCGGATTCACGGCTTCGAACTTGTCCCGTATCTGCTGCCACGTGAAACTCTGCTGCTGGGCCTGTGCACCCTCTGCCAGAAAGCCTGCGATCAACAGCGCCAGGAACACGATGAAGAAACTCACCGATCGCGAGCTGGCCAGCTTCGCGGGGGCCATCCTTACCCGCGTGGCCGATCTGCCCATGCTCTTCTCATGCCTGAGGAGGGTGGGTAAACAGGGTTTAGCGGTCAGGATTAGCACTTGCGCTACCCAAGATGTTGAATCATGAAAGATCATTTAGTTTCTCAGCAGCGACCACGAAGAAAACCGGAGTGATGGGGAAGCTGCAATTCTCGTGTTTCCACTCCAGCCTCTTCGCTAGACTCTGCACACCACCAGAACCGTGGCACAACGTCCTCCATGTCCGGGGACTCGGTTCAGATGGAGTTGTAGCGCCTGCTGAGTCGATGGCTCCGACTCGACAACCCTCTCGGGCTGCTTTTAAGATGCAGCACTGGACTGCGGCAAGAAGTATTTTACATCGAGTTGTGGACCCTATCCTTAGGCCCCGACACTGTCCTTGCGGCGGCGGATTCGCTCATAGCGGCGACGGCCCTTTTCGTTGGTGATTCGGATATACAGGCTGACTGATGGCAGACTCTTCACGGCTCAACTCCTCGAAGAGCCGAATACGTGGGTCCACAATGGGCAGCGATGTTTTTAGGTAGCCGGGATCTAGCGGAAATAGGTAGCCGGACGCGCCAGGCTCCTATTTTCAGGGGATTAGAAAACTGGCAGCGCGACGAAACGACTGAGGTCTATGTCCTCAGCCTTGTAGACGATGCACATCCCGCCACCACCCAGTTTCTGGACGATGCGGTAATGCGAGATGGTCTAGCCCATCATGAGTGGGCGCAGGAAATGCTATGGCGGGCGGTTAGGTATGTCAATCCACGGGCTTCATTGCAACTTCGCGTACTCGGCCTTGGCTTGCTTGAGGATCGGGATGTCGGGGTCGGCGTCTTTCCAGAGGGTGAGGAAGTCTTGGTAGGCCGCGCGGGCTTTGGTCGTGTCGCCGGCCATTGCATAAGCTCTGCCGAGTTGAAGGTGGGCAAGAGCACCGATGGGTGAGTTCCAGACGATTCCACGATGATCGAGGATTTTCTGAAACTCTGCCGCGGCCTGGCGGCCTTGATGCGCGACCAGGTATGCCTCCCTCGAACAAAAACAGGATACAAGCCGTTCCAGCTGTAGCTGCTGAATGTTGTGCGTCCCAGTTAGGGCATGACAGCTGTAAGAATCTCTAAGGCCTCAGGAGAATTTCCTCGATTTAGCGCAAGCTGATCGCTTCAATGCAGCGGGATCCGAAACAGGTTCCCCTGAAACGCCGACCTCGTGAAGGCGTACGTTTGGGGATCCGGTCCGGGCGCCACATCGGGGCCTTGGGGAATCGATTGGATCCCGGCAAGTTCCGCCTCGCTGGCGCCATCGATCCCGGATGCCGGCAAATTCAAAAGCCCGAAGCCGTGCGGGATCGGAATGATGTACGTGAGTTTGGTGGAACCCGTTGCCGCAAACCGGCTGTTCGTGGAAACGTACATGTACTTTCCGTCGCCGGACCACTGTACAAAGCACGGCCCGGCGCAGATCCTCCGTTGAGCGCGGTCCCGCACTGCTACGGCGAAGGTCCCAATCTCGGATTCGATGCGGCCACCGACGGCCGCCCATTCTCCGTCCGGGGAAACGCCGCCAATTTCGACAATCTTAGTCTCCAGAATGCGAGTCAGCCCGCTCCCGTCCTCTTGAACCCGGGCCAGGTAGTCCGCCTGGCCGCCCAGTTGCCGAAAAAACAATTGCCCCGCGCCGAAGCTTACCTCGTCTCCTCCTCGCACGACCAGGCGCGGAGGCGAGCTTCGATCGGTCGCCGCGAGGAAGATCTGCGATTCGTCTCCCATCAGGACGGTAAACGCGACTCGCGTCTCGTCGCGCGAAACATCATAGTCCACGATGCGCTGGCCCGTGAGCACCGGATCGGACTTACCCGATGCCAGATCCCTGCGCCACAGCTCGCTCACGTTCGACGAACTGCTTTTTCGCAGCAAGTAGTACAGCCGCTTGCCATCCGGCGAAAGCATGGGCGCCCCCGCCGACCCTTCCAGCGAAACCGCATGATCGCCCGCGGCATCGTGGATCCACACCGAACTCTGCCGCACGCCCACCGAGGCGATCAGCGATTTCCCGTCCGGCACTGCGGCCAGACCCTCCTCTTCGGTGGGGCCAAAGGTGATCTGCTCCGAATTTCCTTGCGGAGCGCCCTCGTGCCAGCGCTGCCGCCACAGGTGCGTGCTGCCCTCCACCTCCACGTTGAGGTAAATCCATCGTCCGTCCGGCGACCATGCGGCGGCCCTGCAGGCGCCCTGCGGCCCCACCTGAACTCCCGCCGAGTTTCCGTCCATCGGGACCACTCGGCAGCGTTGCCACTCCGTGGCGCCGTTCATCTCTACGACCAGCACCCAACCCCGATCCGGCGACAGCCAGGAGTAGTGCGCCATGGCGCGCTCGTGCGCCGGGAAGTAGATGGCGCGCTCCTCGGCCCGGCTCTCCTTTGCCGTCACGATACCCATGTGCAGGGCGGTTCCGGCCATAACCTCGGAAAACAGGACGCGCTCCGGCCCGATCCAACTGAGGCCTGAGGCGTTCACCATCAGGCGCGCAGGCGTCCCTCCCAGGACGGGCACGGTCCACGTATCAAAGCTAGGGGTGAGGGACAGGACCGTGTAGGCGACGCGGGAGGCGTCGGGTGTGAATACGGGATCGTACTTCAGGTTCGAATCGAAGGTTAATTGCTTCGATTCCCCGTCCGGCAGCAGCTTCACATAAATCTGGCCGGAGCTCAGGAAATACCCTCCGCCGCGGAAGAACGTCACCATGCGTCCATCCGGCGAAAGCGCGGGAGCGGTGGCCGAGTCATTGAAGTTGGTGAGTTGAATGTACTCGCTCGCCGAGGTCGCCGGGCGGCGCGGCGCGCCGAGACGCCACGCCACGACCGCGCCGGCCAATAGCGCCGCCAGGACCGCGGCTGCGGGAACAAGCACCTTCCACCGTCTTGCGATGGCAGGCCACCGGCGGCGGTGGGCTTTGGCCGGTGTCGCTGCTCTCGCAGCGCCCATATGTCCTGATCCCGTGTCCCGCTTCAACCGTTGCAGATCAGTTCGGATTTCCGATGCATGCTGATAGCGCAGATTGCGGTCTTTTTCCAGACACTTGTTGATGATTCTTTCTAACTCCGGGGCCACGCTGGGATTCAGTTGCGCGGGAGGAACGGGGGCCCGGTTCAGAATGGCCTCGAAAATCACTCCTGTGCTTTCACCTGGGAACGGCAACACGCCCGTTACCATCTCATAGAGCACTACTCCGAAGGAAAACAGGTCGGTTCGAGCGTCCAGCTCTTTGGCGCGGACTTGTTCCGGCGACATGTATGCGATCGTGCCCACGGCAGCGCCGGTGCTGGTGAGAGACTCCTCCAATGTCGAGGCGTTCATGTCAAGGCCTTCGGGCTTGAGTAGAACCTTGGCCAGCCCGAAGTCGAGAACCTTTGCATGTCCGCGTTTGGTCACAAAAATGTTCGCAGACTTGATGTCGCGGTGCATGATGCCAGCAGTGTGCGCGGCGTCCAGTGCGTCGGCGATGTCAACACCCAGCGACAGAACCAACTCCGTTTCCATGGGACGTCCGGCAATGCGATGTTTCAGCGTCATGCCATCGAGAAACTCCATGGCGATGAAGACTTCGCCGTGCTGATCGTCAATTTCGTGGATGGTACAAATGTTCGGGTGGTTCAGTGCAGAGGCGGCCTTGGCTTCGCGCTGGAAGCGGCTGAGCGCCTGCGGGTCTTTCGCTACGTCGTCCGGCAGGAATTTGAGCGCGACAAAGCGGTCGAGTTTGACGTCCTCGGCCTTGTACACCACGCCCATGCCGCCACCACCCAGCTTGTCAATGACGCGATAATGGGAGACGGTCCGCCCGATCGGGGAATCGCCGGTTTCTTGCGCGCCTTTGTTTTTGTTCTGCCGGCAGGCGAGGGCCCGCGCGGCCGCTTCTATAGCGGGACTCTCCAGGAAACTTCCTGCCTGCTGCTGTGCCGTCAGCAGAGATCGGACCTCGCGCTCCAGATCTTCGTCGGCTGCGCATGCGTTCCGCAGGAACGCATCGCGCTCCCCGGGCGGACGCTCCAGCACTGACTGCAGGAGGTTATCGACTTGTTTCCAACGATCAGAGTCCATCGGTCGCCCCGCCGGTCAGTTCCCGGTACAGCCAAGCCTTGGCCGAGCTCCAGTCCCGCATCACTGTGACGGAGGAAACGTTGAGCACCTGGGCCGTCTCTTCCACGCTGAGGCCGCCGAAGAAACGCATTTCGACGACTTGCACCTTGCGCGGATCGAGCCGCGCCAGCGCAACCATCGCGTCATCTAGAGCGATCAGGTCCGCAGCCCGGTCGCCGCCCACGATGGCCGTCTCTTCCAGGGAAACATGCTGTACGCCGCCCCCCCGTTTCAGGTTATGGCGCCTTGCATGTTCAACCAGAATACGGCGCATTAGTTGCGCCGACACCGCAAAGAAGTGGGCGCGGTTCTGCCATTGCATGTCCTTGTAATCCACCAGGCGCATGTAGGCTTCGTTCACCAAAGCCGTTGTTTGGAGGCTATGCCCGGGCCGCTCACGGCTCATGTAGCGCCGCGCAAGTCGGTGAAGTTCGTCGTAGACAATAGGGGTCAGTTTGTCGAGCGCGTCCCGGTTTCCATCACTCCAGGCGCGGAGCAGCCCGCTCACCTGTCCACAAGGTGGTGCTTTCGCGTCATCGTCCTGCGGTTGGTTTGGCCTATCCAATGGTCCCACGCTTCGCAAATCTTAGCCCCTTAAGGCAGCCTCTTCAAGAAAAGTCACGCAGCGTGATAGTTCTGACTCGCCGTTTGCGCCTATCCAGATGAGGGCGACGGAAGACGCCCGCAAGATACGAATGTTTTCACAAAGGAGGAAATATGAAATTCAGACTACTCGCTATCTCGCTGGGCGCTCTTGCCCTTTTGGTTATGCTGGCCGGGCCAGCCGCCCAGGCACAGAACTCTCAATCTCCCCACTACAAGGTCGTCGACCTCGGCCCGTTGGGCGGGACATACAGCCAGGCGTATTACGTGAACAGCGAGGGTAGTGTGGTCAGCGGCCAGGCGAGCCTAGCCGATGGAACCTGGCACGCGATCCTCTGGCAGGGCGCCTTCAAGAGGGACCTCGGCACGCTCGGAGGGCCAAACAGCACCGTGTACTTCGGCGGGCCGAACGCCACCGGACAGGTCGCAGGCATCGCCGAAACCTCCACTCCGGATCCGAATGGGGAGGATTTTTGCGGCTTCGCAGCACAAGGGGTTCCGTCCTCGGGTACATGCTTAGGCTTCTTGTGGCAATACGGCTCGATGACTCCGCTTTCGACGCTCGGTGGCTACAACAGCGCGGCCAATGCGATCAACAACTCCGGAGTGATCGCCGGCAACGCGGAGACAGCCACGACGGATTCCACTTGCCCACCTTATGATCCCGCCATGGGCCAATATCAGGTATTGCAGCAAAAGCCTGTGGTTTGGAAAGACGGCCAGATCAAAGAGCTTCCCACCTACGGCGGCGATCCCGACGGAAGCGCCGTCGCGATCAACGATCATGGCCAGGTAGCCGGCGCGTCGGGAGGGTGCTCGACTTTCAACGTCGCTAACGGTTACTATCTTTCGCCGGTCCACGCCCTGCTCTGGGACCACGGCAAGGTTACCAATCTCGGCAGCTTGGGCGGCGCGTTCGGAAACGAGGCCCACGGGATCAATAATCGCGGCCAGGTGGTGGGCGCCTCCGACTTGGCAGGCGACGCCGTTTTTCATGGCTTCGTCTGGAGCCACAGCACCGGAATGCAGGACGTTGCCCCGCTTGTTGGGGATACCTACAGCTACGCCCTTGCAATCAACGACGCGGGCGAGGTGGTGGGCCTCTCGATCGACTCTAGCTTCACCATCCTTCGCGCGTTCATAGTCGTGGACGGAACGCCGACCGACCTCAACACGCTCATTCCTGACAGCTCGCCCCTGCAGTTGCAAAGCGCATGCGCCATCAATTCCCGCGGGGAGATTGCGGGCTTGGCGGTGGAGAAAAGCACCGGGCAGTCTCGCGGCTACCTGGCGATCCCGGTTGGCCGGCGCGAATCTCGGGAGTAAAGTCTCGATTGAGGAACCAGGATTAGACTGTGCTGTGCCGCTCTGCTGCTTCGAAGGAGCAGAGCGGCACTTGCGGGGGAGACCGTGGCCAGAAGAACGGCGACAAGCAATACCGATATCGGCCGCAATCGCATCGAACCACCCCACGAGATTCGATCAGGCGAAGCCCGAGACAAAGCAGGACGACATGATAGCCCCCTATCGGTATGCCCTTGTGGCTTAATACCGAGACGGAGTAGAGGACGGCGGTTATTGATCCGGCTCAAAATGTAGCCGAATTCGTAGCCGATAGGTCTTACGCCTTTAAGTCCTTTGGATTGAAACTGGCGGAGAGAGTGGGATTCGAACCCACGTTACCCTTTCGAGTAAACACGCTTTCCAAGCGTGCGCCTTCAGCCACTCGGCCATCTCTCCGGCGCCCTGCGAAGTGATTAGGTTAATTCTAACAGTGCTTGCGGACTGCCCGCGAACTGCCGATCCCCAAGTCGCTTCGCTCAGGGTTTGGGATGACAACTGAGGGGGGCTGTGGTTGTCAGCCTGCTCCCGCTAGCTTTCCTCGGCCTTATGCAACTGCTGGGCCAGGTAGTTCTCGTAGGTCATTTCTTTAATCGCGTGCAGTTGCCCTTCCAGCCAGTCAATGTGATGTTCTTCATCGAGCAGTATCTTCTCCATCAACTCGCGCGAACCGTTGTCGCCCGCGGCCACGCTGGCTTTGATGCCGTCGTTCAGGCGTTTCACGGCCGTGTATTCGAGCTGCAAGTCGTTTTCCAGTTGCTGCTTTACGGTTTGCCCAATATTGATCTTGAAATAGTCGGTCATGTTGGGAGCGCCATCGAGCAGCAGGATCCGTTCCATCAGGATTTCAGCATGCTGCATTTCTTCGATGGATTCCTTGCGGATCTGCTTGGCCATCCGTTCATAGCCCCAGTTCTCGCACATCTCGGCGTGCAGGAAATACTGGTTGATGGCCGTCAGTTCAGCTTTGAGCACTTCATTCAGAATGGCAATAACTTTTGCGTCACCTTTCATGGGTTGCCTCTCTTAGGGATGGTTCTCAGTTCTCGATTCGCAATTCTCAGTGAAAAACACAACCGTTCTGACTGGGAACTGAGAACCGGGGACTGAACAGAGAATTGTACTAGAAGAAAAGAATCAGGAGCGGGATCCCGCAGCAGCAGCGGCTGCGGCGTTGGGTGTTTCCGGCGCCGCCGAAGTGTGGCCGTTGGTGGGCTGGGCGGCGGTTTGCTTTGCCTGACCCACGCCCTCTACCACCCGATGATTCAGGCAGTACAGCGCGAGTTCCAGACGGTCGGCAACTCCAAGTTTGTCGTAGACTTTGCGGAGATAATTCTTGACCACTTGCTCGGTGGTGCCCACCCGAAGGGCAATCTCTTTGTTCTTCATTCCCTGCGTGACGCAGGAGACGATGAGCGCCTCTTTGGGCGTGAGCGTCACTTTGGGACGTGACCCTGCCGGACGCATACCTTGCGTGCGATAGGCCTGCATCACCCATGCGACCGCGCGGCTATCAAGCCAGGGCTCACCCTGGGCGACTTTCCGCAGGCATTCCACCAGCATTTCCGGCTCAACTTCGCGCGAAACGATGGCATGGGCGCCGCGCCGAAACAAGTCGAGTGTCATCTCCTGGTCAGGCTCCTGCAGCACCACGACCAAACGGCAAGTTGCGCTTTGCCGCAGAAGGTCGGAAACAGCGTCCACTGGATTCGGAGCCAAGGCCGCCTCGAAGATCACAATGTCGGCGGAGAATTTTTGCATCGCGGTAGTGGTCTGATCGAGGGTCTCGGCCTGGCCGACCACCCTTATGTCGTCCTCGAGGGCAAAGATCTTGCGCAGCCCGGCGCGGAAAATGGCTTGGGTATCCGCCACAATTACGCGGATCGTGCCTTTGCCGTCTTCAGGCTGAAGGCCGTCGCCTGGCTCGATGCTCACCGAAGTGCTGCCCATCCGTCCTCTTTTCGCGCCTACCCGCGCGGCCGAACAGCGCCCTACTGCTTGCGCTCAAAACGGTACTCGTCAATGACCACACCGACCCCGCGCCGGCCACCATCGTCAAAACTGCGTACCACTCGGCCGCGACAGTCCACCTGCACGTCGGCTTCTGCACCCACAACGTCGGCGGGAAGAGAGATCGTAAAATCGACAGCCGAACCTACGGGCACATCCGCATCCATGCGGAACAGCACGCCGTTGGCGGAAATGTTCTCGGTCTCAACCGTCTTTCCCATGACCCCAGGCCCGGTGACGCCAGACTGGCTGACTGCCGACTTCAATGCCACCGGCAGTTTGATGGGAAAGCGCGGCGCGCCTTGCACGTCCGTATAACCCCTTCGATTCTTGCCGGCTTCAGCAACGGTTCCCTTGGCGGTTTCAGACACGTTTGCGACGACCTTCCTTCCGGTTCGTGCCGTGCACCACTCCAATTGAGCAAATGCACATTTCAGGCCGAGATTACACCCCGGCATCAGCAATGCAAAGTTACGGAAGTCATGGAACAAAGGCGGCGAAGTGCCGGTGGTACAGGGACTTACGGGCGTAGTTGCGCAATGGCGAGGAGGGCGGCATGATCCGACGCTGTGGATGAGCATCCGGACCTTTTTGATCAGGGCCCGCCCGCCCCTGCACGTCAAATTTGCGGTTCAGCCGAGACCGTCGCGAAACTTGGGGTCGGACGCATGCATTCCGTTACAGAAAGGTTTGTTCTCCGACCTGCCGCAGCGGCACAGGGTCATGCGGTTGCGGATTTCGTAGGCCTGTCCATCGGCACCGATGAGTGGGATCCCCCCGCGCACCCACAGCGGGCCGCTACACTTTTGCGCTGGATCCTCGACTACTCCGATCGACTCCGGCAGTTTCGGCTCGACTGGTTTTCCGGTGTCTTTGTCGATGGCGATCAATCGGCCCGAGGGACAGTTTCCCACTTGCCGGATAAACTGCGCGCGCTGCTTGGGATCGTCGGCGCTTTTCACCTGATTCCACACTTGACCGTGCGGATCGCAAAAGCGCGCGAACGCGCACAAGGTTTCGGCGTCGGCGAGCTGCATGGTCGGTCCGTCGAGCAGTCCAGCCTGCTTCATGATCGGCTCGCGGCTGGCCGTTTCGGTCCCGTCGAAACTGATCTTGGCGTGCGTGCCGTCACAGAACGGCTTCGTATTCGATTTTCCGCAGCGGCAGAGCGCGTACTGCGCGGAGGCCGGAAGCGCATCACCCTCTACCCACTCGCTCGACTCGCCAGCTTTGTTAACTCCGATGGCCTGAAAAGCGAGCGGCACCGAACCGGACACGAGATACGGTCCGTTCTTAGAGACAGTGATCTTCTTGTGACTGGACATAGCCCGATCCCTCGGGTTTGAATCATCCTTGCGCCGTTTCTACAATGGATCGAATCGCGCAGTGCAATCCCAGACTTCCTGGGATTCTATATCAGTCTCTCCTCCGCCGCGCGTGCCACTCCTCGGCCGTGATCTCCCAGATTTCCGCTGGCAACCTTCCAGAAACGAATTGCCGCTCTTCGGTGGCAACAATGCGCATTCCCTGACTTTCAGAAATGCGGCGCGAGGCTTCGTTGGCAATCGCCTTGGGAGCTCGTAGAACCGGAAATTGCAGAACGTCAAACCAATAATCGGTGACCGCATCGGAAGCTTCGCTTATCAGGCGCTGCCCCTGCCACGGCAGCCCGAGCCAGAACCCGCGATTGTGATTTTCCGCTCTCATCAAGCTGATGCAGCCAATCACGCGAGCAGGATCGCTCTTGAGCCTTAGGGTCCAGTGCCACTCCTCTCCCCGCTCCACCGCCGGAAGAGCGATATCACGGCAATACGTCAGCGCTCCGTCGGGCGGATAGGGCCACGGTACCCGGCCAGCCAGAAATTGCACCAACTCCCAGTGCGGGAACAGAATCTGAATTTGTTCGGCGTCAGCGAGCTCCAGCGGACGCAACCACAACCGTT
>Ga0116134_1000804_pt1 | contig 16054 bp, 10 predicted proteins | sample June2015DPH_19_5_FD_89737 | JGI IMG/M metagenome (GOLD analysis project Ga0116134, IMG submission 89737) | Peatland microbial communities from SPRUCE experiment site at the Marcell Experimental Forest, Minnesota, USA - June2015DPH_19_40 | ecosystem: Environmental > Terrestrial > Soil > Wetlands... | reverse complement strand
CAGTATCACCCGGGGGGACGACCCCCCGATTCCCCCCGCTGCGCTGTGCTGGCCTGGGGGGACGACCCCCCTGGAACCCCCCGCTGCGCTGCGCGCCCCGGTGGCGGTGCTCGCCGTAGCATCGCGCGGCCGGGAGGGCCTGACGGCCCCCCGCGGGCCACGTGATCGCGGCTGCGCCGCGCCAGCCGCCGTACCGTCTCCGGCTGTCACAGGTCCACCGGTTCCCGGCTGCGCCGCGCCACTCGCCGTAGGCTCCGTATCGTCGGTGCTCATGACGCCTCCGCCGGTTCCGGGGTTCGCACGGCCTGGGGGTCCTCGCCGGTCCGTTCCGGATCATTATCGTTCTTCGCGGGCGGGGGGCCGGCGTCCAGGATCTCGGTGGCGGGGTTGAAATACTCCGGGGCCTTCTTCACCACGCCCTCCGGGCCACGGCCACCGTCCGGCGGGCGCCTGGTCACGCCGAACGTCCCGTCCGCGATCGCGTTCAGCAGGCCTTCGTCGCAAATCCGGCGCAGCAGCCCGCTCGCCTCCCCCAGCACCTCGCGCGCCCGGGTGGCGACGAACCCGTCCGGTTCGGGCCGGAAGCTCTCCCCCAGCCGGCCGGCGGCGGCGCGCACGTAGCGCACGTTCTCCAGCGCCAGGTCCCGGTCGGACAGGAACGGCGTGTGGATGCCCTCCGTCATCATCCCGATGAGCAGGATGGACTGGTCCGTCATGAGCCCGCACAGGTTGAAGAAGGCGTCCAGCAGATAGCCGGCGAAGACGTTGCCGGTCATGTGCTTGGTCGGCGGCATGTACTTCAGCGGTGCGTCCGGGAACAGCTCGCGGACGAGCTGCGCGTGCGCCAGTTCCAGCAGGAACGAGTCCGGCACCGCCGGGTTGATCTCGAACGCGTGCCCCAGCCCGAGCTGCGCGTCGGCCAGCCCGGCCTCCTTGCCGAAGTACTCGTTCAGCAGCTGGCTGACCACGACGGTGTGCGCGGCGTCCACCGCGTCCGCCGTGGTCAGGTAGTTGTCCTCGCCGGTGTTGATCACGATCCCCGCGCGCGCGTGCACCTGGCGGGAGAACCGCTGGTCGATGAACGTCCGGCGGGGGTTGATGTCGCGGAAGATGATGCCGTACATGCAGTCGTTGAGCATCATGTCCAGGCGCTCCAGCCCGGCCAGGGCCGCGATCTCCGGCATGCACAGCCCGGACGCGTAGTTGGTGAGCCGGACGTACCGGCCCAGCTCACGGGAGGTTTCGTCCAGCGCGGCGCGCATCAGGCGGAAGTTCTCCCGGGTGGCGTACGTGCCGGCGTAGCCCTCGCGGGTCGCGCCCTCGGGCACGTAGTCCAGCAGCGACTGCCCCGTCGAGCGGATGACGGCGATGATGTCCGCGCCCTCCCGCGCGGCCGCCTGGGCCTGCGGGATGTCCTCGTAGATGTCACCGGTCGCCACGATCAGGTAGATCCACGGCTTGGGCGGATCGGCGGTCGCCGCGATCATGCGGGACCGCTGCGCCCGCTGGCCGTCGATGGTGGCGAACCCCCGGGCCACCGAACGGGCCGCCGCGCTCCGGGCCGTCCGTGCGTCGTCTCCCCCGGGGAGCCGGAACGTGACCGTCCCCGCGGCGGCGGCCTCGGCGAGGCCTCTCAGGCTGGCGTGGCCGCCGCTGGTGAGCGCGTGCCAGACGGGCAGCGCGACGCCATGCTCCAGGCCGACGCTGTTCTGCACGGCCTCGGTCAGCCGGTTGACCCAGGGCATACCGTCCGCATCGGCGCCGTTCAGCCCGGCCAGGCGCAGCACGGCCCGCTCCACGGAGACCGTCGTGTGCGTGCGGGCCATCTCGGTGATCGGCTCGCCCGCCTTCCTGGCCAGCTCGCGAACCTCGCGGACGGTGGCCGGATCGAGCCCCAGCTTCGACGTCATGACGTCTCCTTCCCGGTGGCAACGGTGCTTCCCTGCCGCGCCATACCGTCCCCGCGGGGCTCCGCTGCTTTTCGTGGCGACTTTTCCGCAGTATGTGCGGAAAAGTCGCCACGATCATGGAAGACGCGGCGCTCGAAGAGGGTGCGGACCGCGGAGTTGGTGCGGATGAGGTTCAGGGCTAGCTCCGCGTGACCGGGCGCGTACCCGTTGCCGATCAGCATGGTCACGTCGGCGGCCATCCCCTCCGCACCGAGGGCCGCGGCGCTGAACGAGGTGGCCATGGAGAAGAAGACGACCGTGCCGCCCGGCGCGGTGGCCAGGATCGCGCCGCCCTCGCAGCCGGGCACGTCCACGCAGACGATCGTCACGTCGGCCGGGCCGCCCGCCGCCGCGACCGCGTCCGCGAGGCCGACCGGGTCGCGCGCGTCAGCCAGCACGATCGCGTCGGCGAGGCCGGATTCGTCCAAGAGAGCCGCTTCGGCGTCGGTGGGCACCACGCCGATGACCGCGGCCGCTCCCGCCGCGCGCGCCGCCGCGGCCGACAGGGACCCGCTCTTCCCGGCCGCGCCCAGGATGGCGACAACGGGCCCCGGGCGCCCCGCGGATCCTCCGGCCCCAGCCCCACCGGCCCCGGCGTCGGCGAAGCCGCGGCCCGCGCGGTAGGCGCTGACCACGCGGCGGGTGAGGGCCGGGGCCCCGCAGACGTCGAAGACGGCCAGCGCGAGCGGCATGGGCAGGTCGGCCGGGAGCGGGACCGCGATCGACCGGGCGAACAGGATCGCGTGCCCCTCGCACGGGATCTGCTCCGACGATGCGTCCCAGCGGGTGAGGCCGTCGGTGATCGCGAGCGGGGTCAGGCTCAGTGAGACCAGCGTGGCGATGCGCATCCCGGCCCGCAGGCCGAGCGGGGACCGCGGCCCGACCTCGGCGACGACGCCGGTGAGCATGCCGCCGGAGCCGGTCACCGGGTTGTGCATCTTGCCGCGGGTGGCGATCGTGCCGAGCACGGCCGCGCGCATGGCGTCCGGGGCCCCGCCGGTGGACTCGCGGATCTGGCGGAAAGAGGCGGCGTCGAGGTTCAGCCGTTCGACGTCGACGCGGACCTCGTCGGGCTGGATCCGGGGATCGGGGTCGAGCCGCCACGCGGCCTGGGGCAGGACCGTGCCACCACCGCCCCGCGGGCCGGGACTGGGCACGGCGGGATCCGGCTGACCGGAACCCGGCTCACGGGGCTCCCGCCCGGCGGGCCCCGGCTCGCTGACGCGGTACAGTCCGAGCGGCGAACTGGTCATGCCCATCATCCTTCCCGGCCCCGTCGGTCATCCATGCGTGACCAGTACGCGATCCGTATGTAACAAGAAATTTTCCTGTCAAATACTACTTTGACAAAATGTTCTTTAATAGACTCACACTTTAGACGATTATTATCCGACGAGCGGTGACCTGGGAGGCCTTCGTGATCGACCAGCCATATGTCTACCGGCGCCGGGAGCTCACCGAACCGGACTGGCGGCGTTTCCCCGGCTGGGCCGACGTGAGCACCGCGGAGTGGGAGTCCGCGCAGTGGCAGCGGGCGCACTGCGTGAAGAACGCGCGCCAGCTGCGCCAGGTGACGGGGGGCGGCCTCAGTGAGGCGTTCTTCACCGACCTGGAGCAGGACCAGCGGGCTCAGGCCACCATGTCGATGCTGGTGCCGCCGCAGATGCTCAACACGATGGCGCCGGCTGTGGCGCCGGACCCGCGGGACCTCAGCGGCGCGTTCACTGAGGCCTTCTACGCCGACCCGGTCCGCCGGTACATGATCCCGGTGCTCAGCGACCGCCGGGCCGACTGGCCGTCGCATCCGCACGCCCAGCGGGACTCGCTGCACGAGGCGGAGATGTGGGCCGTCGAGGGCCTGACCCACCGCTACCCGACCAAGGTGCTGGCCGAGGTACTGCCCACGTGCCCGCAGTACTGCGGGCACTGCACCCGGATGGACCTGGTCGGCAACCCGACGCCCACAGCGGGCAAGCACAAGTTCGAGCTGGCGCGGGCCGACCGGCTCGGGGCCATGATCGCCTACCTGCGCCGCACCCCCGGCGTGCGCGACGTGGTCGTCTCCGGCGGCGACGTCGCCAACCTGCCCTGGCCCCGGCTGGAGGAGTTCGTGGCCGCGCTGCTCGACATCGAGAGCATCCGCGACATCCGGCTGGCCAGCAAGGCACTGATGGGCCTGCCGCAGCACTGGCTGAGCGACGAGGTCCGGGCCGGGATGTCCCGGCTGGCCGAGCGCGCGGCGGACCGGGGCGTGAGCCTGGCCATCCATACGCACGTGAACGCGGCCCAGTCGGTCACTCCCCTGGTGGCCCGGGCGGCGCGCGCGATGCTGGACACCGGCATCCGGGACGTCCGGAACCAGGGGGTGCTGCTGCGCGGGGTCAACGACAGCGCGGCGGCCCTGCTCGACCTATGCTTCGCGCTGCTCGACGAGGCCAAGATCATGCCCTACTACTTCTACATGTGCGACATGATCCCCGGCAGCGAGCACTGGCGGCTGACCCTCGGTGAGGGCCAGGACCTGCAGCATCAGATCATGGGGTACCTGCCGGGCTTCGCCACGCCGCGCGTCGTCTGCGATGTCCCGTACGTCGGCAAGCGCTGGGTGCACCAGGTCGCGCGGTACGACACGGAGCGGGGCATCTCGTCCTGGACGAAGAACTACCGCACCGCGGTCGAGGCCGACGACGAGCTGGCCATCGGCCGGGAGTACGCCTACTACGACCCGATCTACATGCTGCCCGCCCAGGGCCAGGCCTGGTGGCGCTCGCACGCCGGAAAGGCCGCCCTCGCCGGGCAGGCGGGGCCGGAGCGCGCCGGAATTTCCGCCTAGGAGCCGTGACGCGGCCCGGTCGGCAGCGGGCAAGATAGCTGGCATGAGCCTACCTGAGATGACCCGCCCGGCCGCCCGGTGGACCGACGCCGACGTACCGCCGCAGGAGGGCCGGGTCGCGGTGGTGACCGGCTCGAACACCGGGCTCGGCTTCCAGGTCGCGCGCGTTCTGGCGGACCACGGCGCCACGGTGGTGCTCGCGTGCCGCGACATGGCCAAGGCCGAGACCGCGGCGGAACGGATCCTCACGGCCTCCCCGCGGGCCCGCGTGACCGCCGCGCATCTGGACCTGGCCTCGCTGGCCTCGGTGCGGGCCGCCGCCAACGCGCTGAACGATGCCTACGAGCGCATCGACCTGCTGATCAACAACGCCGGGATTATGATGCCGCCGTACGGAAAGACCGAGGACGGCTTCGAGCAGCAGCTCGGCGTGAACCACCTGGGCCCGTTCGCGCTGACCGGCCTGCTGCTGAAGCGGATGCTCACCACGGGCGGCTCCCGCGTCGTGACGGTCAGCAGCTTCCTGCACCGCCGGGGCCGGATTGACTTCGGCAACCTGTCCCTCGAGCACGGGTACCGGCGCTCGGCCGCGTACGGCCGGTCCAAGCTGGCCAACCTGCTGTTCACCTACGAGCTGCAGCGCCGGCTGGCGGCGGCGGACGCGGCCACGGTGGCGCTGGCGGCCCATCCCGGGTACGCCCGCACCGAACTGTCCCGGAACATGCCGCTGTCCTCCCGGCTGGGCGCGCTGCTCGTCGAGCCGGTGCTCGCGCAGAGCGCCGCGATGGGCGCCCTGCCGGTGCTGCGCGCGGCCACCGATCCGCAGGCGGGCGGCGGTGACTACTATGGGCCGGCCGGCCGCGCCGGAATGACCGGCTACCCGGCCCTGGCCCCGTCGTCGCCCCGCACCCATGACGCGGAGCTGCAGCGCCGCCTATGGGCCGAGTCCGAACGGCTGACCGGGGTGACCTACCCGGTCTGAGCGGCCGTGTCCTTCGCGTCGTCCTTGGCGCTCCCGTCCGGCTCCCGGTCCGTCGTCGGGTCCGCGTTCGCGGGCTCCTGGTCTGCCGCCCTCGCGGTCTCGGGCTCCTCGTCCGCGGTGGCCTCGGTGGTAGCAGGCTCCTCGTCCGCGGTGGCCTCCGTGGTGGCGGGCTCCTCGTCCGCCGCCTTCTTCCCGGCGCTGGCGGCCGCCTCGTCCGGCGCTCCGTCCGCGGCGGCCGGCACCTCCTCCGCGGCGGCACCGCCGGGGACAATCGCCTCGGTGAGGGCCCCGTCGGAGTCGGTAGCGCCCACCTGGCTGGGCTGCGCGCCGCCCGCCGCGAGTTCGGGCGCCGCCTTCCCGGCCGCCGCCAGCTTCCGGCCGCGCCGCTGGACGAGAACGAACCAGGTGAGGCCCGCGACGGTCAGGACGCACGCGACGTACATGTTCAGCCGGAGGCCGAGGAAGTGCGCGGAGGAGTCCACGCGCAGCGACTCCTCGAAGATCCGGAACGCCGAATAACCGGCCACGTACAGGGCGAACAGGCCGGGCGCGAAGATCCGCCGGTGGTGCCCGAGCCAGATCAGCGCCAGGGCCAGCGCCACGTCCCAGATCAGTTCGTACAGGAACGTCGGCTGGAAGTAGGCGAAGGCCGTGTAGCCGGGCGGCCGGTAGGCGAGCGGGATCTGCAGGCCCCAGGGCAGGCTGGTCGGGCCGCCGAACAGTTCCTTGTTGAAGTAGTTGCCGATCCGGCCGATGCCCTGCGCGACGAGCAGGGCGGGCGCCACCGCGTCCATGATTATCGGCACGTTGCCGCCGGCTTTGCGGGTCCGCCAGATGCCGACCGCGACCGCGACCGGGATCGCGCCCCAGATCCCGAGCCCCCCGCTCCAGACGGCGAAGACGCCGTACCAGACGTGCGGGATGTCCATCGGCGTGGTGATGTCGAAGTAGATACGGCCGCCGATGATCCCGGCGGGCACGCTCCACATGGCCACGTCCCAGATCAGTTCGGGGTCACCGCCGGCCGCGGCCCAGCGGCGGCGGGTCATGATGATGGCCACCGCGATGCCGACCAGGTACATCAGCGCATACACGTGAATGAACAGCGGGCCAAGGTGAAAGCCGTTTACCGACGGGCTGGGGATGTGGAGCGCCTCGCTGACCGGCGGGGCTATCACATGGGTCGCCATGGGCCCCAGGCTAGTGCACGGGCGTCCTGGCGCGGCCCTCTTCGGCGGCTTCCCGGGCCGGGTGAGCCGGGTCGGTTAAGTTAGGCGTGTGGCCCACCGAAGCGAGCAGATCGGCATGCACATTAACGCGTACCTGTGCGCGCACAGCACGCCGCCGGACGCCATCTTGCGTGAGCTCGCACACGAAACGGCCGAATGGTTCCCGGGCGAGAGATCCCTGGCGATCGCGCCCGAGCAGGGCACGCTCATGACCATCCTGACGCGCCTCACCGGGGCCCGTTCGGCGCTGGAGATCGGCACGTTCACCGGGTACTCCTCCATCTGCCTGGCCCGCGGGCTGACCGACGACGGGCACCTGCTGTGCTGTGACCTCAGCGAGGAGTGGACCTCGGTGGCCCGCAAATACTGGGAACGGGCCGGGCTGGCGGACCGGATCGAGCTGCGGCTCGGGCCCGCCCTGGAGACCGTACGGTCGCTGCCCCTCGACCCGCAGTTCGACATCGCGTTCATCGACGCCGAACTGACCGGCTACCTGAGGTACTGGAACGAGGTCGTGCCGCGGGTCCGCCCGGGCGGCGCCATCCTCGTGGGCAACACGTTCTCGCACGGCCGGGTCATCGACGCCGGCAACGAAAGCGAGCTCGTCCAGGCCGTCCGCGACTTCAACGACCACGCCGCCGCCGACGACCGGGTGGAAGTGATCATGCTCCCGGTCGGCGACGGCCTGACTCTCGCTCGCAAGAGGTGAAGCACTAATGAGGGCCAGCACAGCATGATCAGGACTGCCCTGCCGGGGGACGTTCCGGCGATTTACCGGCTCATCCGGGAACTGGCTGAGTACGAGCAATCCCTGCCGGAGGTAACGGGCACCGCCGACGACCTCCGGCGGTCCTTGTTCGGCGCCAATCCGGCGATCTACGCCCACGTCGCGACGGGTGACGATGATGCGGTCGTGGGCTTCGCGCTGTGGTTCCTGAACTACTCGACGTGGACCGGCACGCACGGGATCTACCTTGAAGATCTCTTCGTGGAGCGCGGTATCCGGGGCCGCGGCTACGGCAAGGCGCTGCTCGCCGAACTGGCGCGCATCTGCGTCGAGCGCGGGTACGCGCGGCTGGAATGGGCAGTGCTGGACTGGAACACCCCCTCCATCGAGTTTTACCAGGCCCTGGGGGCGCGCGCGATGGACGAGTGGCACACCTACCGGCTCACGGGCCCGGCGCTCACGGCGCTCGGGCCCGGCGCTCACGGCGCTCGGGTCCGCACATGAAACGAGGACGCACCCATGACGGAACAGACTCCTTACCAGAACGTCACCTTCCCGAGCAACGGGGGGACCGCGCACGGTTACCTCGCGGTGCCGGAGAACGGCAGTGGTCCGGGACTCATTGTCATCCAGGAATGGTGGGGCCTCACCGATCACATCGCCGACGTCGCGAACCGCTTCGCACGCGAGGGATTTGTCGTGCTGGCCCCGGATCTCTACGGCGGTCACACCACGCATAAAGAGGAAGAGGCCCAGTCCCTGGCCGGCCAGCTCTCGCCCGCGCAGGCGGTCCAGGACCTGTCCGGCGCGGTCGACTACCTGCTGGCCCAGCCCGCCGTCACCAGCGACGGGGTCGGGGTGATCGGGTTCTGCATGGGCGGGTCCTTCGTCCTGCACCTGGCCCAGCGGGCGGGCGAGAAGATCGCGGCGGCGGTCGTGTTCTACGGGATTTTCGCCGGCGACGAGGACTTCTCCGGCGTCCGGGCTCCCGTGCAGGCGCATTTCGGCGAGCGGGACCGGATGATCTCACCGGATCAGGCCCGCTCGGTGATGGAGACCGTCCGCGCCAAGGCCGGGGTCCCCGTCCAGGTGCACTTCTACGATGCCGGTCACGCGTTCTTCAACGACGAGAACCTGATGGGCACCTACAACGAGGAGCTGGCCAAGCTGGCATGGAGCCGGACGGTCGACTTCCTGCGCACCGAACTGGCCAAGCACGAGAAGGCGCCTACCGGTCCTCGCTAGGACGCGGGCGGGATACCGGCGGTCCGGGTGCCGTGCAGCGGCACCGGGACCGCGCCCTGGCCGGTCTTCCCGCCGGCCTGCACGAGCGGCGCGGTCGAGCCGCGGACGATGAGCTCCGGCGCCAGGTAGAGGATCTTGACGGGGCTCTCCCGGTTGGTGACCCGCTCCAGGAGAAGCTGGGCCGCCTCGGTACCGAGCTGGTAGTGCGGGAACCTGACCGTGGTCAGCGGTGGCCGGAGCCGGTCAATGAAGGGCATGTCGTTGAACCCGACCAGGGACAGGTCGTCGGGACAGCGCAGGCCGGCGTCGTCGAGCGCGGCGTAGCAGCCCACGGCCAGCATGTCGTTGGCGACGGCCACCGCGGTGAACCCGGCCCCGCTCTCCAGCAGCTCACGGCAGCAGCGGGTCCCCTCCTCCACGGTGTACCCGCTGGCCGTGATGATCAGGTCATCGTGAATGTCCAGGCCGGACGCCTTCATCCCCTCCAGGAAGCCCCGGCGGCGGCCCTCACCGGTTGAGATCTGCTGAGGCCCGGCGATGTGCGCGATGCGGGTGTGCCCGAGCGCGGCCAGGTGCGCGACGGACATGCGCATCCCCTGCTCGTTATCCGCCGATACCGAGGAGAAGCTGTAGTCGGGGGCGAGCCGGTTCATCAGCACGACCGGCAGCTCGGCTCGCGCCGCCTCGGCCAGGACCGGGTTGCTCTCGTGCGCGGTGGCCAGGACGTACCCGTCGACGTGCCGGGCCCGCATCTGCTCAAAGATGATCTGCTCTTTGCCGCTGTCCCCGTCGGTGTTGCCGAGCAGGACGACGTAGCCCGCGGACGCGAGACGGTCCTCCAGCCCGCGCACGATGGGCGGGAAGAGCGGGTTGTTCAGGTCGGGGATGAGCACGCCGATCGTGTGCGACTTCCGGGTCCGCAGGCTCCGCGCCACCGGGTTGGGCCGGTAGCCGAGAGCGACCGCGGCCTCGGTGACCCGGCGCGCGGTTCCCTCGCTGACGAGAATCCGGGTCTCGGGGTTGAGTGCGCGCGAGGCGGTCGCCGGGTGCACGCGCGCCGCTGCGGCGACGTCCCGGAGAGTTGCCGGCCGGTCAGGCATCGCGGCCGCTCCCGGCGGGATCCGGAGCCAGCACTGGGCTAGCCAGCACCGGGCTAGCCAGCACTGGGCTAGCCAGCACTGGGCTAGCCAGCACTGGGCCGGCCAGCACGCCGACCAGCACATCCCGGTGCGTGGGAGCCGCCTCGGCATGACGCTGCCGCCCCGCCTCGGTCAAGGTCACGTAAATGCCGCGCCGGTCCATGTCGCACAGGCACCGCTCAACCAGCCCGCTCTTTTCCAGCCGGCTGATGAGCCGGGACAGGGCACTCTGGCTGAGGTGCACCGCGTCCGCCAGTTCCTGGGCCCGGAACTGATGATCCATGCTCTCGGCGAGGCGTTCCAGCACCTCGAAGTCGCTCACCCCGAGGCCGTGCCGCTCGCCGAGCTCACGTTCCAGCGCCGAGCACACGGCGGCGTGACTGGCCGCAATCGCACGCCAGACATTGACTACCTCGTCCGGCGGGGGCTCGGACCGCATCGCGTCCACAAACGCATCATAGCGCCCTGCCATTACATATGCAAGTGCATTAATTGCTCTTGCATTTAATGCACTTGCATGCATATAGCCGCGGCCGTGGAGACGTCCTCACCTCGCGGTTCAGCCTGGCCGGCCGGCGGAGATGATGATCATCCAGGAGGAACGTGCCTGACCGGTGGTGCCCGTGACCCCGGGCTCGTCGCCGGGCGACAGCCGCATCCAGCTCACGTTCCACCGCGGGAGGCGGTAGTGGCGGGGGGCGCGGGGCGCCCGGGAAATCTGCCGGGCCTGCGCCCGGGCGGCCAGTTCCGCCTGGGCTCCCCCACAGCGTGCATGCGACGATGGACCCATGCGGATCACAGCGGTAGCTTCCACCGATTTGTTCGCCGGCACGGCCCCGCGTCCGCTGCAGATCATCCAGGTCACCCTGGCCAACGATGGCCTGGACATGATCACCGACCCGCATATCCCGGTCGAGATACGCGTGGACGGCACCGGGGTGGCCACCCCGGTGCCGGTCCGCGTCACCGGGCTCGAGCCGGGCGGAACGCTGACGGCTGAGGTCCCGGTTGAGTTCGCCGCGCCTTACCTGGCCGGGAGCCTGCGCAGGGTCACCGCAGTCGCCACGGTCGCCCGGCGCGCGGCTACCGGAGCCCGGGCCACCGGAGCCGGGGGCACCCGCGCCCAGCTGGAGGCCGAGGTGACCGCGGCCGAGCCGGGCTGGACGATGTGGATGGTCAGCCACTTCCACTACGACCCCGTGTGGTGGGGCACCCAGGGCCAGTTCACCGAGTCGCGGCTGCTGCTGCCCGGCGCCGACGGTGAACTGCCGGAGGTCCGGACCGCGTTCGAGCTGGTGCGCCTGCATCTGGACAAGGCCCGCGAGGACCCGGACTACAAGTTCGTGCTGGCCGAGATCGACTACCTCAAGCCGCACTTCGACGCCTTCCCCGAGGACCGGGCCGACCTGCGGCGCCTTATGGCCGACGGCCGGATCGAGATCGTGGGCGGCACCTACAACGAGCCGAATACCAACCTGACCGGGGCCGAGTCGACGATCCGCAACGCCGTCTTCGGGGCCGGCTTTCAGCGCGACGTCCTCGGCGGTGACCCGCGGACCGGCTGGATGCTGGACGCATTCGGGCACGACCCGGGGTACCCGGGGCTGATGGCGGCGGCCGGGCTGACGTCGTCCTCGTGGGCGCGGGGCCCGTTCCACCAGTGGGGCCCGTCGGGTACCGAGGGCGGTAACCGGCGGATGCAGTTCGACAGCGAGTTCGAGTGGATGTCCCCCGACGGCCGCGGCCTGCTCACGTCGTACATGGCCAATCACTATGGGGCCGGCTGGCGGATGCAGCGGCTGCCGGACCTGGCGGCGGCCGAAGCCGAGGCGTACGGCCAGTTCCGGTCGCTGGCCGAGGTCGCGGCGACCCGCAATGTGATGCTGCCGGTCGGCGCCGACCACGTAATCCCGCCGCGCTGGGTGACCGAGATCCACCGGGACTGGAACGCCCGTTACGTCTGGCCGAGGTTCGTAACCGCCGTCCCGGCCGATTTCTTCGGGGCCGTCCGGTCGGACGCCGCGGGCACCGGGGCGTGGATCACGCCGCAGACCCGGGACATGAACCCCATCTACACCGGCAAGGACGTCTCCTACATCGACACCAAGCAGGCCCAGCGCGCGGCCGAAGTCGCCTGCCTCGACGGCGAGCGGCTGGCCACACTCGCCTGGCTGGCCGGCGCGCCGTTCCCGGCCGAGTCGATCGACAAGGCGTGGCGCCAGCTCGCCTACGGCGCCCATCACGACGCGATCACCGGCACCGAGGGCGACCAGGTCTATCTCGATCTGCTGGCCGGATGGCGGGAGGCCTGGGAACGCGGCGACGTGGCCCGGGCCGCGGCCGCCCGGCACCTCGCGGGCGCGCCGGGCGGGAGCGGCGGGAGCGGCGCGGAGACCGCAGCCGGGCGGGAGACGACGCTGTGCGTCTTCAACACCCTTTCCCGGCCGCGGTCGGGCATGGCCCGGTTCACGCTGACGATCGACGAACCCGGCACCGAACGGATTGCGGTGCGGGACCACGGCGGTGCGGAGCTTCCCGCGCTGGCCGAGGGCATCCGGCGGCACCCCGACGATTCGCTGGCCGAGGTGACCGTGACCTTCCGCGCCAGCGACGTCCCCGCCGTCGGCTACCGCGCCTACCGGGCCTCGGCGGAGCCGGCTCGCGCCGCGTCAGAGGCGGAGCCCGCCGCAGTGGAGCCGGTCTCCGGCCGCGCTGTGCCAGTTTCCGGCGCTGGGCCGGCGCTGGCGGGATGGGCCGGGATACCCGGAACGACGATCGGGAACGAGACCTTCCTGATCACCGCCGACCCGGCCCGCGGCGGGACGATCGGCGTCATCACCGACCGGCGGACCGGGAAGAATGTGCTGCGCGGCCCCGGCAACGAAATGGTCCTGGCGGAGGAATACCCGGCCCATCCGCGCTGGGGTGAGGGCCCCTGGCACCTGTCCCCGAAGGGACCGGGCCAGGGCTCGGCGGCCGCCCCCGCGCGGGTCCGGGCCGAGCGCTGCCCCGTCGGCTCGCGTCTCGTCGCCGAATTCGCCCTGGGCGGGCTGGCGATTACCCAGGAAACGCTGCTGTGGGACGGCGAGCAGCGGGTGGAGTTCCGCACGCACGTAGACGGCGACCCCGGGCAGGACCGGTTGCTGCGGGTCCGCTTCCCCGCCGACGTGCCCGGCGGCCTGCCGGTGTACCAGACGGCCACGGCCGTCATCGGGCGCCCGTTCGGCCATCCGGATGTCGACACCGCCGAGCACTGGTTCACGCTGGACAACCCGGCGCACGACTGGTTCGGTGTGGGGTCCACCGCCCGGGTCGCCGTCTGCGGCCCGGACGGCACGCGCCTGACGCAGGCGATCGGCGTCGCCGAGGTGATCAGCCCCAGATTGGCCGATGAGGGGCCGGGCGATGAGGGGCCGGGCGCCGAGACCGCGCAAGCCAGCCGGGACGCTATCCGCGACCTGGTCGCGGCGCTGGCTGCGACCGGCGTCACCGCCACCTGCTCACGGTCCGATGGTCCCCGGTACGGCTCGATGGACGCGGACTCCAACCTGCCGGACGTGCGGATCGCGCTCGGCGGCCCGGAGGACAACCCGTTCACCGCCGAGGCCCTCAGCGCGGCCGGCCCGGCCTACGCCAAGGAACTCGGCGCGCGGCTGGAGGCCGGCGGCACCGCACGGCTGTGGCTGCCCGCCGCCCGCGATCGGATGAGCACCTTCGTGCCCAGTGCGGACCTGCGGGGAGCGGCGGACCTGCCGGTGCTGATCGTGGCCGGGAACGCGGGGCCCGCCGGATCAGCCGGGCCCGCCGGGAGCCCTGGCCGCGGCGACCTGGCCGCGGCGATCGCCGGCCTGGTCGAGGATCTGGCCGACGCGGTGGTGGAGGTGCCCGCCGCCGATATCGCGGACCGGGTGACCGGCAGCGACGCACCGCTGTCGGACCAGTCCGTCGCACTGCTCAACCGGGGCACCCCGGGCTGCGCCGTCAGCCCCGACGGCACGCTGCACCTGTCGCTGATGCGGTGCTGCAGTTCGTGGCCGGCCGGGGTGTGGATCGACGGCGACAAGCGCACCGCACCGGACGGCAGCAGCTTCGCCTGGCAGCACTGGAGCCACACGTTCGAGTACGCGCTGGCCGCGGGGCAGGGCGACTGGCGGGACGCCGGGTTCAGCACCGCCGGGACGGAATACAACCACGAACTGATCACCTGCGAGGGCGGCGGCCCGGCCGCGGTCCTGGCGCCCGGGGTCAGCCTGGTCTCCGTCGATCACCCGGCGGTGATGCTCTGCGCGCTGAAACCGCACGGCCACCCGCTGGCGTGCGGCCGGCCGGGACTGCCCGCGGCCGCGGGCGGGCTGACCATGCGGCTGCGGGAAACCGAAGGGCGGCCCGCGCGGGCGCGGGTCCGGCTGCGGGGCGGCATCGCCTCGGCGTACCTGACCGACCTGCTCGAGGAGCAGGATCTGGGCCCGCTGGCGGTGCAGGACGAGGAGGTCCTCGTCGACGTCCCGGCGTTCGGCACCGTGACCGTGGTGGTGCGGCCGGTCGTGCCGCCGGCCACGGCCCTGGACGCCGAGCCGCCGGTGCCGCAGGGCACCGCGAACCTGCTGGCGGAGACGGCGGTCCCGGAAGGCACCCTGGCCGGCCTGCTGGAGCCCGCGCAGCCGGTGTACGCGCGGTACTGGCTGCACGGGAAGGGACCGGCCCCGGCCGGCAATCTGCCGGTCGCGGTGCACATCTCACCGCACCTGAGCGGCCTCGGCCTGACTGGTTCCGGCGCTCCCGATCCCCGCCCGGCCGGCACTGCCCCGGCCGGCACTGCCCCGGCGGGCGCGATGCTGCGGGTGACGGTGGCCTGCGGCCCCGAGCCGGCCGCGGGCACGCTGCGGCTGCTGGTGCCCGCAGGGCTGTCCGCCGACTTCCGGGCCGGCTCTGGGGCCGGCTCTGGTGACGGCGCCCCGGGGAACGTCAGCGCGGTCGCCTACGACCTGCCCGCCCGCGGCTACGCCGACTGGGAGGTGCTCGTCCGGGCCCGCCCCGGCGCCTCCCCCGGCCGCTACATCGTCGCGGCGCAGATCTCCGATGATCTGGGCCAGGTCATCGAGGACGCGGCCGTGGTGCACGCCGGCGGTCCCGGCGCTCCGGACCTCCACCTCCCGCTGGAGGACGTGCTGCCGCTGATCGAGGCGGGCATGGCGGCGACAACCGCCGAGCTCGGCCTGGCCACGCTCACGCCGGAACTGCGGCTCGCGCCCGGCGGGACCGCCAGCCTGGCCGTCGAGCTGTCCAGCGGCCTGGCTTCGCAGCTGCGCGGGGAGGCGCAGCTCGTGTCGCCGTTCGGCAGCTGGGAGGCGCTCGGGCCGTGGACGCAGGGCTTCCAGATCGGCCCGGGGGGCCGTGCCACCCTGAGTTTCCCGGTCCGGGTCCCCGCCACGGCCCGGCCCGGCACCCGGTGGTGGGCGCTGGTCAAGGTCATGTACTTCGGCCGGGTCCGCTACACCGAGGCCGTCCCCGTAACGGTCACCACCTGATGGGCGGCACCCTGGAGAGCCGGCCCAGCCTGATGGCCGGCCCAGCCTGATGCCGGGGACACCGCCGGCCGTCGTCATCACCGGGGCCGGGTCGGGGATAGGGCGGGATATCGCCGTCGCGATGCTGAAGGCCGGCCATCGGGTGGCGCTGGCCGGCCGGAACGCCGAGAGACTGCACGCCACCGCCGCCACCGCCGGGGCATCCGGGGAGGCCCTGGTCGTGCCGGCCGACGTGCGGTCCGCCGAATCGGTCGGCGGCCTGTTCGCGGCGGTTGCCGCCGCCTGGGGCCGGGTGGACGTGCTGGTCAACAACGCGGGCACGTTCGGCACGGGCGCACCGCTGGAGGACGTGCCGGTCGAGGTGTGGAACGCCGTCATCGACACCAACCTGACCGGCTCGTTCCTGTGCGCGCAGGCGGCGT
>Ga0116134_1000803_pt1 | contig 16081 bp, 13 predicted proteins | sample June2015DPH_19_5_FD_89737 | JGI IMG/M metagenome (GOLD analysis project Ga0116134, IMG submission 89737) | Peatland microbial communities from SPRUCE experiment site at the Marcell Experimental Forest, Minnesota, USA - June2015DPH_19_40 | ecosystem: Environmental > Terrestrial > Soil > Wetlands... | reverse complement strand
GGATTTCAGGAAGCCTGGCTGTCGCTGGTAGCGTCCATTTTCGATATGGCGATTTATCCCACGCTGTTTGTCGCCTACCTCACGCGCATGTTTCCCTGGTTCCAGGAAAATCATCGCGGAGTGGCGGTCGCGCTGGGCGTGGTGATCGTCTGCGCGATTCTGAACATCATGGGCGTGAAGGTTGTTTCGACAACTTCGCTATGGCTGTTCTTCGCCTTGTCGGCGCCCTTCGCGGCCATTTTTGTGCTGGCGCCGTTCAAGATTCACGCGCTGGCGAGTGCGGTGACCAAGCCGACTACTTCGAACGTCGATATTCTCGGCGGCCTGCTCATCTGCATGTGGAATTACATGGGGTGGGACAACGCTTCGACCATCGCGACCGAAGTGGAGCGACCGCAGCGGACCTATCCTCGCGCCATGCTGGTCGCGGTGGCGATCGTCTGCATTACTTATGTTCTTCCGTTCGCCGCCATGTGGATTACCGGGCTTCCGGCGAGCGCCTGGGAAACCGGCGCGTGGGCCGACGTCGCGCAGTTGATGGGCGGGCCGGTGCTTCGGATCGCGCTGGTGGCGGGCGGCATGATGAGCGGCTTCGGCATGTTCAATGCGCTGGTCATGAGCTACTCGCGGCTGCCGTTGGCTATGGCGCAGGATGGCATGCTGCCGAAAGTTTTTGGCAAGCTGCATAAGAAGTCGCGTGCGCCCTGGGTCGCGATTCTGGCGCTGGCGGTGGGTTGGGGCCTGGCGCTGAATCTTGGCTTTGAACGGCTGGTCACGCTTGACATCATGATTTACGGCGCGAGCCTGGCGCTCGAATTTGTGGCGCTGATCTGCCTGCGTGTTCGCGAACCGGAATTGAAGCGACCGTTCCGCGTGCCGGGCGGCCTGTTGGGAGCGATTGCCGTGGGCATTCCTCCAGTGTTGCTGCTGGGATTTGCCATCATCCGCAGCGAACATGAAGCGGTGCTCGGCATGAGCTCGCTTTTGTTTGGACTGATCTTAATCGGTGCCGGCGTGGTCGCCTACATGATCAATCATGCGCTGAAGCCGACGGGCTGGGCTGCCGCCACGCCGAAACCAGAGATGGCGGCGTAGCGTTTCAGCCGATCAGCAGTTACTGTAGAGACGGGACTCGTCCCGTCTCGTTCTTTCATGCGCAGCCTTGGCGATGCCTGCAAGAACCTTTCACCACAGAGGGCACAGAGTGCACAGGGGAACACCGGGGATTACGGGAGTGACCCTTTTGCCCGGAACGACTTGACGCTGGAGAGAACCAGCCGTGGTTGCCAGTCATGGGATTGACGTACGGACTCCTCCTCGGGATCATCCTTGGTGCGATCGTCTGCCGAAAGGTGATCAAGTCTCGTTTGCGCGGAACGCCGACTCATTGAAAGCGTCATCTTGCCATCAACCTGCAGTCCTTTCCTTCCTCCGCGCTCTCGGCGTCTCGGCGGTGAAAACAGCGTTCCGCGCAGTAGAATGATGGGGCAGGAACGAATCGATGACCAAGCGTAAATCCAAAGGCGCGTACATGATCTCGGCGGTGGCTGAGATGTATGAGATTCATCCCCAGACCCTCCGCCTCTACGAGCGCGAAGGGTTGCTGAAGCCGAGCCGCACCGAGGGGAACACCCGGCTCTATACCGATGAAGATTTGCAGCGGCTGGAGTTCATCCTGTCGCTGGCGCGCGATCTGGGGGTTAACATCAGCGGCATTGCCATCATTCTTCAAATGCGCGAGCGCATGGAAGAAATGCAGCGGCAGATTCAGGAGTTCGTGCAGTACATCCAGCACGAGGTATTGACGCGGGCCTCGGCTGCCGCCGATCCGTCCAAGGGCGCGATCGTACCGCTGCGGCGAACCCTACCAGCCGTGGATTCATCCCGCCGCAAAGACTCGTCGAAATAGCGTGTCTGTATTTTTTCGACACCGTGCAACTGCCGAGCTTCGCTCGGCTTGGACAGCCGGGGGCGGCTGTCCCTACGAAAAGCACCTTGCCATAGCCTCTATACTATCTTCCGAATTCACCGAACTTTCATCTCCACGCAACCAACGGTTTCTTATCCGGGATTACCGTGTAGCAATGAAACCCGAAAATCCAGCCGCGATACCGGACGCCGCGATCGCGCGCGTGCTATCGGCAACCGAGCATAGTAATGAGAAGCGAAACGAGAAGAAGAACGACAAGAGACTCAAACTAACCTTGGAAGGCGGACATTCCGGGAGTGCCGTGGTGCTGCATTGTCAGGGCCGGATCATCTTCCGCAATGAAGCTCGGGCGCTCTCGACCATCGTGGCCGAGGTGCTGCCCTCGGCGCGGCGGATGGTGGTGGATTTGGCGGGAATCGATTCCGTAGACAGCGGCGGCTTGGGCGAGCTTGTGCTGACCCACATGTGGGCGGAAGCGGCCGGATACACGCTGAAATTTGCCAGCCCCAAAATATCAGTTCGACACCTTTTCGAGATCACCAACCTAGTATCGGTTTTCGATATCTACGCCAGCGTTCCGGAGGCGATGGCGGCGATGGTTCAGGAGGAAGTGCAGTCGGCATAGGCGCTGCCCTTCTCGGTGAACGCTACAACAACCGCTTCTGTATGGGTTAGGACTTTACCCCTTAACCACGGAGGTTACGGGGTTACACAGGGGAAAACCCACGGGGGACTGCGAGTTCACCGCGTTTCGCTACTACTTTTCTCGATGGAAGCGATAACGGCCGCCTCGATCTTTGGCCACCTGCTCCGCCACTTTCAAGAATGCTCTTCCCGCGTGCGACAGCGTGGATTCCTCCCGATACACCAGGCGCAGCTTGCGCTGAAAATGCAGATCGCGCACCGGAACATGCACCAGGTCTCCGCGGCTGATCTCGCTGTCCACGCTCATCTCGGGCACCAGCGCCACCCCGTTTCCCATGCATACGAAACGCTTGATGGCTTGCAGCGTGGGGAGTTCCACATCCATGTGCAACGGAGTCTTATGCTGGCGGAAGGCTTCGATGACTTTATCGCGATAAGGAGAGGTGACGATGTGGGCCACGAACGACTCCGCGCCCAGTTGCCGAATGCTGACTTCGCCGGCTGAGGCGAGCGGATGGCCCGGAGGAACGACAAATACCAACTCGTCCAGATAAACCACGGCCGAGTGCAGCTGCGGCTCCTGGGGATCGTAAGAAAGAACACCGAGCTCGACGTTGTGCTTGAGCAGATCGTCGGGAATGCGACTGCCGAGCGAACGCCGCACCGTGATCTTGATGGCAGGATACAAGCGGCGAAACTCGCCCAGCACCGGCAACAGATAGAGCGCGGTAAATTCATTGGCGGCGATCGCCAGCTTGCCCTTCTGCAATTCGCGCATCTCTACCAGGGCCGTTTGTGCGTCCTGGCGCAGGTTGAGCAACTTCTCGGCGTATTCCTGCAGAACGCGTCCGGCGTCGGTGAGCACGCCCTCGCGCGAAGAACGGTCGAACAGCGGCTCGCCGATGTCCAGTTCGAGTTTTCGAATGGTCTGGCTGACTGCAGATTGCGTGCGAAACAGTTTTTCAGCCGCTCGCGAAAAGCGGCGTTCGCGAGCTACGGTGAGGAAGACTTCGAGTTGCGAAAGGTCCATGGGAGCAGGTCTCAGTTGTCAGTTGTCAGTTGTCAGTTGTCAGTTGCCAGTTCTCGGCCTCCAGGGTCCGCAGGCAGGATTCCTGAGACCTAAGACCTGGGACTTAACCACCTTGTCAATCGGAGACAAGTCATAAAATTTACTAATACTATCACTAATGCTAATGCTACTGTTACTATAATAACCTTTTCTTTTGCCCCCATCCACCGATAAAGTAGAGAGATTACTTTTCCGGAGGTATCGAATCCATGGACCGGCCGCGTATCACTATCTTCGACACCACGCTTCGTGACGGCGAGCAGTCGCCGGGCTGCAGTATGAATGTGCAGGAAAAGCTACGCCTGGCCCAGCAACTCGACCGCCTCGGCGTCGACGTGATCGAGGCTGGGTTCCCTATCGCCTCCGATGGCGACTTCGAGGCTGTACAACGCATTTCCGCTTCGGTGCGGCGTCCCATCATCGCGGGCCTGGCTCGCGCTTGTGCCGGCGACGTGGACCGCGCCTGGCAGGCGCTGCAGGGAGCCGCGCACCCGCGCATCCACGTTTTTCTCGCAACCTCTGACATTCATCTGAAATACAAGTTGCGCATCACTCGCGAGCAGTGTCTGGAACAGGCGCGGGAAGCGGTCCGACACGCCAAGTCTTTATGCGCCGACGTTGAGTTTTCGCCCGAAGATGCCACTCGTACTGATGTCCCATTTCTCTGCCAGGTGGTTGAAGCGGTGATCGCGGCGGGTGCAACGACCGTCAACATTCCCGATACCGTCGGCTACAGCATGCCCGAGGAATTCGGCCAACTCATCCGCACGCTGCGTGAGAAAGTCGCGGGCATCGAGAAAGTAACGATCTCCACGCACTGCCACAACGACCTCGGGCTGGCGGTCGCGAATTCACTGGCGGGAGTACAGCAGGGGGCGCGCCAGGTGGAGTGCACGATCAACGGCATTGGCGAGCGCGCCGGCAATGCATCTCTGGAAGAAATTGTCATGGTCATGCGGGTGCGCCCCGACCGTTATGTTTACGAAACCGCAGTGGCCAGCGAGCAGTTGTTTGCTTCCAGTCAGATGTTGGCGGAGATCACCCGGGTTCCGGTGCAGCCCAACAAGGCGATCACGGGCCGGAATGCGTTTGCGCACGAGGCGGGAATTCACCAGGATGGCATGCTCAAGAATCCTCTAACCTACGAAATCATGACGCCACAGTCGGTGGGCGTGCCCGATTCGCGACTGGTGCTGGGCAAGCACTCGGGACGCCACGCGCTGGCTCTGCGCTGCGAACAACTGGGACACCAGTTTGAGCGCCGCGAACTCGATGAGGTGTATCGCAGGTTTGTAGTTCTTGCCGACCGTATCAAGAAGGTGCAGGACAGCCATTTGATCGAACTGATCCAAGATGTTATGAGAGGCGACCTCAGCAGCGGCACCGGCAATGACGTGGGCAGCCAAGCCAAGAAGTTTCCGCCCGCTGCGGCCTCTTTACCTTTCCCGCGTGCCGCCTCGGCTGCCGCTGGAGCCAGTACCCACGAGTCGCATCCGGCGCAAGTATCCGGCAACGCCGGCCCGACGCAGGCCCGGCCGGGTTCGCCTGCCAACTGGTTTGGCGGAGCGTCAGCCCCGCTCGCCGATCATCACAGCGAGCAGGAAGACTATCTCTGGGGCGTGTGATGACGGGGCGTAACAATCGCGTGTAGTGACAAGCGTGGGTAGCCCTGAGACCGGGCTACCACAGCGGGGTTGCCTCGTAGTATCCTTTCGGGGACGAATCGAGGACTCCATGCAACTCCGTGTTACTTCCCTACCCGGAGACGGGATCGGTCCTGAAGTCACATCCCAAGCGATTTGTGTTCTGGAAGAAGTGGCCGGCGGTTTTGGCCACGATCTGGAACTCGACGAAAAAGAGATCGGAGGCGCTGCCCTGGAAAAGTTCGGCAATCCGTTGCCGGACGCGACCATTCAGGCCTGCCTCGCCTCACAGGCCGTACTGCTCGGAGCAGTCGGGAGTCCGGCCTTCGACCACAATCCTCGCGAACTTCGGCCCGAAGCTGGATTGTTGCGGCTCCGCCAGGAACTCGGAACGTTTGCCAATCTCCGTCCCGCGGTCTTCTACCCGTGCCTGGCTGGCTGCTCGCCTCTGCGCGAAGAAATCGTCAAAGGAACTGACATCCTCATCGTGCGCGAACTGCTCGGCGGATTGTATTTCGGCCAGCCTCGCTCCATCGAAGGCGCTGACGGCGCGCGCCACGCGATCAACACCATGCGCTATTGTGAGCCGGAGATCGAGCGCATCGCCCGCGTGGCATTTCAACTCGCTCGCAACCGGCGCCGGCGGCTGCTCTCGGTCGACAAGTCAAATGTTCTGGAGTGCTCGCGTCTCTGGCGCGAAGTCGTCACTTGCATCGGCCGCGATTTTTCCGATGTCCAGCTTTCACACATGTACGTGGACTCGGCCGCCATGGCGCTCGTCCTCAAGCCCGCAGAGTTCGACGTGATCCTCACCGAAAACATGTTCGGCGACATCCTGTCCGATGAGGCCGGTGGAGTCGTGGGATCGCTGGGGCTGCTGGCTTCGGCCAGCATCGGAGGACCAGTAGGCCTCTACGAACCGGTTCATGGCTCAGCTCCCGACATCGCAGGGCAAAACGTCGCCAATCCGTTGGGCGCAATCCTCTCGGTTGCGCTGATGCTGCGCCATACTTTTCATCTGCCCAAGGAAGCGGAGTGCGTGGAGGCTGGCGTCATCTCAACCTTTCAGGGAGGTTTTCGCACCCGCGATTTGGCGCGCTCCGGTGAGCGCGCCGTCTCCACCGAAGAAATGGGCGCTCAGATCGCCGAATTCGTGCGCCTGGCCGCAAACACGAAGAACCGAGCCGCCTCGTAGGTTGGGTGTCCAGAGACGCGGCGCGGCGCGCCTCTATGGGAAATCTGGGCTGGGAGCAACCTCCTACAATTTTCCCGGAGAAGGCACGCCAACAGTCGCATAGTCCCCCGTCATCGCATTCCAGCGGATCCGCAAAACTTCCACGAACATTCGCATTCCGTCGCGAAAAGGATGGAGCCGCGTGCCCTCGCTGTGCGCCCACAGCACCGGAACCTCTTCCACCCGTAAGCCCGCGCGCCGCGCCAGAAAAAGAATTTCCGGATCGAATCCCCAGCGTTCAATTTTCTGCAGCGGAAAGATGCGTTGCGCGGCGTCGCGCCGAAACGCTTTGAATCCGCATTGCGTGTCCGCGAAATGCAAGCCCAGAATCACTCGCAGCACCAGATTGAAGATTCGTCCAAACGCCTGCCGGTACAGGGGCTGCCGCTCGGTCTGCAGTTCCGTCCGCAGCCAGCGCGACCCGATCGCAATGTTGGCGCCTCGATCAATCGCGTCGAACAGTTTCTGCGCTTCCGCGATCGGTGAAGAGAGATCGGCATCCGTGAACAGGCAGATGTCGCCGCGCGCATGCAGCATCCCGTTGCGCACACTGTAACCCTTGCCGCGGTTGCCGGGGTTCTCCACCAGCAGAATCTGCGGATGCAACCTGCCATATTCGCGCACGATTTGCGCCGTATCGTCGCTCGATCCGTCGTTCACGACCAGAATTTCCGCGTCCCAGTTTTGTTCGCGCGTATGGCGGAGAAGCGCATCCAGCGTCGGACGGATGCGCGCACTTTCGTTGTAGGCGGGAATGACGAAACTGTAGGTCTGACGATCGGGTGATCGGGTGATCGGGTGATCGGGTGATTGAGAATCAAGAAGCTTTGGCATTTGAATTTAGATGGCCCGATGACCCGATGATCCGATCCCCCGATTTTTACGCCACTTGGCGGCGCTTGTCGAGCATGGCGAAGAACTCCGAGACCAACTCCTCGTCCCAAAGTCCGCTTCGCGCCTCGGCGCGCATGGTAACCGCGGACTGCTCGTGGCCAAGCGCCGGCTTATAAGGACGCGCCGTGCGCAACGCATCATAAATGTCCACTACCTGCAGAATGCGCGGCAGAAGCGGTATTTCGGCCGCCCGCAGCCCATCCGGATAGCCGCTGCCATCCGAGTGCTCGTGATGATACCGAATGATCGGAAGCACCAGCCGCAACGACTTCAAGGGACGGCAAATGGTCTCGCCGGTCACGGGATGCCGCTTCATGATCTCCCACTCCGCCGGCGTCAGATCGCTTCCCTTCTTCAGGATTTCATCCGGCACCGCGATCTTTCCCAGGTCATGCAGATAGCCGCCCCGCCCCAGGGCGACAATCGATTCTTCATCCAAGCCGAGAAACCGGCCCAGATCCGTGGCATCACGCGCCAAGCGCTCACAGTGGCCTTCGGTGTAAGGGTCGCGCGCTTCCACGCTCAGCCCTAGTGTGCACAGCACCGAATCCGCGGTCTCCAGTTCGTCGGTGAACTCCTTCAATTTGAGCAACGAACCCACGCGCGCAAACAATTCCTCGGAACTGATGGGCTTGATCAAAAAATCGTCGGCGCCCGCTTCAATTCCCTTCAGGCGGTCTTCTCGATCGCTCAGCCCGGTAATCATGACGATCGGAATCAGCCGCGTGTTCGGGTCCCCCTTGAGTTCGCGGCACAGTTCGTAGCCGCTTTTGCCAGGCATGATTACGTCGAGCAAAATCAGATCCGGAGCCTCGCGACGTATTTCCTCTTCCGCCGCAGCCGCGTTCTGCACCGCAATCGTGGGATAGCCGCGGCTCGCCAGCATCTCTTTCATCAGCGCCGCGTTCACCACATTGTCTTCGACCACCAGAATCGACTGCTTCCGGCGGCCTGCCAGCAGATCACCCATACCCGAATAAGAGTTCGAGTGCGGAGAAAGGGTTGTCCGGCGCGGTCGTGGTGGAAGACTCATCACTTCACCTGCGTTGCAATTGATGGTATCTGAAATCAATTCGCTGCGACATTGCAAGTTCGCGAGCGAGAAAACATGCGCCCATCAACTATTTTTCCGCAACTTTCGAAGGTTCTTTGGCAATCGGCGCTGCGTTCTGGCGGGCGTCGCACTTGTGCGCGTTGAACTGCTGCTGAACTCCCGACTGCCCCAGTTGACGAGGATCTGCCGAGAACTGCGCATTGCACGCTTCACAGATTCCCCGCGACGGGACGTTGCTGACTCGCTTTAGTATCCGAAGACTGCGCTTGGCCATGATTCCAGTCTCCCACACCCCCGGAAACCGCGCCACCACCGCGACCCGCGCCGCCCTCGGCTGTTGAACCCCTGTGAGAAAACCGAACATTTCTCTTGTTCAATCGTCATTGCGCCGATTTCCACCCCCGTGCCACTCTTCCATCATCATGCTGCGAAAACTCTCGCCGATGTTCGTCCTGACGCTCGTCCTGATGTTCGTCATGCTCTGCCTGCCGTGGAGCGAATGCGCCGCCGTCACGAAACCGCATGTTATCACTTTTGGAAAATGGATTTCCGCCAAATGGCCCAATGCAACCGGACAGAAGCTGCTCGACTTGAAAGTACGTCCGTTGTTTGTCGACACGCGACTTAAGGAGTACACCACCGGAGCTCCGCATGAGCTGACCGATCGCCTGTTTGTAGTCCGGCGCGCCTTTCGCGTGAACGATGCGCTGCCCACTGAGAGCTCAAACGCCGACGCCCCGCGCTGGCAATGGCAACGCGGCGGCTGGCTGCTCGTCGACCGCCTCACCGGACGCGTCTCCCAACTCAACCTGCCCGAGTTCGATCCTTTCTATTCAACGGCGAGTTGGTATCGCGACTATATCGCCTACTGCGGCGTCTCCGAAGACGGCAAAAAACTCTTCGCGGTCGTTGCCCAGGTCGGACGCCGCAAGCCCATCCTGAAAAAAGATGCGGGCGAGCCCGCCGGAGCCGACGACCCCGACTCGGAGTGCCCGCCTCCAGTCTGGGAGCGCACACCCATGCGCGTCACGTTTCAGCATGGCGACGAGCAGAAGCTGGTGTTCTCAATCCGCGGCCGCGTGGTGGACGTGGTGAACGACACTGAAGAACCAGAAGAATAGCCGCAGCATCCACAATTCAAGGAGCGACGGCCGCTCTCGGTCGAATCAGCACGAAGCTCTAGCGGCCGCGCCCCGAAACAGCAGGTTTCACTGAAAGCTGAGAGCTGACAGACGAGCCGTTAATCTCCCGCCGCTTCGACTGCGGGAAGTTCTTCCGCCGCAGCCCGCTTCGAGATTTTCGCGCTCGTTACCAGGACCACCGACGCCACGATGATCGCGCTCCCCATCAGGATGTAGCGGTCGATGCGTTCGTGCAGAACCAGCCATCCCAGAAACACGGCGACCACGGGATTGACGTAGGCGTAAGTAGAAACCTTCGAAGTCGGAACATGCTGCAGCAAAAAGATGTAAGCCGTGTAGCCGATCCAGGAACCGAACACCACCAGATACAGAATCGCGCCCACCCCGCGGAAGGTCCACGTCACGGTGGAAGGCTTCTCGAAGAGCAGCGCGAAAATCAGATTCGCGATCCCCGCGAAAGTCACCTGCCACGCCGTGGCGCTGAACGGATCGGTGGCGGCGGTCTGCCATTTTTTCGAGAGCACCGAACCGAGGGCCCAACTGAGGGACCCGAGTTGCAACGCCAGCGACCACAAGAGTTCGCGATGGCCAAGAGCGGTGGGATGGCGAAGATTGGGCCAGATGAGCACGACCACCCCGGCAATCCCGATCACCAGCCCGATTTTGCCGCGCCGGGCGATGTGATGGTCGCCGAGCAAGAGGCTATCGAGCACCAGGAACCAGAGCGGCGAAACCGCAATCAGCAGTGCGGCAAGGCCAGTGGGAACGATCTGCTCCGCGTAAGAAAGCGTGAGATTGCCGCCCATCAATAGCAGAATGCCGACAGCCGCGAGACGGCCAAGTTGGCGAGCAGAAAAACGAATGCGGCGTCCGGTCAGCGCGCAGTAGGCGAGCATAACCATGCCCGCGGTCAAGAAGCGCGCGGCGCACATGACGCCCGGAGGAATCTGCTCTACTGCAATGCCGATGCCCAGGTAAGTTGAGCCCCAGAAGACGTAGACCAGGCCAAAGGCAAGAATAACCTTCCATCGGTTTGGGGGTGCAGCGCTGCTCATGGGATGGAAAAAATCAGAATATCAGAGCGAGCGCTAGAAAATCGGGCCATCGGGTGATCGGCTGATCTAAGTTCAAATGTCTTTGACTTTCGATAGCCAGATGACCGGATATTGTTGGAACTTTAGCGGTCAGCCGATGTTTGTTACTCTGATCACCCGCTCATTGCGAATTGCTGTTCAGCAGGTTGCGCAACACTGCGACTTCCGCCTTGATGGCCGTGTGCATTGCCGGATCCACGTCGGGCGCAAAATATGGGGAGTGATTGGACGGCAACATGGTGCCGCCATTCTTGCTTACGGCATACTTCTCGGGGTCAGCGCCGCCCAGGCTCATGTACAGGGAGGGGATGCCCTGCTCGACGAAGAAGGCATAGTCCTCGGATGGCGTGATCGGCTCGGTGGTTATTACGTTCTGTTTTCCGAGCACGGCTTCGAGCGGCTCTCGCAGGCGCTCGGCGAGAGCGGGGTCATTGAATACGGAGTCGGTGGACTCGTAGTGCTCGATGAGAGGCTCCTTTTGCGCGCCACCAGCGAGCGCCTCGGCTTTGGCGATGCGGGTGATGGCCGCCAGAACCTGTTTCCGCACGTTTTCCTTATAGGTTCGCACGGTCAGGCCCAGCTCCGCCTGGTCGGGAATGATGTTGTTTTTTGTGCCTGCCCGGATGTAGCCGATGGTTACGACGGCCATCTGTCCTGGCTTCACTTCGCGCGAAACGATGGTCTGCAAAGCGAGAACCGTTCTGGCAGCGATCACGATGGGATCGACGGTTTCGTGGGGCGCGGCGCCATGCCCGCCTTTGCCGTAGATTGTGATCCGCAAAGAATCGGCATTCGTGTTGTAGATGCCGGGAGTGATCCCCAGTTGGCCGGCAGGAAGATCGTTGGCAACATGGAGGGCGATGCCGACGGACGGTTTCGGAAAGCGCGTGAACAGGCCATCGTCAATCATTCTCTTCGCCCCGGAGATCGTCTCTTCGGCTGGCTGGCCTATCAGCATCAGGGTGCCGTGCCAGCTTTGTTTGCTATGCGCCATGATGTCCGCCGTCCCTACGAGCGCTGCCATGTGGAGATCGTGGCCGCAGGCATGCATGACCGGGACGTCGCGCCCTGAGTCGTCCTGGGCATGGACTTTGCTCGCGTACGGAAGTCCGGTCTTTTCTTCGACAGGAAGCGCGTCGAGTTCGGTGCGCAGCATGACTGTGGGCCCGGCGCCGTTCTTGAGAATGGCTACGACCCCGGTGCCCCCGACTCCTTCTGTGACTTCATAGCCCAGGCTGCGCAAACGAGCGGCAAGTTTCGAAGCGGTCTGGGTTTCGTGCGAGGACAGTTCCGGAGTCTGATGAAGAGCGATGTAGAGATCGTGGGCGGCTGGATAGACGGTTTCCACTTCTTTGGAAGTGGTTGCGGTCTGCGCATAGCCGGAGACAGTCAGGGCCAAAACGAGGAACAACGGTGCTGTTTTCATGGTCATCGCATGATATCCAGCGATCGACGGCAGGGCAAGCCGCCATTGGCAGCGGCCCAGAATTTCGGAGGAACCTTGCTTGATCGTCTTTGCTTTGATCGTGACTCAGTCAGCGTGCTGGCGATCGACTGACCAGATCTGGGCTGCGTCTTTCTCCAGCGGATAGAGATGCACCATCCAGTTGAAAATTATGGGATGAAATTCTCCGCCGTTGGCGTCGCATTCTTGCTGCGTGATGATGGAGCCCCTCAGTCCGAATTTCGGATTCGGTCCCAACATTTCTTTTCTTCGGCCCTCCGGCGCCTGGCAGAAATTCACGTGCTCATGCCACTGCGCGACGCTGAGCGGAATGCGCTGGTTCAAGTCGTCTTCGGTAAAGCGCTTGGGAGCCGTGTACATCAGCCCCACCAGTCGGTAGTCGTCGCCATTCTTTTCGTAGAGCAGCGAGGTCGGATGCTCGGGATTGAAACTTGACCTTGCTTCGAATGCGTAAAGATAGTTGGTGAAGTGATACTGCTTCTGCGGCACTTCCGGATGGAAAATCTTGAAGCCCTCGTTGAGCGCAACGTGGTAATTCTTGTACTTTTCCATCACGCCGCGCGCCGTTTCCACTACCTGCTGAGCCTTCTCCGCATCGCCCGGTTGCGGAGTGCGGAGCGCGGTCATCTTCATGTGCGGACCCATGTCCATGTGATGACCTTCCATGGAATGCATGGCATGCGCGCTCGCGTCATCTGCAGAATCTTGCGCTGACATTTGCGACATGTCGTGTCCCGGCATGTTCATGCCTTTCATGTCCTGTGGCGAATTTTGTTGTGCGAACGAGAGCGCTCCCGCGAGACAAAGCAGAGTCAACAGAGTTTTCATAATGGTTTCCCAACCCATAGTGTGGTAATTATACTAACCCTGCGTCAGCGTCTTAGTTTCGAGCAACGGAGAATCCGGAAGAGATGTTACGCCGGTAATTTCGGGCGTTAACGACTGGTTGCGGCGAGGAGTTGTCGGCTGGCCAAGCTAGGCAGACGACCACATCCCCATCTCGGCGAGGACTTTGCCGGCCGCTTCGGTACCAGAGCGAACGCAATCGGGGACGCCGATGCCGTTATAGCCGTTGCCGGCGAGCGCCAGGCCGGGAAGTTTCTGGCGGAGCGCTTCGATGCGCTGCAAGCGTTCGAGGTGTCCGACCGAATACTGCGCCATGGCGGACTTCCACTTGTAGACGCGCGCAAACAGAGGTTCGGCATTGAGCGAAATGATCTGCCGCAGTTCGCCGCGAACGATTTCGAGAATTTCTTTTTCGCCCATTTCGAGGATCGGTTCGTCGCGCGCGCCGCCGAGAAAGCAGCGGACCAGGGCTCGATTTTCCGGCGCACGATGCGGAAACTTATTGTGGACGAAGGTGGCCGCGAGCATGCGGTGGCCTTCACTGCGCGGCACCAGGAATCCGAAACCCGGCGGAAGCGCGCGCCGCACTTTTTCGTCGTAACCGAGCGTGACCGTCACCGAAGAGCTGTACTTAATCTCGCTGAGATCGCGGGCCAGGTTCTCATCCGTACTTTCCAGCACGTCCGCAGCCGCATGAGCCGGGGTCGCGATGATCACTGCGTCGAATTGATCGGTCTGATATCCGGCACAAACCGTCCAACCGTTATCTTGCCGAATCACCGACTGCACTACAGCAGACGTCTTTAGTGCTTTCGCATCCAGCCGCGCGACTACGGCATCGACCATCTGCTGCATGCCGTCTTTGAGCGAAGTGAACAACGGACGCGCGGGGACGTTCGCGGCTGCACCCATTTTCTTGCGCGCCTGCTTACGAGATTCGAGCATGGCGCGGCCCAGGCTGCCGTGCTTCGATTCCATGTCAGCGAAACGAGGCAGCACGGCGCGCACGCTCAACCCCGAGGCTTCGCCGCCGTAAACTCCGGAGAGCAGCGGATCGGCAAGCAGCTCGACCATCTCGGGACCGTAGTGGCGTCTCACCATCTCGGCAACAGTTTCATCCTCGGAGGCCTTGTGCGGCGGATGAAACCATTCGGCAGCCATGCGCATTTTTGTGCGCCAGGAAAAAAGCGGCGAGAACACGGTGGAAATGATCTTGGTGGGCACCATGAACATGAGCCCATCGGGCATTACGACCAGCTTGCCCTTGGCGACGATATAGGTCTTGCGCTCAGAGTCGTTCGAGCCGATGAGTTGATCGCCCAAGCCAATCCTGCCGCAGAGATCCGCAGCCCAGGGCTTTTCGGTGAGAAACGAATCCGGTCCGGCTTCGACGAGGCAGCCGTCGACGTGGTCGGTTACGAGCACGCCACCCAGACGCGGACTGGACTCGAACAAAACGTAACGGACCTCTGTGCCGGACTGCCGTTTTTCTTCGATCGTGAACGCGGCCGAGAGGCCGGAGATTCCGCCGCCGATGATGGCTATGCGTTTCATGATGTGCTGCGAGCTGCGGGCTGCGAGCCACGAGCGTTCATTGCGTTTTAGCTCGCAGGTCGCGGCCTTTGGCTCTTGGCTCCTTCGCTACATGCCCAGCGCTTTCACGCGGCTGCGGACTAATTCGGCAATTGCCTCAGTCAGCAGTCGCGAACCGTTCAACGATTCGGCTCGCCATAGGCGCATGCCTTCTTTTTCTGCGAACTGTTTGAAGGCCATATCGATATCGTAGAGCACTTCCACGTGATCGCACAGAAATCCTATGGGATGCAGGAAGACGCCGCGATGGCCTTTCGCTTTTAGATTCCTGATTGTTTCCTCTACCGTGGGGCCGATCCACGGGCCGCCGGACATGCCCTGGCTCTGGAAGGCGAAGGTCCAGTCTCTAGCTTCAAGGCCCGCTTCTTGCGCGACCAAATGCGCGGTTTCCTTGGATTGCCTTTCGTAGGGATCACCTTCCGCGATGGTGCGCTCGGGGACGCTGTGCGCGGTAAAGATCACGGGCAGTTCCGCTCCATTTTCGGCGCTGGCTTTTAACCAGCCGGAGCGCAGTTTTTCCGCGAACGCGTCGGCAAGCAGGGGCTGATCGTGCCACTCATCGACGAAATCCAACTTGAAGGGGAGATTTCCGTCGCCGCTGGCGCCGCTACTAACGGCGCTGCGGTAGAGGCCAACGCTGGTGCGCGAATTCTGCGGGGCGAGACAGATGGCGATGACGCGGTCGTAGCCCTGATTCGCAATTGCCTTCACCGCATCGCCGATGAAGGGCTTCCAGTTGCGCATGCCGACGAAGACCGGCATCTGCAACGATCGCGAAAGTTGATCGGCTTGCAAGAGAGTCCAGCAGGGGAGTGGAGAGAAACCGATCAGCGAATAGCGATGGCGAATCTCTTCGACTACCGGTGGCGGCAGCGGACGTCCGCCGGTGACGTAGCTTAGAAACTCGGGAACCTGATCGGGGTTCTCGGGGCTGCCGTGGGCCAGCAGGAGCACGGCGGTTTTCGCGGGCGAGGCCGAAGAGTTCGCCTCGGCGGCAAACGAACTCACATGGTTAGCGCAATAGCACTGGCGCGATAGGCCCAGCGGACAGGCCGTCATTTTCGGCTCCATTTCAGCGACTCGCTAATGGGATTAAGGCCAGTGACCTGCATTTCGCGGCGAACAGCAGGTCCTTCGCTTCGCTCAGGATGACAATTCATAAAAGTGGCCATCAACTCTTGCTTTTGACCGCTGTCTTGAAATCGGCCGAGTGCTCACGGATGAAATCGCAGAGCGCTTTTACGTTATCAACCGGAGTTTCAGGAAGAATGCCGTGGCCGAGATTGAAGATGTGGCCGGGGCGTCCGGCGGCCTGGCGCAGAATGTTTTCGGCGCGCGATTTGAGTTCTTTCCAATCGGCGAAGAGCAGCACGGGATCGAGGTTGCCCTGCACGGCGCCTTTTAGGCCGAGGCTCTGCCATCCGGTGTCGAGCGGGATGCGCCAGTCTAGGCCAATGACTTCGGCTCCGGTC
>Ga0116134_1000797_pt1 | contig 16150 bp, 13 predicted proteins | sample June2015DPH_19_5_FD_89737 | JGI IMG/M metagenome (GOLD analysis project Ga0116134, IMG submission 89737) | Peatland microbial communities from SPRUCE experiment site at the Marcell Experimental Forest, Minnesota, USA - June2015DPH_19_40 | ecosystem: Environmental > Terrestrial > Soil > Wetlands... | reverse complement strand
CCGTGCTTGAGTTCCATGCCCAGGCCGAGCGCCTCGATGACGCCGCGGCCGACCTGGAATTCCAGCGGGTCATAGCCGAACAAGCCGAGATGTCCCGGCCCGCTGCCGGGGGTGATGCCGGGCGCGACGGGAATCATGCGGCCCTGCGCCGAGTCCTTCGCGATCTTGTCGAGATTCGGCGTCGTGGCGGCTTCGAGCGGCGTGAGATAATTCTGTTCCTTCGTGGCGATGTCGCCCAGGCCGTCGAGCACAACGAGCGCGAGCTTGGTCCCGCCTTGCGGGATTTTCAGTGTCAGTTCGGAATAAAGCGCGTCCAAATTCATCCGCCCATTCTGCAACAAACGCGCCGAAGTGCAATTCGATTTCAACAGGTAATCGTAGGAGACGACGTGAGGAGTCTCTGACTCGCCTTTCAAAGACCGGTGAAATTTGAGACTCGTCACCTCGTCTCCTACAACATGACGGTTTTCGTTAAATTTTCTCGCCTGGCGTGAAATAGAATAAAACAACCGCTTTTCAAATCGCCCGGTTTGGATTATTTTATCGCCGTGAACACGGTTAAGGAAATCGAAGCGGTCATACCGAAGTTGACGCGCGCTGAAATTGAGGAGATTCGCGCGTGGATAGACGACTATCTCGAAGACCAGCTCGAATTGCACGATGAAGTGAAGGCCAAACTCGATCAAACACGCCGGGAAATTGCCGAAGGCCGCTACACGACGCGCTAGCCAAAGTGAATCCGGCGTTTACTCGTGGTGTGCCGGACCACGAAACATCCGCTTGCAAAGAAAACAACCCAGTCGTAACGTTCCAGCATGACAGTTGCTCTGGCCAGAGATGTTGAAGATTTCCTGCAGAATCAAGTGCGCTCCGGTGTCTGCGCCGATGCCAGCGAACTGGTCAACGACCTCATCCGTTCCCTCCGCGAACAACAGCAAAAACCGTTCGACATCACGCCTGAACTCGAAGCGTGGCTGCTGGAAGCGGCGGATAAACCCACCACACCGCTGACAAAATCAGATTTCGCCGCCATCCGTGAACGGGTGCGCGCCAAAACCGCCGCCGCATGAGCGCGCGCAAGTCCGACGACTTCATCTCGGACGTGGAACGCCAGTTTGAATGGTATGCGGTCAATGCGGGCTGGGACATCGCGGAGCATTACCTCGCCAGTGTTGAAGCCGCCTGCCATTTGCTCGCCCAACATCCGCGGCTTGGTCCCTGCGCCGGATTTTCCCATCCGCGTCTTCGTGACTGGCGGTTCATCGTTGTGTTTCGTCCATTTCAAAAGCACATCCTTTTCTATGAAACAGTCGGCGATGATGTGTTGCTGCGCCGCGCCCTGCACGGACATCGGGATTTGCCGCGACGACTGGTGGAGCCACCAGAAACGAATTGATCCCGCGCACTGCGGGACGAACGGCGGCGGGCGAAAATCCGCAAAAATTGTGGAGTTGCCGTTTGGGAAAGTGAAAGCCCGCCAGGGCTGACATCTTTGTGGTTTAGCAATTCCAATCGGGATAAAGCTCCGTCAGGAGCGGCATCGTCAGAAAGGCAGGCGGAATATGCCGCTCCTGACGGAGCTTGAATTGGTTTGGGCGACAAACTACAAAGATGCCGCGCCGACGGCGCTGGCAAAAAACGGGCTTGTCGCCGGGTCGGGCGGAGTTACAGTGGAACCAGCCATGAAAATGCTTTCACGGCCCATGCGATACTGGTTGGCCGTTGTAGAATTCATGCCCATGAAGACCGGGAACTTTCCAAGAAATCATCACATCAAAATCAGCCTTGGTTCGACTTGAATCACGGGGATTTGCCATTCGATAAAACATTTCAAGAGGCATTTGCGGAATGGAATATCCAGTTGCGCCATTTGTTCCGATTAAGACTTGAGGTTCGTAACGCAAATCGCTGTCCAATTGAGTCGCTCTGAAGACATCAACCAAAGTAGGGCGCTTCAGTTCCACCGATGCAGGTGGAGAATTCGAATGGAGCGGATTTACCCGACGACGAAATTTTTCCAAATTGCTCCAGCCGTCCAACGTAGTTTCCTTAAATCCATCAAGAATTCCAGTGTGACCGGTATCTGCATTGTCGGGTTCAGTGCCAGTGACGAGAACTTCATAAATGTCCGGTAGCCCGTCGCCATCGCTGTCTTCGCCACACCCGGCAGTGAATTCAGGATTAACCACAAGTGACAAATGGTGAACTTCTGGTAAGGCAATAGGTTTTTGGTCGCCGGTAGCCATCATGCCAAATGAATCCACATTCACATGAAATGGTGTGTCCTTTTCAGGAGTGAAATAACCACTTGCACGCCATTGCGGGTCATTTTTGTCACGAACCAAAAGCAAATACCACGCATGTGCGACAGGCTTTAAGACTGTCAGGTCATAGCCATTCGTAGCTGGACGGCAAACGACAGCCCGCACCGTTCCCCGAATGCTGGCAGCATCTCTTTTTGTGGGGACAACATGGATTGGTGGCGTGGCATGAGCTTGAATGCGGTAAAGTGGTTGAAAAAAAGAATCCGCGTTCGTGTCCGTGAAATGATAATATGTCCCCCATAATGTGTTTTCTCGCACCGGCTCGGCTTCGACCCTTGCCAAAAATTTATAGGGGCCAGTTATCATGCCGTTTGGCTGATTCGGCCGGTTAAATTGCCGAAAAAGAGGAATCGGTTGAGGCTGACCTTGAAGATTGGTGCGGTTTAGCGGCATCCCAGGGCGCGCAAAAGGAAAACGCATTCGATTGGTATCGGGCATTCGCTCCGCCTTTACGATTATGAAATATTCCGGAGTTGGATCCGGCCATTGCCGCCACCGAATCGTGGCCGTTCGGTTTGTGACAAAACGAATGGTTATGTCGTCGGGCGGAAAAGGATTTTCCCAAGTGAACGGGCTAACGTCACTTTGCATTTTTTGCAAAAGAGTCCGTCCATCATTGGCAGGTTTTTGATATCCATCATTACCACTGTATGGGTCTGTGCGTGAAACCAAATCCTCGTAAAGATCGGGAAGTTCATCCTGATCCGAATCCTCCCAACTGCCGGCAACAAATGTCCAGTTCGTGAGAGATTGCATCGTTGGGCCTTTGGCATTGTCTAAAGCGCAAGTAACCGTCAGGGTGTTGTTTGAATTGCCCAGAAGAAAAAGGTTTTGAAACCGCATCCAATGCCCGTCGGGACCATTGCTTCGGACTAAAATGTTATACATGACATCAGGCGCAGTCGGGCCGAACGACAGTTTAACTTGATTATTCCCTTGTGGTTGGACAGTTAAGCGAATTGGTTCAGCGTAGGTTAAAGAAGCCGAAAAAATAAGAAACGCAGCAGGTGAACAAATTGATTCACGCATGAATCTGAAAACAGCCGGGTTCATTGAATGACTTTAATCTGGAGGATTTTTGCCAACAAGAATTTTTCTCGCCCGGCGCGCCGGTTGCCGGTTTAATCTCCGGGCGCATGAAACAAAAGGCTTACGCCGCCGCCGGCGTTGACATTGATCTCGGCAACCGAGTCAAATCCACCTTGCCGCAACTGCTCGCGTCCACGCATCGCCGTGAGGTGCTCGGCAAGGTCGGCGGCTTCGGCGGCCTATTTGCCCTCGACCTCAAGAAATACCGCGAGCCGGTGCTTGTGTCGTCCGTGGACGGCGTCGGCACCAAGCTCAAGATCGCCTTCGCGATGAACCGGCACGATACCATCGGTGCCGACCTCGTGAACCATTGCGTCAACGACATCGCCGTGCTGGGCGCCGAGCCGCTATTCTTTCTCGATTACCTTGGTATCGGCAAACTGGAGCCGCACGTCTTCACCAACATCATCAAGGGCTTCGCGCGCGCCTGCGCGGAAAATCATTGCACGCTCATCGGCGGCGAGACGGCGCAGATGCCCGGCTTTTACCAGAAGGGCGAATATGATGTGAGCGGCACGATTGTCGGCGTGGTGGAAAAATCGAAGATGCTCAACGGCCAGAAAACCGTCAGGGCCGGGGACGCCGTCATCGGCATCGCCTCGAGCGGCCTGCACACCAACGGCTATTCGCTCGCGCGGAAAATTTTCTTCGAGCAACTGAAGCTCAAACCGAAGAGCCGCGTGCCGGAACTGAAAAATACCATCGGCGCTGAATTGTTGAAAGTGCACGTCAGCTACGGACCGCTGGTGCAGAAGCTGTTGAAACAATTCAATGGTAGGGCGCTTTCTCCGAAAGCGCCGCGGCGCGCTGGGGACAGTGCGCCCTACCCGGTCAAAGCCTTCGCCCACATCACCGGCGGCGGGTTTGTGGACAACATTCCGCGCGTGCTGCCGAAGACGTGCGACGTGGTCATCCGCAAAGGTTCGTGGGACATGTTGCCGATCTTCAAAATGATCGAGGCCAAAAGCGGCGTGCCGGACGCCGAACTTTACCAGGTGTTCAACATGGGCATTGGCATGGTGAGCATCGTCGCGGCGGACAAGGCGGACGCGGTTTTGAAATTCATCCGCGCGCAGAAGCACCAGGCGTGGCTGATTGGTGAAGTTGTGAAGGGCAGGGGCGAAGCGCGGGTGGAATAACGTGCTGCTGGCGTCCCGCCGGCAGTTCAAATCAAATCAGATCCGCCGGCAAGATGCCGGCGGCACGTTCTCAGTAGCTCATCCGGTCCAGCTTCACCTTGCCGCGGAAGATCCAGTAGATGCAGACGGTGTAGGCAATCACCACCGGCACGCCAATGCACGCAATGATGAGCATGATGCCGAGCGTTTTCGTTGAAGAGGAGGCAGTGTAAATCGTCAGGCTGTTGTCGGGATTGGGCAGGCTGTAAACCAAGTTCGGGAAAATGTCCACGGCGAACAGCGCCATGAGCGTGATCATCGCTGCGCACGATGACAAAAACGCGCGCCAGTCGCGTCCATGATGGAATTCGCGCGGGATGTTGGCGATGGACAGCATGTTCGCCAGCGCGATGACAAAGAGCCATGGATTTTCGCGCACGCGCGCGGACAGGTGCGGCACGTAAAGCAGCGTGGTCATCTTGAGCGTCACGGCGCAAATCACAAAGAAGATGATGGAATTCATCGCCCAGCGGCGTAGTTTGTCGTGCAGCGCACCCTCGGTTTTCATCGCCCCATAAATCGCGCCGTGCATCATGAACAGCGCCACGGTCGTGACGCCGACCAGCACCGGATACGGTTTCAGCAGGCCGAGGAATGTCCCGGCGAATTCACCGCGGTCATCAATCGGAATGCCCCAGGCGATGTTGCCCAGCGCCACGCCGATCAGCAGTGCTGACACCAGGCTGCCCGCGGAAAATCCGATGTCCCACATCTGCCGCCACCAGCGCATCGGCTGTTTGCTGCGGAATTCGATGGCCACGGCGCGGAAAATCAACGCGACGAGCAACAGTATGAACGCAAGATAAAAACCGGAGAACACGGTCGCATAAACATTCGGAAACGCCGCGAACAGCGCGCCCCCGCCAGTGACGAGCCAGACTTCATTGCCATCCCAGACCGGGCCGATGGCGTTGAGCAGCGTACGGCGTTCAGCATCGTCTTTGGTGAACAAATGCAGCGCGCCGATGCCGAGATCGAAGCCGTCGAGCATCGCGTAGCCGGTGAACAGCACGCCAACGAGGATGAACCAGATGGTGTTCAAATCGAAGTTCATTGGAAAATGTCATGTAGCGCAGGTTTCCAAACCTGCTGTATCGCCGACTTCCAAGTCGGCAGAACACGCGATGCTGCGGCGGGTTTGGAAACCCGCGACACAGCAGACTTGGAAGTCTGCGCCACTTCGCGAGATTCGCATCGGGCCTTTTTTAAATTCGTGTTCATTCGTGGTTAATTTTTTGTCGGCAGCGCCAGTTTGCCCGACGGTGTCAAGTCGGCATCATCCGGGCCGTGCTGGATTTTGTCATTGAGCAGGTAGATGAACACTGCGAACAACAAAAAATAAATGAACGTGAACAGGACCAGCGACGTCAGCACCACATTGGCTTTCACCACCGCCGACAATCCCGCCGGGGTTCGCATCAGATGATAGACAATCCACGGCTGGCGTCCGACTTCGGCGGCGAACCAGCCGAGTTGGTTGGCGATTTGCGGGCCGAGCACGGAGAACACGAGAATCCACAGCAGCCAGCGTCGTTCATGCAGCGAGCCGTGGCGGAAATAAAGAAATCCCAGCGCGGCAATGGCTATCATGGTGAAGCCGATGCCCACCATGCCGTGGAAAAACAGAAACGACGCCTGGACCGGCGGACGGTCTTCGGGAGCGAAAGCGTTCAAGCCGGCTACGGGCGCGTGCGTGTCGCTGAACGCCAGATAACTCAGCATTCCCGGCACCTGGATGCCGGTGACTTTTTCGTTTTGTTCATCCACCCAGCCGACGAGCGTCAGCGGAGCATTCGAGGTTGTGTTGTAAAGTCCCTCAAAGGCGGCAAGCTTCTCCGGCTGATTTTTCGCCACGCCGCGCGCGCTGAAGTCGCCGCTGACCAGTTGCAGCAGCGAAGCCGCCAGCGCGACGGTCAAACCAACCCGCAACGATGCGCGCGCAAAATCTAGATGCCGTTTCTTCAGCAGATACCACGCGCTGACGCTCACGACGAGAAACGCGCCGGCCTGCCATGCGCCGCACAACGTGTGGAACAGGCGGTCCATCGAGGACGGATTAAAAACTAGCTGCCAGAAATCGGTGATTTCCGCGCGTTCCACGCCGTTCCGAATTGCGAGGTGATAACCTGCGGGCGTCTGCATCCACGAATTGGCGACGACGATCCAGATGGCGCTGAAATGCGCGCCGAGACAGACCATGCACGTCGAGAAGAAATGCAACTTGCGGCTGACCTTGTCCCAGCCGAACAGCAACACGGCCAGAAAACCGGATTCCAGGAAAAACGCGAAGATGCCTTCCGCCGCCAGGGCGCTGCCGAACACGTCGCCCACGTAACGCGAATACGTCGCCCAGTTCGTGCCGAATTCAAATTCCATGACGATGCCCGTGGCCACGCCGATGGCGAACGTGAGGGCGAACACCTTGGTCCAAAACCGCGCCATCTGGTGATAAACCGGGTTTTTGGTTTTCAGCCACAAACCTTCCATGACCACGAGCAGGACGCCGAGACCGATGCTCAATGGCGGGTAAATGTAGTGGAACGCAATGGTCGCTCCGAACTGGATGCGGGATAATGTCAGGACATCCATATGCGCTGAGATTGCAGACATGGCATTAAACGGTCAAGACGCCAAAAACGGAATTAAAAAACTTTTCGTAATTTTATCTGTGCTGTTTAATTCGGGCAATGACCGCAAGCAACCCAGACCAACGAAAGGAAACTTCATGAAAGCGAATCAACTGGCGACGCTCGTTCTGCGACTGTTGGGAGTTTATTGTCTGATTGTATTTGTTCCCATGGTCCCCTTGTTCAGTAGTGTCCTTTTCTATGCACGAAGCAGCAATGATGCTTCTGGGATGGCTGCGATTATTCTTACGGTTTTGTTTTTATTTTTTTGGCTTGGCATCGGAATTTTGCTAATCGTCCGCTCCGGGCCGTGGGGCGAAAAGCTTACGCCCAAAAACACAGGTGAAGGAAACATAACGGCGGTTTCATTTGAGCAAATCCAAACACTTGCCTTTGCCGTCGCAGGTGTTCTGATTTTTTCCGAAGCGTTGCCACAATTGTTGAACAGCATTTTCTCGTTCTTTACCTCGCTCAATCAAGTCACCGGCAGAAGCCAGCCTCCAGCCTACGCAGAATTCAATTGGCAGTCATTGTTGGCAGCCATCGGAATTCTTTTAAAAGCTGCACTTGGACTGTGGCTGTTTTTCGGCGCGCAGGGATTTGCCAATCTCTGGCAATCGCTGCGGACTTTCGGAACGCCGAAACCACCGCCGGGAAATTGATTTCCCGGTCCATGCCATCTGCGTAATCTGCGGTTGACTATTTCATGAAACATCTGGTCATCGGCTCGGGCGGACGCGAACACGCGCTGGTGTGGAAACTGGCGCAGTCGCCGCACGTCACACAACTATGGTGCGCGCCTGGCAACGCCGGCATCGCACAGGAACGGCTGGCCAAAAACGGCTCGCTCGTGGAATGCGTGAACATCGGCGCTGAAGACCTGCCACAGCTGCTCGCGTTTGCGCAGGAAAAGAAAATCGAACTCACCGTGGTGGGTCCGGACAATCCGCTGGCGCTGGGCATCGTGGATTTATTCCAAAAAAACGGCCTGCGGATCTGGGGACCGAACCAAAAAGCCGCGCAGTTCGAGTCTTCGAAAGTTTTCTCCCAGAATTTCATGGAGAAATACGGCATCCCGACTGCACGCGCTGGAACGTTTTCCGCCGCGGCTTTGGCAAAGAAATTCGCGGCTTCGCTGGATGGAAAATGCGCGGTGAAAGCCGATGGTCTGGCGCTCGGCAAAGGCGTTTTGATTTGTGCAGGCGTGGCGGAAGCGAACAAGGCGATTGACGAAATTCTCGCTGGCAAAGCCTTCGGCGCGGCGGGCGCGAACATCGTCATCCAGGAATTTCTCGAAGGCATGGAGATTTCCCTGCACGCGATTTGCGATGGCCGGACAGCGAAGCTTTTCCCGACCTCGCAGGATCACAAGCGCGCGCTCGACGGCGACGCGGGCTTGAATACCGGCGGCATGGGCGCCTGTTCCCCCACGCCGTTTTTGAACGACGCCGAATTGAAAAAAATTGGCGATCAAATTTTGAATCCGTTGCTGCGCGGCTGTGCGGCGGAGGGAATTGATTTTCGCGGCATCCTTTATCCGGGCGTCATGCTGACAAAAGCCGGCCCGAAAGTTTTGGAATTCAACACGCGATTCGGCGATCCCGAAACGCAGGTTTATCTCACACGACTGGAAAATGACCTGGTCGAACTGCTCGACGCGAGCGTCAGTGGGACACTGGCACACATCGAAATGAAATGGAGTCCGCTCGCAAGCGTGTGCGTGGTGATGGCGAGCGGCGGTTATCCGGGCAATTACGCCAAAGGCAAGGTCATCTCCGGCCTCGACGCCGCGAACGCCTTGCCACATACAAAAGTTTTCCACGCTGGCACAGCAAGGGCAGGGGAGCAAATGGTTACCAACGGCGGCCGCGTTTTGGGCGTGACGGCGTTGGGCAGGGATTTGAAGAGCGCGCAAATTACGGCTTACGCAGCGGTGGAAAAAATCAAATTTGAGGGCGCGCATTTCCGCCGCGACATCGCGGCGAAGGCGTTTCCGACTTGCGACCGACCGCGGAAATTGGCGGCGCCCGGCTTTTGAAAAGACCGGCTGACACAAAGCGATTAAGGACATTCACCCGACCATAGTGTGTCCAAAAACAGGACAGAATTGGCCCATAATAAGATCACCAAAAATAATCACTTTTTTTAATTATTTTTTGTTGACATCAGTTTGGGAAAGTTTAAATTTCCCGTTAAGTAGGTACGGATAGTAGTGGGTTAACTGAGTAATTTTTTTATTATGAAACAACTAACGAAAACAACGGGCATAATTTCTGTGACGGCTGCTTTGTTGCTGGGGCTCGGTTCTTTGGCACAAGCAGCCTCGTACAACACGCCAACGGAGGCAACCGGCTGGCTAGGGCTGACTTTCACCGACACGCTCTACCTCCCGCAATTCGACACCTCTCTGGGAACGCTGACCGGTGTGACCTTGAATATATCTGACGCCGAGCAAGCTCAGGTCACCATTGAAAACGGATCCCCCGACCCTGCCAGCGTTACCATCGATCTTACCGGGCTTGTTGAGGCGACGGACAACGTTTCCTTTGATTCGACTGCAAACCTTAGCCAGAGTTGGGGCCCCTATTCGCTGGCGGCCAATGAAGGTCCGATCATCCCCACGTACAATGGGAGTGGGCCAGACTTTGCGAATCTCGGCACCATCACGAGCTCGGCAACCAAAACGGTAACGTCATTCGATCTGTCACTATACGAAGGCTCCGGCACAGTACCGGTTACAGTCAATGGGTCAGGTGGCTGGAGCGCAGAAGGTACCACCGCCTACAGCCTTATCATTAATGAATTTGCTGGCGAAGGCAGCGTGTACGCGACCTACACGTATACCCCCGTTCCCGAGCCTTCGAGTGTTCTGTTTCTTGGTCTTGGCGGTCTGGCCTTGGCCTGTTACCGCCGGTTCACCCGTTAAACCGGGTTGATCGCAGTTGGGTTTTACCGCGCAAGGCGATGAACTTTGCGCGGTTTGTTTTTTACCCGCATCATCCGCCATGGTTGAACTTTACTTCCCGCCATTCGTGACTCATTTTAAGCGCAACATGACGCGACGTTTTTTAAGTCTTTTCGCCCTGGCTTTGACCGGTTGGCTGGCAATGCACTGCGCCCGGGGTGCGGACACGACAAACTCCGCGCCGGATTTCAAGGAAGTCTATGATTTGCTGCGCACGAATCTCACGGGCGCAACGGACGATAATTTGAACCGCGCGGCGATCGAAGGCTTGCTGTCCCGGTTCCCCGGCAAAGTTTCGTTGGTCGGCGGTGCGGCAGACGGGTCGGCGATCCCGCAAGGCGGGACGGCATTGAGCAAATCGGCGGTCTTGGAAAATGACGTTGTGTATCTGCGCATCGGCCGTGTCGCGGGAAACCTGGCGAATGAATTGAGCGCGGCGTATCGCGCATTGACCACCACCCACAAAGCTGCCGGCATCGTTCTGGATTTGCGGTTTGTCGGCGGCAACGATTCCGCATCGGCGCAGGCCACGGCGAATTTGTTCGTGTCTAAAAAGATCGTCGCCGGATCGCTGGTTGTGCTGGTGAACGGCGAAACGCGCGGCGCGGCGGAAACGCTGGCGGCGGCATTGCGCCACGCGGGCGCGGGTCTGATCATCGGCAACCCGACGGCGGGTGAGGCGGCGACTTTCAAGGAATTCCCCCTGCGCAACGGCGAACGGCTGCGCATCGCGACAACGCCGGTCAAATCAGGCAATGGCCCGGCGATTCCATCCGGCGGTTTGCAGCCCGACATTGCAGTGACCGTGAGCGCGGACGACGAACGCGCGTTTTGGGAAAATCCCTATGCGTCGCCGGCGCAGGACGCCAGCAGTGCCAGGGTGGCGACCAACAATTTGCTGCCGTTTGTGGACCGCATCAGCGAGGCGGATTTGGTGCTGCAGAAGCAGCACGACGGGAAAACCATTGGAACGTCCGAGTTCCATGCGCGGGACATGGATTTACCCGGGCCGGGATTGATCCGCAGGCCAAGCGGTGACAATGCCGGCGATGAAGATTCCGCGCCGTCGGGTGGCGCCGGGCCGCAAACGCCGGTGATCCGCGATCCGGTCCTGGCGCGGGCGGTGGATTTGGTCAAAGGCCTGGCGGTCGTGCGCGAATCGCGTCCCTGATTTCGGGTTGACGATTGGCGATTCAGAATTCAACCTCGCTTTTTGCGCGGCATGAAAACCATTTTGTTCATTTGCACCGGCAACGTCTGTCGCAGTCCGATGGCCGAAGCGCTGTTCCGGCGGGTGGCGGCCGGACGCGGGGAATTCCGTGTGTTTTCGGCGGGACTCGGCGCGGTGGACGGCCAGCCGCCGACGGCGCATTCGGTGGAAGCGATGCGCGAACTGGGCATTGACATTTCCGGGCAGCGCAGCCGGATGCTCACGACGGACCTGGTGCGGGAGGCCGATTACATTTTCGGCATGACGCACAGCCACGTGGACACGATTGCGCTCCTGTATCCGCCGGCGGCGGAAAAGACCTTTTTGCTGCGCGAATTTGACGACACGCTCGAGGAATTTGAAAAGGACATCAGCGACCCGATCGGCGGTTCCTACGAGGTGTATGAGAATTGCCGCGACCAGATCGAGCAGGGCATCGCGTCACTTTTGAAATTTATGGAACAACACGAAATCTTGTCGGCGCCGCACGCGGCCAGGCCCGTGGCGGTCACAAACTTCGCGCTCGGCGCGGACCATGGCGGTTATGAATTGAAGGAAGCGCTGAAACAATACCTGCGACAGCGCGGGTTGAGCGTCGCGGATTTCGGCGCAAAATCGAAGGAACCGGGCGACGATTATCCCGATTTTGCCCGGCCGGTGGCCCAGGCGGTTGCCGCGGGCCAGGCGGAACTCGGCCTGCTCATTTGCACGAGCGGCATTGGCATGAGCATGACCGCCAATAAAGTGCCGGGCGCGCGCGCCGCGCTCGTCGCCGATGAACAAACCGCAGTGCTGGTGCGACAACACAACGACGCGAACATTCTTTGCCTCAGCGGCAAAAACACCCCGCCGGAACTGGGCCGGAAAATTCTCGACGCGTTTTTGGGCGCCAAATTCGAGGGCGGACGCCACGAACGCCGCGTCAACAAAATGGATGTCCGGCCTGCCGCGCCGCAATTGCGTTTGCGCAACGTGGATTCCGCCGTGGCCGAATCCATCGAACATGAGCGCGTGCGCCAGCAGGAAAACATCGAATTGATCGCGTCCGAAAATTTCACCAGCCCGGCGGTCATGGAAGCGCAAGGCTCCGTGCTCACCAACAAATACGCCGAGGGCCTGCCCAAGAAGCGCTGGTATGGCGGCTGCGAAAACGTGGACACCATCGAGCAACTGGCGATTGACCGCGCGAAAAAACTTTTCGGCGCGGAACACGTCAACGTCCAGCCGCATTCCGGCAGCCAGGCCAACATGGCCGTCTATTTCGCCGTGCTCAAACCCGGCGACAAGATGCTCACGATGGATTTGAGCCACGGCGGACATCTGACGCATGGCAACAAGGCGAATTTCTCCGGCAAATTTTTTGAAATCATCCACTACGGCGTGCGCCAGGATGATGAGCGGATTGATTACGACCAGCTCGCCCAAATGGCGCGCGAACACAAGCCGAAGATGATTACCGTGGGCGCCAGTGCGTATCCGCGCATCATTGATTTCAAACGCATGGGCGAAATCGCCCGCGAAGTCGGCGCGTATCTGCTGGCCGACATCGCGCACATCGCCGGACTCATTGCGGCGGGAATTCATCCCAGCCCGATGGCACACGCGGATTTTGTGACGACGACGACGCACAAGACATTGCGCGGACCGCGCGGCGGATTGATTTTGTGCCGCGAGAAGAACGCGAAGGAAATTGATTCCACTGTTTTCCCCGGCATCCAGGGCGGCCCGCTCGAACACGTCATTGCGGCCAAGGCCGTCTGTTTCCAGGAAGCGTTACAACCGGCGTTCAAGGCGTATCAGGAACAAATCGTGAAAAACGCGCAGGCGCTGGCCGACGGCATGAAACACAACGGTTACCGGCTCGTCAGCGGTGGCACGGACAACCATTTGATGCTGGTGGACGTGGGCGCGAAGAACGTGACCGGCAAGGAGTGCCAGATCGTGCTCGACGAAGCCGGCATCACCGTCAACAAAAACACGATTCCGTTCGAGACCCGCTCGCCGTTCCAGGCCAGCGGCATCCGGCTCGGCACGCCCGCCGTGACCACGCGCGGGATGAAGGAAGCGGAGATGGCGGCCATCGCGGACATGATTTCCGAAGTGTTGCTGGATATCAAAAATGTCGAGGCGGCGCACAAGGTGCGCGGGCGCGTACGCGAACTGACGGCGAAATTTCCTTTGCCCTATTAAAAATGTAGCAGCAGACGTGAGTCCGTTCTGACCTCAAAAGGCTCCAGTGAAAAATGAGCCGACTCACGCCGGCTGCTACAAAAATGACCGGCACGAACTGACGGCGAAATTTCCGCTGACTTATTGATTGGGCGGCGGAACCATATGCTGTTTTTCCCAAGCGTCAAAATTTCCGTCTTCGGAAGTTTGTAGCACAACACTGCCATCGGCCATGCCGTAAATCCGTTCCCATTTCCCGTCTGGAGATTGCCGCGCTTTATGTTCGCGAAAGAGAATCTCATCTGGTGTTTTGGCATTCACTAATCCAGCGGTGACGATTTCAAAATCGGCCAATCCAATTCCAACTCGTATGTCCGGCAGGTATGGAAAGTTTGTTGGAAAGTATTTATCACCCTTGAACTGATTAAAATTTGTCGGAAACTGGCCATTGTGACCTTGTGCATAGATGCCAAATCCAAAATTTATTGTTTTTGCCGCGCTCATCATATTTTCGCTGTCCAAATGGAAACGAACTGCAGCCATTGGATTTGCTGGAGTCGAGTGCGAAATTGGTGGGCGAATGCTAAAATTCACTTGCGGCAGATCGCTATTTGACATGTTTAATTGCTGGTGTGGCAATCCCACTACACTGCGGAGCCGAAGAAGTTCATTAAACTGTTCATCTGAAAGCGATTTGGAATCGCCCGCCGCCGCGAGACGATTGGAAAGGCTTTCGTTGTCGGTTTTGAGTTGCACGATTTGCTGGTGCAACGATTCATTTTCCGCGCGCAGTTTTTCCCGCGCTTGATATTGAATCACCAAGGCTGTGGTCGCTCCAGCAACCACCAGCGCGCTGAGGCCGAGTTTGAGTTTGGTCAGGGTCATGATTTTTAAAAGGGTGAGCGTTCCGGTTCCTGCACCAGCAAGCGAAGCGCTGGCAAGCGTCGCCGCCAGACCGGCCGGCGCCAGTTGGACGGCATTGGCCGAAATTACGGAGGCCAGCGTGGCTGCGGTCGTGACGCCGCGTTTGGTCAAGATGTCGCGCAGTTTCTCCAGTGCGCGGTCCACCCGCATCCGCGCTGCGTTTTCGTTGAGCCCGAATTTTTCGCCAATTTCGACAAACGGACGGTTTTCAAAATAACGCAGCAGGATCGCCTCCCGGTCGACTTCCTTGAGTTCGTGCATGGCGTCGTCGAGTGTTGGACGGAGCTTTTCCCAATCAGGTTCGGGCGCGGGTTCGTGGATGGGTTCGCGCATAAATTTCTCCTCACGGTCGCGGCGGCGGTTTTCCGTCCGCGCAATTTTCGCGGCGGCAAAATGCGCGCTGGTGTAAAGCCAGCTGGTCAGCGTGCTGCGGCGCGCGAGCGAACCGGCCTTGCGCGCAAGATCGGTGAAAACCGTCTGGGCCACGTCCTGCGCCAGGTGGGCGTCGCCGTTGACTTGCCGCAGTGCGGCGGAATAGACCAAATTGACGTGCCGCTGCACCAATTCAGCAAAGGCTTCTTCGGAATGGGTTCTGGCGTAACGGCCAAGCAACTCTGAATCCGGTGTCATGTTCACTTTATAGCACCCGCCAAAAGGGAAATCGCACAAGAAAAATCTGATTTGGCGGCTTGACATGGTGGTCGAGGTGCGCCAAGGTGTGCCTGAGTTGACTGCGAAATTTCCCTTGCCGTATTGAGGACACGACAACCTTGATACGCTCCGGTTGGTGGTCATACCAGTTTGAACTATTCCGGTCGCAGGGCGTCCAATGCGTGACGGCCTGTCACATCCGGCAATTGAAATCCAGTTAATCCAGCCAATTTAATTTTATCTATGCCAAGAGTTTCAATGAAAAAACCCAAAGTGAAACCGGCGGAAGAAGCCCCGGCGGAAACTCCCGCCGTGGAATCGCCGGAATTGACCAATGGCAGCGCGGTTATGGAAACACCCCTTGCGGTTGAACCGTCCGGTTCCGCCGCCTTGCAGCCGCCCTCCACGCCGGTCGAACTGGCCGAAGAGCCCAAAGTGGAGGAACCCAGGGCCGAAGAGCGCCGCGGCCCGCAACGCGACAAGATCGCCACATCGCTGAACATCGCCAAGTTGCAGGCGATGCAGATGAGCGAGTTGAATCACATGGCCAAGGAACTCGGCGTGGAGAATTTCGGCACGATGCGCAAGCACGAGGTCATTTTCCACATTCTCCAGAAAAACGCCGAACGCGCGGGCGTGCTGTTTTCCGAGGGGGTGCTCGAAGTGCTGCCGGAAGGTTTCGGCTTTCTGCGTTCGCAGAGTTTTAATTATCTGCCCTGCCCGGAGGACATTTATGTTTCGCCCTCGCAAATCCGCCGGTTCGATTTGCAGACCGGTAATTTGATCGCCGGCCAGATCCGTCCGCCGAAGGAAAAGGAAAAATTTTTCGCGTTGCTCAAGGTCGAGGGCGTGGACGGTGAGGACCCGGACAAGGCGAAGGAAAAAACCCTTTTCGACAACCTCACGCCGCTGTTCCCGAACAAGCGGTTCATCCTTGAAACCGCCGCCGACGAGTTGAGCACGCGCGTGCTCGATCTCGTCTGCCCCATCGGCAAAGGCACGCGCGGCCTCAT
>Ga0116134_1000794_pt1 | contig 16159 bp, 10 predicted proteins | sample June2015DPH_19_5_FD_89737 | JGI IMG/M metagenome (GOLD analysis project Ga0116134, IMG submission 89737) | Peatland microbial communities from SPRUCE experiment site at the Marcell Experimental Forest, Minnesota, USA - June2015DPH_19_40 | ecosystem: Environmental > Terrestrial > Soil > Wetlands... | reverse complement strand
GGTCCAGATCGAAGGCAAGCCCCTCGACAAAGGGACTTACGGATTACACATGATCCCGAACGCTGATGAGTGGACGATTATTTTTTCGAAGGCTTCCACTTCCTGGGGAGCATTCACCTATGACGAAAAAGAGGACGCGCTCCGCGTGACGGTCAAGCCCCAAAGCACCGATATGCACAACGCGCTGACCTACGATTTCGACCAACTCAAGCCGGATTCGGCCGTGGTTGAACTGGAGTGGGAGAAGATAGCCGTCCCCTTCAAGGTCTCGGTCGATGTGCATGATGTCGTCGAAGCCAGCCTGAAGAAACAGCTTCGCAATCTCTCGCAGTACACGTGGATGAGCTGGGACGAAGCGGCCAATTACTTCCTGACCGAGAAAATCGCCCTCGACGATGCGCTGACCTATGCCAACAAGTCCATCGAAAACGAAGATCGCTACGATAATGAGGACACCAAGGCAAAGGTGCTGACGGCGCTCAATCGCAAGGACGAGGCCGCAGTCGCGCAGAAGAAGGCGCTGGACCTCGCCAGCCCGCTGCAGATCCACATTTATGCTCGCCAGTTGCAGGCCCAAAAGCGGAGCGAAGAAGCGTTCGCGATCTTCCGCGAAAACGCGAAGAAACATCCCGATCAGTGGTTCATACATTCGGGGCTGGCGAGGATCTATTGCTCGCAGGGAAAGTTTGACGACGCGGCCAAGGAAATGAAACTGGCGCTGGCCGGGGCTCCGGACAACCAGAAGACTTATGTGGATGGATTGGTGAAGCGATTGGAGGCAAAACAGGATATCAATCAGTAGTCCATTGTCGGCCCGGCGCCTCTTGGATCACTACAACTTCCTTGCCCATGCGTTTGCCAACTTCGACGACGGCGGCCAGCGTGTCGTCATCGGTTTCGAGCGCGCGCTCAATTTCGAGCACTTTCATCGCCTGCACGGGATTGAAAAAGTGCATACCGACGCACTTTCTGCCGCGGTAAGTAGCGCTAGCAATCTCGGTGACGCTGAGCGAGGAAGTGTTTGCGGCGAGAATCGTGGCCGGACGGCAGAACTTGTCGAGCATAATGAAGATTTCGAGCTTCGATTCCATTTCGTCGGGAACAGCCTCGATGACAAGGTCGGCCTCGCGAGCGGCTTCATCGACCGAACCGGCATATTCAATCCGGGAAAAAGCGGCATCCGCATCGGCCGTATTAACTTGGCCAAGTTCGACGGCTTGGTCGAGATTGGTGCGGATTTCCAGCTCCGCCTTCCGCAGCGCATTCGGAAGCAGATCTTCGAGAATAGTGCGATAGCCGCCGAGTGCGGCCGCATGCGCGATGCCCCGGCCCATAACGCCGGCGCCGATCACCGCCACCGTGCGCACTTCAGTCATTCCTTGTCTTTGCCCTCTTTGCCCGCCTGCTCGAGGTGCTGCACTACGCTCTCATAACTCGGTTCCGACTTGCGGATATATTCGCCCAGGCGCGCGCACTCCTCTTTGGTCATCGCCGGGATGCTGGCGCTGATACGGCGCAGAGTAGTCGCGATGTCGTCGATGTAATTCATGAGGCGGATTAGTTCTCCAGTTGCGGGCATGAAGGCTCCTTGCATTATTTCTGGCGCGCCGGCCGAAGCGAAACCGGCAGCCGCAGCCAGATCAACTATTCATTGTTCAACAGGCGGGCGGATTTAGCAAAGGGCTTAAGTCCTTCATGAAACGTTTTCGGGGAGAGCACCACTATAGGTATGAGGACGACGCGCCCCAGAGGCTGACCGCCGTTCAATCAAATGAAAGTTAGCGGAGGAAAACCATGAGAACGTCGAGTTTCGACAGGTCACAGCTACGCTTATGCAGAATGGACAGCGATGTTTCCCACGACCCGCTTCCCAAATGCGAAATCGTTGGCGCTAGATTGAGACGCATCTTCCGACACGTTTCGTGGGCTTACCTGACCGTTGCCCTCGCAACTCTCGCGACGGCGCAGAGTGTTCGCACGGGAGCGATACAGGTTCCCAGTGGCAACTACCTTTACGCAGTCGGCGGAGGTGGGCTCGGCAACCCGGCGACCGGTCCCGGCTCGACAGCGCTCAATACCGATCGTACAGTCGCTCAGGGGTGGGAGACATTCACCCTTGTGCAACTAAACTCCGAGCAATTTGCGCTGCAGACCGCCAGCGGCAACTTTGTTACTTTCGTGAACGGTGGCGGCATGGGCGGTCCGAACGATAGTACTTCCCCAGTCCACACCGATGCCACCAGCATCGACGCAGACTCTACTTTTATCATCACCATGCTCCCCGACAACGTTCACGCGACCATACAGACCTGCGACGGACACTACTTAACTGCCAACAATTCAGGCGGGTTCGGTGGTCCCAACAACGTGCCGATCCACACCGACGCGACGAAGGCACAGGCGTGGGAGGCATTCACCTTCGTGGCTTCCACCTGCCCTACGCTGCCGCAGCCCACGACCTTTACCAGCATCAACATTCAAGTCGCGACCGCGGGCGATGACGCAAGGCAGGATGACGAGATAGTCGCGACCATGCCGGGACAAAATGCTGCGTTCTGTCTCAAGGCTTCGAATAATGGTACGGATAATTTCGGCCCGAACGGAACGCAGGTATGCGCTAAGAATTCAAACGCGCCATATTGGGGTAACTGGTCCGTGGCCAGCGCACAAACTTTTTCTCTTAGTCCAAGTGTGGCCCTCAGCCCGGGTCAGACGAGCTTTGGCACGATGAGCATCACGTTAATTCAGCACCCCAGCGGCTTCGAAGGATGGGACAACTGGAACATCCAGGGCGCGCGAGTGACGGCAACCGATACTAACGGAAACACGGCAACGCTTCTGAATCTTGGCACCCTGATTTCCGGCCCCTCCATTTATGACCAGTGCATCTCCAGACTGCAGAACGGGCCGGCAGTCGACACGGTTACGTTTCAACTAACGCAAGGCGGAGTCGGGACGATCATCAGCGGCCCAAATGGCTGCTAATATAACCTTGAGCCGCAATATCCTGGTGAAAGTACCGAATCGGCCACACTCGTTCCCGAGCGTGGCCGTTCACTATCTAGCCCCCTTGCTAAGCCAATGGAAGCGGCAGAAGCCGGCGTAGCCTTCCTTGCCCATATAGCGCTCGAGAACCGAGGGATCAGTCTGGCGCAGGTCGACGATTACCAGCCCATCGACCACATCAGAAAATTTGCGATCGAGATTGAAGCCCACGAGCCTGCCTCCAACCTTGGCGTACTGCTTGAGCAGGATGGGCAAGCCCTTGCCATCTTCCTCGAGATCCGAAATGGGCTCGGCAAGCTCTTCGAGGTCGCGCAATAAGCTGCAGAGGGCACCGCAATCCCAGCGGCGAAGCCTGGGAGCACGGAAGGGTGTCCGCGCCTGGATGAGGTCGGCAAATTCACGGCCGTCCTCATCTTTAACTCTGCGCTGCTCAAAATAGCGGACAATCATCTCTCGCGACAAACTGCTGTACTCGTTGCTGATGCTGACCGCTCCGAACAGCACCGGGGTCTCGGGATGCGCGGCCACGAAACGCGCGATGCCTTTCCATAGCAGAAGCAGCGGCGCGTACTGCCGTTGATACTCGGGTCGCACAAACGAGCGCCCCAGTTCGAGGGCGGAACCAATCTTCAAGAATAGTTGTTCGTCGTAGCGGAACACGGTGTTCGTGTAGAGGCCCTTGATGCCATGGGCGCGAATGATTGCATCGGTCTCACCCGCTCGATACGCGCCCGCCAATTCCTGCTTCTCCTTGTTCCAGAGCAGCAGATGCCAGTAATAAGCGTCGAACTGATCGAGATCGGCGCTGCGTCCGGTGCCTTCACCGGCGGCGCGAAAAGTAATTTCGCGCAGGCGTCCGAGCTCATCGATGGCGTGAGGCAACTCGGAAGCACGCGCGGCGTAAACAGCGAATTCTGCGTTTTCGATGAGCAGACGCTCGGCGGGCAACGCCGCAATATCGTTGACGACGAATCGCGAAGGAACTTCCTCAGCGATCCGCTCCTGGTGCTTACGCGGAAGCGCGGCACGCATCCTGGTGGGAATCGAGAATGGCTTCTTGCCGCGATGTGACAGCAGGTAAGTCCGCAGACGAAGATACTCGGTCGCCTCCTCGTCGTCCTCCAGGTTGGCGATTAACTGCGATGGGATCGCCTTCCCGATGCGGATCCGCACATTCTTCTCGCGTTGTTGCAGAAATTCCTGTAGCAGGAAAAGTGTGCGGAGCCGCGGATTGATCAAACCCAGCAACTGAAACCTCGCGCTGTTGTGCCCGCAGAAATATACCGGAAGCGCGCTGGCTCCAGTCTTGCGCACCAGGCGCGCAGCCACGTCGCTCCACGAAGGGTCGGTGACCTGCGCCTCGCGCACATTCCAGTGCGAGACTTCGCCGGCGGGAAACACCGCAAGCGCGCCGCCCTGGCGCAGCCACTCCATCGCCTGTTTCAGCGGCTTCACATTCTTATCCACCGACTTATAGGACGAAGACGAATGGCGAAACGGATCCACAAAGATGCAGTGCTCGTGCAGTTCCGGGATGCTTTCAAGCATCGAGTTAGTCAGTATCTTGACGTCCGGGCGCGCGCGAGATAGTAGCACAGCCAGAGCCGCACCATCGAGCACGCCAAAGGGATGATTGGCGACGGCTACCAGAGGACCCTTAACTGGAATGCGATCTAGATCGGAGAGCTGGACCTCGAAGTTTATCTTCATTTCCGCTAGTAATGCTTCCAGTCGAAAACCCGGCGGCGCGGCGCGCACGCGCTGATACAGTTCGCGCGCCTGCTGCATTGGAATAAACTTCCCTGCAAATCCCGGGAGCCCCCGCAGAAGTGGCGGCTCGGTTAGAACACTCCAGTCTTCGTCCCCCGCGATGGGCAACTTAGGCATAGCCAATATTGACCTTGCCCTGTTTGCCCCTTCATGAAGGTAGAGTTAAAGATTTGTGAATCAGTATTCCTTTAGTAACCCCTAAGTAACAGTTCTCAGTTCCCAGTTCTCAGTTCTCAGAGGAGCGCGGTTGAGTGAGAACTGCGAACTGGGAACTGAAAACCAAGTAGGAGTTAGCCTTCAAGTTTGAAGCGGGTCTCGGCGAGACGATAAAGCCGCCGCCAGAGCAAGCGATTCGTGGTGACTACCACGGCGGCCAAGGCAATCGTGCTGGCCAGAAGCAGATCGAAGTTCTTGGCGTCGGTAGCCGCGGAAATCATGGCGCCAATCCCCACGGTCGAATAAGTCTGACCTTTGAAATGGAAATATTCGGCGACGATGCTGGCGTTCCAGGCGCCTCCGGAGGCTGTAATCATGCCGGTAACTAGAAAGGGAAAGATTCCGGGTAAGATCAGTTTGCGCCAGCGTTCCCAGCCGCGGATGTTGAACACACTGGCGGCTTCTTTCAGATCCGTGGGAATGGCAATGGCCCCGGCGATCACGTTGAACAAAATGTACCACTGCGTGCCGAGCAGCAGCAGAACGATCGAGCCTACGCCCAGACCTCCTCCCAGTCGAATCAGAACCAGCAACACCACTGGAAACAAAGCCGTGGCCGGAACCGAGGCCGCAATCTGCGCGAGCGGTTGCGCGATGCGCGCCAGGCGCGGGTTGAATCCGATAGCGACACCAGCCGGGATTGTCCAAAGCGCGCCGAGCACCAGAGTAAGATTCACCCGCAGCCAGGTTGCGAGAAGGCCGACGCCGATCTGGTGAAATTCAGAGCCCGGTAGTCCGGTCAAGATCAGTACGACACGTGCCACGGCGTACCCAATCGCACCAAGAGCCGCGATTCCCACAAAGCGCCAGGGCCACACGACTGCTTCATTCTCGCCTGCCGATTCAGTACGACCCTCGTGGCGGCCAAAATAGTGAATTATCTGCTCGCGAAGAGGACGAATTGCCCGCTTGCGAAAGAGCGCGACGCCGCGAGAACGCTGAAGAAGATCGAGCACCCAGGAAGTGGGAGCGCTCGCACTCTCGACTTGCTCCATTTTGAATTTTTCAGCCCATGCGATCACGGGACGCCATACGAACTGGTCCATCAGCACAATTACGGCGACCATAGTGACAATGCCGAGGACGATGGAGCGAGTATCGCCGTTGTCGGCGGCGGCCTGGAGATAGGAGCCGAGGCCGGGCAGACGGAAGTCGCCAAATTGCTCGCAGGCCATCAGGAAGAACCAGGCACCGGCGACCGACATCATGGAATTCCACACCAGGCCGATGGTAGCGAACGGCAATTCGATCTGAAGAAAACGCTGCCACCAGTTGAAGCGATAGATCGTGGCCACTTCATGCATCTCGCGGGGAATACTTTTCAGCGAGGCATAAAAGCTGAAAGCCATGTTCCAGACCTGTCCCGTGAAAATGAGCAGGACCGCGCCCAACTCGACGCCCAGTTGACGTCCCGGAAAAAGCGCGGTCATGGCCAGCATGACGCCCGGCAGGAAGCTCAATACGGGAATGGATTGCAAAACGTCGAGCAGTGGAATCATGAAACGTTCGGCGCGCGGGCGGTAGGCAGCGATGTATCCGTAGGTGACGGCGAAAAGCAGGCTTAGGATATAAGCCAGCGCGATGCGCAGCAGTGAGTATCCGGCATAAACCGGAAGAGCGCGAGGACTGCGGCTGATCTCAATCTGAGGATGATAAGGGCCGAGCCAGTTGCGTCCTACTTGCAAAATGCCATAGAACAGCGCCAGGGCGCCGGAGAACATGATGAGATCCGGCAGTCTCGCCACGCTCGCACGCGGCAAGACCGACCAGATACGAACCAGTGGCCGGAAAACGATTCGTTCCCGACGCTTCACGACTGCGCCTTCATGATTGCACCGGGGTGGTGGTTGGCGGATGCGACTCGCCCACCGGCTCGGCGAGAATCAGCCGGTGCGACTCTCGATCGAAATCGAAAATCTCAGCGTAACGGCCCCAGTTCATGGCGGTATCGAATTGCCGCTCCACTTCATCCTGGCTGAAGTGCTCGTCGAGGATGTCGTAGAAAAACTCCTGCGAAATGGAGTGGTCCGTCTTGGCGTGCAGCACGCTGTCGATCTGCTGCAGGATCACGACGTGGTTAAGCGCAGCCTGGCGGAAGAGAGTCTTGCGAGTGAGGATGTCGGCTTCCGCGAAGCGAACGCCCTCCGCGGTAATTTGAACATCGCCTTCTTTCAAAGTGGCGAAGCCGAGCAGGACCGAAGCCTCGACGATCGGAAGCAGGTCTTCGGCGTCCATGATCAGGTCTTCGGCGAGACGATGAAGATATTCCTTTCCGCCGCGGTCTTGCAGCAGTTCAAGCAGGCCGGCGATGCCCCCGACCCGCGCATGCGGGATCATCTGATATTTTTGACGAGCGGGCTTTTGCGGGGCTGCGGTAGCGCCGGGCACGGCCAGCGCGAGTTGGGGCTGCGTCATGATCTTGTAGATGTAGTCCACCAGTTCGACAAAGCGCGGCGATTTGCGATCCCGGGGATGGGAGAGTTCTATGGGAAAATCGGCGCGCACCCACGCCGGATTTCTTGCCAGCACGATCACGCGATCCGCCAGCAGCACCGCTTCTTCGATATTGTGGGTGACGATGAAAATAGCACTGGTCGGCATTTTCTTGCTGATCCAGAGCTCGAGCAATTCATTGCGCAGGTTCTCCGCCGTCAGTACGTCGAGCGCCGAAAAAGGCTCATCCATGAACAGGACTTCAGGTTCCACCACCAGGGCGCGCGCGAAGCCGACGCGCTGCTTCATGCCGCCGGAAAGTTCCTTCGGGTAAGCGCTCTCGAAGCCATCCAGGCCGACGGTATCAAGAATGCGCACGGCGCGTTTGTGGCGTTCTGGAGCGGGAACTCCGCGAGCTTCGAGCGGGGCTTCTACATTGTCGAGTACCGTCAGCCAGGGGAACAAAGCAAAACTCTGGAAGACGATGGCCACCCCGGCGTTCTGCGACGTGAGCGGACTCCCATGCCACAGTACTTTGCCAGACGAGGGCTTGCTCAGTCCGGTCAGAATCCGCAACAGCGTGGACTTGCCGCAGCCGGAGGGACCGAGCAGCGTAATAATTTTGCCCGGCTCTACGTCGAGATCGACGGGCGCAATAACTTCAATGCGATTCCCATCCGGCTGCTCATAGAACTTTTCGACAGCCTGGGCGCGAATAATGGGATCGACGGGTTCGGTCACGAAATCAAAACTCCAGGAAAATCAGGCCTTAGGTCTTAGGGAAACTCGCTAACGGATCCCGGGCTTGAGACCTGACACCTGAGACCTAAGACCTGAGACCTGACTTTTGCTTCGCCAGCGAGAATACACTACTCAGGCCACCCACTCTTCTTTGTCGTTCGAGCTGGTGCCCGCCGGCAGCGGTTGCGGAAGCCGGTCGCTGACTTCGGCGAGGGCGGCGAGCTTTTCCGCCACCTCCGGGCCCAGCCACTCGGCGTTAAAACGCCAGCGCCAGTTCCCTTCCTGACGGCTGGGGACATTCATCCGCGCCTCGCTTCCAAGGCCCAGCGTATCCTGCAGCGGCACCACGCAGAGGCTGGCAACGGAATCGGAGGCGGCGCGAATCATGGCCCAGTTGATGCCGTCTTCCGAGCGGCCGAGATACGCTTCCACTTGCCGCCGTTCGTATTCCGTTGCCCCCGATTTCCACCAGCCGATCAGCGTGTCGTTGTCATGCGTGCCGGTGTACACCACCTTCTCTGTCGTGAAAGTGTGCGGCAGATGGGCGTGTGCGCCGAGGTCGCCGAATCCGAATTGCAACACAGCCATGCCGGGAATCTTGAGCCGTTCGCGCAGTGCGTGCACGTCGGGCGTGATGTATCCAAGATCCTCGGCGAAAAATGGGAACCCGCCGAGAGCCTCGCGCAGCTTCACGAATAAATCGTCTTTGGGACCATCAACCCAGCGGCCATGAATCGCGGTTGGTTCGCTCGCCGGAATCTCCCAGAATTGCGAATACCCGCGGAAATGATCGAGGCGGACGTAGTCGAAATTATGCGTGGCCCAGCGCATTCGGTCGATCCACCACGCGTATCCTCGCTCCTGCATCACGTCCCAGCGATAAAGCGGATTACCCCAGCGCTGGCCGTCTTTGCTGAAAAAATCCGGGGGCACACCAGCGACCACTTCGGGATCGAGTTCGGCGTTCAGCCGAAACAGATCGGGATGGGTCCAGACATCGGCGCTGTTGAAACTCACGAAGATCGCGATGTCACCCACGACCCGAATCGAATGTTGCGCGCAATAAGTTCGCAGCGCTTGCCACTGTTCGAAGAAAAAAAACTGCACGACGCGGCGGGTATCGAGATCTTCCTGCATTTCCGCACCAGCCTTCGCCATCGCCACCGGATCGCGATGCGTCAGTTCGCGCGGCCAGTGGTTCCAGCTCTCCAGCTTGAAACGCGCCCGCAGGCTATCGAAGAGAACAAAGTCATCGAGCCACCACTGATTTTGCCGGCAGAAATTTTCGTAACGAGAACGGCCGTTGGGCGCAGCCGAGCGCACAAAATTGTGCGCCGCTTCAAACAGCAGGGGCAGCTTCCGGCGGAAAACCGCCGGATAATCCACGGGCTCGCTTCCCTCGGGCAGAGCGTCGACTTGGCTACGCTCAATCCAGCCGTGTTCGGCGAGTCGCTCCAAGCTGATCAGCAGCGGATTTCCGGCGAAGGCCGAAGTAGAAGAATAGGGAGAGTTTCCGAAGCCGAGCGGACCGAGAGGCAACACCTGCCACAGACCCTGCCGCGCCGAGGCTAGAAAATCCGCAAAGGCATATGCCGACCGGCCAAAGTCACCGATACCGTCGCGCGAAGGCAGCGAGGTGGGATGAAGCAGAATTCCACTGGCGCGGGGGAATGACATGCAAAAATCAGTTTCCAGTTCTCAGTTCTCAGTTTTTGTCCTCTGGCGTTTTTACTGAGAACTAAGAACCGGGAACTGAGAACTGGTTCTTTTTACTCGCCTTCTTGCGCACCCTGCCGCGTCAGGTTTTTCATCTCTTCCTGATTGACCTTGAGCCGGTGGGAGTTCTCCATGTCCTTACGCAGGTTGGTAACGAACAGTCCGAACAAATCGTTCTGCTTGTTTTCGAGAAGTGACTGGCGGATCTGGTCTTTCTTCTCGGCGAATTCCTGATCTGTCGGAGCTTGTTTTTCGAGAAGCTGAGCGACCACGCCATTGCCGCCAGCGGTGATCGGACCGCTAATCTCGCCTGGCTTCATCGAAAAGATCGCATTCGCGTTAGCCATGGAGCCGACGTCGGGGACCTGGCCATCAGGCGCAACCAGGTCGCTCGTCTTCACCGCCGCACCCAGATCTTTGGCAGCTTTTTTCAAATCGTGCTCAGCCTTGGCGCGGTCGGAGAGTTCCTGCGTCTTCTGATGCAGCAGAAAACCGGCACGCTCGTTCTTGAACTGAGCCTCGACCTTCGAACGAATCTCTTCGAACGTGGGCGTTGCCGGAGGCCTTATCGCGAGCAGTTGGAAAACTACATAGCCTTGCGGGACTTGCACCACATCGGGCGGAGCCTTTTCTGCTTCGTTGAAGACTGCATCCATAAACTGCGGACTCGCCCCAAGTCCAGGCAAGTTATCGGTTCGGCTGAAGAAGTCCGTGGTGACTGCAGCCGCGCTCTTGGCGGCGGCGGCCACGTCGAATCCGTCAGTGCGGGCATGGCTGAGCAAGGTGTTCGCAGCCGTTTCCGCGGCGTGCTCCGTCTTCTGCTGCTTCACTTTCTGTTCGATCTCGCTCTTCACCTCGGCGAGCGTCTTGAGGTGAGCTTCCTGCTTGTCTTCGACGCGGATGATATGGAAGCCGTAACTGCTCTTCACCAGGTCGCTGGTCTGTCCTTTGGCGAGCGAAAATGCGGCCTTCTCGAATTCAGGCACGGTGCGGCCTCTGCCGATCCAGCCGAGTTCGCCTCCGCTCTTGGCGCTGCCGGGATCTTCGGAATATTTTTCCGCGAGCTTTGCAAAATCTCCGCCCGCCTTGAGCTGCTTCAACACGTCTTCAGCTTTCGCGCGAGCGTCGGCGACCGCTTTCTCATCTTCCTTGGCGCCCGGCGCAGGGAGTGGAGTCTTGATCAGAATATGGCTGACTTTCACTTGTTCCGGTGAGCGGAATTCGTCGCGGTGCTGATCGTAGTAGCTCTGCAGGTCCTGATCGGTAACCGTCGTCGTCGCCGCTATTTTCGCGCTATCGATGACCACGTACTTAATCTGCCGCTTTTCGGGGATGGAGTTGTTGTAAGTCGCCTTGTTGCGCTCGTAATAAGCTTTGAGTTCTTCGTCCGTGGGGTGCAACCCTTTCAGGATATCGGCCTGCGTGATCACGCCATATTCAAACTTTACTTTAGTGTTGCGGCGGTCGAATTCGTCCCGAACTTCGGTTTCACCCACGAAGGCGCTGCTTGAAACCAGGGCCCGCAACTTGCGGATAAGAATATAGTCCTTCTCCAGCGCTTCAAACTGAGGCACCGTCAGGTCGTTGCGCTGAGCAAAATTTTCGTACTCTTCCTGCCCCACAAACTTGCCATCGGGAAAGAGCATGGCGCCAAGCTGCCCGTGCTGAAGCTCATCGCGTAACTCGTCGTCGCTGACGCGCAGACCCATCCGGTACGCCTCTGCAACCAGAGCCTTCTCATTGATGAGTTGCTCGGCGGCCTGGCTTGAAAAATAAGGCAGTAGCATGCTGGCCTGTGGTCCGCCTTTCGGAAACTGCTGGCGGATCATAGCCCTGGCCTCGCGTTGCACCTCGGGCACAGTCACGCTTTGGTCGCCAATCGTGGCCAGAACGCCCGCCGGGGGCGCGCCAATACCGAGGCTGGAGCCAATGCCACCGGGAATCAGCGTGATCGCCATCGACGCACAGATAATGACCAGCATCGCGCCCAGAATGATCTTCAGAGTTGGCCCTGCATTTTGAAGCTGTCGAATCATAATCGGATAACTCCATCTGTAGAGACGCGTTCGTCCCCGCCTCGAAAGGATTGCTCCACGCTAGACGCTGGAATCAATCATTATAAACTAGCGTTAGTTCGCTTTAATTCGCGGCAGAAACATGCCGGGGCGCGGCTGACGTTCACTGGATCAGCGGTCGGCTATTCGCCTATAATTCAATCGTTTTAATAGTCGACTCTTTTTAGCACTTGGAAGGGGTTCGCGTGAAGATTCCGGCCACCGTTCTTTCCCTCGTCGCGATTTTCTGTTTCTTCGCCGCCGCCCAAACCATCACCGTTGACGTCTCGCACTCCGCCAACCGCTTCGTCCCCAGCGAAGCTCTAGGCGCCGGTGTTGACCGCATTCCCACCGAGGCCATCGATAAGGATCTGCTCCCACCATCGCTGCAGGCGGCGCTGTCCTCAGGATGGCAGACGGTATCTTACCGCCAGAACACCGAGTTGGCCGTCGAAGCCTGGCATTGGAACCCCCAGGGAAACTGGAGTGATCCCGCGGGCAAGGGCTATTTCACCGGCGCTGCGGTTCCCACTGAAAGTATTCGCTATTCCTACGGATATGCTTTGCCCCGTCGCGGTTTTACCCGCAACGACGGTACCGACAACTCCGGCTTCTCCCGCCTTACTGACGGGGACCTCAACACTTTCTGGAAGAGCAATCCTTACCTCACCCAACGCTTCACCGGCGAGAGTGACGCGCTTCATCCGCAGTGGGTTATCCTCGATCTGGCGCAGGCGCAGCCCGTTGACAGTATTCGCATCGCATGGGGCGAGCCCTATGCCACTCACTACGTCATCCAGTATTGGACCGGTGACGATCCCGTTAAATCGCCCACCAACGGCATCTGGAAGACATTCCCGCAGGGCAGCGTCAGCACCGGCAAGGGCGGCACCGAAACGGTTCGCTTCGTTGCAGTTCCGGCCGCCACTCGTTTCGTTCGCATCTGGATGACCGAGTCTTCCAACACCTGCGATGCCGACGGCCACGCCGATCCCCGCAACTGCGTTGGTTATTCCATCCGCGAACTCTATCTTGGAACCACGACCGAAGACGGCGACTTCCACGACTCCTTGCGCCACACCGCCGATCAGGAGCAGACCACTACCTATTGCTCCTCCGTCGATCCTTGGCACACTGCTTCAGATCTTGGATCCACTCGCCAGGCCCAGGTGGGCTTTGACCTTTTCTTCACCAGCGGCATCACCCGCGGACTGCCCGCTATGCTGCCGGTCGCGCTGCTCTACGACACTCCCGACAATGCCGTTGCCGAGATCGCCTACCTTGAGAACCGCCACTATCCCATCTCCTACGTCGAGATGGGCGAAGAGGCCGATGGACAGTACATGCTCCCCGAGGATTACGCCGCGCTGTATCTGCAGTGGGCGAATGCGCTGCATCGACTCGATCCGGCGCTCAAACTGGGCGGGCCTTCTTTTCAGGGCGTCAACCAGGACATCGAAGTCTGGCCCGACGCCAGTGGCCGGGTCTCCTGGACCGCGCGCTTCATCGACTATCTTAAGCAGCACGGCCGCATCCAGGATCTCGCCTTCTTTTCCTTCGAGCATTATCCCTACGATCCCTGCAAAACTCCCTGGGGCGTTCTTTATGACGAGCCCGCACTCATCCGCCACATCCTTCAGGTGTGGCATGAGGATGGTGTGCCCGCCGATGTACCCATGTTCGTCACCGAGGGCAACCTCTCTTCGGGCGCCAGCGAAACCTATCAGGATATCTTTTCCGGCCTCTGGCTGGCGGATTACATCGGATCGCTGCTCGATGCGGGCGGCAAGGCCGTTTATTACTTTCACTATCTGCCCTTGCAGATGGAACCGGGCTGCAACAATTCTCCGGGCACCTTTGGCATGTTCACCGTGGACGCTTCCTACAAAATTCAGCAGCCTCTGGCGCAATTCTTTGTTGCGCAACTCATCAATCTAGAGTGGGTCCAGCCCGGCGCCGGCGAACACGAAGTCTACTCGGCCAAATCCGACATCGACGACGGCGCTGGCCGCGAACTTGTCACCGCCTACGCCGTCAAGCGTCCCGATGGCGCATGGTCGCTGCTGGTGGTCAATCGTGACCAGGAGAACGCTCACCGCGTCCGCATCGCATTTCGCGGGGCCGCCGGTGCGGTTGCAGGCTTTGCCGGTCCAGTTGAGACCGCAACCTTTGGCAGCGCTCAGTACAAGTGGAACCCGCCCCGGATGCGTTTCATGGCGCACGCCGAAAGTGCTGCTACTCGCACCATCGTTGCCGATACGAACGGCATGGCGGATCCAGATGGACCTATTTTACGGTCGAAACAGAATGGCGGCAAAGACACGCTTTACGATTTGCCGGCGTCGTCAGTCGTGGTGATCCGCGGAGAAGTTTCGACACACTTCTAAGTCGGGTGCCCCACTCATCGCGTGCTTTTGCGATGATGTTGCGGTTGATTTTGGGTGGCGCAGCGGTTTACCGCTGCGATAACTGGCCTAACTTCATCGACGGCTTTAGCCGCTGAGGCTACACTTTCTGCACGTGAACGACCCTCTCCGCACCCTCTTCAGTCACGCCGCTCCAGTTCCAATGAAGATTCGCTTCATTATGAGATGGCTTCGAGTGTTTTTCACTCGTCCGCGGGCAGATCAAAGTTAACCAGGTCTCCTCGGAAGCCGCGCGTCTTCCAAGCGCCAAAAGCGATTCCCGCTGCCATCCAGATGGAGCCGGCGATCTTGGCGGGAGTGCTCAGGCTCAGCCAGAGCAACAAGCAGATCACGAACCCGAGAACGGGCGGCACAGCAAACGACAATGTCCTTTTTTTGTCGCGCACCACATAGCGCACGAAGGCGGCCAGGTTCACGCCCATAAAAGCGATAAGCGCTCCGAAGTTGAGCATCTCGGCGCCCAGACCGTAACTCATCACGAACGCGCCAATCAATGCGATTGCGCCCACAAACAACACGTTATTCCGCGGCACGCGATGCTTCGCGTCCACCACTCCGAAAAAAGACTTCGGAAGCGCGTTGCTGCGTCCCATGCCGTAGAGCAGGCGCGCCGCGCCGATCTGCGCGCCCATGCCCGATCCGAAGTTGGCGATCAGCAGGGTGAATCCGATAATGCCGAACATCGGCTTCCAGGCGCGCCCGGCAACGTGGACGAAAGCCGTATCGACATCTGGAAAGGGCTGCGATGCCGGCCAAATCAATTGCGCGGCATAGACTTCAAAGGCAGAGAGAATGCCGATCACGAGACAAGTCAGCACCGTTGCCAGCAGAATATTGCGGCGCGGGTTTTCCGCTTCTTCGGAGAGCGTCGAGATGCCGTCGAACCCTATATAGGTGAGCACCGCGATCGACGTTCCTCCGAGCACGGCTTTTGTGTTCCACAGTGTCGGGTCGTAGAAAGGGCGTGTATAGAAGCCTGCACCGTCGTGCGGATGCCCGAAAATATAGCGCGCCGCGACCACAAAGAAAATTGCAATCACCACGCCCATTCCTGCCGCCAGTGCGGAGTTCACGCGCGCCGAAGTCTTTACTCCTTGAACATTCAGGAGCGTGAACACCAGCGCAAAGAAGATGGCCCACGCCCAGTACGGCACGCCGGGAGCAAACACGTGCGCCTGTTGGCTGCACCAGATGGTGCAGATGATCGGATTGAGCATGTAATCCATCACCATGCTCCAGCCGGTGACATAACCGAGCGCGGGATTGATTTCCTGGCCGACGTAGGTGAACGCCGAGCCAGCGCTCGGATAGGCGCGCGCCATGCGGCCATAGCTGATGGCGGTGAATAGCATCGCTACCATCGCGATTAGGATGGTCGTAACCACGTGCCCATGCCCGCGGTCGCTGAGCACGCCGAAGACTGACATGGGTGCGACCGGCTGAATGACAATGACGCCGTAAAGAATCAGGTCCCAAAGCGTGAGCGTTCGCCGGAGGCGCGGACCGTTAGCGGGCGGGTTGGCAGTAGAACTCATTCGTGCTCTCAAAATAAAACCCCATTATCCTGCGGAGATAACGGGGTTCGGGGGAGGGCCATTCGTGGTTTGCGGGGACGCAAATCCAGCCACCCGCCGCAGTTCCACAAATTCCTCTCGAATTCTATACGGAAGGGATATTCTGTCAAATGAAAAAACGACTGTATTAAAACGATTCTTGCCGAAGGGAGGAGCAACTCAAGAATTTGACGCCAATTCTGTAGAATTTGGCTGGGAGGCCTAGAAGGCCAGCGATTCGGGC
>Ga0116134_1000793_pt1 | contig 16159 bp, 27 predicted proteins | sample June2015DPH_19_5_FD_89737 | JGI IMG/M metagenome (GOLD analysis project Ga0116134, IMG submission 89737) | Peatland microbial communities from SPRUCE experiment site at the Marcell Experimental Forest, Minnesota, USA - June2015DPH_19_40 | ecosystem: Environmental > Terrestrial > Soil > Wetlands... | reverse complement strand
TGACAATCGATCCCGTAGAAGAGTCCGATTGGGCAGCCCCGTAAGAGCATCGTAATAGGCTAGTAGCTGGACCTGTTCCTCGGCGGCTTTGCGATCCGAAATGTCCTCAACTATGCCTTCGTTTAACACGATATTGCCATGGATAACCGCTCGCAGACTCATCAACACCCATTTTTTCGTGCCATCTCTGCGGTAGACTTCGATTTCGGCACCCCGTACTGCACCCTTTTCCTCCAGCATCTGTCTCAATTCATGCATCCGATTCGGATCAACGAATAGCTGGCGTACTACGTTCGAGACTTCTGCCAGAAGCTGTTCCGGAGAATCGTAGCCATGCATTTCCGCCAAGGCGCGGTTGACGCTTAGAGGACGACCCTCAGGAGTGATCTGAAAGATTCCAACGACAGCATCCTCGAAGATCGCCCGGTACTTTTCTTCCGCCTGCCGGAAGGCTTGTTGCTCAGCCAACTGCCGTCGAATGCGCTGAAGTTGCAAGCATTGATAAACCGAGTAAAAGTCGAAAAGTAATACGAGAGCCGCCAGCCCACGTACCCATTCCCTGAGACCAAACCAGTATGAGGCGTCTGCGTTCCGATTAACCCAAGGAAGACTGAACGAAATGATCCCCAAGGTCAATATCACGGTTACGACAATGGCGAACCCCCACAGCCACCGTTCCCGACCTTCGATCCGGTGCACTTCAATCGGAATCGCCTCGGGGCTCTTCTGGCTCGCCTGTTGGAATGCTTGCTGATTCATGCCGTTCTCGTGCGCTTAAGTATTCTAGGCTGGGGTGCGACTGAGGAAGAGTTACGAAAGTAAGGCCGTCAGCAGTTGTCGGGTGAACAGTCGGGCACGCATCCTTTGCTGCGCATCGCTGGCGTCGAGAAGGAACTTCAGGGCGACGTGACGACCCAGCTTGAGGTCTCGGCTTCGTGCACCACTCCCATGCCCCCGCCACCGATCTTGCGGAGGATGCGGTAATGGGAAACCGTCTGCCCTACGGGTGGGGAAGGCATGGCCACTGGCTAGATATGTTAGGTGGAGACGAGGGGGAGGTCAACGTTGTCCGGCACCCTTCACACGCCGCCGTCGTAGCAGACGAACTCCACTAGATTACCCTCGGGATCAGCGACATAGAGTGAGCGCCAATGCACCCATGCGTGTTCGGTGGTCTCGACATGGAGCCCCAAACCCTTCAGCCTCGTCAGTTCGTCGGCGAAATTGGCGAGCGGTATCTCGAAGGCGATGTGGTCAATGGTCGAAGTTGCAGCGTCCGTCCCGCGATAACCGGGGCTCTGGGAGCGGTCGAATAAGGCAAGCACCCGCTCAAATCAGCGGGTATGGCAAAGGAATCTGATCCCGATCAAGTGACCTCGGTTATCCGGCAAAGGGGCATGATCACATTCAAGAGCCACACCTTTCCCACAATGCTCTTGGAGGTATTTCATTTGTGTTGCGGCTTGATTACGTGTCCTGTGTGTTAACCATCGCGTCCACAATTCTGGTTGGGTGGCGGTGCTGGGAAGGCTGGGCGCTGGCTGCCCTCAATAGTGTAATTGTGTGCGTTATCGGGCTCAGAACAGATCAGTTAGGCTTCATTCCGGCGAATGTTTTCTGCATGGTGATGAGCGGAGTGAACTTGCGTGCATGGCGGAAGTCAGGAAGTCACCCTTCAGCCCTTGTCCGGTCCCCCTTGTCGAGGAGTGCGGAGATGTGCGAGCGCACGGGCGCGGCATGAGAACAGCCATGTAGTCGGGTTATCGGTGAATCCTTTTGCGTATACAAAGGCCAGAAAATGTTCGCCATTCTGAAGCAAAAATCCGAGCGCATTGGTGGGTCAGGCTGGCGATGACCGCCTGCACAGTCGAGCGACGGTTGGCAACAGTTCTCCGGTGGCTCCGTTCTTGGGTACGACGGCATCGACCAACCTGCGAGTCTCCTCTGGAACCTCGCTGCCAGAAAACATGACTACTGGAGTTTCTGGCGTGACTCGCCTTATTGCAGAAGCGAGATTGTGCCCGTTCATTTCAGGCATGTGGTAATCGAGAAGCACCGCGTCAAATCTGTACATCGTCACAAGTCTCAGTCCTTCTTGCGCGGACGGTGCCGTAATCACGACGAATCCCGACCTTTCAAATAGCGATCTTTCGTATGCCAAAATCCCCCGATTATCATCGACGCAGAGAAGCATCGGCTCTTGTCCCCGATACAAGCGAGTCATTGGAACCTCCCAAGGATGGGCAGCCCGGACTAGAAAGGAAGGGTGACATAGGCCGAAAGCCCTTCCTTTCCGACACCAAAAACCAATGGCATGCGACTCCCAATCCCCACCGTACTTGCGTGGAGTGTGACAGACGTAGCCAGTCCTTGTCTGTTCAAAATTGCACACATACTGGTGCAACTCATAAAAGGTGCTTGGCATCGGAACCACCGAGCACGGCCCGGCACTTCACGTCCTGCAGGAGACTCCGGTTTCAATCGGTGCAGGACGAATTTCGATTTCCACAGGCGGGGCGCAACTGGTTCACCACTCTTCAGTTACGAGCGTTGACACGATGCGTGCCGAGCGGTAGGCTTCAACCAAATTGCACAAGAGCCGGAGAGCCGAGCCTCTGGAGATCAGCGTAACCTACCAAAATGGGCACTCTCCGGTACTGAGACGAGTCGCATCGGATGCGCTTCGATGCGAACAAAGTATTGGGTTGCTGTTATGGTCGCCAAGTGTGCCAACCCCTCCTGTTCTGCGCCGTTTCGCTACCTGCGAGATGGAAGGCTCTTTCGCCTCGAATGTGACCCGGCGTCTGGCTCGTCCCAATCCAACCGAGCGGAGTACTTCTGGCTTTGCCATGCCTGCTTGTTGACGATGACCCTGTGTCTGAGAGCGGACGGAACAGTAATGACGATTCGGCTCCCGGAGCCGATTCGTGATCTCCCTCATGGTGACGCTGTGATCTCGGCAGATCGAGAGAAGGGGTTATTGCTCCGTAGGATTTTCACGCCGCACAGCCGAGCTTGGCATGGAAGCAACAGCAGCCGTCAGCCGTTATCTGCATGAGGAGTCACATCACAATGACGCGCACACCCACGATGCCCAGTCGGACAACCCACCAAATAACCAAATCTACACGCGAGCTTCAAGAACAAATCCGTCGTCGTGCCTACGAACTGTACGAACAACGCGGGAGAGACGATGGACACGAACTGGACGATTGGCTGCAAGCCGAGTCGGAGGTGACTCAACAGAAGGTGAAGACAATCGCCGCATAAAATTTGAGCGAAGTAGGTGTGAGGTTGCTGAATCGAGCGACTACGCTCAGGCATCGAAAAAAAGAAATAAATAGTGGAGTTTTGGATCATGAAGCACCTCAAGAAACTCGAAGACGAGATTTCCACGTGGCCAAGTATCTCGGTTCACCCACATCGCTTCGGCGGGAAGGAATTTCTCTTCGGAAGTGGTGCGGAAGTGGGGCATATCCATATTGGCGGGATCGTGGACATCCCCTTCCCGCGTGCAGTTCGCAATACGCTGTTAGCTGGGGGTCTTGCTGAACAGCATCACTGGGTTCCCAATTCCGGTTGGGTTACTTTCCATATGCGCAATGGGAATGACGAAGACCTGAGCCATGCCCTGTGGCTTATGCGGCTCTCATACATCCGTTACTCACTCAAGACCGCGACCGATCCTCGGGGGATGCTGGAGCAAGAGAGTGAAGAACTGCACTTGAACCCGCAGTTCAGGTCTCTGCTCGAACGGTTTGTGCCCAAGACCGCCAATCGCCCTGCGACGAAACTCTCGGCAGCATGAACCGATTCTCAAGGAGGACAGATGGAAAGCACCATTTCGACGGAAGACCTGAAGGGCAAGCTAGACCGTAAGGAAGGCATCAAGGTGGTCGAGACGCTCGCGCCCGAACGCTACCGAGAAGCACACATCCCCGGAGCGTTGAACATCCCGCCTGAAAAGATCAAGCAACTTGCGCCTCAGTTGTTGCCCAACAAAGATGCTGAGATCGTCACCTACTGCGCGAACACGCATTGACACGCCAGCGAATACGCCGCCCGTGAATTGGCGGCCATGGGCTACACGAACGTCGCGCATTATCCCGAGGGCAAGCAGGGATGGATGGAAGCTGGGCTTCCGGTTGAGAAAGCTGCTTAAGACCTAAGCCGCTCGCTTCTTTTTCCGAGTGGGCGTGTGCTTCCTGACAAACGAAAGCCCGCGCCTCAATTCGGAAGTGAGATCAGCCGTTTCAGTAGCGATTTGGACAGGCTCCCCTGCGGATTCGTCCACAAGCCAGCGGTTCAATTCGTCGGGTGAAGCCTGCACGCGCCGACCTTCGCGAGTAACGGGCATGCTGGATTTTGCCCATCGTTGAGCTACTGAAATGGGCTGACCCAAGAAGTCCGCGATCTGCTGCCAGCCGTTCAGCGAGCCGGATTCTTTCTTCTGTTTAGGCATGGAGGATTCTCCCCATACAGCTTCTTCGATGTCCACTCCGGACTCAGGGCTGCAAATCCGAATACCGCCGCATCAGAATGCTAAGACGCCCTCTCCAACCGCTGTTCCAAAACGCGCCTTGCGCCAATCCGATCCAGTTCTTGGCACAGCCTCTTTAGCTTTTCGGAGCGGTAGTGATAATCGCGGAGTTGAGAATTTGTTAAGGGTGTGGGCTGTCTGAATGTTTCGACTTGAATGTCAATTAGCAGGTGGACTTCATCTTTGATGGCAGTGGCTGGGGTTGTCATCATGGGAACCTCCCCTGACATTCTAGCCATGAATGACGCGGATTGGCGGCATTCAGCGTCTTAAGTTTATTTCCACAAAACTGTTCAAAATTGAACAGACACAAAAACTGACCACGGTGTAACTTATCGTCATTCTCTGAGCAACCGGACAGCAGTGGGGCTGTCACAGGTCGTCACGTGATGTGACGCAGCATGCGGGCCCACTGTTGTTCGTTTCCTTGGTGGCGTGAGTGGTTTCACAGTCGTCCCAAACCCCCACCTACGCCACCCTTCTTCTTGTGGTGTGGGAGCCGTTCCTCGTCGCCTCCCGCCGTTGCACGATGCAAGCGGGTCAGCCAGCCAAGGGCTAAGGGGGCTGCATGCCCTGCACTGTTCTCATCGTTGACCATAGCGCCCGCATTCGTCATGCCCTCCGGTCTTCCATCGAGCAGACCAGAGATTGGCAAGTGTGTGGCGAGGCAGCGAACGGCAAGGTCGCAGTTGAAAAAGTCGGACAACTGCATCCCGATGTGGTGATTTTGGATTTGCAGATGCCTTTCATGGACGGTCTGGAGATCGCACGGCAGATCAACCTGCTTGCCCCCTACACCGCAATGCTGATGTTTACGATGCGCAACTGCGAACAACTCTTAAAGTACGCTCCGGCTGCCGAAATTGGAGATGTACTCTCAAAATCCGATGGGCTCGCAGAGCGTCTACTCGCTTGTTTGAAAAGTCTTCACGGTGAGCACCGAGTTTGCGCCTGACCCAAGAAAGCTGCGATTTGCTGCTAGCCGTTCAGCGAATCGGCACGGAGGTTCCATGATGCAGTTTCTGCGCGAAATTTGGACGGACGATCAAGAACAAGATATTGCTGAGTATGCCGTCATGCTAGCAGTCGTCTTAGTATTGGTGATCGGAACTGTGCGTCTGATCGGGAGGTAACGCCAACAACGCATTCTCCACGGTTGCCAGTACTTTAGGCAACACTTGATAGATCAAATGTGCTCGTCTTGGTCATGGGCACGCCTGCGTGTGGTGTGCGGTTGCGGCACTTCAGGCAAAACACAGTCATTCTTTTTCTTCGTACTCATCCGCTCCCTCAGGGAACCGTTCACCCCAGAGATGTTTTCCCGGCTCCAAGCACTCAGCCCCGATTTGCTTCTCCGAGGAGCCCTCGCGAGCAACGATCCAAGTGACTCGGAATTGTGCTTGCGCATGGTGGTACTGAATTACAATCTCGTCTCCAACCTTCATCTCGCCTCGATAACCACCCAACTGCACACCATGGTTGCTGACATCGAGAGTATGCGCGAGATGGATGTCTTCACTTCCAACGATCCAGAATCGCACTGGTAAGACCGATTTGGTTCTCTTCGACCGCCGTTTGCCTATGCGAAATCGAGGCATGTTCCACGCTCACTCACTCCGAGTAGCCGTCAGCGGTCTCGTCGTCATCATCATCGTCGTCCTCGATTTCTTTCTTGCGGTCGTCTTCGTCTTCCTCTTCGTCCTCTTCCTCGTCTGGCTCTTGGCGAAGGAGAATGTCGTCGGCAGGCAAGAGATCAGGAGCGGCTGAGTCGGGGCGTTCCGGATGTATTGTGGTCATGGACAAAGTACGCAATGTACTCGTACCACTTCGCAAGCACAGCGGCAGCGGTCGTTCCATATAGGGGGTAGCAGTTGCGAACCGAATCACCGTGAAGACTTTGGATTGTTACCGAAGGTTCGAATATATTTGATCAGGTCACGAATCTGCTGTTCGGTCAACCCAGTGTGCAAGAAAGCATGAGGGTACGACTTGTGGTTCTTTCCCTCAGCGGTGGCGGCGTAGAGATAATCATCACTCATCTGCTGTACCGACTTCGACCGCAAGTCCGGTACCTTCATCTTGTTGGCGGCGTCCGTGTGCCCCCTGCCATCAGCCGCGTGACAGGTGGCGCACTTCTCCAAATACAACTGCTCAACGTTCTGAGCGGCGCTCATTCCTGAGACTGCTGCACAGAGGACAACGACAACGATCCTGATCGCCGTCACCAAGCCACTATCGTAGGATGGGTACCCAGTTGGACGCAAGCACACTTCGGCTAGGGATTGGCTTCACCTCATAGAACGAGATCGTCCGGCAATCCCCTTCGTTTCCGGAAACTCAAAATGAAGATTCACTCTACCGAGAAAAACCATGTGTGCGCTAACGTACCGACATGGAGTCTTTCCGCCTATGACTGACGACCAAACAAGTATGATCCGCCAAAGCTATGACCAGATCGCCGACGAATACGCCCGCAGGATTTACCACGAGCTTCAGGGCAAGCCATTTGACCGGGAACTGCTCAGCCGTTTCGCGGGCGAAGTGAGTGGATCAGGCGAAGTATGCGATATGGGTTGCGGCCCCGGACACGTGGCGCGATATCTCCAGAGCCTCGGCGCAAATGTCTTCGGACTGGATATTTCTCCCGCCATGGTGGAACACGCACGCCGACTCAATCCCGGCATCCGTTTTCAAATGGGTGACATGCAGGCGCTCGACCGCCCAGACGGAACGCTCGCCGCGATTGTGGCGTTCTACGCGATTGTGAACATCCCGAAGCAGTTCCTACCCACCATATTTCAGGAGATGTTTCGGGTGCTGCAAGCTGGCGGTCTGCTCTTGCTTGCATTTCACATTGGAGATGAGGCCGCGCACTACGACGAATTGTGGGGATGCCCAATTTGCATGGATTTCTTCTATTTTCAACCAGCAGAGATTCGGGGCCACTTGGAGGGGGCGGGATTCGCAATCGAGGAAGTCAATGAACGGGAGCCCTACGCGCCGGAAGTGGAGCACCAGAGCCGCAGGGCCTACATTTGGGCGAGGAAGCCTTAGCCAGTCAAGGTGACCTCAGACAGCCTCGCGTCTGGGAAGTTGATCTTAATCTCTCCCAACACTGTCCGCACGCCAGCACGCCCCACCTTTCTGCCATGATTTTGGCAGTCCTCGGCGAAGCAGCTTGCTGCCGCGTCGAGGTCGCCGCGATTGAACGCTTCATTGAATTGTTCGGCGATGCGCCGATTGGTCTCGGTAATGTTCAAGGAAGCTCTCCTGCGGCGGCATGGGATAGCGCCGATTCTACCTTGCATACCAATCGGAGTGCGGCGACCATCGGCTACAGGAAAGGCACTGGGTCTCAGTCCACTGGTGGAGGAACCGGGGCACACTCCTCCCGTGTCGAACGTATTCCACCCGCGCCCGCAGGTGCCGAACGGCTAATCCTGCCACCGTCTCCGTCGATGATATTCGCCGCCACCAAGGCCGCCGAGATCAATCACAACGGTGACAATCAGAATCAGTAAATTAACGCCAGCTATAGGCTGATGTGTATTTGCCATCCACGCATATACTAGCGTGGTTAGGGGTAAGAACAAAAATCCTAGCAAGGGCAATATCAGACCGTGGTACGCCCGTTCTAAATAATTCGAGAACAGGAACAACAATGCGAGTGCGATTCGAGGAAAGGCGAGAAAGACAATTAGCAGGAGGCAACCCACGAAATTCTCCTCGCGCATCGTACACTTTTCCTGCACGCGACACAACGAAGTCGCGGGCGGGCGAAAGTGATGCAGGAGCGGACGCTCCCGTCCCTAGCATTTCTGTGCTTATCAAAGGGCACGCACCGCTGGAGAACCGTGTGCTACCGAACCGAAGATCAATTTCCTTGGCGCTAACCTCTTTCCGACGAGCTAAATAATGGCGAAGAAGAAAGCAGCCAATCTCCCGCTGAAACTCACAGCGACTGAACAAGACCTACTTTCGCACATGCAGCAGGGCTACCAGCTTGAAACTGATTCGCTCGGCGGCAACCCCGTTCTGCGGCGGTTGAAAGATAATGAAGAAATACGCCCTCTGGCTGCCAATCGCAATACCATCAAGGCGATGGAAAAGCGCGGACTCATCAGCCCCGGCAAAGGTCGCGACCCTCTCACTATCGTGTGGCGTCTGAAAAAGAAAGTGAATTATTAAGCAAAAAGCCGATTCTGAATCTGGGCGAGTTCCACGGGTGCGGAGCAGGCTTCGTCGTCGTGAACCACGGAATTGATGCGAGTGCTGATGGGGTAGCACCGCATCAGGCAGGCATCGAAGGGCTTCAGCAGGTCGGACACTACGCTCACATCCCTCATCCCCGGATCAAGCCACAAATCGTAGCCGTCTGGATCAAGAATTACCGGCATTCGGTCGTGGACGGCTGAGGTCAAAGCATTCGGGGTGGTGGTGAGAATCGAGCAGGTCTCCACCCAAACTCCGCTTGGGTTCTTCCAGCGATCCCATAATCCTGCAAACCCGAACAACTCCCCTTCGTTGACTTCAAAACAATATGGCTGTTTGCCCGTTCCCGTCTTCTGCCACTCGTAAAAACCATCGGCGGGAATCAGGCACCGGCGAAATTTCAACGCATCGCGGAACGCGGGTTTCGTAGCCGCTGTTTCCGACCGCGCATTGATCATGCGTGCGGCAACGGACGGGTCTCTCGCCCACGAGGGAATGAGTCCCCAGCGCATCAGCGACAATTCCCGCACAGGCTCCTTCGGATTCTGGCGGATAACGGGGATCGGCTGGGTGGGGGCGATGTTGTACCGAGGGCTCCAATCTGGTTCGTCGCTAGTGCAATCGAAGTATTCCTCGACAACCTGCTTCCGCCGCGAAAGTTTGTAACGACCGCACATGGGGAGAATTATGGCAGAACCGAGCGGTGGCTGGTTGTTGGTGGAACGGGTAGCTTCCCCACATTCGATCCGAACCCCTTCAACGCCAATTCGATTTGTTCAAGATGGTGCTCGTTATGGGAAGCGACCTTCTCGAATTCCTCCTTCAGCGTTCGGACGCCCGTTTCGCTGTGGACGAACTCACGGTGACCATCTGTGTCATAGTGCAGCCGAGCCTGATAGATGATCCCAGCCCGGACTGCATCGTATATTCGCCGAGATAGATCGAGCGGCTGCCGTAAGTAGTCGAGTCCCGTTGCCCACGCATCCTGATCAAACGCCCAAAGCACCTGTCTGGGTTCGCTGAGGACGCGGCGGATTCGGTCATTTAGAACTGTCTCAGCATCAGCGAGGTGGTGCAAGATGAACCTGACCGACCACTTGCCTGATCCGTAATTGCGGTCGAGTTGCTCGTCGCTCAGGTCAAAGTACTTCAGCGTTCGACTCCTCGTCGCTTCGAGCCGCGTAATAATGTTCATCTCAATCCTCCCTGATTTCCAAATACGCAGAGAATAGGCAGATCGAACGGGCGTGCTGTCATTTGGCAAGCGGGCCCGGATGGATTCCCTCGCCAAGGACAAAGCTTGATCCCACGCTGCCGACAACCGCCGATGCTCGCGGCAGTCCGAGTCGCTCCCGAATGCGGTACACGGCTTCGATGCCAGTGCAGTGTGCGCCCATCAGATTTGCCACTTTGAAGTCTTTCATCTTATCGGCAGTCCAATTCAGTTGCTCGTCAGTCGCGGCAAAGAGGTGCAGCCCGCCGATGACCGCTTCTACTGGCTCGTTGGGGAATTCCTCTCGGGCAAATGTAAGGATGTTGATGATTCCAGCGTGCCCGCAGCCAGTGACCACGACCAATCCTTCTGGGGTGTTGAGCACCAGTGATTGATCCTCTGGGATCGTGTCCTCGACCAAGCCCGCTGGGGTCTGCACTTTTCCGCTGACACTCCAGTTGCGTTCTGGATATTTGCGGGGTACCGGACCCGTCAGCCACGCGCCCGGAAAGATTTCTGCCGCCTCGTCATGTTCGATGATCCGTCCCCCAGTCGCTTCATACTCCTTCTTCAATGCGATCATCTTGTTTTCTTCACCTTGGGGTGCTGGTCTGCTGTAAAAAATGCCGCGTGCGACATGAACTACTGACAATGCCGATGGGTTACTCTTCATCATCTCTTTTCGCAGGGTCATCAGCCCGCCGACATGATCCCAGTGATTGTGCGTAAGGATCACTTCTCTAACATCGGACAAGTCAATCTTCAAGTCGCGTGCATTTTGCAGCACGTTATCGGGATGTGCTCCCGTATCCAGCAGAACGCGATGACCATCTGCTTCGATCAGCGCAGAGAAACCCCATTCACCCACCCCCGTCACGCTGCCCACCAGCATAGTTGATAGTAGAGTCACCTTGAGCGCGTGAATCTGGACAGGTGCACTCCGAACGTTAGGGGAGGGACTGGTGGCTTGAGCCTCGGCAGGAGTCTGAACCGCGCTAACAATCGAAAGCGCGAGAAGGGCCGCAGGAAAGTGTAGCCAGCGAAAACGCGAAACCTTGTGCATGTGTCGGTACCCCCCTTGATGGAGACGCGAGAAGGAAATGGTATCGCAAACGACTCGTTTCAGCCCATCGCTTTGGCAGATTGGACGATCAACATGGCGGATTTCCAGACCTCCATGAGTCCAGTTCCGAGCGGCAGGCTACACTAATCGTTATGGCGTTTACCATCGACCACCTTGATCATCTTGTCCTGACAGTTAGGGATATTGCCTTGACTATGGATTTCTACACCAAGGCCCTCGGGATGCAGGCCGTCACTTTCGGGGATCGCAAGGCGCTCAAATTTGGCCAGCAGAAGATTAATCTGCACCAGCGTGGTCACGAATTTGACCCAAAGGCTGCACATCCAACGCCGGGTTCCGGTGACTTCTGTTTCATCGCGAAGGAACCATTAGAGGAGGTTCTCCGTCATTTGGCTCATCTGTCCATCCAGATCGAAGAAGGACCTGTCGAGCGCACGGGCGCTGTGGGAAAGCTACTCTCCGTCTATCTCCGCGATCCGGATAACAATCTGATCGAAATCTCAAATTATGTATGAATGATGTTTTTCACGGGGTTTACCAGATTTCGTCATCTCCCGAGGCGGGAAAAGGATGGGAGCGGAAATCAATGTGATGCTGATCACGCTCGCATGACTACTTGGCGAAGCAGGAAAGTTCTTTACGAGTAGTAGATCGCTACTGCCAACCCCTTCTCGTCACGTTCAGCCGTGCAAACGCACTTTGCTTCACCCCTGTGCCGCCTGAACGCAGTCCACGCTGCGGCTGCCGCATCCAGCAGGTCGTCCTTCCCGACTCCCTGTGGTCGATCATCGACAAGATGGCTCTAGATTTCGGGGAATTCAATGCCGTGGAAGATCGATTCTCTCGGACATTTCTCGCAGGGCGTGGGTTACGGTAGGCTATCCTTTAAAGCCCCGCAGAAATGTTCTACTCGGGTTTTTATTCCAGCGTGGAACTTTGAACGACAATGCAAAAATCGCCATCTCGACATCGGCAGTCCGTTGCAAAGGTGCAGATCGCTTTTTTCTGTACGCTTCGTTCAAATCACAGGCCAACCAGTCGTTAATCTCGTTATAGGTGATCCAAGGCTCCTCGTCGTGCGCTGGTCGCCTTAGAGCCTCATCCACGTTCCAACTGCTCAGTTCCAACTGTTTCATCATCGCTGCCGCTCTCCAATCGACAACACCCCAATGGTTCGGTTTAAACATACGAAGTACGGCAGTTGCTCTTTTTGCAGTTCTGCTGGTTTTCCCGAAGCCCTCTAGCGTCATGATTGCGTGAAGGGCGTCGAGGTCTTTCTTGGCATTCATTGCACGACGGAAAGCATCCCAAATATCTGACGTTGAATTTTGTGCAGCGTGATAGCCCTTCTTTTCCTTATCGCATCCCGCTTTCCACGTTTCAATCTCGTCTAGTAGTTGATACGCCTTGGCTTTGTCGGAATCGTCGGGCTGATAGTTATTATCAATGAGCAGCTTCAGTATTTCTGCTGCGGTTCCCTCAAGCTCCTCAGTAAAATTCCAGAACTTCGCATCCGACTGGTAGATGGTCAACCCGTCCTCTAGCTCCATTTCCGCCTCCGCTGTGCATTTTTGCTAGAAGCTTCACGAGACCGCCCGCAATTACATAGTGTAGGAGGGCTCGCTTCCTGCATGACGCGGATTTGCAAGCGAATTTCTCTCCCCATCCTGCCCGGTGATTCGCAAGAATTGCTCAGCAAGCATTTCCAGTCTTTGCTTCCGTCGCTTTTCGTTCCGGCTGCCATCGCGCATTTCGAGCACTAGCCGCGCCATCTCCGTTGCGATCTCCATCGGTGTGAGAGATATTGTCGAGTCTGGTTCCGAACGCAGACTTGCGCTCCGTTGTCCATTTGGAACTCCGGCGACGGTAAACAGTTTTTTGAACAATTTCTGAAAATGCTTGACGGAGGAGGACGAGTCGCCCTCGCCGCTCCACAAAAGGTAATTGGGGTTGGCATTGGGGGCCGCCAGTAGCTCACGTCCCACCCATGAGGGAATCACGTTGTCGATGTGCGCTCCGGTCTTTTTGCGATCCGTGATCACCCGATAATTGATTTTCTCCTCAACTATTCCAGCACGGGGAAGGATGATTGCGTCCTCAATCGACAATCCCGCGTAGCGTTGCGCCAGAATCAAGGCACGCATTCGGCGGCGAGTGTAGTCCGTCTCAAAAGCTGGCTCTATGGCGGACAACGTGCGCTGCATCTCCTCCGGCGAAAACGGGTCGGTTCTAACCTGCTCGTTCTTCCTTATTCTGATCTTGCCCAAATCTTCAGCCGGGCTGTTGTTAATCCATCCCGACTTGCGGCAATAGCGAAAGAATTCCTTCAGCCTGCCTTGGTTGTTTCGCCGAGAAAGCTTGCTCTTGAAATTTTGCTCCCACTCTGCCCGGTGGGCCGTCAGATGCGGTAGGGTCACATCCCGAATGAAGAGCAGATTCTTGCGATGGCAGTAGCCCAAGAACAGAGTCGTCATCCTGCGATGCTTCTGCAAAGTATCGCTATCCAGACCCTCCCCCGTCTTGGCGTCCATGAACGAATTGGCAGCTTCCTCTACCGTCACCGCCGTGGGCTTGGGCTTCTCGCCCAACACAGCCTGCTCATATCTTTCCTCTTCGGCCCGGGCTAGCCTCTGAGCCTGCTCCCACGAGCGGGTCTTTGCGGATTTGCGGATAGACTCGCCATTATGCCAGCGTTCGAGCCACATGGGGCAACGGCATCCCTTGAATCCTCGCTTGGATTTGTGCGGGCAACTGGCGCTATGCCTGCGATAAGGCGTGATGGTCATCGGACTCTTCTTCCGTTCAGAGTCCAATACTCAAGGGCCGTTGAAGACTGGAAACCCTCGCCCCAGCACTGGGACAAAACCGTGTACAAAATTGACTGGGGTCTGGTAACGCACTCATTCCAAAGGACTTTGGAATGGTGGCGGCGGTTGGACTCGAACCAACGACCTACGGATTATGAGACCGTCGCTCTAACCACCTGAGCTACACCGCCACGGTATGTTTACGCGTTCGATTCTATCAAACCGAGTCGCGTCACGGGCGTGCAGAAAGTCGCATCGGCTGCGCGCTACGGATACTAAGCACTACTCGGAGAAATCGAAGCCGGTGCGTCTGAGCGAGGTCCGGTTGGACGGTTTTCAACGAAGCGCCGGGGCCAGTTTGCCCGAGAAGCTTAGCCCGGCAGGATTTCCTTAAGCGCCCACTCGATCCTATCGACTTCTTCGCGGATCACCCTGATCGATTGCTGGTTTTTCAATGGGTGGGCCACCGTAGTGATTCCTTCCACCGCACCTCTTATGTGATGATTCCGAGCCCAAATGAAGTTAAGTCTCGCGCTTCTCTCCTTGCGATTTCTGTAAACGCCGCCCACGAACTTAGTGGCAAGCCAGGCAAATACCAAACCAAACAGCACCTCAACCGGAATGCGATCGGTTGCGCCGTCGAACTCTGAAAACAAAAGCCGATAGACCGCCTCACCCATCCCAAAGGCTGCGAACAATACGGTTACGCCGAACAGATATACTTTTAAGCGTTCCATGGGTTGCAAGCGTATGGAGTCGCCGCTTCCGTCACGTGTCTGTACAAAGTTGATGGCCATCCTTCCCCCCAATGATCTGTCCTGCTCCCGAGGTCACAGTCGGCGGCAAGCGCCAGTCTCTCTGGAATGATAACTTGAAATTCGAATCAGGGGCAGGATTCTCTTTGGCCGACCGCCGCAAACCAGTGCCCCCAGAGCCAAATGCGGAACTCCCGCCGGTTTCGTGGATTCCATTCACTAGACGGCGTGGAAAACGAGTAGCGCCGGCATCTTGCCGGCTGTCCCGAGGGCGTCTTGGCCTCGGCGCGGCGGGCGAGGACGCCCGCCGGACAGCCGCCGAGACGGCGGCGCTACTCTCAGCGATACGCGATGGAATAGAGTGTCAAACCGCATGGCTCCATGCGAAACTGGGCGCATGAAAGTCATCGCTGTGATTCCGGCGCGGCTGGCTTCGACGCGCCTTCCCCGCAAGATGCTGCGTGAGATCGCTGGCGTTCCGTTGCTGGCTTGGGTGTATCAGGGAGTGGGGCGGTGTTCGTCGGTCGATCAAGTTATTGTCGCGACGGATTCGGATGAAATCATGCGGTTCTGTGAAGCGCAAGGCTTTGTCGCGCGCATGACCTCGGCGGCGCATCGGTCGGGAACGGAGCGGATCCATGAGATCGCAAACGCGATTTCGGCAGATGTTTATTTAAATGTCCAGGGCGATGAGCCGCTGACTCGGCCCGAGCATATCGAGAGCTTGATCGCGGTTATGCAAGGAGCTGGGGTCGAGGTGGGGACGCTGAAGACACCGGCGGCGGAGGTTGACGTCGACAATCCGAGCGCGGTGAAGGTGGTTACGGACGCGACCGGGCGGGCGCTGTATTTTTCGCGGGCTACAATTCCGCATGATCGCGATGGCGTGCGGCCGCGATACTACAAACATCTTGGGTTCTATGGCTATCGCAAGGACGCGCTGGATAAGTTCGTGCGCTGGCCGGAGTCGCTGCTGGAGCGCAGCGAGCGGCTGGAGCAGTTGCGCTTTCTGGAGAACGGGGTTCCGATTTACGTGGCGGAAACGCCGTTTGACACGGTTGGCGTGGACACCGAAGAGGATGTGCGAAGAGTGGAGGCGATTCTGCGGAGCGGGTGCGCGACCCCAGCGGCTAAAGCCGCAAACAAAATAGTGCAGTTACCGCAGCGCTGAAGCGCTGCGCCACCCAAGATCGCTGCGCCACCCAAAAGCAAGCACAACGGTCAGTGCGTCTTTGCCCAGGCTTCGGCGGCGGCGACTCGCTTGGCGATCGCAGGATGCGAGTGGAGCAACCACTCGACCCAGCGGGCGGGCGTTTTTTCGGCGAGATTCTGCTCGGCCAGCTTATTCATCGACGAAATGAAGGGTTCGACGCTGGCCACAGACTCGAAGCAATAGCGGTCGGCCTGGCGCTCGTTGAAGCGCGAGTAGGCGTTGAGCGCGGGCATCAGCAAGAACGATAGTACGGTGGAGACCAGGATCAGTAACGGCAGATTGGCGAAATCGTGCATGGTCTCGAACATGTTGCGGCGCTCCACGGCGTAGCGCAG
>Ga0116134_1000792_pt1 | contig 16171 bp, 10 predicted proteins | sample June2015DPH_19_5_FD_89737 | JGI IMG/M metagenome (GOLD analysis project Ga0116134, IMG submission 89737) | Peatland microbial communities from SPRUCE experiment site at the Marcell Experimental Forest, Minnesota, USA - June2015DPH_19_40 | ecosystem: Environmental > Terrestrial > Soil > Wetlands... | reverse complement strand
CGTTCTGGATGGTCAGGCCGGAGATCGCTACCGTTGTTTTCCCACTAATGGAGAAAACCTGGACAGAGTTATTTCCGCTGATCGCCACATTGGACGCGCCGGCACCGCTGATGGTCAGGCTGATATTAATCGTAAGCGTGCTGGCCAGGGTGATGGTGCCGGTGACCCCGAAATTGATAGTGTCGCCGGACGATGCGCTCGCAATCGCGTTCCGCAGCGAACCTGCTCCACTGTCGGCCAGGCTCGTCACCGTGTATGTTGTCGCAGAGGCGGGGATAGCGCTGAGACCTGCCAGCATGACGGCTATCGCCGTGATCCCCATCAGAAACTGCGCCGCAAAACGTCTCGTGATTCGTTGGTAGCCGCTGCACAGCATCATGGCGAGAGTCACCAAGATCGGGGGAACGCGGAGGATCTTTGCCGAGCGACGGATCACACGGAGCCCAGTGGCCATTGACCTTCCGGCAGGGGCACGACGGACGAATGCGATTGCAGACATAGTTTCAAATGCTGCCGCAGTTTGGGGCCGGGGCAAAGATTACGGGGGACCAGCGGCGAATGGAGCGCAGTCCACGCTATTCACATCAGACACGACAACGAATCGAATTTCGGCATTAGACTTGCGGAAGTGGTATCTATCGGCCCGGCGAACCCCACAAAAAAAGCACGGACCGAAGTCCGTGCTCCACTCCAACTTCGTTGCCACGAGAAGAAGACCGCACAAACTAGAGCTTCGGTGTCAGCAGGAATCCGCGTTGCTCTCCATTTAGCATGCCCGATCCTACAATTTGGCCCCAGTTGTTGATTCCGGTTGCCGAGTTAAGCACCCAACCTGACGTACCAGGGATCAGAGTGTTTAGATCTTGCATTCCGCTGCGCTGGGTCCAGATGAAAGGACGGCCAGTCACTTCGAAAGGCGAATCTTCCGAGCAGTCGCACGACGTATTTAAATACAGGGTATTCCCCGAAGACCCGATAACCTGTCCGAAGAAATTTATCTTCGATGCGACGCTAGATACATCCCCCGAGAGAGTTCCCAAATCACGTATTACTCCACTTGGCGTCCACAGTACCGCATGCACAGGGGAGGAATCCAAGGAGAATGGTATAGGGTCAGTGGTAGACCAGCCTACAACTTGTCCTAGGTCGTTAACCCCATCCGCCGAGCTGCCATAGTCTGCCACATCCGCTCCACCACCTAACGTTCCGAGATCAGTAGCAACGCCCCCCTTCTTCCATGATGTCGCATGCCCGATACCCCAAGTGTCAGGTTGGAAATAGTAGCTATTTTGGCCGACTATCTGGCCGGTATTGCTAATTCCGTTGACGAAGGTGGGTGGCCAACTACCCCCGAATGCGGTCATGCCGTCAGCACTTGTCCAAAGGAAAGCCCACTGATAAAAGCTGGAGTAAACTGTGGTGTATCCAACTACCTGACCGAAACCATTGATACCCGTGGCATAGAACTTGACATCACACCCGTAGAGATCTTGCCAGCCAGGGTAGATGGCGAGAGTACCCAGGCCTTGCATGCCGTTGACCCGTCCCCAAACAAAGGGCTGAGTGAGATCGAGGCATTCTTGATTCGGGACACCAGGTTCGTGGGATATCACCGTGCCGAGTCCATTAGCAGTACCGGCAACTGCACCAAAATCGTTGATTGCGGCAGCGTTGCTGAAAGTGCCACCTGCCAGTGTCCCTAGGTCCAGGTTGCCCCACTGGGTCCATATGAACGCATGTCCGTTAAGATTTCCCGCAACTTGGCCCCAATTGTTAATGGCAGTCGGGGCCAGCGGTCCTAGATCCGTTACCTTGTAAACTTGCGCCACGCTAAGCAGTGAGATCAAACAAAACAGGAATAGCCATAAAGCGAAAGTGCGTCTGGATTGCATAAGTACTCTCCTCCTGGGAGCAAAGAGCTCTCTGGTGGAACTTTTTTCAGGGTCCTGGGAAACTCAGCCTTCTGTGCCGGACGTAGCGCTAGGGGGATGGACAGCTCACGCTGCGCTCAGGGCAGCAAGGATAACACAGTCAACAAGTTTGATTGCAGTGACCGGCATCACCAAGTATTGTGAAAAAAGCGATGGGGCGTCTCCGGTGACGGTGCGGCTGATCTCGTCGCCTTGGTTGAAAGTCAAGCGTCTCCAAGAATGCCCCGCATTTGCGTTCACAGCCCCCGCTGGCAACACCCAGCAACGTGTCAACATCCTCTTTCATAGGATGAGTGTAAATTAGGCTCCGACCTTGAGCGGCGTTACTGGGTTAGCAGCGCCATCTGGCGTCCCGCCAGAAGAAACGCACCCACGCCATAGTCATACGTCGTGGTGGCTGAAGTTGGCCCCGGACAGTTACACGCGGGTGATGGCTGCACATAACCCAGCAAGCCTGAAGGTTGAATCGCCGTGTTCGCGAAGAAGTTCCAGGCCTTCTCGACTATCGGCAAATATGTGTTCTGATCCAGGATGCCGTTGTTCAGGCCCCACGCAAGTCCATAGAGAAACAAGGACGTGCCACTGCTCTCGGGCCCGGCGTAGTCGGTTCCGCCAAGATCCGAGTTCCAATAGCCACCGGGCTGCTGGCGCGCGGCCAGCGCCTGCGCCATCGTAGTAAAGGTTCTGAGGTATTCAGCATAGTGCGGATCCGACTTCGGAAGTACGGAGAGTACCTTCGCATGGGCCGCAAAAACCCAACCGTCGCCGCGTGACCAGAAGGTGCTCGTGTTCACGTACGTGCTATCCCTCCACCAGAGCCCAGTCGTCGAGTCATAGAGCCCCAGCGAGTACTTTGCGTAACTGTAAAGTGCGTACATCTTGGTGTAATAGTTGGTGTTGTTGTAGATGGAACCGAGTTCGGCGAAGTTGGGCATGGACATGTTGATCGCGTCGACCCACGTCCACTCGTTGTCGACGGTACTGTTGACCATTCCATTGATGCTTTCTGTAATGCCGGACAGATCTGATGAGGTATTACTCAGTTGGTATAAACGAATGTAGACCTGCCCAGCTGCTTGGTAATCGGGCCAGGTGGTCGTATTTCCGCCAATCAGGCTGTAGTTGTTTTGGCTTGCCCATGACTGTGCAAAGCTTAGGTAATTCGCTTGTCCTGTGGCATCGTAGGCCGCCAGATCACCGGTGAAGTAAGTCGCTTGATCCCAGTCGCTGTTCCCAGGTGTTTCGCCAGGGAACACGATGGAATTGTTGTTAGGAATCCAAAAATTGTTCACAGTTTCAATCGCCCCCAGGACCTGCGCTTGAGATGGCAACTGAAGGGGATCCGAAACGTAAGTGTAAGCGTTCTTCAACCACTGCCCTCCAACCAGCGAGTACAGCGTCACGTAGACCGTGCTGCCATTTGCCGGCAGACTGTACACCGTCGTGGTCAGCACGTTGCCCAGGTTCCCCGATTGATAGTACTGGTTGCCGCCCGCAACATTTCCGATGTCCAGCCAGTACGCGGTCGCACTCGGGTCCGAGCTCCACGTGAAGATTGCTGTGTCCCCGGTCAGCGTTGACCCCAGGGCCGGCGTCTGTATGACGGCCAAGGCGCCGGTCACATTGAACGCAGTGTAGGTGTATGCGTTGCTGAGCCACTGCCCTCCAACTAGCGAGTACAGGGTCGCGTAGATGGTGCTGCCATTGGTGGGCAGTCCCGTCACGGTGGTGGTCAGCACGTTGCCCAGGTTCCCCGATTGATGGTACTGGTTGCCGCCCGCAACATTTCCGATGTCCAGCCAGTACGCGGTCGCACTCGGGTCCGAGCTCCACGTAAAGATTGCTGTGTTCCCGGTCAGCGTTGCCCCCGGGGCCGGCGTCTGCATGACGGCCAAGGCGCCGGTCGCATTGAACGCCGCGTAAGTGTATGCGCTGCTGAGCCACTGCCCAGTCACCAGCGAGTACAGAGTCACATAAACCGTGCTGCCGTTGGTGGGCAGTCCGTTGACCGTCGTGCTTAGCACGTTGCCCAGGTTCCCCGATTGCTCGTACTGGTTGCCGCCGGCTACGTTGCCTACGTCCAGCCAGTAGGCGGTCGCACCCGTCCCCGCACTCCACTGGAAAGTTACGCTGCTGCCACTCAGACTCGAGCCCGAAACTGGCGTCGTGATCACGCCTTTGCCGCCGGCGCTGTTGTAGGCAGTGTAAGTGTACGCATTGTTCACCCAAGAACCGCTGATCAGCGAGTACATGGTCACGTAGACCGTGCTGCCGTTGGTGGGCAAGTCGTTTACCGTGGCCGATAGCGTGCTCGTGCTGAGGCTCCCCGACTGGTAATACTGGTTCCCACCCGCCACCGACCCCACATCGATCCAGTAGGCCGTGGCTACGTCACTGGCCGTCCACTGGAATGTTGCTGAAGCGCCGGTCAAAATGGAATTCGGAACCGGGCTGGTCACCGTCGCCAGAGATTGCGCGAAGGCTGCATTCAAACAAACGATCAAGAGACCGACGAAAATGCTGATAGAGCGGGTACGCATACCTTCTTTTTGGCTTCAGGAACGGCAGAATTCTACACCGGCTTCGCCTGCTCACGACGATTTGTTCCTGCTATTTTAAGGAGTAGTCCACCAACTGTGTCGCGAGCTCCCATATTAAGGGAGGAGCGCAAGCGGGAGATCCTAAAATCTCTAGTTGCGATTGGTACAGAAATGTGGGGCGGGTCAATCAACTGAGAACTTACATTGGGATCGGTACAGTAAACTGGGGCACTTCACACGCAGGGGCAAGAGGACCGATGCGGGGCACAACGACGGAGTAGTCCGTAGTACGGATCAAGGTTCTGTAAATGGGCTGGGCCGAGGGGGCTGCGGTAACCCGGCAAGGACAAGTGGTCAACCCCGACGGGAGGATCCACGCCCGGCCAATGGCATGGACGATGAGACTTTTAGGGTTGCATTTAAGTAATTGCTCCTCACTGCCGATTCAGGAACCTTGAGAATCTCGTAGGTTCGTCGTGTAGAGACTCGCCTCTCATGGGCACCATTACTCTGAGACTTATTTATCCAACAAATCGTACAACAGGTGGAAATGGAATTGAACGGACAGGATGCTACTCTGGAATTCGAGGACGACAAGATGGAAACGAACATGGGAAGTTCAGACACATCCGCGGCCAGCCTCTTTTCCAAGTGGCGGATGATCGTTCTATGGCTCGCTGCCGGACTGCTGTGTTGGCCGACCCAAATGCAGTCTCAAATGCCGGAGACGCGCACGCGGAGTACCGCGAATTTCCCCGGCCCTTCCATTGTCGAACGGATCGAGACTGCGATTCGTGACTGCGGGCCGAGCCCTTGCGAGGTGTACATTCCGGCGGGAACCTATAACTCTAGCCCGATTTCGAGTTGGAAAAATCGAGACGTGACCGGAGCCAGTATGGGCGTGGCGATTCCGTCGAACGTGGAGATCCGAGGCGCGGGCCGGGGCCTCACGATCATTCGCGTGACGCGCTCGGCGACCGATCCCCCAGCCACGCTGTTTGCCAACGCGAGCCAGTCGAACCGGAACATTCGCCTCACGGACATGAGCATACTCTGGACAGATTCAGACCAGAAGTATGATTGGGTCTCGATTTTCATTTGCCATGGGTGTGATCAACTCGAACTCGACCACCTCAGCCTGGAAGGCAATCCCAACAAGCTGGTCAACCTGCTGGATAGCACGAAGTCGAGCGTGCACGACAACATGTTTCTGCTGCACTCGACCGGCTACGGTCATGGCGACAACGCTCTAGGAGTGAGTCGCTTCGACCCGGCTGCGTCGGTCGACGGTGCAGCCGGAGTGGTGCGCGACAATCATTTCATTCAGACCGGGGATTATCGCACATTTTCCATGTTGATTGTGGCGCAATCAGGATTGTACGTTCATTCCAATGTCTTTGAGGCGCATCTTCCTCCGCCAGGCAACGCTACCGGCATTGAATCCGGGCAGGACAATCTGGCGCGCCTGCCGGAAAACGTAAAGATCAGTGGCAACGTGTTTCACGGTGCCAGTATTGCCTATGGAGGCCTCAACAACTCTGAGATCAGTGGCAATTTTCTGGATCACGGAGACATTTACGTCGCGCTGCAATCCGGAACGACCGCTTCCCTGTCCGGACTGACCATCTCCGGCAACGAATTGCACTTCGGAAGCATCGGCATCGCGGGGCTGGAACACGTTTCCACCGGCCGATGTGTGATCACGCGCAATCGCGTGTTTGATGGCAACATCGGCACCGGAGGATCTTCGATTGTCCAGGACATTGAAGTGAGCTACAACTTAGTACGAGATTCCGCGAACAAGAGCGGCATCGACTGCAATGCGTGTTCTTTGATCAGAGGCAACGTCGTCCGCGAGGTCGGCCAGAATGCGCCGAGCGACCTTCACGCTGGGTATTTGATCGGAGGCACGGTCCAGGACGTCAGCGACAACGTTTATATCGACGAACAACACGAGTACGATGCCGGGACGATCTGCAGCGTGGCGAATCCGTCTTCGATGGTGTGCTTGTCGTCCGGGAACAGCCGCTGGGTCTGGTTGCGCGGGGGCGAGTGGGGCTTTGGCTGGACGAACCGCACCCTATTTACCGACCGGGGCCATTTCCTGATCCACGCATTCGTCAGCAGTTCTCTTCTGGAGTTGGAGGAGGACGCGCCTGTCTTGGGGACAGGAACCCACTATCATCTGTTTCGCACCACCTTCAATGCCTTTGAGTTGAACAGTGCGGTGATCGAAAGGTTTGCCAACAATCTGGCGATTGCCACGGGCGGGTTTCGTCACGCGGCGCTACAGGAGAATGGGACGGTTCGCATCCACAGTCTTTCCGGAAATGTGTTCCGCCCTTACAGTTGTTTTGGAAAATGCACGGTCGATTACCGATCGACCGTGAATATGCCCGAGTAACCCGCCTGTGAAAACAAGGCGCCGCTGGCGATGCCCGTGGACCTGTACCGCTCACGCTCATTCTGCGGGACTGGCAACCACTTCCTCCGCCTCCAAATCCCGATGCTTCGCAGGAGCGACCGCGAAGCAAGGTTCGTGCAAGATCTCCCGGTAAACCTGAAGCATGGCTTCCGCCATCTTTGTCGAAGTGAAATGCTGCGCGACGCGCATGCGGCCAGCCTCGCCCATCTCTTCCCGAAGTTGAGAATTGCTGATTAAGTGCTGAATGCTCCGCGCTAACACCTCGGCATTCCCAGGGGGAACTACATACCCAGTCTTCCCGTGCTGGTTTACCCACGACACCCCCGTCGGCAGGTTGGTCGAGATCACCGGCTTGCGGCACGCCATGGCCTCGAGTTGCACCACTCCGAACATCTCAGCGTTCGTGATGGATGGAAGCACGAACACATCGCAAGCGTGGTAATAAGCAATCAAGTCCTGATTGGACACATGTCCCAGAAACTCGACCCGGTCAGCGATCCCTTTCTCTCGAGCCAGGTTCTTCAGCGAACCTTCGAGAGGACCCGTACCGATAATCCGAAGACGCGCCTTAATGTTCTCAAGTGCGCGTATCAAGAACTCCACTCCCTTGTAGGTGACCAGCCGCCCAACGCAAAGCACGGATGGCAATCCATCCCGAAGTTCATCAGCCTTGTTGCGGCCGGTCTCATCCAGTTCAAAGCGGGATATCGGAACGCCAAAAGGTACGACGCGACACTTTTCCCGGTATTTGGAAACGAACCTGGAAATCTCGATGTGTCTGGGCGTGGGCACGACGATGCAATTCGCACGCCGGTAAAAGGCGTCAAGGAATGGCCCGTAGAACTTGAGCAAGTTGCGCTGCCGCACCACATCGCTGTGGAACTGCGCAACCACAGGAATGTCCCGGTCCGCCATCAGTGCGGACAATTCAGCGAGCGGATTGGGTAGATGAACGTGGATCAGATCGGGATCGAACCTTCGCGCCCAAAACGGAAAAGACGGCGCCAACGAACAGGAAAACAATTTCCCCAAGCTCGCAACACGTGTGACTGGAACCTTTCTGTTCTCATGCTCAGTGCGACAGCGAGTGTTCGCAACAATTACCTGGAACTCTACTTGGTCAACGAGGCTCTCGCAGATCTCTTTAAGAACAGTCTCCATTCCGCCAACGAACGGATCATAGAACTTCCCGAGCTGAAGAACTCTCATGCTGCGGCCCCCTGTTGTTGGGAAGCGATAGCGCGCGCAAGGATCCGATCAAATTTTCCCGCCAACTCCTTCCCGACAAGGTTCCGCCGAATCCAATCGTGCCCGCGTTTTCCCATAGTCTTCCGCAATGATACGTTCCTTCCTAACATGAGCATATGAGCAGTTAGTTGCCCCGTGTCCAGCGGCGGGAAAAGCAGACCGGTTTCCCCGTCCTGAATCAACTCGGCAGGTCCCCACTTGTTCACAGCGATAGCCGGTACGCTGCATGCCATCGCTTCCAGCACTGAGCGCCCCAAGCCCTCGGGACCGCGGTTGGGTTGCACCAGCACATCCAATTGGGAACAAACGCTAGGCATATCGCTCCGAAAACCCACGAATTTCACTCGGTCCCGGAGTGCCGAACTCGCAACCCTGCGCCGCAGGCGCTCTTCATACTCCAGCCCCGCTTCCGTGGCATAGGGATTACTTCCCACGATCACGAACATCGCTTTCGGCAATTGCGGAACCACTCTTTCGGCGGCATCGAGAAACACGTCATGCCCTTTTAGGGGTGTAATGGCACCGACTATACCGTACCAGATCTCATCCGGTTGTTTACGCAGATCCGCAGGCGGCAAGACATCAGGATGAAAGCGTTTCAAATCCACGATGTTGTAGACAACCGTCGTCGGCAATGAGGCCGAGACATATTTCCGAAACTGCGAGGCCACGTATTGAGAAATGCAAACGGCCAGATCGCAACGCCGCGACAGCAGTGCCAGCAATTTGCGCGAAAATACACGGTCTTCCATTCCATCCCGCATGTACCAGATCAACGGAACATTCTTCCGCCTACGCGTGAGCGAACCGACGATATGGGCCTTGACAGCGTTGGTGACGTAAGCCGATGGGCCGATTTCCTCCAGTAATTCGGACAGCCGGATTGTGAAACTCGGCAGGTATCCCGCGGAACTCACCATTTGCGCCAAACCGGGACACTGGGCCGTCTCGCCAGTCCTGACGATGGCTTCCGGCCAGGGCATGACCCACACCTTTGCGCCGGCCGATTCGGCGCTCTCTTTGAGCGGCCCTTCGCCAGGCACAATCAAATGAAATTCGTAAGAGTCGCGCAGGTGCGTCACTAGTTCCAGCAGGCTGAACTCCGCTCCGCCCAGCCCGGAAATCGCGCACAGCACGCCAACTCTAGGCAACGGCATATTCTACGCCAGTCCGGCAATGCCAATTCAGCAATACGAAAAGTGACCACACCTCGGACCACGACTGCAGCCGGTCGCCGCGCTCCAAGCCATCCAGCAACCGACCTCCGTAGGCGGGTTCGAGCCCCAGCGGCTCATAGATCTGCTTGTCTCGCAAAGTGCACGCGATCGTTTCTTTCAATTCGCGGCCCAGCCACTGCCGCCATGGGAAGGTGAATCCCATCTTACGCCGTTGTGGAATTTGCTCGCCCACCAACTCACAGAGAATCCGCCAGGTGATTCGCTTTCCCTTTCCACCTTTGAAATGATAACCCGGTGAAATCGCAAGCGCCGCTTCTACCAGTCGTGTATCTAGGAAGGGAACGCGCAACTCCACAGAGTTTGCCATGCTGAAAACGTCAGCATCTCGCAGCAGTTGGTTGCGCGCATAAAATTGAAGCTCCAGCGCAGCCAACTTCTGAAAATTGTTCGCCAGAGACTCGACATTGTCCCGAACACGACGCGATCGGGCCTCCGAGTTCTCCTGCCGCCAGCGGATGCTGCGTTGCAGCAGATAAGCCTCGGCCAGGTTGCGCAGCGGACCGGCGTCGGCAACTTTCTGCCACTGAATCGAGTTTTTCGTCCTCAACTTTGCCAACACATGCGCCGCCGGACGCAGCCCTGCTCCGTACCTCAGCAGCCGCGGAACCTTGATGAACGTCGTGTACCCTCCGAACAATTCGTCGCCACCAATGCCAGTCAGCAGCACCTTCAAGCCAAGGGAAGCACCCACTCGTGAAATCACGAACGTATTGATCCCGTCCACAGTCGGCTGGTCCATCGCGCCCAGCGCGAAGGGAAGCAACTCGCGGAGTTGTTCCGGGGTGAGCGTCACCACCTCGTGGTGATGCGGGAGGCCGCAAGCAATCTGCCGCGCGTACGGCAACTCGGAAAACTCCTGCTCCGGAAATGCAACCGTCAGCAGCGTGATGGGGCTTTTCGCATATCGCGACGCCAGCAGCGCCAACAAACTCGAGTCCACGCCGCCAGAGAGAAACACTCCCACCGGAACATCGCTCACCAGGTGGGAATTGACCGCCGATTCGAGGCGCTCTCTGATGTGTGAAACAGCATGCTCAAAATCTCGAATCTCAGCCGGTTCGCTCGCCGCAAGGCAACCGCTGAGCGACCAGTATTCGGATTCGGTAACTTCGCCTCGCGCGCTGACCCGCAGCAGGTGCCCCGGCTCCAGTTCCCGGGTTTCCTTGAAAATCGTATTCGGCCCAATCACCGCGCCGTACGCCAGGAACGAGTCCACCGCATCGTGGTCGACAGTAAGAGAACAAATCTGCGCTCGTTCGAGCACTTTGACTTCAGAGGCAAAGGCAAATCCCCGGGTCCCCGAGTGATAATAGAGCGGCTTCATACCCATGCCGTCGCGGGCCACGAGAAGATTCCTGCTCAGGCCATCCCAGAAGGCAAACGCAAACATGCCTTCTAGTTTTCCGAGCGCTTGTTCTCCCCACTGCACCAGCGCTTTGAGCAAAACCTCCGAGTCGCCGGAGGTCGCAAACTTTATTCCCCGAGTTTCAAGTTTCGCGCGCAACTGGCGGAAGTTGTAGATTTCGCCGTTGAACACCAGCCATGAGCCGGATTCGGCATCCTGTATCGGCTGCCGCGAGCCGTCGCTAAGGTCGACGATGGAAAGCCGCGTGTGCCCCAGCACCAAACTGCCCGTCGCCAGAGGAATCTCGACGTTCCCGCGGGCATCGGGACCGCGGTGTTGGGATGCGGCCATCATGTCGCGCACCGCCGCCCGCGTCTCTTCGGGCCTGCCGTCGCTCAAGATTCCCATGATTCCGCACATCGCCGCTACACCGCCTCCTTACCGCCGGAGAAAACTGGAGGAAAGAACTTCTTCATCGCCTGCTCAAACTCATCCGCCGCACGGGTCCAATTCATTTCGGTTTCTACCCACTTCCGGCCGTTACCGCCCATGGCGTTCGCCAGGCCAGGTTCTTGCAGAACTTTGATGATCGCCGCTGCAACCGCCTCGCTGTCGACTGGGTTCACCAGTAGCCCACTAAGACCATCCTGCACGGCATCAGGCGCGCCACCGGATCGCCCAGCGATCACAGGCTTCCCGCAGGCGGACGCCTCAAGCAGAGCCAGCCCGAACCCCTCGGCTAGGATGCCGCGCCGGCTGCGGTCTTCGCGGCTGCACATGATGAATGCATCGCAGGCGTTGTAGAGCAGTGGGAGTTCTTCATCAGAAACGCGCCCCGCAAAAACTACGTTCTCCCGGACTCCACACTCGCGTGCCAGGCGATCGAGATAGTCCAAGTCATCGCCCTCACCCGCGATTACGTAGGCGACGTCAGGCACCGCGCGTTTAACTGTTGCCAAGGCCCGCAGTACGACATCGTGACCCTTGTATCGGTTGGCTTTCACGATGCGCGAAACCGTAAGCAAGGTCGTCCTACCGAACACTCCTAGACGCCGCGCCAATTCGCGGCAGTCAAGTCCGGGTCGAAAATGCGTGGGATTGGCTCCTGGTCGGATTTTTACAATCCGGGACTGCGGCACCCCGGCCGACGCAACGAATGCGCGCGTGAATTCACTGTTGGTAATGACTAAATCCGCGTTTAGCAGTGCCGGGAAAATGCTGGCAGCGCGCAGCCATTCGTCCATGATTTCAAGAGCGTGAGTCCACAAGAGATAGGGCGTACCGTAGCGGCGCTTCAATTTGCGGGCAGCGACGGCTGCGTTCACGTGACCACAATGCAGCACAAGATTCCGGTTCTGCTTGACCAGCTTTTCTGCTTCGCCATACATCCGCCAGACCTGCCACGCTCCGCGGATGCCAGGAACATCGAATGCTGGCCGGAACCGCTCCACGGAATAATCCTGGGCGGAATCGAATCGTTCCGCATCGGGATGCTGCGGCGCAATCAGCATCATCTGCCGCAGATCGAACTGCCGATATACGTTGAAGAGGTAGTTGCCAATGCCTCCCAGTACGGGCGGAAAATCGGTGGTGAGCAGAGCCCCGCTCCCCAACCGGCGCACACTTTTCCTGTGGTCATCCGGGGCCTGTGACGTTGATTGTGCAACTTGGAAGGTAACCATTAGGGCCCTAGGAGCGCTCCATGGTGTGATCGAAGCCCAGCGCAAAATCAGCGTTGTGGCGGCGCCCCAAGGCGATCAGCGCGGCGGACAGAACGAAAACCAGCAGCGTCTGAATAAACGTAGCTACGAAATTATCGAAGTCGCGTTCGACCGACATGGCGCACTGGGTCGCGACCAGCGCCGTGATGGCTACTCCGCAGAATCCCGGCAAATGCGCCTTCCATCCATCCACGAATCCGAGCAGGCTGCCAAAGATCAACGCCCCCAGCACGATGTAGAGTACACCGCCCGCGTCGTAGAGATCGCCAGGCATCGAGGGCGCAATCGGGGTTCCGGAATTTTCGCGAGTCGCCGGATCGTCAAACGCCCATATCCGAGACCCGAAATTCATTCCCGCATCTGCGGCACCCTTGCCGCTGTAGATGAAGCGTGGAACAAATCCGCGCACGAGGGGCGCGATCAGCACATTCCGCCCCGAGTGAGGCTCCAGGGCCGGAACGAGCGCCACCGTCAGCAGCATGGAGTCAAAGCCGTGGAAGCGGTGCATGGGCTCGTCCCAGGTTCCACTCACCCAATCAAGAAAGCTCGCTTGGCTGAACTCGCGCGCCACTTCCTCGGGACGAACGTTTTCCCACTTTATCCGCCGATAGGAGCTGACCACCCAGCTAAGCACGAATAAACAAATCAGCCCCACCGGAACTACTTTTCTCAGCGCCAGCCGCTTACCCGCAAACATGGCCGCAATCAAGGGAATCAACAGCATAGGCGCCAGATTCTCGCGATATGGACTGCAATACCCGCGCACAAGCGCCGGCACCAACACGATACAATGGACACCCCCAATCCGCCATTTGGGACCGGGCTGGCGGAAGTGATCCCACCATACGATCGCAGCCGGCACCATATACAGGCCTGCCAGCAGCGACAACGGCGTAATCAACGTCAGCGGCAGGTGTTGCCCTTCAGTCAAATAGAAAATCGCGGAAGCCAGTAACGCAACCGGGATGGCTGCCGCATATGCAAAATCGAGCGTGAACATCCGGGCCATGCCCAGCGGCCCTGCTCCCTTGCGTCGCACCGCGAACGCATAAGTTAGCGTCACCAGCACCCAGAACAGTCCGCAGTAAGCCAGAGTCGTGTTCACTGTATCCACTGTCTGCGCGATCAGGCGCGGAGTGCCGTTTCCCCACCCCACCGCGTTGTACGACAACATCAGGAAGCGCAGCACGATATCCAAACCGAAATCGAGCCACACAAACCCATACACCGACTTCAAAAGCGACGGCCATCCTTCGCACTCCCACCCCGGGACGAGCCGAGCCGAAATCATCCAGCCGAAGGCCATGCCGGCGAGGATGAGCCAGGTGAGAAGGTTGGTTTGTAAACCGGCAAACCCTGGCATAGCGTTCTCTCCTGTGGCAGACACATCCCGCAGCCCCAAACAAAAGAGGGCACACATTGTGTGAAGATCAAGACTTGACCCACGCGGGTCAGAGTCGATCCTACAGCTACTGTTCCGCGTTCGGATAAGTTTACTGGCGGGGTTTCGGCTGGTCAATCAGATACGCAAAGTGTGGACGATAAATTCTGGTTTTCAGTTCGATAAGCCATCGTCATGTGGGGAAACAGTTGCACTTTGCACATGGTAGCAAAGGCTTGCTGCTGGCTTGGCTCTGACACGCTATAGACCCGGATTCTAGCAAAGGTGTGCCAATGGCCGTGTTTGGCAGGGCTTTAGCCCGCTATAATTCCCGCTCCGATGGAAGTCGTCCAGACATGCGACGCTTGCGGCGCTGCCCTCGGCGGGCGTCGAGTTGAAGGGATGGCCGAGGTCAGTCTGGAGCAATGCGACTGCGGCTTGGCGATCACTTCGCCGCGCCCGCTGATGACCGAGATCGGAGCGTACTACCCGCCGACCTACTACTCGTACACTCCGATGGCCCCGGGCGTCACCCGTCAGGTTGTGGATAAGGTGAAAGAGTACAAAGGCGGCTACCCGACCGATGACGGATTCTTTGCCCGAGCGTTTTGGCGATCCAGCGCGGCCATACTCCAACACCTGTTTCTGTTTCACCTTCCCTATCAGGGCAAGAACCAGAAGTTGCTCGAGATCGGCTGCGGCGCGGGACTGAATCTCCGGTGGGCCAGGGAGCATGGGTGGGACGTTTACGGCTTGGAAATCGGTGAGCGAACCGTCGCGGAGGCCCATCGCCAAGGCTTCGCAAATGTGCAATGCGCCAATATCGAAGACTCCAAATTTCCTGCCGAGTTTTTCGATGCAGTTCTAGTGCACCACACACTGGAGCACCTGTACTCGCCCTCCGCCGCAATCAGGCGATCCTACGAAATCCTCAGGCCTGGGGGAACACTGCTGGTTACGGTCCCAAAGTTCGACAGTTGGCCGCGCTACGTCTCCGGCAGGTTCTGGGCCCATCTCGATCTGCCACGTCATCTGCATCACTTCACACAGCCGGTGCTTCTGAAGCTGATCCAGGACGCTGGGTTCGGCGTCCGCGAAGTCAGGCTCAGCTCCAGGCCGATCACCCTCTACTTCACACTTCGCACCCTGAAAAGAGCCGGCCAATTGAAACGCATCTTCACACGCCCAAGGGGGACACTCAGCGATGTGATGCTGGTGGTAGCGGAGAAGCCCTAGCCGCCCCTAGTCCCCCTGCGGGCTCGCTTTTCCTGGCAATTCCCACCAGATTCAAGCCGACTCCGGTCACTTGCATCAAGGCATTCGCCGCGGCAACCGCCAAATGCCGGGCGACGCGACGCGCTGTGAAGCCGGGGCCGGTGATCCCTTCCTGAAAACTCTGCGCTGGGCGGACCAGGACCGGTTCGAGTCCGCCTTTTCGGAATGCCAGAAACAAAGTCTTGGGAGTGAATTGATTCAGATGCCCAATCTCTGCCACGTGGCCATTCCCGTGCCCCAGCATTTTTTTCACGTGCTCCTTGCGAAGTTGCATAGGCCCGTTGGGTGATTTGACCACCAGCAAACCGCCGGGCTTCAGCAGACGCGCACACTGCCTAACCGACACAACTGGATCGTACGTGTGCTCTAGAACGTCGAGCATCGCCACGACGTCAAAGCCGGCGTCCGGAAACGGAGGATCAGAAATCAGCCCAACTTTCACATCCTCGATTCCGAGTTCCTTGCGGCAAAATCCTGGAAACTCTGCATTGATCTCCAGTCCGCTCATCGCCCATCCGGCGTCGCGGGCGTCCGCGAGAAATGTGCCGATTCCACAGCCGGCCTCAAGCATTTTTCTCGAGTTCGCAGGGCCGAGCAGCGACAGAATGTGGCGATTGGAATGCTTCGTTGCTTCGTGCCACCAGAAAAAGTTTTCCTTAGTAAGGCCGTACCCCCCGCCAGCCCGCTCTTGGTAGAAACCGTTCACGTAGCTCTCGGGGAAATCGCGTTCCACGTACATGAAGGAACAGTCGGAACAGATCACCACGCTGATCTGCTTCTGCGTATAGGCAGCAGGACGGGTCGGATCAGAACTGGCAGGCTCCTTCTGCACCAGCGAAAATTGCGAGCTACCACATAGCGGACATGTCATGGCGCCGGATTCTACCATTGAGGATTTCGTCGCGGGGTCATGACTCCAAAGAGCCGATGGGAAGGGGTGGTATACCTGCTGCAAGAATCTCCCGCAGACGCGCCTGGTTCGCCGGAAAGTCTCCGGTCTCGGCGGCCGCGAAACGCGAGGGTAGAAGCCGGGCATCGGCTGTGTCGTTGGCCAGTCCCTGCAACAT
>Ga0116134_1000791_pt1 | contig 16176 bp, 11 predicted proteins | sample June2015DPH_19_5_FD_89737 | JGI IMG/M metagenome (GOLD analysis project Ga0116134, IMG submission 89737) | Peatland microbial communities from SPRUCE experiment site at the Marcell Experimental Forest, Minnesota, USA - June2015DPH_19_40 | ecosystem: Environmental > Terrestrial > Soil > Wetlands... | reverse complement strand
GTCAGGGCCGGGAACCGGGACTACCGCCCCGGGCCGCGAACAGCCCAGGGCGGCGCAACAGCCTCAGAGGCTGGAGACGTCGGCTTGCTTGGCGCGGACCGCCTCGGCCGCGGCGCGCAGGCCGGACAGCTCGGACTCGGTCAGGTCGCGCTCCACCACGCGCTTGACCCCGCCCGCGCCGATCTCCGCCTCGACGCCCAGGTACACGCCGGAAATCCCGTACTGGCCATCGACCCAGGCGCAGACCGGCAGGACGCTGCCGGAGTCCTCGGCCACCGCGCGGGCCATCCGCGCCGCCGCGGCCGACGGCGCGTAGTACGCCGAACCCGTCTTCAGCAAGGCCACGACCTCGGCTCCGCCGTTGCGGGTGCGCGTGACCAGTTCCTCGATGTCATCGGCGGCCAGCACGTCCGTCAGTGGCTTGCCGTCCACCGTGCACGCCGACGGGACCGGCACCATGGTGTCGCCGTGCGAGCCGAGCGTGAGCGTGCGGACCGAGCCGACCGGGACGCCGGCCTTCTCCGCGACGAAGTTGGTGAACCGGGCGGTGTCGAGCATGCCGGCCTGGCCGATGACGCGCTCGGCGGGGAACCCGGACACCTTGGCGGCCAGGGCCGTCATCTCGTCCAGCGGGTTCGAGACCACGATCAGCACGGCCTCCGGCGCGTGCTTGACCACGTTCTCCGTGACGTTGCGGACGATCTTCGCGTTCGTCTCGATCAGGTCCATCCGGCTCATGCCGGGCTTACGCGGCAGGCCGGCCGTGATGATCACGATGTCCGACCCGGCGATCGCCTCGTAACCCTCACCGCCGGCACCGGTCGTCTGCCCGGTGACCTTGGTCTCGAAGCCCTCGATCGGCCGTGACTGGTTCATGTCCAGGGCGAGGCCCTCGGGCTTGCCCTCGACGATGTCGGTCAGTACGACCTCTTCGAAGACGTCGTACTCGGCGAGCCGCTGTGCGGTGGTCGACCCGTAAAAGCCGGCCCCGACGACGGTCACCTTCCCCTTGCGTGCCATCCGAACTCCCTTGTTCTCGGTGATGTGGTGCGGCGAGACTCAGACCGCCAGTTCCTTGCGCAGGTTGTCGCCCACGGCGGTGAGAAACTCCTCCGTGGTCAGGAAAGGCGTATCCGGGCCGACAAGCAAGGCCAGGTCCTTCGTCATCTGGCCGCCCTCGATGGTCCCCACGCACGCACGCTCGAGCGCGCGGGCGAAATCAGACACCTCGGGCGTCCCGTCCAGCTCGCCGCGGTGGGCGAGGCCACGGGTCCACGCGAAGATGGACGCCACCGAGTTGGTCGAGGTGGGCTTGCCCAGCTGGTGCTGCCGGAAGTGCCGGGTGACGGTGCCGTGCGCGGCCTCGGCCTCCAGGGTCCGGCCATCCGGCGTCATCAGGACGCTGGTCATCAGGCCGAGCGACCCGAAGCCCTGGGCCACGATGTCGGACTGCACGTCACCGTCGTAGTTCTTGGTCGCCCACACGATGCCGCCCTCCCACTTGAGGACCTGGGCCACCATGTCGTCGATCAGCCGGTGCTCGTAGGTGATCCCGGCGGCCTCGAAGTCGGCCTTGAACTCGGACTCGAAGATCTCCGCGAACAGGTCCTTGAACCGGCCGTCGTACGCCTTCAGGATCGTGTTCTTCGTGGACAGGTAGAGCGGGTACCGGCGGTTCAGCGCGTACCGCATCGTCGCCCGCGCGAAGTCACGGATCGAGTCGTCGAAGTTGTACATGCCCATCGCCACGCCGCCACCGGTGAACTTGGCCACTTCCATCTCGATCGGGCGGTCATCGCCGTCCGGCACGTAGGAGATCGTGACCGTGCCGGGGCCGGGGACGACAAAATCGGCGGCATTGTACTGGTCGGCGTGCGCGTGCCGGCCGATGATGATCGGCTTGGTCCAGCCCGGAATGAGCCGGGGAACGTTGGAGACGACGATCGGCTCGCGGAAGACGACACCGCCGAGGATGTTACGGATGGTGCCGTTGGGCGACTTCCACATCTTCTTCAGGCCGAACTCGGTGACCCGGGCCTCGTCCGGCGTGATCGTGGCGCACTTGACGCCGACCCCGCGGGCCTTGATCGCGTTCGCCGCGTCGATGGTCACCTGGTCGTCCGTCGCGTCCCGGTTCTCGACCGACAGGTCGTAATACTCCAGGTCGATATCGAGGTGCGGCAGGATCAGCTCATCCTTGATGAGCCGCCAGATGATATGGGTCATCTCGTCGCCGTCGAGCTCGACGACCGGATTCGCCACCTTGATCTTGGACATGCTTGGTCATTTTCCCTTCATCGACTGGCCCGGGCCCTTGTGAGGTTCACCGGCCACGAGGCTGCGCACCGCGGTCAAGTCGGCGGCAGCACGAGTGCAAGCACCAGCAGCCCGGCACCGAGGATGCCGAGCGCCAGCACGTCGGCGAACCGCCGCCGGCTGGCGAGCAGTCCAACCGCGCTCTGCGGCAGGACGAGCCGGGCGACCGCGGCGGCCAGCAACGCCCCGCCCACCACCCCGGCACCGTTGCCAACGTCGTGTGACCCGCGCCACGCCCACACAATGCCACCTACCGCGCAGGCTAGGAAGACCAGGTAGGGCACCTGGGACACCGCGGCCGCCCCGGCCCGGGGTGCTGGCTCACCCGAACGGACCCGGGCGGGGGGTGCTTCCGGGCGGCGGGGTACCGACTCTTCCGAACGGACCTGAGCGGGACGCGGCCCTATGCCGGGGAGTCCCGGTTCACCGGAACGGACCTGGGCGGGACGTGACCCCGTGCCGGGGAGTCCCGGTTCACCGGAACGGACCTGGGCGGGGCGCCGTCCGCGGGTGCGGGGCCCCGCGGGCTCGGACCCGGGGGCCGGGGCAGGCGGGGGGCCCGGAGGCCAGGAGGCCGGGTAGGACGGCGAGGGCTCGGGGGCTGGACCCCAGGGGGCACCGGGGGAGGTCTCCGTCTCATCCGCGGCCGTCCGGGCCGGGCGGGACGCGCCGGGACGGCGGCGCGGGAACGGAGCGTCGCGGCGGGCGCCGGGGACGTCAGGAGTACCGGGAGTGCCAGGGGTGCCGGCGGGGCGGGCGAAGCCGTCGGCCGGCGTGTCCTCGCCGTTCCTCACCACTGCTCCTGCTGCACAGGCTGCCTCCCGGGCTGCTCGCTGGCAGTTTACCGGCGCGCCACAGGATCAATAGCCGATGCGCCGTCGCGTGCTCGTCCGGTCCCGGACAGTGCCCGGCTGACGGTACGCGAGCCGTGGGTGGGGTAACTGGTAGGTGATGGACAACTCACGGCTCCGATAGAGGGGAGGCCCGTTGTGGATATGCCTTATCTGCGCGTCGAGGACAGCGGCGACGTCGTGTCGCTCACCGGCGAGGTGACGACAGTGGGGCGCGGCCAGGGAGTGGACGTGCGCCTGGACGACCCGAGCGTATCGCGGCTGCACGCTGAGATCATCCGCCGCGGACCCTACGTCTACGTGGTTGACCTGGGATTATCACGTAACGGGACCCGGGTGAACGGCCGCCCCGTGGCCCGCCGGGTGCTCGAGGACGGCGACGTGGTGGCGTTCGGCACGGCGCGGTGCCGGATGGGCGGGGTGCCCACCGAGGATCTGCCCACCGAGGCCGAACTGCGCCGGCCCGCCGTGCCGGAACTGACCCGGCGGGAACTCGACGTGCTGGCGTCCCTGTGCCGCCCCGCGCTGTTGGACGACGCCTTCGTGGCGCCGGCCACGGCCCGCGAGATCGCCGCCGATCTCGTCGTCACGGAGGCAGCGGTCAAGCAGCACCTGCTGCGCCTGTACCAGAAGTTCCGGATTTCCGGCGGGCTGAACCGGCGGATCCGGCTCGCCAACGAGGTGGTCGCGCTGGGCCTGGTCCGGCCCGCCGACCAGCCGACCGCCAGCGGATTCGTACCCGACGCCCGGCTGCCCGCCGACAGCGAGGTCACCGGCCCCTGCGCCTGACGGGCCCCTGCGTCCGATGGATCAGCCCAGCCGGGACCGTCCCACGCCGAAATGCGGCACCCTGAGATGCGGCAGATGCAGCAGGGTGTTCACGTTGGGCAGGTGCGGCAGCATGAAGTTGAGGGAGGGCCAGTACAGCGGGGGGTTCGCCGCCGCGACGGCGACGGCCGCGGCCGCTAGGCAGAACATGACCAACGTGAGGACGGCCGACGATCCCCTCGTCCGCGCCACCGCGCGGAACAGCCGGTTCATCTGCCGCCGGGGGCCGGCCGAACCCGGCCCGATGCCGTACATCGCCACCGCGGCGCCGGCCGCGTACGCCCCGGCGATCGACGTGGAACCGGCGGTGGTCATGACGAGCGTGCCCACGAAGACGACCGCGGCGACCAGCGCCGCGAGCGGGGCGACCAGGACCGTGGTCAGCGCCGACCGCGCGATGGCCCACGGCGCGGTCAGCACTCCGACCACGATGTCGGCCGCGCTCGGCCCGCGTACCGAACGCCGCACGGTCAGAGCACTCTGTGCCCGGTCACCGGCGCGCAGCAGGGTGATGACCGCGAGCGCGCCGATCGTCCCGGCGACCGGCAGCACAACGCTCACCGCGATGGCGATGACCATGGTGGCCAGGCCGAGCAGGCCGGACGGCTGGGCGCGCTGGCCGCTGCCCGCCTGCGGGGTGGGCGGAGCCGGGCGCATCGCACCGGTGTCACCCCGGGCGGCCGCGCCCGCGTACCCGGCGCCCTGGACGGAGCCGTACGGCGCGGCCACGGCGGGGCGGCCCTGCGCGGCAGGCGCGTACTGGACCGGCGGCAGCAGGTCGGCGTACTCGGCGGGACGGATCGGCGGCGGCGAGCCGAGGGCGCGGGGCGCATAGGCGGCAGCCCCGTTGGACCCGGCACCGTTGGACCCGGCACCGTTCAGCCCGGCCCCGCTGAGCCCGGCCCCGCTGAGCCCGGGGCCGGCGGCGTTGAGTGTCCCGGCGGCACCGTAGGACGCGGCGGCGGCGGCGGGCGAGCCGTACGCCACGCCACCGCCGTAGGCCGGGGCCTGGGTGGTGGCGCCGCGCAGCAGTGGCGGCCCCTCGGCCAGGCCGGGACTCGTGCACTGGGCGGTCAGCCACGCCGCGGTGGGCCGGCTCCGCGGGTCGCGGCCGAGCGCTGCGGACACCAGCCGGGCGAGCGGTCCCGGGATGCCCGCGAGGTCGGCGTTGCCCTGCACGATGCGGTAGAAGACGTTCTCGAACGACCCGCTGCCGAACGGCGGCCGGCCGGTGGCGGCGAAGGCGATGGTGGCGCCCCAGGAGTGGACGTCGGACGCCTCGCTGCTGGGCTGGCCCTCGATCACCTCGGGCGCGAGGTAGCCGGGCGTCCCCATGAACATCCCGGTCTGGGTGAGCCTCGTCGAGTCGCCGGTATGGGCGATGCCGAAGTCGATGACGACCGGGTCGCCGTCGTGCAGCATCACGTTGCCCGGCTTCAGGTCGCGGTGCACCACGCCGGCCGCGTGCACGGCGACCAGTGCCTGGGCCAGCCCGCGGGCCAGCCGTTCGAGAGCCCAGGGCGGGAGCGGCCCCTGCTGGCGTACCACGTCGTCCAGGGTGTGGCCGGGCACGTAGCGGGTGACGATGTACGGGAACTTGCCGGTGACGTCGGCGTCGAGCACCTCGGCGACGTAAGGGCTGCGAACCCGCCGCATCGCCTCCACCTCGCGGGCCAGCCGGCGGCGCGCGTTCGGCTCCTCGGCCACCCGGGAGTGCAGCACCTTCACCGCCACCATCCGGTGCTCCCGGTCGCGGGCCAGATAGACCGCTCCCATGCCGCCCTCGCCGATCCGCTCACGCAAGCGGTACGGCCCGAGCCTGTCCGGTATCCGGTCCTGTGCGGCCATCGCCACACCAGACTACGGGGCCTGCGCAAGAATGCCGAAGCGATTGAGCATGTGTGCAGGTCAGAGTCGGCCGATCAGCCGGGCCAGCTGCCGCAGCACGGCGCCGGGGAGCACCCGGGCGGCGCCGGCCGCCACCTTGTACTGCGCGCCCGGCACGGCCAGGACGCGTCCCTCCGCCACCGCGGCGAGCCCGGCCCGGGCCACGTCGTCGGCCTCCAGCCAGGCCACGCTGGGCAGGTAGCCGATCTCGACGTCGTTGGCGGCGTGGAACTCGGTCCGGGTGAAACCCGGGCACAGCGCGGTGACGTGCACGCCCGTCCCGGCCAGCTCGGCGTGCAGGCTCTCGCTGAGCGAGGTGACGAAGGCCTTGGTTGCGCCGTACACGGACGAGCCGGGTGAGACGCCGAAACCGGCCATCGACGACACGTTGAGGATCCCGCCGAAACCGCGCTCCAGCATGCCGCCCACCGCGGCGCGGGCCAGCCGGGCCAGCGCGGTCACGTTGAGGCCGATCTGCGCGTCGATGGCGTCCGCGGACAGCTCCGCGAACGACCCGCGCGCCGACCGGCCGGCGTTGTTGACCAGCAGCTCGATGGGCGGCCCGCCGTCGGCCAGCCGGGCGGCGACGCTCTCCAGCCCGTCCCGCGACGCCAGGTCGGCGGGCAGCACCGTCACGTCCGCGTCATGCGCGTCCCGCAGTTCCGCCGCCAGCGCGGCCAGCCGGTCCTCGCGCCGGGCCACCAGGACCAGCGCGCTCCCGCGCGCGGCCAGCAGCCGGGCGAAGCTCGCCCCCAGCCCGCTGGAGGCGCCGGTCACCAGCGCCGTGCGATACGCCTGCCGCATGGGCCTCAGCTTCCCGCGACCAGTTTGCGCAGCGCCTGGGCGGCGCTGGCGTTGCGCTCCGCGTGCGCGACGAGCGCCCCCGCGAGCGCGGCCGTCCACTCGTGCACCGGAACCGGCGTCCGGGACAGCACGACCCCTCGGACCTCCCGGCAGATCTCCGCGGCGGGCTGCCCGCGGCTGACGCTCAGCGTCATCACCTGATCGCCGAGCCGCACGACCACGCGGGACACCTCGCCAGGGCGGCCGCGCATCCGGTCGGACACCGACCGCTCACGGTCCACGATGACGGTGCCGGGCGGCAGTGCCTCGCTGAGCGACTCGGTGAGGACCCGCGCGTAGATCGCGACGTCGGCGCTGTCGGCGCGCAGGGCCGCCGCCACCAGGTCGAGGGAGGGAGCGTCATCGGATTCGGTCATGTCTCACCGGCCACTGAACGTCGCTTTCCCTGGGCCATTCTCCAGGAAGCTGTGCATCCCCGTCTTCTGGTCCTCGGTGGCAAACAGCCCGGTGAAGTTCAGCCGCTCGATCTCCAGGCCCGCGTCCAGGTCCCGCTCCAGGCCGTCGTCGATGGCCTGCTTAGCGGCGCGCAGCGCCAGCGGCGCCCCGCCGGTGTAGCGCGCCGTGAGCCGGCGTGCGGCGTCGTAGACCTCGGCGTCGGGCACCACCTGGTCGGCCAGGCCGATGCGCAGCGCCTCGGCCGCATCGATGAAACGCCCGCTGAAGACCAGGTCCTTGGCCCGGGATGGCCCGATCAGCCGCGGCAGCCGCTGGGTACCGCCCGCACCGGGGATGACGCCGAGCAGGATCTCCGGCTGGCCGACCTTGGCGCTCTCGCCCAGCACGCGGAAATCGGCACAGAGGGCCAGCTCCAGGCCGCCGCCCAGCGCGTACCCGGTGATCGCCGCGATGACCGGCTTGGGGATCCGGGCCACGGCCTTGAAGGCGTCCTGAATACGCGCCCCCAGCGTCATGATCTCGGCGGGGCTGGCCCCGGCCATCTCCTTGACGTCGGCGCCGGCGGCGAAGACCTTGGCACCGCCGTAGATGACGACCGCGCGGACCTGCGGATCGGCACTGACCTGCGCGGCTGCGGCACCGATCTCGCTTTGCATCTGACCGTTCAGCGCGTTCATCGGCGGCCGTTCCAGCTGGATGGTCGCGACGCCCGCCTCGACTGCTATCCGGACGAAGTCACTCATGACAGTCCTCCACCTCAGGGCACCTCATGGCCCACGACCAGTGTTCCCGGGATAACAGCCTCTCAGGAAGACCTGGCCCACACCGAACCGGCCGGCGGCCCGCTCAGCGGAGGTCGCCGTTGGTCATCCCGGCCGGCGCGTCCGGCGCGGTCACCAGCCCGAGCGCGGCCCGGCTGGCCAGCAGCGGATGGCTGGGCAGGACGCGGACCGTGTAGCCGAACGGGCCCGGCTGGGTGAGCTCGATCTCGCCGCTGTAGCGCACGGCCGGGCCGGGGACGGCCGCATCGGGCGCCTCGGGCGACAGCGGGGCGTAGGCGGGGTCGACCAGCTCGTCGTTCTCGTTGGCGCGGCCGGAGACCACCTCCACGCAGACGTCGTCCGGGGTGAGGTCACCGAGCGCGACCGCCGCGCGCACCGTCAGCGGCGTGCCGAGCTGCGGCTCGACCGCGTCCGCCTCGAGGTGCTCGATGTGCACGGCCGGCCAGGCCAGTTCCACCCGCCGCTTCCACGCGGCCAGCTCGCGGGCGGGGCGGTAGGTCCCGCCGTCCGCCAGCGCCCGGGAGGACTTCGTCGCGGGCGCGTACAGCGTGCTGGTGTAGTCGCGGACCATCCGCTCGGCCGGGACCCGCGGCCCCAGCGCCCGGAGCGTGTGCCGGATCATCTCGACCCAGCCGCCCGGCACTCCGTCGGCGTCCTGGCCGTAGAACATCGGCGCCACTGCGTTGCCGAGCAGGTCATACAGGGCCAGGGCCTCCAGCTCGTCGCGGCGGTCCGGGTCCGCCACACCGTCGGCGGAGGGAATCTCCCAGCCGTTGCCGCCGTCGTACCACTCGTCCCACCAGCCGTCGCGCACCGACAGGTTCAGGCCGCCGTTCAGCGCCGCCTTCATCCCGGAGGTCCCGCAGGCCTCCAGCGGGCGGAGCGGGTTGTTCAGCCAGACGTCGCACCCGCGGACCAGGGAACGGGCCATCGCCATGTCGTAGTCCGGCAGGAAGACGATGCGCCCGCGCACCCGCGGGTCGTCGGTGAACTGGACCATCTGCTGGATCAGCCGCTTGCCGCCCTCGTCGGCCGGATGTGCCTTGCCCGCGATGACGATCTGGATGGGGCGCTCGGGGTCGAGCAGCAGCTCGGTCAGCCGTTCGGGGTCGTGCAGCATCAGCGTGAGGCGCTTATAGGACGGGACCCGGCGGGCGAAGCCGATGGTCAGCGCGCCCGGGTCGAACACGTCGTCGATCCAGGTCAGCTCGGCCTCGCTGGCCCCGCGCTGGCGCCAGGAGGCGCGCAGCCGCTTGCGGACCTCCGCGACCAGATTCTCCCGCAGCGCACGGCGCACGGACCAGATCCGCGGCGCGGGCAGGTCCGCGACCCGGTCCCAGTCCCAGTTCCCGCCCTCGCTCAGGGTCCCGGCCCCCGGGTCGGCCAGCTCGAGCATCTCGCCGGCCACCCAGGTGGCGGGGTGCACGCCGTTGGTGATGGAGCCGATCGGGATCTCGGCCTCCTCGAAGCCGGGCCACAGGCCGGCGAACATCTCCCGGCTCACCGCGCCGTGCAGCTTGCTGACGCCGTTGACCCGCTGCGCCAGCCGCATGCCCATGACGGCCATGTTGAAGACGTGCGGGTCGCCGCCCGGGTACGTCTCCGCCCCGAGCGCGAGCACGCGCTCCACCGGCAGCGCGGGGTCCGCGGCCTCCTTGCTGAAGTACCGCTCGATGAGGTCGCACGGGAACCGGTCGATGCCGGCCGGGACCGGGGTGTGCGTGGTGAACACGGTGCCGGCCCGGCACGCCTCCTGGGCCTCCTCGAAGCTGAGACCGCTGGCGGCGTAGGTGCGGATGCGCTCCAGGCCGAGGAAACCCGCGTGCCCCTCGTTGGTGTGGAACACCTCGGGCTCCGGGTGCCCGGTGATCTCGCAGAAGGCCCGGACGGCGCGCATGCCGCCGATGCCGAGCAGCAGTTCCTGGCGGAGCCGGTGCTCGGTGCCGCCGCCGTACAGCCGGTCGGTGACCTCGCGCAGGGCCGGCTCGTTGACCTCCACGTAGGAGTCGAGCAGCAGCAGCGGGACCCGGCCCACCCGGGCCAGCCACACCTGGGCCAGCAACTGGTGGCCCTCGGCCAGGGTGACGGTGATCCGCACCGGCTTGCCGGCCGCGTCCCGCAGCAGGTCGAGCGGGAGGCCGTTCGGGTCGCCGGACGGGTAGCGCTCGGCCTGCCAGCCGTCGGCGGACAGCGACTGGGTGAAGTAGCCGTGCCGGTAGAGCAGGCCCACCCCGATGAGCGGCACACCGAGATCGCTCGCGGCCTTGAGGTGATCCCCGGCCAGGATGCCCAGACCGCCGGAGTACTGGGGGAGCACCTCGGTGATCCCGTACTCGGGCGAGAAGTAGGCGATCGCGGCGGGCGCCGCGGTCAGCGGGCCGCCCTCGGCGTCACGGACCCGCTGGAACCAGCGCGGACCGGTCAGGTAGCCGTTCAGCACCTGCGCCGCGGCGTTCAGCCGGCCCAGGAAGTCCTGGTCCGACGCGAGCGCGGCCAGGCGCTCCGGGCGCAGCCTGCCGAGCATGGCGATCGGGTCCCCGCCGGACGCTTCCCACGCCGCCGGGTCGATTGACGCGAACAGGTCGACGGTCTCGGGATGCCATGACCAGCGGAGATTGAGCATGAGATCGTGCAGGGGAGCCAGCGGCTCGGGCAGCACGGTGCGCACGGTAAACCGGCGGATCGCTTTCACGAGGAGTGACCCTAACCCGTTCGCGCCGGTAGCGGGGTATCAGCCGCCGTTTTCGTGCCGGTCGCCACGTCACTGCCTGCCTGCGGTGCTATCACCACTAGGGACACGCCCAATCATCTCGGAGACAAGCACGTCGCGGCACTTGTAGCACATCTGCGCGGGCAGGGGGCAGAGCCCAAGGGGCCCCACGCGGCAGGAGCCGCCAGATTCCGTTAAATGTTTGTAACCCGCCGCCGCGCTGACCCCAAAAGCGCCACGGGTCCCATCAGGTCCGTTCAGCCGTCCAAAATTCGCCGGCCGGGACGGGACCGGCACGGGAAGTTCCCGGGCTGCATGGGTACAACACTGGCATGCCTGCTGCCCCTCTCGATAACGTGACAGCCGTGATCGGACGAATCCCCATTTTCAATGTTCAGCCCGCTGTGGAAGGCGGCCGCTGGCCCGCGAAATCAGTCGTGGGCGAGACCTTCCCGGTGAGCGCGACCGTGTTCCGCGAAGGGCACGGTGTCATCGCCGCCGGTGTGGTCCTGCGCAGCCCGGGCGGAGTCAGCCAGCCGATGGAGATCGTGCACGAGCTGGTGCCCGGCACCGACCGGTACGGCACGGACGTCACGGCCGTCGCGGAGGGCACCTGGTCCTTCCGCGTCGAGGCGTGGGCGGATCCGCTCGCCGACTGGCAGCACGACGCGTCCATCAAGGTGCCGCGCGGCCTTGACATCGAGCTGATGATGGCCGAGGGCGCGCTGCTGTTCGAGCGCGCGGCCAAGTCGATCATCAGATCGTCCCGGATCCGGCTGCCCGGCCCGGACTCCGGCGAGCCCGGGGCGGACGGCAAGCCAATCCCGCCGGACGTGGCCCGCGCCGCCCTGGCCGAGGTCGCGGCCATGCTCAGGGACCCCGGCCTGACACCGTGGGACCGGCTGGCGGCTACCCGGCAGCCCGAGATCACCCGGATCCTCTGGGCCTACCCGCTGCGCACGATGGTCACGCGGTCCCGGCGGATGCCGCTGGTCGTCGACCGGGAACGCGCACTGTACGGGTCCTGGTACGAGTTCTTCCCGCGGTCCGAGGGCGTCCAGGTCGACCCGATGGGCCGCCGCGAACCGGTGCCCGGGACGCTGCGCACCGCGGCGCACCGCCTGGACGCGATCGCGGAGATGGGATTCGACGTCGTCTACCTGCCGCCGGTCCACCCCATCGGCACGGCGTTCCGCAAGGGCCGGAACAACACGCTGGAACCGCGGCCCGGTGACCCGGGCTCACCGTGGGCCATCGGCTCGGCGGACGGGGGCCACGACGCGATCCACCCCGACCTGGGGACGTTCGACGACTTCGACGCGTTCGTCGCGCGGACCCGCGAACTCGGCATGGAGGTGGCGCTCGATTTCGCGCTGCAGGCCTCGCCGGACCACCCGTGGGTGAAGGAGCATCCTGAGTGGTTCACCACCCGGGCCGACGGCACCATCGCCTATGCGGAGAATCCGCCCAAAAAGTACCAGGACATTTACCCGGTCAACTTCGACAATGACCCGGCGGGAATCTACGCCGAGTCGCTGCGAATCGTCCGGCTGTGGATGGATCACGGCGTACGGATCTTCCGGGTGGACAACCCGCACACCAAGCCGCTGGCGTTCTGGGAGCAGCTGCTGGCCGAGGTTCACGCGACCGACCCCGACGTGCTGTTCCTGGCCGAGGCGTTCACCCGGCCGGCCGTGATGCGCGGCCTGGCCATGGTCGGCTTCCACCAGTCCTACACGTACTTCACCTGGCGGAACCACGCCGCCGAGCTGGCGGAATACCTGCGCGAGCTCGCCGGGGAGACCGCGCCGTACATGCGGCCGAACTTCTTCACCAACACCCCGGACATCCTGCACGAGTACCTGCAGCACGGGGGGCCGCCGGCGTTCAGGATCCGGGCCGTTCTGGCCGCCATGCTCTCGCCGACCTGGGGTATCTACTCCGGGTACGAGCTGTGCGAAAACATTCCGCTACGGCCCGGCAGCGAGGAGTACATGGACTCGGAGAAATACCAGTACCGGCCGCGCGACTGGGAACAGGTGGCTCGTGACAACATCGGCATCGCGCCTTTCATCACAAGCCTCAATAGAATCCGAAAATCACACCCGTCACTGCACTGGCTGCGTAACCTACGCTTTCATACAGTTGATCAGCCGGACTGGCTCTGCTTCTCCAAGCGCGTCACCCCGCGGGAGGAACCGGCAGGAACGTCCAATGCGGAAGGTCCCGGCGGCGCGCGAGCTGACACCGTGCTGGTGATCGTCAACCTCGATCCCCACCAGGCACGTGAGGCCACCGTCTCTCTGGACCTGCCCGCGCTGGGGATGGACTGGGGAGCCGGTTTTACCGTCACCGACGAGCTCACCGGCGAGTCCTACCGATGGGGGCAGGCCAACTACATCCGCCTGGATCCGTCCACGACGCCGGCGCACATCTTCACGGTCAGACCGGCTTAACGGGCCCGGTTCACGGCCCGGTAAAGAGGGCTGACCGGCTCAAGAGGGCTGACCGGCTCAAGAAGGCTGACCGGCTCAAGAAGGCTGACCGGCTCGCAGAGCCGGCCGGCTCAAGAGGGCTGGCGGCTCGCAGAGCCGGGCGGCCTGGCATGTAACAGCCAAGCACTACGCAGGAGAACCAGTCGTGACAGAGCTCGACGCCGCGAGGGACCGGCCCGCATCCACCCCGCACCTGTCAGATTTCACGGCGTCGCCCGGCGAGCCCGTGCCCGACCCCTTCTCCTTCGACCGGCCCCGGGACCCGGAGTGGTATAAGCGCGCCGTGTTCTACGAGGTGCTCGTGCGCGGCTTCCAGGACTCCTCCGGCAATGGCACCGGCGACGTCCGGGGACTGACCTCGCGGCTGGACTACCTGCACTGGCTCGGCATCGACTGCATCTGGCTGCTGCCGATCTATGAGTCCCCGCTGAAGGACGGCGGGTACGACATCTCCGACTTCATGAAGGTGCTCACCGACTACGGCACCATCGGGGACTTCGTCGAACTGGTCGAGGAGGCCCACAAGCGGGGCATCCGCGTCATCGCCGACCTGGTCATGAACCACACCAGCGACCAGCATCCCTGGTTCCAGGCCTCCCGGGCCGAGCCGGACGGCCCGTTCGGCGACTTCTACGTCTGGTCCAGCACCGACGACAAGTACGGCGAAGCCCGGATCATCTTCGTCGACACCGAGCAGTCCAACTGGACCTACGACCCGATGCGCGGCCAGTACTACTGGCACCGGTTCTTCTCCCACCAGCCCGACCTGAACTTCGAGAACCCGGCCGTCGCGGACGCGATGATCGAAGTCCTGCGGTTCTGGCTCGACCTCGGCATCGATGGCTTCCGGCTGGACGCGGTGCCCTACCTGTACGAGCGGGAGGGCACCAACTGCGAGAACCTCAAGGAAACGCACGAGTACCTGAAGCGGATCCGGGCCGAGATCGACCGGCTGTACCCGGACCGGGTGCTGCTGGCCGAGGCGAACCAGTGGCCGGCCGACGTGGTCGAGTACTTTGGCGACCCCGAGACCGGCGGCGACGAGTGCCACATGGCGTTCCACTTCCCGCTGATGCCGCGCATCTTCATGGCCGTCCGGCGGGAGCAGCGGTACCCGATCTCCGAGATCATGGCGCAGACCCCGCAGATCCCCTCCCGCTGCCAGTGGGGCATCTTCCTGCGCAACCACGACGAGCTGACGCTCGAGATGGTGACCGACGACGAGCGCGACTACATGTGGACCGAGTACGCCAAGGATCCCCGGATGAAGGCCAACATCGGGATCCGGCGGCGGCTCGCGCCGCTGCTCGACAACAACCGCGACCAGCTCGAGCTGTTCACCGCGCTGCTGCTGTCGCTGCCCGGCTCGCCCGTGCTGTACTACGGCGACGAGATCGGCATGGGCGACAACATCTGGCTCGGTGACCGGGACGGCGTCCGCACCCCCATGCAGTGGACCCCGGACCGCAACGGCGGCTTCTCCAGCTCCGACCCGCAGCGGCTGTACCTGCCGCCGATCATGGACCCGATCTACGGCTACCAGGCCCTCAACGTCGAGTCGCAGACGCGCAACCCGGGCTCGCTGCTGCACTGGACCCGGCGCATGATCGAGATCAGGAAGCGGCACCCGGTCTTCGGCACCGGCGCGTACGAGGAACTCGCCTCGTCCAACCCCAGCGTGCTCGCGTTCGTCCGCACCAACGGCGACAACGACCAGGGGCCCGACGGGTCGGACATGATCTTGTGCGTCAACAACCTGTCCCGCTTCCCGCAGCCGGTGGAGCTGGACCTGCGGCGGTTCCGCGGGGTGACGCCGGTGGAGTGCATGGGCGGCGTCACGTTCCCCCGTATCGGCGAGCTGAGCTACCTGCTGACCCTGCCGGGGCACGGCTTCTACTGGTTCCAGCTCCCCCCGCCGCGGGACGACCACGAGCACTAGGGAACGATGGCTGTACCAGTTGTGCCGCTGTGACCCTGCCTGACCGGAACACCGCGCCCGAATTCTCCCGGGACACTCGATTCCCGGGGGTTTCAGGAGACCCTGCAGGGGGAGTGGGTATGTCAAGGTGATGAGACTAGACGATGCACTCGCGGTGTGGCTGCTGGAACAGCGATGGTTCGCGGGCAAGGGCCGGACCCTCCGTGACCTGGCGATAGTTGCCGACACCGAGGTCGTGGCGGGCGATCCAGCCCTGCGGCACCTGATCGTCCTGGTCTCGCACGGCGCCACTGCCGACCATTACCAGATCCTGATCGGGCTGCGCTCCGAACTGCCGGACTGGCTGAAGCACGCGCGCATCGGGCAGACCGAGGACGGCAAGCACGTCTACGACGCCCTGCACGATCCGGAACTGACCCGCCACCTGCTCCGCGCGATCGCGGACGGCCGGACCATCGAATCCCTGACCTTCTCCCGCGAGCCCGGCACCGAGATCGAGACCGAACTGGACAGCATCGTGCTCACCGCGGAGCAGAGCAACACCAGTCTGGTGTTCGGTGAGCAGTCGATCCTGAAGGTGTTCCGCCGGGTCTCCCCCGGGCCCAACCCCGACCTGGAGGTCACCTCCGCGCTGTCCCAGCTCGGGTCACCGCACGTGGCCGAGCCGTACGGCTCGATCGAGACGCTGATGGATGGGGTCACGACGACGCTGGCGATCCTGTCCAAGTACCTGCGCACGGCCACCGACGGCTGGACGCTGGCGGCGACCAGCGTCCGCGACCTCTACGCCAGCGACCTCTACGCCAGCGACCTGTACACGAGCGATCCGTACACCACCGGCCCGTTCCCCATCGTGACCGGTTCCGGGGACGCCCCGGTGGCCAGTACCGGGGCCAGTACCGGGGCCGGCGACGGGGCGAGCGTGGCCGGCGCGGGCGGCGACTTCGCCGGCGAGGCGTACCGGCTCGGCGCCGCCACCGCCGCGGTGCACTGGGACCTCGCCGACGCGTTCGGCACCGACGAGCTCTCCCCCGACTCGCTGCACGACCTCGCGGAGCAGATGTACCGCCGCCTCGACCTGACCACCGCCGCCGTGCCCGAACTGGCC
>Ga0116134_1000788_pt1 | contig 16201 bp, 22 predicted proteins | sample June2015DPH_19_5_FD_89737 | JGI IMG/M metagenome (GOLD analysis project Ga0116134, IMG submission 89737) | Peatland microbial communities from SPRUCE experiment site at the Marcell Experimental Forest, Minnesota, USA - June2015DPH_19_40 | ecosystem: Environmental > Terrestrial > Soil > Wetlands... | reverse complement strand
GACGGGAGTTCCCCCCGCAAGATCACCGAGGGGCGGCTGGGGGCTGATGTGCGATGACCGCCGGCGTCCAGTGCGACAACCGCCGTACCTTCGCCCCCATGCCCGCTCCCCGCTGGCTGCATGTCTTCCGCCAGGGTGACCCCGGCATCCTGGCCGCATTGTCCGGCGGGAGCGGGGAGGTCATCTGGACGTTCTGCTCCGTGCTCTGCATGGCCCGGCACACTATGGCGCTGGCCCTGGTGGACGGGAAGGCCGCGGGGGAGGAGCCGGCGTGACGACCCTCGGCGAAGCCCGCGAGAAGGCCGGCCTGTCCCTCGGCGACGTCGCCAGGGCTCTCAGCGTCAGCAAGACCAGCGCGTACTACTGGGAAGCCGGGAACCGCGCGGTAGAAGACGGGGACCTTGCCAGGCTCGCGGCCCTCTACGGCGTCCCCGCGGAGTCCCTGACACTGCCGCCAGTCGTCCGGGTCACCCCGCGCAAGGCCGAGGACCCTGGCGAGCTGGCGGCCCGCATGGTGCCGGTGGCGACCGAGCTGGCGTGCCTGGTGCGGGAGCAGGACGCGGACGGGATCGGCCGGTTCCTGGCGGGCGTCCGCGAGGGTGAGGTCCCGGCGCTGCTGGTGGTCCTGGCCGCGATGGTGCCCGTGGACGAGCCGGTCGGGGATCTGCTGGCCTGGGTGACGTGGGACGGGCAGGCAGCGAGGAAGGACCGCCGTGCAGCCTGAGAGAGCACCGAGGCTGACGCTTGATGAAGCGCTGGCCATGCTCGATTCCATGGCCAGCGAGGCCGAGCGCATGCAGGAGGACCCGGACGAGAACAGTCCCGCCTTCTGGGAAGGCTGGGAGGGTGGCCTGCTCACCCTCAAGCAGCACATCATGACCGGCGTCAAGGCGACCTGTTTCCCGACCGGGTCGTGCACATGCCACCCGGTCCAGTGGAAGCGGTACCACCCGGACGGGAAAGAGCGCGCGTGAGCGGGTCAGGTCTCAGGAGGCTTCCGGGCCGGCGGCCATCCGTGCTTGGCGCGGTACTCGGGGTCGCAGATCTGCCTCACTCGCTCGCGGGTCAGCCCGACCTCACGCACGATGTCCACCTGCTGCCATCCCTCGTCGGCGGCCTCCCAGATCGCAGCGACGAGACGGGCATAGGAGGCGCGCTCACGTTCCTTGTCGCGCTTGTTGGTGCGCGCCAGCATCCGCAGGTCGGGGGGGTGGATCATGCTTAGACAATACAGTGTGCCAACCCTCTTGACAACGCCAACCATCTTTGCCAAGATAGTTGGCATGACGAACACCGCTGAGCCCACCCGCTGCCTGCGCTGCCATCGGCCGCTTCGGGCCAAGGCATCGCTCGCTGCGGGCTACGGAAGGGGCTGCCGGGCCCGCATTCGTGCCGCCGCTGTCGCTGAGGCCGTCAAGGGCTTCGCGGCCGCGCAGATCGAGAAGGCCCGCGAGCTGATCGCTGACGGGGGACTCGTCCCCACCTCCCGGCCGGGAGTGTTCCGGGCCGTGTCCAGCAAGGGTGACGGAACCTACCTCGCGCACCCGGCCACGTGCTCGTGCCCGGCTGGCCGGCGCGGGAAGGCGACCCCCTGCTACCACTCCCTTGGTGCCCGCATCCTGACCGCGACGAGCCGGAAGGCGGCCTGACCAATGAGAGGCATCACCGGGTGGGTAGGCCCGCGCAAGGCTGGCGGCACGTACTACAGCGGCTACTGGGGAGACACGTACACGGTGATTGTGATCGTCGGCGACGAGCCGGGCATGATGACGGTCGAATGGTCGGACGGGCGCCGTTCGACCCATTGCACGGCATGGGACGAGCGCCGCGACCGCATCGTGTCGGAACCGGCGGCCTAGTCATGACACTCACCGGCAGCGACATCGCCCGCAACGCGGACCTGTTCCGCCTCGCGCTCCCGCACTGGCCGCACCCGGAGCCCGCACCCGAGCGCCCCGAGATGACCGCCATGTCCCCGGACCACCTGGACGACGAGGGCGAACGGCTGGCCCGTGAAGAGAGGTGGAGCTGATGACCGCCACAGGCACCCGCAGGCCCCGCCGCACCCTGACCCCGGTCAGCATCACCCGCCGGTACCCGGCGTTCCGATCGGGCCGCGTGGAGAACTGGGCGGCCGAGTCCACGGACGGCATCTGGCGGTACGAGCGAATGGAGATCGCCGGCACGCCGTGGGTAGCTGTTCACATCCCGACCGGGACCGAAGGCAACTGGTACGGCACGCTCACCGCTGCGCGCGAAGCTACCGCCAACGGATCGGCGCTGGCCTACGTGGATCTGATCCAGGCCCATGAGCGCGGCAAGCATGACGCGGCACGCAGCTCGTGGTGCGGGAGGTGCTGAGCATGCGCACTCCCAAGCCCCCCACGGCCCGCTCCGTCTCCGCGACCCTGACCGCCCACGACTTCCGTCGCAACCCCGGATGGGTGCGTGCGCAACTGGACGAGATGGCCGCCGTACAGGCGGGAGAGGACTGAGCGACGATGCCTAGCGCCCTGCTCGCCTGGCTGGCCCATCACCAGCTCGCCGGCTGGAGCACAGCCGGAGGGTCCTGCCTCATCGCCGCCCGGGTCCTGTTCGCCCGCTGGAACGGCCGCATCCGCGCGGCCAGCGCCTGCGTCTGCTCCACCGTGTGTGAGCGGTGCGAACTGCCCCCCAGTGCTCTCACTGCCCTCGCGGTGATCGGCGGCGTCCTGTGGCTGCCCCTGCTGGCCGTATGGCTGGTGCGGGTCCGGCAGCGGGCGACGGTCACGCAGCGGGTCCGGCTGCTCCAGGGTGAGACGGCCCGGCTGAACGCAGCCACGGAGCGGATGCGGGCCGCGCTGGCCGCGAACATCGCGGCGGCGGAGACTGATCTGGAACTGAGAGGATGTCCCCGTGACGATCACCGCTGACGAGCGCCCGGTGCCGGTCCCGTCCGTGCTCGACGGCCTCCGGGACATGCCGCTGTCCCGGATGGCGGAGCTGCCCGCGGGCGTTCTCGATGAGGCGGTCCGGCGCGTGCTCCCGGAGACGCCATCCGTGCCCGTCGCCGCGTTCAACTCCGCGATCTGAGCGCCGGTTCTGTTAAGATCATCCCCAGGACTCCCGATAAGGGGAGACGCTTTACTGGGATGGGATTGCCCGGCCCCCGCGTAAGCGGCAGTGCCGGCGGGCGCCAGCGGCCCGGAAGGCTGGTCCCTGTCTCCCCGCCACCTATGAAAGCGCCCGGCCCGAAGCTTCGGGCCGGGCGCTTTCATGTCCCCCAGTTCCGTCCCTGTTCTGCGGGACCCTGGCCAGAGATACATACCCGTGGCAACCCATGGCAAGCGTTTATCCAGGTCACCGTGTGTCACCCCGGCAAGCGCGCAGGTGGGCGAATTACCTGCGGATGAAGAACTCCTTCTCGGCCAGCATCTGGTCGGCGTAGCGGGAGAAGCGGCCGAAGTCCCCTCCCCCGCGGCGCAGCGGGACCAGGAGCGCCAGCAGGGCCGAACGGCGGATCCAGAAGTCGCCGTCGGCCGCCCAGCGATCCAGTACCGAGGTCAGTTCCGGGTAGCGCTCGACCAGGGCGCCCATCAGTTCGGCCGCAAGGCTGTCGACCAGGGCCCAGGTGCGCGCGGCACGGAGCATCTGCTCGATGAGGGGGACGTCCGGGGGGCCCAGCAGGGCTGTGTTCTGGATAAGCAGCATCTGGGCCGCCATCCGGCGCTCGTGGACCGGGCGCTTCCACAGGGCGGCGGCCACCGCGACCAGCTCATCGTGGGCCAGGGCGGGGCGGGCGCGGCACCAGGCGCGGACCACGGCGCGGATGGCGGGCACCCCCACGCCGAAGAACTCCAGGTCGCTCTTGAGGTAGGCCTTCTCGCTGCTGGCGCGCTCCGGGGCGCCGGCGGCCCGCAGCTCAGCGGCGAGCGCGTCCGCTGCGGCTGCGGGCCCGGCTTCGGGGTGGATCATGCCCTGCCCCGCCGGGCCGGCACCCCGGTAAGACCGGCTGGCCTCATGGGTCGCGGCGGACATGGGCAGGTCTCCTCGGCCGTCCGGTCAGCGCTGGTCAATGGCCTCGCCGCCGACGACCGTGGCATCCTTGGCGGGCGCCATCGCCGGGCCGCTCCCGGCTACCGCGCCCGCGGCCGCGACGCCGCGACCTTCCGGATCGCTGCGCCGGGGATTCGCACGTGGCCGGAACGGGCGCCCCGCAACGCCTTCACGGCCGGCTTCAGTGGCGGGGCGCTGGGCCGGCGCCGGGGCCGGTGACGCCGTGGATGAGAAATCTCGGGTCAGCGCCGCACGGTACGCGTCGGTGCACATGGCTGCGATCGCCGGCGGCTCAGCGCAGTTCCTGGATGCGGACCAGGTTGCCTGCGGGATCGCGGAAGGCGCAGTCGCGAATGCCGTACGGCTGCTCGACCGGCTCCTGGACGACCTCGGCGTCGCTGGCCTGCAGCCGCTCGAAGGTGCCGTCGAGGTCCTTGGTGGCCAGGAGGATCCAGCCGTAGGTGCCCTTGGCCATCATCTCGGCGATGGTGCGGCGCTCGTCGTCGGTGATGCCGGGGTCGGCGGCCGGCGGCGCCAGGAGGATGGACGTGCCGGGCTGGCCGGCGGGGCCGACCGTGATCCAGCGCATCCTGCCCTGCCCGACATCGCTGCGGACCTCAAAGCCGAGAGTGTCGCGATAGAAGGCCAGGGAGGCGTCCGGGTCGTCGTGCGGGAGGAAGCTGGCGTGAATGGTGATGTCCATAGCGGTCACGCTAGCTGCGGTTCGGTGACCGGCGCTTCTCGATTCCTGACCGGTCTGGTCACCTGTTTCGCCACGCACGGCGGCATCCCCGCCGTCGCGCGAGCGGTCTGGCTCCGGTAGGCGCTGGGCGGCAGGCCGGCCAGTTCGGTGAAGCGGGTGCTGAAGGTGCCCAGCGACGCGCAGCCGACCGCGAAACAGACCTCGGTGACGCTGAGGTCGCCGCGGCGCAGCAGCGCCATCGCGCGCTCGATCCGCCGCGTCATCAGGTAGCTGTACGGCGATTCGCCGTAGGCGAGCCGGAACTGGCGGCTGAGGTGCCCGGCCGACATGTGCGCGCCGCGGGCGAGCGCCTCGACGTCCAGCGGCTGCGCGTACTCCCGGTCGATCCGGTCGCGGACGCGGCGCAGCCGCGCGAGGTCGCGCAGATGCTGCTCCGCGGCGGGTCTGCTGGTCACACGAACGATCGTACGTCGCGGTACCAGGAACCGGCAGGGGGCCGCGCGGGGGTCAGGGGGCGGGGGTCTCGCGGAGGCGTGCTCTGATGGCGGCCTTGAGGACCTTGCCGACCTTGGAGCGGGGCAGGTCGGGCCACACCTCGACCTGTTTGGGGGCCTTGACGCTGCCCAGGCGGGTCCTGGCGAAGGCGCGCAGCTCGTCCGCGGTCACGGTCTGGCCGCGATGCGGCTGCACCACGGCGGTGACGCGCTCGCCCCACTTGTCGTCGGGGAGCCCGACGACCGCGCAGTCCTGGACGGCGGGGTGGGCCAGCAGCACCTGCTCGACCTCGGCGGAGTAGACGCTGAAACCGCCAGTGATGATCATGTCCTTGGCGCGGTCGACGATGAAGAGGAAGTGATCCTCGTCGAGGTAACCGATGTCGCCGGTGTGGTGCCAGCCGTACCGGGCGGCCTCCGCCGAGGCCGCGGGATCCTGGTAGTAGCCGGCCATGACCAGGGAGCTGCGGATCACGATCTCGCCGCGCTGGCCGGGAGCGAGCAGGCCGCCGCGGGAGTCCATGATGGCCACCTGGACCAGGGGCGCCGGGCGCCCGGCGGAGGACAGCCGCCGCACCGCCAGCGAGCCGTCGGGAAGGAAGTGGTCCCTGGGCGCGAGGGTGGAGATCATCATCGGCGCCTCGGTCTGGCCGAACAGCTGGCCCAGCACCGGCCCGATCTTCTCGATCGCCTCCGCCAGGCGGGTGGCGGACATGGGCGCCGCCCCGTACCAGAGGCACTGCAGCGAGCTCAGGTCGGCCGCGGGCAGCCCGGGATGGCCGAGCAGCATGTAGATCAGCGTCGGCGGCAGGAAGGTGTGCGTGATCGCGTGCCGCTCGATCAGCGACACGAACTGGGCCAGGTCCGGGGCGGGCATGATGACGATCTCGCCGCCGAGCGTCATGACCGGGAAGCACAGCACACCCGCGGCGTGGGTAAGCGGCGCGAGGGCCAGGTACCGCGGGCGGCCCTCGAACGGGTAGCTCATCAGCGTGATCGCGGACATCGTCTCGATGTTGTGCTCGGTCAGCATCACGCCCTTGGGACGGCCCGTGGTGCCGCCCGTCCCGGCCAGCATGACCACGTCGCCGGCGGGCTCGGCCTGCCACGGCTCCGCGCTGATCCCGTCGAGCCATTCGGCCAATGAGACGGCACCGGGGACGGCCCCGGGCGCGCCGGCGCCGGCGTCCAGGCAGACGAGCGTGGTCAGCTCGGGCAGTTCCGGCACGATCTGCGCGACCAGCGGCGCGAAGGCGGCCTGGAAGATAAGGCACCGGCAGCCGAACAGGGCGAGCAGGTCACGGTTCTCCGCCGCCTCGCCGCGCGGGTTGACCGGGCACCAGACCGTGCCCGCGCGGGAGAGGCCGAACACGCAGCCGAACGCCACTGGGTCGTTGCCGGACAGGATCGCGACCGTGGCCCCCGGGCGCACGCCCGACCGGTCCAGTGCCCGGCCGACGCGCCAGGACAGTTCCTGAACGGCCGCGTAGTCCAGGGTGCGGCCGTTCATGGTCAGGCACGGCCGGGCGGCCCCGAGGGAGGCTCCCTTATCCAGGTAATCCAGCAGGCGCACGGCGGGGGCCTCAGTGCTGGACGGTGAGGGTCGGCTCCATGACCAGCCCGAAGCTCCGCAGCACGCCGAGCAGCTCGCGGTGGCCGAACGCCTGGCAGCCCGAGGCAAACCCGGTTCGCCGGGGCGGCTGCTGCAGGAGCGAGTACGCGGCGTACGCCTGCAGCAGGCCGGTCTGCTTGTAGTTGGAGTTGCCGTGGATGACGCAGTGGGCCCGGCCCAGCGGCCCGGACGCGTGCACCGAGTCCAGCGACGTGTTGATCCGGGTGTTCTCCCGCGGCGGGTTCTCGCTCATCACGCCGGCCGCCTGCTCGGTCAGCACGCGCAGCTTTTCCGGCCCGGGCAGGCCCTCGATCTGCTCGAGGACCGCGGCGACGATCTGCGGAACACCCTGCATGAGCGCGCGGTTGAAGACTCCGCCCAGCACCTTGACGTTGGCCACCCGCGGGTCGCGCTTGAACCAGACCGGGTGCGAGGTGCCGCCCCACGGCAGGGCCAGCCCCGTCTCATGCTGGCCGGGCACCACCACGTCGTACAGGCCGCCGTCGGCGGGCCACTCGGCGTACTGATTCTGCTCCAGGTAATGCGCCTTGGCCAGGGCCGCGTTGACCAGGATGGTCCGGGTCGAGGCGACGGTCGGGAAGCCCTTCCAGAAGACCAGGATGTCGAGGGTGTCCAGGCCGGGCGTCTCGAGGCAGAGGCAGGCCGCGATCTCGCCGGTGGTATACATCTGGGCGATGCCGGGAGCGAGCAGCAGCCCGGCGGCCGCCATGGTGGCGCCGTAGTCCTCGTCGCAGTCGATCAGCCAGTCCTGCTCGCCGGTGGTGTCCAGGTAGTGGCAGCCCGCGGCGGCGCAGGCCTCGACCACCTCGCGGCCGTACTGGGCGAACGGGCCGACCGTGTTGCAGACGACCTTCGCGCCGCGGAACAGCTCGGTCAGCGGGCCGACGTCGTGCGCGACCTCGACGATCTCGTGCTCGACCGTGTCGAGCCCGGGCACCTTGTCCAGGGCGGCGGCGATGCGCGCCTTGTCACGGCCGGCGGCGACGAACGGGACGTTGAACTCCCGCAGGTATTCACAGATCAGGCGGCCGGTGTAGCCGGACGCTCCGTAGACGACGACAGGCTTGTCAGTACTCATGGCCGGGCCTTTCAGGGTGGGGCGGGTGGGGAGCGGAGGGGTCACATGCCCATACCGCCGTCGACGGCCAGGCCGGTGCCGGTGATGAAGCGGGCCGCGTCGGAGGCGAGGAACACCACCGCGTCGGCCATGTCCGCGATCTCGCCCAGGCGGCCCTGCGGGGTGAGCCCCACCACGGTGCCGACCGCTTCCTGCACGCTCCCGAACAGGCCCAGCGTCACCATGTCCTGCGCGAGCTGATTGCCCATCTCGGTGGGCACCAGGCCGGGGTAAATGCAGTTCACCCGCACGCCGTAGCCGAGCTTGCCGGACTCCATGGCCGCCACCCGGGTCAGCCGGTCGACCGCGGACTTGGTGGCGGAGTAGCCCGCGATACCGGGGAAGGCGATCGTCGCGGCGACCGAGGAGACGTTCACGACCGCGCCGCCGTTCCCGGCCGGGCCGCCGGGGCGCATCGCCCGGAACGCGTGCTTGATGCCGAGGGCGGTGCCGAGCACGTTGACGTCCAGCATCCGGCGCACGTCGTCCCGGTCCAGGTCGGCGACCAGGCCGGAGATCTCGACGCCGGCGTTGTTAACGACGATGTCCAGGCCGCCGAGCTCGCCGATCGTGGCCGTGATGGCCTGTTCCCAGCTCGGGTCGCTGGTGACGTCGAGCGGGACGAAGCCGACCCTGGCCCCGGAGCCCCGGAGCGCGTCGGCGGTCGCCTTGCCCAGGTCTTCGCGGATGTCGCCGATCACGACGGCCGCCCCCGCGTGAGCGAGCGCGTCGGCCATCCCCGCGCCCAGGCCGCGGGCGCCTCCGGTGACCAGCGCCTTGCGCCCGGTCAAGTCGTATACACCCATACGGCATCTCCCCCTCGAGATGGACTCACGGCTCGCCACCGTGATTTAGAACCGTGCGGCTTGGATCAGTGCGGCGTAGATCACAGCGTAACGAAGCCTTGACGATCGTCAAGAGTTTCTTGGACGACTGTCAAGCTGGGTCAGTGTCTTTTCCGGGCGCCGGGATACAGTTGGCCCATGACGGAAGTGGCCGAGTCCCGCCGGGAGCGGATATCGCGCCGGCAGGTCGACAAGTTCGCCGAACGGCGGGCCCAGCTGGCCACTGCCGCCCTGCAGACGCTCGCCCAGCTCGGCTACGCGCGCACCAGCCTGCGCGAGATCGCGCAGAACTCCGAGTTCTCGCACGGTGTGCTGCACTACTACTTCAGCGACAAGGAAGAGCTGCTGACCGAGTGCGTGCGCCAGTACGAGGCCGCGTGCGTCACCCGGTACGACGAGATCGTCGCGGCCGCGGAATCGGCCACGGAGCTGCGCCGGCAGTTCAGCACCGCGATGGCGGACACCCTGCGGGCCGACGCGCCGATGCACCGCCTCTGGTACGACCTGCGCAATCAGAGCCTGTTCAGCGAATCATTCCGCCCGGATGTGCTCGAGATCGACCAGCGCCGCCAGGAGATGATCTGGCGGGTGGTGAACCGGTACGCCGAGCTCGGCGGGATGACCCTGACCGCGTCGGCCGGCGTGGCGTACGCCGTCTTCGACGGCCTCTTCCAGCGGGCCCTGCTGCATCAGCTGGCCGGGCGCGAGGAGGCCGGGAGCGAGCTGGCCGCGAACGTGGCCAGCGTGCTGGGCACCCTGGTCGCCTAGCTGCCCAGCCGCCCGATGGCACCGTCGGCACGGCCGCCGGACGGCACCGTCGGCGCTACCCGGGACCGTCGTCCCGCCACCGTTCGCGGAGCAGCCACGCGGCCGCCTTCGGCTGACGGTCGCGGGTGAACACACCCTTGTGGTTGCCGCCCGGCCGGTGGACCGCCTGGGCGGTGGCGAAGTCGGCGAAATTCCACACGTGCTCGCCGATGACCTGCGGGATCCGCCGGAAGACCCGCAGCGACGCGTCGATCAGGGCCACCTGATAGTCCTCGGACCAGACGACCGGGGGCAGCGCGTGCAGCCCGGGCAGCGCGTCGGCGCCAAACTCGGTCACCACGATGGGTTTGCCGTAACGCGCCCACGCGCGGAGCTCGTCCTCGAGGTGCCGCATCGCGGCCTTGAGATCGCCGGGGTGCACGTACCAGCCGTAGTAGCGGTTCACGCAGATCAGGTCGAACAGGTCGGTGACCACGTCGACGGCCGGGGGGGCCGTGGCGACGTTCGCGAAGCAGACCGGCCGGGTCGCGTCCAGTTCGCGCGCCGCAGCCACGAGCGGACTGAAGTAGTCCCGCGCGGCCGCCTCCGCGGTGTCCGGCTCGTTCGCGATCGACCAGGCGATCACGCACGGGTGGTTGCGGTCACGGGCGATCAGTTCGCGGATGGCGGCCAGGTGCGCCGCGGCCGCTTCCGCCCCGATCGCCCCCGTCCCGTTCGGCTCAGGCCCGCTCGCGGCCGTCTTGGTTGGCTCCGGGGTGAACGTGCGCGCACCGTGATCGCCCATGTTCCCGAGGCTCAGGTGCAGCCCGACGGCGGGCGCCTCGGCGATGACGAGCAGGCCCCGGCGGTCGGCGTAGTCGAGGACCTCCTCGGCGTAGGGGTAGTGCGAGGTGCGGAACGAGTTCGCGCCGATCCAGTCCAGCAGCGCGAAGTCGCGGACCATCCGCGCGTCGTCGTGCCCCTTGCCGCGGATCGCCCCGTCTTCATGCATGCCGAAGCCGCGCAGCGTTATCGGCGCGCCGTTCAGGAGCAGGCGGCTGCCCGCCACCCGGACCGTGCGAATGCCGACCGGGAGCCAGTACTCGTCCGCTCCGTACGTCACGTCCAGCCGGTAGAGGTAGGGGTCGCCTGGCTGCCAGGGCCGGCCGCTGGCCACGGCCAGCTCGCCGTCGGGACCTTCCGCCTGTGCGACCACTTCTCCGGCCGCGTCGCGCAGCACCACGGAGGCCGGGGCTACCGGCGGGTCGGTGGCCGTGTCGCTGGCGGCTGTATCGACGTGGTAGCGCACTTGACCCGCGCCGGTGGCGGGGTCGAAGTCCGTGCGCACCGTGAGGCCGTCGATGTAGGCCGGCGGGGTCGCGTATAGCCACACCGACCGGTGCAGTCCCGCGTAGTTGAAGAAGTCATGGAAGTAGCGCTGGGACCGCCGGCCGCCGGCGGATGCGGAGATGACCCCGGGCGGGATCGTCGCCATGGTCAGCTCGTTGCCGACGCGGACCGTCACGCGCAGGGGCTCGCCGCACCGGGCCAGTTCGGTGACGTCGGCCTCGAACGGGGTGTAGCCGCCGCTATGGTCGGCGACCTGCGTGTCACCGGCCCACACCGTGCCGTGGTGGGTGGCCGCGTCGCAGCGCAGCACGATGCGGCGGCCCGCCCACGAGGCGGGCACCACGACGTCGCGCTGGTACCAGACGTCGCCCACGTGCTCCCGCTCGGCGGGATCGGTGACGAGATCGTTGTAGCTGGCCGGGACGGGCATTTCCCGGCCGCCGGTCAGCGGCGCCCGCCACCATTCCTGCACCGTTCCTGCACCGGCACCTTCGGCTCCGGTGTCGAAGCGGAACCGCCAGAGCCCGTCCAGCCGCTGATATTCGCGGCTGCTGCTTTCCCGGGGCGTCAGCACCCGTGACCAACTCCTTATCTGACCAGTCTTGACACGACCCTTAAGACACGCCTTAAATCAGACCATAAATTTAGTAGCCACGCCTCACAGAAGAGGAGCTACTGCCAGTGCGAATAATCCGAGTCTCCGCCGTTGCCGCGGCGGCCGCCGCCGTGCTTGCGCTCGCAGCATGCGGCGGCGGAACAGCAACCGGCGGTTCCGGCGGCGGTAACACCAAGTCCACGACCCTCACCTACTGGGCCAGTAACCAGGGCGCGACCCTGCAAACCGACTACTCGGTCCTGAACCCTCAGCTCGCCAAGTTCAAGCAGCAGACCGGCATTACGGTCAAGGTCCAGGTGATCGGCTGGGCCGACCTGCTGAACCGGATCCTGGCCGCCACGACATCCGGGCAGGGCCCCGACGTCGTCAACATCGGGAACACGTGGTCGGCCTCCCTGCAGGCCACCGGCGCGTTCCTGCCGTTCAACAGCAGCAACTTCGCCCAGGTCGGCGGGGAGAGCAAGTTCCTCACCTCGGCCGTCGGCTCGACCGGCGCGGCCGGCCAGCCGCCGGCCGCGGTCCCGATCTACTCACTGGCCTACGCCCTGTACTACAACAAGGCCATGTTCGCCGCCGCCGGCATCGCCAGCCCGCCGGCCACCTGGAGCGATCTGGTCGCCGACGGCAAGAAGCTCACGCACGGCGGCAACTACGGCCTCGCGGTCGAGGGCGCCAGCATCCCGGAAAACATCCACAACGTGTTCATCCTGTCCAAGCAGATGGGCGGCAGCTTCTTCGACTCGGCCGGTAACCCCACCTTCACCACGCCGCAAAACGTGGCGGCCGTCCAGCAGTGGGTCAACTTCATGGCCACGGACCACATCGTCAACCCCGGGGACGCCCAATACGACCAGAACCAGTCGCTGTCGGACTTCGCCAAGGGCAAGGCGGGCATGCTGCTGTGGCAGGCCGCCGGCACCGCGCTCAAGGCGGACGGCATGGCCGCAGGAGCTTACGGCGTCGCGCCGGTCCCGGTCGAATCCGGCACGCCAAGCTCGTCGAACCCGGACTCGATGGTGGCCGGGATCAACATGGCGGTATTCAAGGACTCCAAGAACCAGGCCGCGGCGCTCAAGTTCGTCAACTTCATGACCAGCCAGTCCGAGTCGGTCAAGCTCAACGGCGAATACGGGTCCATCCCGCCGATCACGTCGGCGCTCACGGCCAGCCCGGCCGCCAACCAGGAACAGACCGTGCTGCGCAACGTGCTCAGCACCAGCGCCGTGGCCATGCCCCAGGTACCCAAGGAATCGCAGTTCGAGACGGTCGTCGGTACGGCGGTGAAGAACCTGTTCGCCGATGCGGCATCCGGGAAGCCGGTCAGCGCCGCGACCGTCAAGGCCCAGCTGTCCAGCGCCCAGCAGCAGATGCAGGGCTAAGGCGATGGTGTCGTGACGGTCAGTCTCCGCCGCGACGCGCCCCCGGCCGGCTCCGACGCCGGCCGGGGGCGCGGCCCCGCGGCCCGGTCACGGTCGGGCCGCCTGCTCCAGCGGATCCGGAAGGGCGGCCTGCCGTACCTGTTCCTGCTGCCGGCCCTGCTCCTGGAACTGCTGGTCCACTTCGTCCCGATGATCTTCGGGATCCTCATCAGCTTCAAGCAGCTCACGCTGTTCTTCATCCGCAACTGGACGGGCGCGCCCTGGGCCGGGCTCGGCAACTACCGCCTCGTGGTGGATGTGCACGGGGCGATCGGCAGCGCCCTGCTGCACTCGTTCGTTGTCACCTGCGCCTTCACCGTGCTGGCCGTCGGGCTATCGTGGCTGTTCGGCACGGTGGCGGCGATCCTGACCCAGGACAGCTTCCGCGGCCGGGGCGCGCTGCGGACGATCTTCCTCACGCCGTTCGCGCTGCCCGTCTACGCCTCGGTCATCATCTGGGCGTTCATGTTCCAGTACAACAACGGCCTGGTGAACGAACTGCTGCACAACGTGCTCGGCATCACCAGCCGGCCGTCGTTCTGGCTGATCGGGCACAACAGCTTCTTCGCGCTGGTCATCATCTCGATCTGGCGCAACTGGCCGTTCGCGTTCCTGTGCGTGATGGCCGGCCTGCAGGGCATCCCGCGTGACCTGTACGAGGCCTCGGCGATAGACGGGGCGGGCATCTGGCAGCAGATCCGCCGGATCACGATGCCGTCGCTGCGGGCCGTCAACCAGGTCCTGGTCCTGGTCCTGTTCCTGTGGACCTTCAACGACTTCACCACGCCGTTCGTGCTCTTCGGCGCGTCCGCGCCCAGCCCGGCGGACGTCGTCTCGATCCACATCTACAACGCCTCGTTCATCAACTGGAACTTCGGCGAGGGCTCGGCGATGTCGGTGCTCATGCTGATCTTCCTGCTCCTGGTCACCGCCGTGTACCTGCTCAGCACGTCCCGTAGGAGGAACAATGCCTAGCGGACTCGGGGCCGGCGCGGCCCGGCGGGCCGGCCCGCGGCGGCGGGGCCGGGGACGAGGACAAGGACGCGGGCGGGGGCTGATGGCGCCGCCGCCGTCCTTCATCTGGACCCGGCGAATCGTGCTGACGCTGCTCACCCTGTTCGCGCTGATCCCGGTCTACGTGATGGTCAGCAGCTCGCTCAAGCCGCTGCAGGACGTGACCAGCACGTTCCGCTGGATTCCGGATCCGCTGACGCTATCGGCGTACCACGACATCTGGTTCACGGTGCCGCTCGGGCGCTATTTCCTGAACTCGCTGATCGTGTCCACCTCGGCCGCGGCCGCGAGCGTCGCGGTGGCCATCTTCGCCGCGTACGCGGTGAGCCGGTACGGGTTCCGCGGCAAGCGGATCTTCACCACCGCGGTGCTGGCCACCCAGATGTTCCCCGGGATCCTGTTCGCGCTGCCGCTCTTCCTGATCTTCGTCAGCATCGGGAACGCCACCGGCATCCCGCTCTACGGCTCGCTCGGCGGCCTGATCATCACCTACCTCACGTTCTCGCTGCCGTTCGCGATCTGGATGCTCACCAGCTATTTCGAGTCGGTGCCGCGGGCGCTGGACGAGGCCGCCCTGGTCGACGGGTGCGGGCCGGTCCGTGCGCTGTTCCGCGTGGTCATCCCGGCCGCGCTGCCCGGCATCATCGCGGTCACCATCTACGCGTTCATGACCGCGTGGGGCGAGGTGCTGTTCGCGTCGGTGATGACCAACAACACCACCCGCACCCTCGCCGTCGGGCTGGCCGACTACTCGACCCAGAACAACGTCTACTGGAACCAGATCATGGCCGCGTCCCTGGTCGTGAGCGTGCCGGTGGTCGCCGGATTCCTGCTGATGCAGCGGTATCTGGTGGCCGGCCTCACCTCCGGGGCGGTCAAGTGAGCCACGGCTTCCCCGCCAGCCACGGCTTCCCCGCCAGCTTCAGCTTCCCCGGCACCCGCAGCTTTTCCTGGCACCCACAGCTTTTCCGGCACCCACAGTTGTCCCACCAGCAGAAGGGCGGTCGATGAACGACCTCAGCGTGCTACCTACTAGCTTCACCTGGGGCGTAGCGACCTCGGCCTACCAGATCGAAGGAGCGGTCGGCGAAGACGGCCGGTCCCCCTCGATCTGGGACACCTTCTCCCATACCCCCGGCAAGGTGGCCGGCGGGGACACGGGGGACGTCGCCTGCGATCACTACCACCGGTGGCCCGAAGACCTCGGGATCATGAAAGAGCTCGGCGTTGACGCCTACCGCTTCTCGATCGCCTGGCCGCGGATCATGCCCGACGGCGCCGGGCCGGTCAACCAGGCCGGCCTCGCGTACTACGACCGCCTGGTGGACGCGCTGCTGGGGGCGGGCATCACCCCGTTCCCGACGCTGTACCACTGGGACCTGCCGCAGGCGCTGCAGGACCGGGGCGGCTGGGCGTCGCGGGAGACCGCATCCCGCTTCGCCGACTACGCCGCCGCGGTGTCCGGCCTGCTCGGGGACCGGGTCAAGGACTGGGGCACGCTGAACGAGCCGCGCTGCGCCGCGTGGATCGGGAACCTCGAGGGGCGGCACGCGCCCGGCCTGGCTGACATCGATGTCGCCGTGCCCGTGTCCTACCATCTGCTGCTCGCGCACGGCCTGGGCGCGCAGGCTCTGCGGGCCGCCGTACCGGACGCCCGGATCGGCATCATCAACGTGATGCACACCTGCGAGCCCGCCACCGACCGCAGCGAGGACATCGAGGCGACGGCGCGTTACGACGGGCACGTGAACCGGTGGTGGCTGGACCCGATCCACGGCCGCGGCTTCCCGGCCGACATGCGGGAGATCTACCGCGTCGCCCTCCCCGAGCAGCCCGGCGACGCCGGAACGATCGCCACCCCGCTGGACTGGGAGGGCGTCAACTACTACTCCCCCACCATCATCAGCGACGACCCGGGCGGCGATGTCCCGTACGCGCGCGAGACGCCGCCCGACGGCGTGCCGCAGACCATGCTGCGCTGGGAGATCCGGGCGGCCGGCCTGGAGCAGGTCCTGGTCCGCGTGGCCACCGAGTACGGGGCGCGCTCGCTGTACGTCACCGAGAACGGCTCCGCCTGGGCCGACCACATCACCCCGGACGGGCAGGTGCACGACCAGGGCCGGGTGCGGTACCTGGAGGAGCACCTGGCGGCATGCGGCCGCGCCGTAGCGCGCGGGGTCCCGCTCGCCGGGTATTTCGCCTGGTCGCTGCTGGACAACTTCGAGTGGG
>Ga0116134_1000787_pt1 | contig 16203 bp, 11 predicted proteins | sample June2015DPH_19_5_FD_89737 | JGI IMG/M metagenome (GOLD analysis project Ga0116134, IMG submission 89737) | Peatland microbial communities from SPRUCE experiment site at the Marcell Experimental Forest, Minnesota, USA - June2015DPH_19_40 | ecosystem: Environmental > Terrestrial > Soil > Wetlands... | reverse complement strand
GGGCAGCGGCGAGGTCTGGCCCTCCTGGTTGTACATGGTGAACTGGCCCGACGTCAGGGCAGGCAGCCCGGCGGCCGACCGGTACTCGGCGAGGTCGGTGGCGGCGGCCGGGTCGTCGTAGGCGTCGACCAGTGCGACCGTCGTCCCCGAACCGTCGGCAGCGGACGCCGCGGCCAGTCCGTAGGCGGCCTGGAACTGCGTGGGCCCGTAGCCGTTGCCGCTGGGGATCGCGTTGGGCCGCACGGTCTGGGCGGACGGGTGGGCGGCGGTGTTCTTGATGACCAGGCAATGGAACTTGCCGGGCGTGAAGTTAGCACCGCAGGAATACTGGAAATGGGAGGCCGGTGCCGAGGTGGCAGCGGGGGCGGGGGCGGAGGGCGTGGCGGCCAGGGCCGTCGCCGGGTTAGCGGCGAGCATTCCTGCGGCCAGGGCAGCGATCGGCGTGATGATCGCGAGGGCGCGGCGTCGTATCGATCTGCCGCGGCGGTTCTCAGCCTGCAACGTGCGTTCCTCTCGTGGACCACGTATTTGTTTAGCTCTGGTGACTGGCTCCGCCATTTCTGGGCGCGCGCGATCCAATCGTTTGCTCTGATCGCTAAATGTTCGGTTCCGGATGATGACCGTGGCCGACTGAGGCACCCTGAACGGACCGAGCCGCATTTCCGCCAACCGGGGCGGACGGGCCCCCTTTCAGCTAACTAGAGCATCGGGTCCGGCTGCCACGGGGCGCCATCCGGACCGTGAACTGCGGGAAGGACACGGTCTGCCGCTTCATTGGGGCGGCGTGATGCGTCACGTGCGGTGGACCAGTAAATCCAGACGGGGTCCGCGCACGTTGGCATCTCAAAGAGTGCTGTGGGGATGCTTCAGGGATGCTCTGATGGCCCTTACCATACAAATGTTGGCAACTGTTGGCAAGACCTGAATTATGGTGGAAACGGCCCATGCCGCGTGTCGGCCCGCAGCTAGCTCGTGCCGAGCGGTCCGCCGTACTTGAGCCGGGTTATCCCGGGCGCGCGATGGGTCGCCGGGAGCGAGCCGGGCCAGGCGGTACGCGATGTCCCGGCACTTCTCGTGCGCGTGACGGGGTACCCGCCGCCGCCACGGCCACGATGCGCGGCAGGTTACTGGTTTGCCGCGTTGTCACGGTGCCGGCCGCGCCGTGCGCAGGGCCGCCGGCCTCGGCGGCACGCTGTTCGGATACCTCCGCGACGTGACACTCCGCGGGCCGGGTCCGGCCGGCCGGCGGCGCCGCCCGCATGCACCGGCCGGCCGGTGGGGCCGGGCTCAAACATCGGCGTCCAGGACGCAATGAGGCTCATCGCGTCCAGGACGCGATGAGCCTCGGCTGGTAACTGGCCGCGTGCCGCGCCAGTTACATCAGCACAGTTCCGCTTCTGGTGCCCCGTCATCGCGACACGGTGCCGCGATGACGGGGCCACCGGCCTCAGCAGTCCGGCTGCCCGGGCACCGTGCCGCTGCTCGGCTTGAGCAGCTTGGCTTCGCACTGCTGATGCAGCATCGTCTCCAGTTCGCCGATCGCGGCCTGGACGGCGGGCTCTGGGCTGCCGACCAGGTTGTGCAGCTCCAGCGGGTCCCGGGACAGGTTGTAGGCTTCGGTCTGGTCGGGGACCGGTTGCGTCTTGATTGTGGTGACTGCCTGCTTGTCGCCTGCCACTTGCATGTCGCCGTCTACCAAGGTCATGACATCTTGCTGAGGGCCGGGAGAGGGGTTTGGGGCGCTCCAGAACTGGGGGTTGTCGGAGTACCGGGAGTACTTCCATTTCTCCCGGCTGCCGTGGGCGCCGGTGGCCAGGTTGGCGATGACCGTTTCGACGGTGTTGGGCTGCGTCACCGGCAGGTACTCATGACCGGGCACAGACGTCTGGTAGAACCCCCGGCTGACCTCATCTTCGGTCATGAAGTACACGGGCCCCGTCACCTGGCTGCGACTGGTCTCGCCGAGGATGACGCCGGAGAGGTCCCGGCCGACCAGGGGATGGACCTCGGTATGGGTGCTGGCCAGTTCGCGCTGCAGCCGGGCCGGGTCGAGGCCGGCCAGGCCCAGCATGGTGGGCAGCAGATCAGCATGGCTGGTCAGCGCGTCGAGTGTCTGCCGGCCCTGGAACAGCGCCGGGTTGTGCACGATGAACGGCACATGGGTGGACTCCTCGTACGCTTGGTGCCACTTCTGGTACATGCCGCCATGGGCACCGAGCAGGTCCCCATGGTCGGAGGTGAAGATCACGATGGTGTTCGCGGCCATGTCCGGGTGGGCGCTGAGTGCGTCGAGGACCCGCTGGATCTGCTGGTTCACGTTCTGCTGGAGCTGATAGTAGAACTGGTGGAACTCCACCGTGTTGGTCACCGGCTGGAACACCTGCGGATAGCGGTTTACATAGTCCTGCTGGCACTGCGGTTTCCCGGCCAGGTTCTCATCGCTGGTGGCCGTATACCGGACTGGGTCGAACAGCAGGTCCGGCACTTGGGTGTCGGTTAGCTGGCCGCGCAGGTTCCAGCTTGCGGTTTGCGTCAGGCTGAGATCTCCCCACAGCGTGACGTCGTGCGGGTTGACGTAGGAGTTGACCAGCAGCCATGGCCGTCCCGAGTTCCCCTGCCCGCCGAGCTGGTTCAGCAGGTCCACGGCCTGGGTCGCGAACTTTTCGTCCCGGCCGATGGCGCCGGTCGCCGAGGAACCGGAGTTGAGCGGGTTGTTTCCGTGCGGTTCGGGGCCGATCCAGCCGCTGAACCCGTAGGGGCCGAGCCGGTCGGCAGCCAGGTAGCTGTTCTCCGTCGCGGGGTCGGGCTCACCTCGGCTGTTGAAGCTCAAGAGCGGGCTGTAGGTGCCCGGGATGTGAATGTCGGCGTCGGAGAGGTGCCATTTGCCCTTGTAATAGGTGTCGTAGCCGCCAGCCCGGAAATAGTTGCCCATCGTGGGGACCGTGTTCTCGTCGAGCCAGAACATGTCCATCTCGATGCTGCTCTTCGCCGCGCCCGGCGTCTGGCTATCTCCGTGCAGCGACGGGTACTGGCCGGTGAAGATCGACGTCCGGCTCGGTACGCAGGCCGAGGTCATGATGTAGTGGTTGGTGAACTCCAGCCCGTTGTTGCGCAGCGACTCCTCAGCCGTGAGGTACCTGGCCCGGAACTGACGCAGTTCGCTGGACTCGTAGGCAACGGGGAAGCGGTACTCATCGCACAAGATGAGGAGCAAGTTGGGACGCTGGCCCAGCCAGCTCCCCGGCGGCCAGATACCTGCGGCGGCGGCCGGCGCGGCGTGTGCCTGCTCGACCTGGGCCATGCCCGCGGCCGCGGCTGCGACCCCCGTGCTCTGAATGAAGCGCCGGCGCGAGAGCCCGCCCTTCTTATCGTCCATCCCCGCCCCCGTTATTGCGCTACGTAGTATTACGACTACTGGAAGTTATCATGGCCACGTTACGCGACAAAGTTTCTGCATTAATAAGGCAATTAAGTCCGGATTTGCCGCCTTTTACTTTCGGTGTAATGCACCTCAATTCTTTTATAAAGGACATTTGCCGGAGCGGGGGAGAATCGCCTGAATGACTCGGGGCAAACTGCTCAAAGACATGGTGTGGGTGCCCGGCGGCACCTTTCTCATGGGCTCAGATGATTTCTATCCCGAGGAAGGCCCCGTCCATCGGGCCAGCGTCAGCGGCTTTTGGATGGACGAGCATGCCGTGACGGTCGCCGAGTACCGCCGCTTCGTCCGCGCTACCGGTTATGTGACTGTCGCCGAACGAGCCCCTGATCCGGCCCAGTATCCGGGGGTGGCGGCTGAGCTTCTCGTGCCCGGCTCTCTCGTCTTTCGCCAGCCGGATAGGCCCGTCGACCTGCACAATCCCCGCAACTGGTGGTCCTGGGTTCCGGGCGCGCAGTGGCGGCACCCGGAAGGGCCGGGGAGCACGCTACATGGCCGGGAGCGGCACCCGGTCACCCACGTCGCCCACGAGGACGCGGCCGCCTTTGCCGCCTGGGCTGGCAAAGCGCTGCCCTCCGAGGCCGAATGGGAGCGGGCCGCCAGAGGTGGCCTGGAGGGGGCCGTCTACTGCTGGGGCGACGTCTTCCAGCCGCGGAGCCGAACGATGGCCAACACCTGGCAAGGCCGCTTCCCGTGGGAAAACCTCAAGACGGACGGCTTCCCGGGCACCACGCCGGTCAAGCGGTTCCCGCCGAACGAGTACGGCCTGTTCGAGATGACCGGAAATGTCTGGGAGTGGACCTCAGACTTTTTCAGCCCCCGGCACCCCGGCAGCTCACCGGCGTGCTGCGTCCCTCGCGACCCGCACGTCCAGACCCCCGAGCGCAGCCATGACCGCCCGGCTCCTGACACGCACATTCCCAGGCGGGTCGTCAAGGGAGGCTCCTACCTCTGCGCTCCGAACTACTGCTTGCGCTACCGGCCCGCCGCGCGCCAGGGCCAGGCGGTTGAGACGTCATCAACCCACATCGGTTTCCGCTGCGTGGTCCCTGGAGACACGCCAACTGGCGACGCGCATGAAGCGGGCCACGCGATAAAGCGCGCTCAGACGTCGGCAGTCCTGGATGGGGGTCCTCGTGACCGGGTGAAATTACGCTGACTATCCGCCAGCAGGACAGAGCGGCGGCCACGGCCAGGAGCACGTTGCGCGCCGCCAGAACGCCGGTGACCGCGCCGGATCCGTCGAGCAGGCCGGGCCACCCGATCGGGAAGATCACCTGCGTGAGCCCGGCGGCGGCCAGCACGGCGAGCGCGACCGGGCGCTGCGTTGTCCGTCCCGTGGCCAGGCACGCCGCGGCGAGGCCGGTGACCCAGAGCAGGTACTGCGGGCTGAGCACCGGGCTGGCGACGAGGAAAAGCAAGGTCGCGGCCAGCGGCGCGTCAGCCGTGAACTCCGGCCGCCACCGGGCGCGGCCGGAGGCGATCAGCAGTTGCCAGCCGGCCACCGCAGCCGCTACGAGTACGAGGCCCAGACGGGACGCGTCCTGCGCGAGCGCGGCGTGCCCCCCGCTGAGCTGCCACGCGCCGAACCGCAACACCACCGTCCCTGGCCAGCCAGCTTGCCGCCAGATCATGAACGGCGTCGCGGCGATCGATTCGATCTCGACACCGCGGGCGTTCTGGTGGGTCAGGAAGCTCGCCGTTCCGCTGGCGAAGATGGCGCAGACTGCGGCCAGCACGGCCACGGCCGCGGCAGCGCTGCGGCGCTGCTGGCCGGGCGCCGTCCCGGCCAGCAGCGTTAATGGCCATACCTTGACCGCCGCCGCCGCTCCGATCAGGACGCCGCGGATGCCGCCACGGCCGGTCACGCAGAGGGCAGCGACCGACAGCGCGACGGGAACCACATCGAACCTGCCGACGGTGACCGCGCCGAGCAGCGGTACGCCGCACACCCAGTACCAGGCTCCGGTCAGGGAACCGCCGCGCCGGGCCGACGAGCAGAGCATGAGAGTGATGGCCAGGTCGCAGCCGATGGCCAGGAACACGAAGTGGTCCACGTAGCTGCCCGGCAGCCGGCCCGGCAGCCAGAGGACCAGGGCTGCGCCGGGCGGATACTGCCACGTCGGGTCGGCCACCGGAAAAGTGCCGTGGGAGAAACAGCATGTGTCCCACCGCTGGTAGATGCCGACGTCGCCGGCCCGGCCCGGGGCGGTGGCAATCAGGTAAAGGGCCGTCCGCGTCGCGATCCATACCACCCACAGCGCGGGCGGCGGGATGCTCTTCTGCCAGGTCGTCAACTCGCCGCCCCGCAGTTCTCAGCCGTGGTGCTGCTGACCCGAGTGCCCGGTTCCCCCATGGAGCGGAGCGTACGGCCGGGGATAAGATGGTGTCGCGCGAATAACCCGGCACGGGATGCTTTCCTTGCGCGCGAACACCTGGCGACTCCGGTCGGCGGGAAGGCCCGTCGGGCCCTCCATTGGCAGCCGGGGGGGCATGACTTAGGCTCATGCTCAGGTGAGCCGGGAAGCCTGGTCGGCGCGACATCCGTATCCGCCCGACTCGTGCACCGGAGCGCGCACATGACCACACGGCACACGTTCTGGACCAGCCATCGCGCGGCCGCCGCACTGCCGGCTGGCGTGCTGAGCCGGGACCGGCTGGCCGTACTGGCCGGGCTGGTGGTCCCGCTGGCCCTGGCGGCCGTGCTCGCGCCCTTCCGGGCCAGTTTTCCCGACACCGACGCGGCGCTGGCTCTCCTGCTGACGGTGGTGGCCGTCGCCGCGAACGGGAACCGACTGGCCGGCGTCCTCGCGTCGGCGTCGGCGACGGTGTGGTTCGACTTCTTCCTTACCCGGCCCTACGAGCGGTTCGCCATCGCGGGGCGGACCGACATCGAGACCACCATTCTGCTGCTCGTCATCGGCGTGGCGATCACGGAGATCGCCGTCTGGGGACGCCGCCAGCACGCGGCCGCCAGCAGGCGCGCGGGCTACCTGGACGGGATCAGCGCGGCGGCCAGGGCCGTGGCGACGGGTGACTCGCCGGCAGCCCTTATCGAGCAGGTGTCCGCGCAGCTCACCGACCTGCTATCGCTGAGTTCATGCCGTTTCCAGTACGGCGTCGCGGGGATCGGCCGGCCCGCCCGGCTGCAGCGGGACGGCCGGGTCACAGCCGGAAGCCGGCCACGGGGCTTCACGCTCGAGGGCCTGCCGTACGGCACTGATACCGAATTGCTCGTCGAGACGGGCGGCCTGCTCCAGGGCCGGTTCCTGATGACTCCCGCCCCGGACGCGCATTCCACGGCGGAGCAGAGGCTCATCGCCATCGGATTCGCCGACCAGGTGGGCGCGGCACTGGCCAGCAGCCAGTCGGCGCACGACCCGCGGTAGCGGCCCCCGGCGCACCGCCCGGTCAGCGAGCAGGGCGCCCCCGCGTCCCGGCATGGCCGCTGGGCCATCAGTGCCCGCGCTCGCCCATCATTTCGCGCCGCCGGATGGCCGCGTTCTCGATGTCGCGGTACTTGTTCTGCGCGACTTGTTCTGCGCGGCACGGCCGGCGCGGCACCGAGCGGGCGCGCCGGCCGTGCGCTGACCGGGCCGGGCTAGTAGGCGCCTGATCCGCGGATCACCGCCGCGCACGTCTTCCAGAGGATCTGGAAGTCAAGGACGACAGACCAGTTCTCGACGTAACGAATATCGAGCCTGACCGCCTCCTCCCAGGGCAGGTTGGACCGGCCGCTGACTTGCCAGAGGCCGGTGATCCCCGGCTTGACCTTCAGCCTGCGCTGCATGTCGTCACCGTAACGCGCGGTCTCCTGGGGGAGGGCCGGCCTGGGCCCGACGAGGGACATGTCACCGATCATCACGTTTATGAGCTGAGGAAGCTCATCCAGGGACCAGCGGCGCAGCCAGGCGCCCACCTTGGTCACGCGGGGGTCGCGGCGCATTTTGAACAGGACCCCGGCCCCCTCGTTGAGCGTGGCCAGCTGGGACCGGCGTGCTTCGGCGTCCATGACCATCGTCCGGAATTTCCAGAGCCGGAATGCCTGGCCATCCTTGCCGACTCTCGTCTGCTTGAAAAACACGTTTCCCCCGTCATGGACGCGGATGGTGACCGCAATGGCCGCGAAGGCCGGCAGCAGGATAAGCAGAGCCAGGCCGGCCAGAAGCCGGTCGAGGATGCTTTTCACCAGAAGCTTGGCCCCGCTGAGCTCGGCCTGATCCACGTGCAGCAGCGGCAGTCCGGCGATCGGGCGGATAGTCGTCCGGGGGCCAGCGACGTCGAGCAGGGCCGAGGCGACGCACAGTTCGGTGCCGGTCTCCTCGAGTGCCCAGCCAAGCTCGCGCAGCCGGAGGCCGTTCATCTCCGGGCACGAAAGCACCGCCACGGTGTCGGCGCCGAAACTGTCCACGGCGTCTGACACGCTATCCAATCCCCCGAAGACCGGGACGTCTGCGATGCGCGGCGGCCGCCGGGATTCGGCCAGGCAGGCGCCCACAATGGACATGCCGTGATAACTGCTGCGGCGCAGCATGTCGGCCAATTCGACGATGGCCGGCCCGTGACCGACTACCACGACTCGCCGCAGGTAAAGGCCGGCGTTGCGCATTTTGTGCAGATGCTTGCGCAGCCAGTACCGCGTGACCAGGTCGAGGAGTGTCGCTGACGGCATGGCCACGGCGACGTAACCACGGGCAACGTTGAGCTTGAACACATAGGAGGCGATCGCCACCGCGGCCGTCAGGCTCACGCCTGCGTTGAGGATCCGGCGGAATTCGTCGGAGCCGACGCCGATGAAGCGCGCGTCATATCCGCCGGCCACGGCTATCGCCGCAGCCCACAGAAGCGGGATAGCGCAGGTGAAGATCAGATATGCCGCGGGCTGGGAGCCCTGGCTCAGAAAACGGGCCTGAATAGCCAGGACACCGGCCAGGACGGCGCACGTCACATCGCCGACGGCGGCTCGCCAGAAGTAGGACCGGCTCCAGGCGGCGGAATCCCTGGAAGCTCGCAGGGCGTGATATCCGGGAAGATGGCCTCTAACGGCCGATTGCTCGGCCATCTTTATCCGTCCCGGCCCGGTCGGCTCATCGTTCCGGCGCGGCACCGGTAACGGCGCGCGCGCCCATGGATTCCTTCCGCACTGTCCTCGCCGCATACCGGCGAATTCATCGATGCTGCCATGAGGCCATCTCCCCCTCTGCCAAGCTGTTTCATGCGGGACCGTTACTACTCCCGGGTCCGCGTTCAGCGGGTAAAGCGGCTTAGGGAGATCTTGGTTTTTGCGCGGCCGGTAAAGGCAGCGTAAACAGCAATGGGGCTTACGCAGGCGGCAGATAGCCCCACCCGATCGGATATCCATGCGTGCGGTGCTGGCGCATCCCCTCCCATGGGCCCTGCGTGCCAACCGTGCATGTACAAAGAACTCCCGCGGCACGCGCCTGATACATGCCGGGCACGCCTCTTCAGAAAAAGTTCTGCAACTGATAGAGCACTTTGCGTATCACTGCTGGTCAAAGCCTAAATGCCATAAGTGGCACGTTAATGACCTTGGGTTAGTTTTCTGGGGTCGGCGGCCACCTCACGTTCTGAGCCGCCCCGGCTTGTATCAGCACCGGCCGTTCGGCGCTCCTATGCGCAAGGACCTCATGAGCAGCGGGCGAAAGCAGGCAGAGGACGTATGTTGCCCTTGCATCTGGCGATGCCGCAGGACAGGCCGCTGTCCGTGCTCGCGATTGGCGCGCACCCCGATGACATCGAAATCGGCGCGGGCGGGATTCTGCTCAGCCTGGCCGAGAGCCAGCCGGGATTGCGGGCCCGTTATGTCGTCCTGACGGGGACACCGGAGCGCCGGCAGGAAGCACGGAATGCGGCCAGGGCCTTCCTGCCCGCCGCGGACCTCGTCGTCGATCTCCACGATCTGCCGGAAGGCAGGCTGCCCGCGGTCTGGGGCGAGGTGAAAGAGGCGATCGAAGAGGTCGCGCAGACGTGCTCGCCTGATCTCATCATCGCGCCGGGGCCCGGCGACGCGCATCAGGATCATCGGACGATCGCCGAGATCGTGCCCACGGTCTTCCGGGATCGGCTGTTCCTCGCCTACGAGATCCCCAAATGGGACGGCGACCTCGGGCGGCCGCCGGTGTACTTCCCGCTGCCGGACGCGGTGGCGCGCCGCAAGGTGGAACTGCTGCACAAGTGCTTTCCGTCCCAGCGGCATCGCGACTGGTGGGACGACGAGGTCTTCCTGGGGCTGGCCCGGTTGCGCGGCATGGAGTGCCGGGCACCCTACGCCGAGGCGTTCCACTGCGCGAAGGTCCTGATCGGGCCATCGGATTAACAGGGCCATTGGATTAACAGGGCCACCGGCCGCCCGCTCAGGGGGGCCCGTGGCCTGTTGTTGCGCCCGGCTAGTCCGCACCAGCTACAAGGCCACCATCAGTCAGTATCGACATCCTGGCCCCGCCACCAACCTTGACAGCCGCCACAGACACCTAACTACACGGCCTTGGGGCTAGACCCGGGCTAGTCCACCGGGCGGCGGGAACGGGTCACTGGTCTGCCGGCGCAGCATCTCATCGAGAAGGCCCGCGGACAGCAGTTCGCGGATCCGGCGCAGCCGCACGAAGCGGGACGACGTGAAGTCCTCGTAGGTCAGGCCGCCCTTGGTGTACGCCTCGATGAGCTCGCCGATCCCGTCCCGTACGGTCCAGCGCAGGTCCAGACCGGGGAAGGTGTCGGTGAGCTTGGAGAAGTCGACCTGATAGTCGCGCAGGTCCGGCCCGGCGCCTTCGGCGAAGGACAGCGCGGAGCCCGGTACTGCGTCGCGGACCATCTCGGCGACGTCGCGGACCTGGACATTGTCCTGGGCACGGCCGACGTTGAACGCCTGGTCGTGAACCACTTCACGGGGCGCCTCCAGCATGGCCAGGAACGCCCGGCTGATGTCCTCGATGTGCACCAGCGGACGCCAGGGCGACCCGTCACTCTGCAGCCGTACTTCACCGGCCGTCATCGCGATCGCCGTGAGGTTGTTCACCACGATGTCCAGCCGGAGCCGCCGTGACGCGCCGTAGGCGGTCGCGTTGCGCAGGTAGGTCGGGCTGAAGGAGTCGCCGGCCAGCGAAGACAGATCACGCTCGGCCAGGACCTTGGTCTCGCCGTACGGCGTCACCGGAACGAGTTCCGCGTCTTCCGCCACGGCCTGCGAACCGGCCGCCCCGTACAGGCTGCAGGAGGAGGCGAAGAGGAATCGCGGTACGCCTGCTTCCTTGGCCGCCCGGGCCAGCTGGAGGGTCCCGTCCAGGTTCACCGAATAGGTGACCGCGGGATTGAGGTCACCCAGCGGGTCGTTGGAGAGGGCCGCGAGGCAGATCACCGCGTCGTAACCGGACAGCTCGGCCGCGCGGGCGTCCCGGATGTCCCGTGCGGGCCGCCGGCTGCCGTCCTCCGCCGCCGGGCCGAGGTCGCAGCCTTCGTAAAGGCCCAGGTCGAATCCGTCGACCTGGTGCCCGGCTTCGCGGAAGAACGGGACCATCACGCCCCCGATATAGCCACCATCACCTGCGACGAGGATCCTCATCAATTGCTCCAGACCGTAGAGCCGGGCTCGGAAGTGTGCCGTGACATCACGGCCATGCGTGTAGGGGACCCGCCGCAGCCCGGGCTTGATACATCCCCGGCGCCGTATCACCGCGATCTGCTCCGCGCTCATATGCACAGCGGCCGGTGGGTGAGGGCCGAGGCGGGACTCACGTCAGGGGAAGTGATGAAGGTAGCGGTGTTCGGTCTCGGCTACGTCGGGACGGTGACGGCGGCCTGCCTGGCTTCGCAGGGTCACGATGTCTGGGGCGTTGACGTCGACGCGGCCAAGGTCGATGAGGTGTGCGCGGGCCGCAGCCCGGTCGCCGAGCCAGGTCTGGAGGCGCACATCGCGCAGGCGGTGGCCGGCGGCTCCTTGCACGCTACGACGTCGTGCCCCGCCGCTCTGGACAAGGCCGAGGTCTCGCTGGTCTGCGTCGGAACGCCATCGACAGCCGGCGGCGCTACGGAACTGTCCTATATCCGGAGATCGGTGGACGACATCGTGGCGGCCCTGCAACTGGTCTCGCCGCCGGCATCCGGTCATCACAGCGTCGTCATCCGCAGCACCGTGCCTCCGGGCACGATCGAGGAGGTGGTCGCACCCACCCTGGCCCGTGGCCTGGTGGGCGCGCGGATCACGGCGGGGGCGGCGATGTGCCCGGAATTCCTCCGGGAGGGCTCCGGCGTGGCCGACTTCTTCGCTGCGCCGCTGGTGGTCGCCGGCACTTCTGATCCGCGCGTCGCGGAGGCTGTGACCAGCCTTTTCGGCTTCCTCGACCAGCCCGTCCGGGTCGTCGGGACCCGCACGGCGGAGTCCCTGAAGTACGCCTGCAACGCCTTCCACGCCACCAAGGTGTCCTTCGTCAACGAGATATCCCGGTTGCTCCGGGTGGCCGGCGTCGACTCCCGCGAAGTCATGTCGCTGTTCTGCGAGGATCACGTGCTCAACATTTCCGCCGCCTACCTGCGCCCGGGCTTCGCCTTCGGCGGGTCTTGCCTGCCCAAGGACCTGAGGTCGCTGCTGCACCTCGCGCGGACCAGCAGTGTGGACCTGCCCATGCTGGCCGGCACCCTGGCGACAAACGAACTCGCGATCAGGGACGTCGTGGACCGTGTCGTCGGGTGCGACGGCCGGACCGTGGCCCTGCTCGGCCTGAGCTTCAAGGCAAACACCGATGACCTGCGGGAGAGCCCGAACGCGGAACTGGCCGAACGCCTGATCGGCAAGGGGTTTGACGTCCGGATCTACGACTCGGTCGTCAATCCCGCCCGCCTGGTCGGTGCCAACCGCCGCCAGGTCGAGGCGAAGCTGCCGCACCTGGGGCGGCTGCTCACGCATGAGCCCATCGAAGCGCTGCGCGGCGCTGACGTGGCGATCGTCTCGTCCGTCGATAGCGCGATCCGGGCTGCGCTGCTCGATACCCCGCCGCGTCACCTGTTCGACCTGAACGGGCGGCTGGGCCGGGAGATCGAGTCGCTGCCGGGCTACGAGGGGATCAGCTGGTGAACCGGGTCCTCATCGTCGTCCAGAACCTGCCGGTCCCCTTCGACCGGCGGGTCTGGCTGGAGTGCCAGGCCCTCGTTTCCGACGGCTACCAGGTAGCCGTCGTGTGCCCCAAGGGCAAGGGCGACCCGTCCTATGAGGTCGTGAACGGTGTGGCGCTGTACAAGTACCGGCCTTACGCGCCGGGCGGCAGCAAACTCAGCTTCATCACCGAATACGCCTATTCTTTCCTGGCGACGGCGTGGCTGACACTGAAAGCCAGACGGGCCGGCCGGTTCGCGGTCATCCAGGCCTGTAACCCGCCAGACATCTTCTGGCCGATCGCGCTGCTGCTGCGCGCGCTCGACCGCACCCGGTTTGTCTTCGACCACCATGATCTGTGCCCCGAGCTTTTCCAGTCGCGCTTCCCCCATGGCCCGTCGCTCCCGTACCGGGGCCTGCGGGCGCTAGAGCGCAGGACGCACCGGACGGCAGATCATGTGATCTCCACCAACGACTCTTACCGGGACATAGCGATAAGGCGGAGCGGCAAGCCGGCCGCCGACGTCACCGTGGTCCGGTCCGGACCGGACCCGGAACAGCTGCGGCGCGGTGAGCCCAGCCCCGACCTGCGCCGGGGGCGCCGGTTCCTCGCCACGTACATCGGTGTCATGGGCCCGCAGGACGGGGTCGACATCGTGGTCCGCGCCGCCGGCATCATCGTCCACCAGCTGGGCCGCGACGATATCGCCTTCACGCTGATCGGATCGGGCGACTGCTTCAGCGACCTGGTGGCGCTGCGCGACGAGCTCGGCCTGGCCGGGCACGTGGAGTTCACCGGGCGGGCGCCGGACGAGCTGGTCGGGCAGATCATGTCGACCGCGGACGTGGGCTTGTCACCGGACCCCAGAAATCCGCTCAACGATGTGTCGACCATGAACAAGACCATGGAGTACATGGCCTTCGAGCTGCCCGTGGTCGCGTTTGACCTATGTGAGACGCGGGTGTCGGCGCGAGACGCCGCCGTGTACGTGACGCCCAACGACGAATTCGAGTACGCGCAGGCGATCACGGCCCTCATGGACGACGAGCCCCGGCGCTTGCAGATGGGCAAGCGGGGCCGCGTCCGGGTTGAGCAGGAGCTGGCCTGGAGTCACCAGCGGCGTGCCTACCTCGCTGTATACCGGCACCTCATCGGTGGCCGCGCGGCGACCGAACCGAGCGGGAGCTTACGTGTGCGGTATCGCAGGCTGTTATCAGCAGGTCGACGGCCACAAGCTCGTCGAGATCATGACCGACCGGATCGCCCGCCGCGGCCCGGACGCCGGAGGGACGTGGGCCCACAAGGATGACCGGGTGGCTATGCAGCTGGGTCACCGCAGGCTCTCGATCATCGACCTCAGCGCCGCCGCCGATCAGCCGCTGACCAAGGACGGCCTGACGCTGGTCTATAACGGCGAGCTGTACAACTACCGGTCGCTCCGGGGGGAGCTGGTCTCCGCGGGGGCCCGCTTCGCCACCCAGTCGGACACCGAGGTGGTCCTCGAGGCCTGGCGCGCCTGGGGCCCGAAGGCCCTGCGCCGGTTCCGCGGCATGTTCGCCTTCGCGCTGTTCGACGAGCGCTCGGGTGAGCTGGTGCTGGCCCGGGATCCGCTCGGCGTCAAGCCGCTCTACTTCCTGCCGCGAGGCGAGGGGGTGGTGTTCGCCTCCGAGCTGAAGGCCCTGGTAGCGGCGATCGGCTCCGAGCTGCGGATCGAGCCGGGCGCCCTCGTCGCCTCGATGCTCTACTACTGGCTACCCGAGCAGCGATGCGCGATCGACGGGGTGGAAAAGCTGCCCCCCGGTTCATGGGCCCGTTTCCGCCCGGACGGCAACTGCTCGATCCAGTTCTACTGGGAGGTCGCCGAAGTCGCGGCCGAAGCGGCGGCCGGACCGCCCGCCGACCTGCGCGCGGTGCTCGAGGAGTCGGTGGCCGCCCATCTCGTGTCCGACGTGCCGGTCTCCAGCTTTCTCAGCGGGGGCCTGGATTCCAGCATCGTCACCGTGCTGGCCCACCGGGACAACCCCGGCATCGACGCCTACACGATCGCTTTCCGTCCCGAGGATCAGCGCCTGGAGGCGATGCCCGACGACGCGGTCTACGCGCGTAAGGTCGCGGCGCAGTACGGCATCAAGCTGCACGAGATCGAGATCTCCCCGGACATCGTTGGCATGCTGCCGCGGATCGTGGACGTCCTCGACGAGCCGATCGGTGATCCCGCCGCGATCAACACGCTGCTCATGTGCGAGGCGGCGCGTGCGCGCGGTGTCAAGGTCATCCTGTCCGGGATGGGCGCCGACGAGCTGTTCGGCGGTTACCGCAAGCATCTGGCGTGCGTCATGGCCAGCAACTACGGGAGGCTGCCGCCCGCCCCCCGCGCGGCCGTGCGCGCCGCGGTGAACCGCCTCCCGGTCAGCGTGGCCGGCCGTGGCCTGCGCTACCCGCGCTGGGCCAAGCGCTTCCTCACGTTCGCCGAGCTGCCCGAAGAACCGCGGTTCCGGCGCAGCTACACGCTCTACGACCCGGCCGAGCTGACCGCCCTCATCAGTCCGGACCTGGCGGGCCATGTCGACGACGTGATCGGGGAGCACCGGCACATCTACCACGACAACGCGCTGGCGGATGAGATCAGCCGGATGTGCCTGACGGACACGCGCATGTTCTTGCCGGGACTCAACCTCGCCTACACCGACCGGGCCAGCATGGCGGCGTCGGTCGAGGTCCGCGTTCCGTTTGTCGATCCGCTCGTGGCCCGGGCCGCGTTCTCGATCAAGGGCAGCGCCAAGATTCAGCACCGCCGGGGCAAGGTCGCGCTCAAGCAGGCCGCCGAGAGCTGGCTCCCGCGTGAGATCGTGCACCGGCCCAAGGCCTCGTTCAGCGTTCCGCTCCGCGCCTGGGTGCGCAACGACCTGCGCGACGTCATCCGCGACGTGCTCGTCGACGGTGAGCTCGTCGGGTCCGGGATGATCCGCCGCAAGGCGCTGCTGAGCCTCATCCAGGACGAGCACGCCGGCCGCGAGGACCGTTCCAAGCAGCTCTGGCAGCTGCTGACGCTCGAGCTGTGGCACCAGCACGCCCGCTCCATGGGCGTGTCGGGCTAGCCGCTCCCGTCCCCTGTATGTGCCGACCGCACCGCCGATCAGAGGAAACGATGAAGCAGGTAGCGCAGAACGACAAGACCGGGGAGCTCACCGGTGCCATTCCCGCCGTCGGGGTGCTGCTCGGATATCCCGCTCCCAGCCCAGCGGGCAGCCTGCCGCGCACGCCGAGCCGGGACGCGCGTATGCGTGCGCTCGGTGTGGTCAGGAAGGCGGGAGCATGAAGGCCTTCCTGCTCGCGGCGGGTGTCGGCAGCCGGTTGCGGCCGATTACCGACACGACCCCGAAATGCATGGTGGCTATCGGTGGGCGGCCACTGCTCGACATCTGGCTCGACGCGTTCGGCCGGGCGGGTGTCGATGAGGTTCTGGTGAACCTGCATCATCTGCCGGACATGGTACGGGACCACCTCGATGCGCGCGCGGGGAGCCTGCCACTGCCGGCCGTGCGCACGGTCTTTGAGCCGGAGTTGCTCGGCAGCGCCGGCACGCTCGGCGCCAACCGGGCCTGGGTGGATGGGGAAGAGATGTTCCTGGTCTGCTATGCCGACAACCTGACCGAT
>Ga0116134_1000784_pt1 | contig 16239 bp, 13 predicted proteins | sample June2015DPH_19_5_FD_89737 | JGI IMG/M metagenome (GOLD analysis project Ga0116134, IMG submission 89737) | Peatland microbial communities from SPRUCE experiment site at the Marcell Experimental Forest, Minnesota, USA - June2015DPH_19_40 | ecosystem: Environmental > Terrestrial > Soil > Wetlands... | reverse complement strand
TTCACGAAACAGAACCTCGACGAAGCTTACGTGAAACGCCGCCGCGCGAGCTGGGTGGAAAAGGAAGCAATCGTGGCCGAGAAATCGCGCGATGGTTTTCAAAAAGGCGTGGTGCGCGGCATGATCGGCATGGCGCTCGCCGGCCTGACCAACGGCAAACTCACGCTCGCCGGCGAACCGGTGCAACCGTGGAAACGCATCCCATCCATCGAGGAATATTATCGGGGCCGGGTCTCGCCGGAAGAAATCGCCAAGCTTCATGCGGAATGTCAGGCGCGGAACAGTTCGCTCCACGGCGCGCTGATGGAAAAAGCCGGCTGGCCAGCGATACCTTACGACGGCCAACTGCTCATGTCGCATCAGGACGCGTTGCTCATGGGCGGCAAGGTGCAGGCGCCCCCCGGTTACGCCGACCATGTGGTGTTTCTCGACCCGGAACTGTGCGAGAAATGCGGCGCGAAAATTTGCATCGAGGCGTGCAGTGGCCAGGCCATAACGCTTGGTGATGGTGGCGTGCCGAATTTCGACCGCGAGAAATGCGTCCACTGCGGCGCTTGCATCTGGAACTGCACACAACCGTTGCCGGACAATCCCGAGCGCACCAACATCGCCTTCCGCGCCGGCACCGGCGGATTGCACTCGGCGGAGAATTGATTTGCAACGCCAAGTTTTTATTTAACCATGAATAATATGCACACTTTTCTTAGCCGGCTCTGCCACTCTCCAATTCCACGCTGCGCCGCCGTGACACTAGTCGCGTTAGCTTGGAGCAGCCTCGCTTTTTGTGGCGAGATTCATGACGCGGCCGCGGCTGGCGACTTGGAAAAAATCAAGGCGCTACTCAAAGCCAATCCAGATTTGGTGAACAGCAAGAATACTAATGGCGTAACGCCTTTGATGTTTGCGGCAGATGTCGGCGACATTGAAACAGTGAAATTGCTGTTGGCCAGTAATGCCGATGTCAATGCCAAGGAAAACAAGTCTGGCGCAACAGCTATGCAAATAGCAGTGACGAAGGGGCAAAAGGAGATAGTTACATTGCTGCTGGCTAACAAAGCCGATGTCAATGCCAAAGCCAATACCGGCGCAACGGCTTTGGATGTGGCCGCGCAAAGCGGACGAAAGGACCTTGTTGCGTTACTGCTGGCTGATAAAGCCGATGTAAATGCCACGTTCAAGGGTGGTATGACAGCTTTGCACTGTGCGGCGAAATATGACTACAAAGACGTGGTGGAATTGCTTCTGGCCAACAAAGCTAAGGTCGATCCCAAGGTTGAAATGAATGGCTATACGCCTTTGCTCTTTGCGGCAGAAATGGGCAACAACGACATAGTGAAATTGTTGCTCGCCAAAAAAGCCAATATCAATGCCAAGTCCAAAGACGGCTGGACGCCTTTGCATTGTGCAGCCAGATACGGTCACAAGGACGTGGTGGAATCGCTGCTGGCAAATGGAGCCAATGTCAACGTCAAGGACAATAAAGGCGAGACACCTTTGCAGTTAGCAACGAGCAATGGCAAACAGGATATCGCTGACTTACTCCGCCAGCACGGTGGCCACGAGTAACCCGTAAATTCTTTTGCGCCTTTTCGCGGCCAACCTGAAATTTTATGAGCACAGCCTGCCAAATTGTTTTTTGCGACGGCATCGTTCCAGATTAGTTGCCGACGCTTGAACCTGTCGCCTTCCACGCCGGCACCGGCGGCCTGCACTCGGCGGAGAATTGAACACCACGGTTGATCGTCACGTGGTTTGCGGGATTCCAGCAGGGTAGTCTTCGGCCAGACGCTTGAGGATGCTCACGCAGCCGCGGTTTCCATCCACCAGCACCAGGTCGCCCGTGCGAATGACCCGCGTGGCCGAGGCAACGTTGGTCACCGCCGGAAGACCGTATTCGCGCGCGACGATGCTGCCGTGCGAGAGAATCCCGCCTTGTTCCATGACCACGCCGGCGGCGGTGATGAAATACGGCGACCACGCCGGATCGGTGAACGGAGCGATGAGAATTTCGCCGGCAAGAACATGCTCATGTTCATCCGCGCGCAAAATCACGCGGGCGGGCCCGGTGACAATGCCGGGAGAAACTGGAATGCCTTCCAGAAGTTTCGCGTCCGCGTTCGCCACCGGCCAGCTTGGCGCATTTGGATCGAATCTTCCGTTCACGACCCGCGGCGGGTTGAACTTCAGGTTCTTTTCATATTCCCGCCGGCGCAATTTGATGCGCTCGCGCCAATCGAACGAAGCGCCGCCCGTCGTGACCGGTTCAATCTCGGAAACTTCCAGGAAAAAAATGTCGTCGCGGCAGGACAAGTTGCCCTGCTCGTGGAGCCGCTGGCCGAGGATCAGGAGAACGCGGCGCAGGAAGGCGAACTGCCGGACAAGCTGGCTCTTCATTTCCTCGCGGAAGACCGCCAGTTTTTGCGCGCGGCGCAGCGAGTGCGAGAATATCCAGCGTTTGATCGGGTTCTTCAGTCGCTGGCGGCATTGCTCCGTCAACCGTTCCCGCTCTTCCGCCAGCCGCCGCTGATTTTCCAGCGGATCGGACTGGCCCATTGAGCGAAGATAGCCGCGCACCAGCCCCAGAATGTAATCGGGCGTTTCAGACCAACGAGCGTTGAACAATTCCAGTTCGCCGCGACAGTGGTGTCCATGCTCGGTCATGAAAGCATCCCAAGCCGCCAGAAATTTCCGGCCGTGTTCGGTGAGACGAAGTCTGCTGCGGACCTCCGGCCAGCTTTTTTCGGAAGACACCGCGGCTTCCGTGTCACCGTCGGCATGAGCCAGGACCGCCAATCGCCAGAGAGCCAGGCCGGCTTCCGCGTCCGGCATGCTGCCCAACGCGGCGAACAACCGGCCGCCGAGCGTCAGGTCGGACTCGCCCAACCAATCACGGCAGGCTTTCTTCAATACCGGCAGCGCTGCCGCCGGCACCACAAAGTATAGCAAATCCCAGCCTTTGAATGCTTCCCGAAATAACCGGATGCAAAAATGCGCCAGTTCCGGCGTGGACATGGCCTCAACGTTCACGCGGACCAGTTCATCTGTTTCAGTTTTGAAGCGGGCAATCCACGCTTCGCCATGGCGGGGCAAATGAGTGATTAAATCGAAGAGAATGCGCGGCCAGGAGAGGATGTATTTCGGCCAGCGGAAACCCAGGTCCGGGAGATCTTCCGGCGAAAGGGTCAGCGGGGCCTGGCGGTATGCCTCCACCAGATCGCCTCCCAGCATTCGGGCAAGATCGGGGAGTCCCTTGTGCAGGAAGGAAAACGGTCTGACCGCAGCCAAAAACGTGTTGGCGTTGGAATAGAGTCTTCCGGCAACGAGACACGCTGGCTGAGCGCGTGTGACATCAGCGCCCACCAGGCGAAAGAGGGAACCGACCACACCCAGCAAGAAGGATTGCATCTGAGACCACGTCATCGGCGTCATCACATCCGGAAACACTTCGCCGATGTTGACATTGGTCCAGATCTGTCGGTCCTCCCATGTTTTGACCGGAGCTTTGGTTGTAATCGGACGGGACTGCAACAGGAATAGTTTGCCATCCCGCTGCGCCCACTCGATATCCTGCGGTGCTGAAAAGAGATGCTCCGTCCGTCGGGCGAGATTGCACAGATGTTCGAGAGTTGTGGACGAAAGCAGCTCCTTTTCAGACGAAACCAGCACGTGCCCCGTTCGCTTTTCAACCACCATCCGCTCGGGCTGAATTGTCCCCTGTACCAGTCCTTCGCCCAGGCCGCTCACGCACTCCACGACGAACCGATCCGTTGCTCCCGTCAGCGGATCGGCGGTGAACACAACCCCGGCGTGGCTGGCCGCCACCATTTCCTGCACCAACACCGCCATTTTGACCTTCTCCGCCGGCACCCGCTGCCTCGCCAGGTAAACGAGCGCCCGCTCGGAGAAGAGCGACAGCCAGCACGTCTTGATGGCAGCCAGCAGCGCGTCCGCCTCGCGCACATTCAGAATGGATTCAAACTGACCGGCAAAAGACATCCCGGCGGCGTCCTCGACGGTTGCGCTGGAACGCACGGCAAAGCTCTGTTCTTCACCCGCTTCCCGCCAGGCAGGCAGCACCGCCTCCTTCACCCTCTCCGGCACGTGAACCTCCGCCAGGCAGGAGCGGACTTCCCGGCTCAATTCCGCGATCCGCCCCATCTCATCGCCGGAACATTGCGCCAGCAGATTGGATAATTCAGTCCGCCTCGGACACGCAGCTAGGAAGTGATCGAACGCCGTCGTCGTTACACAAAAACCATGCGGCACCGGCAGGCCCGCCGCGATCATTTTGCCCAAATTAAACGCCTTGCCGCCCACCAGCGACCGGTGATTGTCGCCGGCTTCCCCCAGGCGAAGCACAAGCACGGCGGCGTTGTCTTTTGCCGCCCGCGCCACGAGGTTCTGCCCGGAAACAGTTGAATCCATCTTTCTCATAGACAGCGTCAGTGACGAGGAGCGGGCAGTGTGACACTCTGGCCGATGGCCGGAATTTTAAAGGGTTGGTAGGGCTGGCGGAAAGCCAAAGCCATCTGCACGTCGAATCGGAGCCAGTGGAAATCGAGCGAATCCAGCGAAGTGTTGAACCGGAAAGCAACGCGGGAAGGTAAACCCGATACATCCGATTTCAGGACATCCACCGTGAGGCCGTCCAGGGCATACCGGTCGCCTTTTTTGCATTTGGGTTTGCCCACGAGCAGGTTGAAAGCCCTGCAGGCGTAGGCGCCACGGATCGGACCAACATCGTCGCAGAAGAATATGTCCGGCGCTTGGGATTGAATCACCAGCGTTTTGTCATCGGTCCGTTCGACGTCAAAGCTCGTCAAACCCGGCACCAGCGTTCTCATGGACCTTGGCAGGGGCTGGTGGTGATACGCTTTGTAAAAAGGTGCATAAGCCAACGCGAGCACGCAGGGTGGGTTGAGTACGATCACATTTTCGTTCTCGATGTTTGGCCAATCACCGACATCGCCGAGGCGGTTCATCCCATCCAAAACGAAAGCGGTTGCTTTGACCTCTACGACTCTTCCGGCGATCGCTCCCGGAACATGTATCAGAATCAGCAGGACACAGGCAATCCATGCCAGGATTCGGTAGGTCAACCATTCCGGCAACCGGTTCATCGCGCCGGAGTCCCCCATGGGGGACGAAGGCGGACTTGGCCGGGTGATCAGGCCGGCAACGAAACTGGCCATCAATCCATAAGCTCCGACGGCCACAAACCCAAGGTTTTTGGACATTGGCATTACGGTTGCCGCGGGGATGGCCGCCAGCATCATGACCGTGAACCAGAACATGGCCGTTTTGTCCCGGCGCACCCACGGGAGGAAAACCACCAAAGCCGCGACCACGGCCACGCAAAAAAACGCAGTGACCTTTGGCTGCAATAAAGGATTAACGGCGAACAAAAAATCCGGCGTCACGCCGGTAAGCTGGCCTCCGAGCAAAACCATGGCTCTGGGGATCACTTCCCGCGCAAACTGAAGCGGTTCGTGGGCAGGATCAATGTAAAGTCCGACGTTGCGCAGGCCAAAACCGAGAGCCTCATAGATTGTCCGCCACACAATGATGACCAGAACCGAAGGTAAAACCGTCAGCGCCCGGTTGCGAAAAGAACCCGGCTCGAGCACCAGGGCATACGCGAGAATGAAGGCAAACGTGGAAGCTCCGCCTTCATCCGCGAAAAGGGAAAGCGCGAGGAACAGGGCGGATAGCACGCATCCGGAACGGGATTTTGCAGAACGCCATTGATGATGTTCATAAAGACACAACAGACCGAAGAAAAGCGACAGCATGAAGCCGCGGTTGGCGACGAACATCACCGGGAAATATGTGTTGCTGTCGAGCAGAAACAGCAGCGCCGCCAGTCCGGCGGCCCATCCCGCACCCAACAATTTCCGATAAATGATGGTGACAAGAAACATGATGGCCGCGAACCACGCGATGTTATGGGCGTGCATCAGCACGGGCGAGTCGGGAAAGAGCTGGTAATCGAGCCAGTGAGTGAATGCGGTGACCGGCCGCCAAAGACCCAGTCTTATATTGTCCGGCGTCCACCACGGCAGAATGCCGTAGTTCTTCATCAACGCCATGTCTTGTGGGTTGCGGTTGAAGAAAAGATCGCGGAGGACGGTCGAGAGACTGCCAGAATCCGCGGGGTTTCCCGTCTCGTGCATTCGCGGCGGCAATTGGCTTGGCCTGAGTTCAACTGCGCGCTGGGGCAAATCATCCCAAAACAGGCCGGTCTTCAAGGCGGGCAACATTACCAGTATCGCCCCTATGGCAAGAATCGCGGGAAGGTGGCGATGCTCAAGAAATCGCCTCGAGAAATCCAACACCCGGGTTCCTATGCCGTTGGTTTTTGAAGTTTCCATTCGATTTGTTCAACAATCGTTGCTGACCTTCATGAATAGACAAGGGAAATCAGAAAGCCTCACGCTTCGCAGGGTCGGTCAATAATACCGTACCATCCAGCCAACACGGTTCATCATTTGGTGCGCCGACTGCGAGCTCTCACAAAACGTCCACGGCCAGCAAGCAATAAAGTGGAAGCTGACACTGATGGTCGGCAGGCGCAGGCTGGACATTTCCCGGCAACGCGGGCAGAAATACTCGGCGTCGAATCGGTCAAAGTTCGAGTGTCTTTAGCCGCATGGCGTGAACTGCTTCTCGGCTGAACACGTCAACAATCGCTGCTGGATTTTTCTCAATCGCCAAAAGGTCGTCGCCATTCACGAGAACTAGACAAAGATTGGTGTCGCCCATGACTTTGTTGGCGTAGCCGCGGGCACTCGCTCCAATTTCGCCCGTGCTGACCACGACAATGACGTTGCTCTTGAGCAGATGCGTGAGGCCGACTTCCTTTGCGACATCCTCAAGATTGACGCGCGGGGTATTCTTGCACTGAACCTGCCAGCGCGAAAAGACCAGCCGAGCGGACTGGAAAATCAAATCCACTTCAGCGCCGCCGGTTGCTGAACCACGCAGGCGAGTCGCCACGTAGTCCATGTCCAGAAGGCGCATGAGCTTGAAAGCAAGGGCTTCGAGTGCCAGACCGCGCGTGTGCGTATAAGCCGCCTTGAGGTCGTTCAGGATTTCCCGCATGGACTTGCGCAACAGCGGGCGCAAATCAGAAGAGGTTTACTTTTCCAGTTGTTCAATTAGCGGCGTGAGAATTTCCTTTTGCAGCTTTTTGGTTGGCTGGACAGCAAACGGCTTTGCGCCACGCCCGGCTTCCTTCGTTCCACGAACGAGCGTCACGAATCCGGCTTTCTCCAACGGATAGAGCACCTGCTTTGGCAGCCCCTTCTCGTTGAAGCGCACGCCGTATGTTGCCGTGGCGAGCTTTTCGATTTCGTTCGATTGGAACGGGCCTGCGCCAGCCATGTTGGCGAGCGTTTTGAGGAAGGCGCGCTGCTCGGTGGACTCAATTGTTGGTCGGTAAAACCAATGACCAGCGCACGCCATCAAACTTAATCTGACAGGATCGCTTCAAGTATTGTTGGGCGTTTCTGACTGCGTGCTTCCATCTTTTGCCGAATCGCTGCCCATTGATGACCAATTCAACTTCATCGTCGCACAAATCGGGCAACAAAGTCTGAACTCTCGGGTGAAGTTGTTCCGTCGTAAGCGGCCCTTGGGAGAGCGCGTAGATGAGGGCCTCGGAAAACAGACTGTGAGCAGACCGACTTCCGACTTGGGCGCTGAGAAATTCCTTCCGGGCGCGATGAAGCGTGCGCGTAAAGCTCGCCTTTAGCTTCCGGCTGGCGCTTTTCTCCATTTGCGCATACTCGGTCTTCAATTCCTGTGCAACTCCGAGAAGAGAATGGAGTTCAGCCCCGCTAAGTATGTTCCCCAGACGCGCGTAAGCTTCAAGGTCTTCTCTCACCTTGGAAACCAGCGCAGCATCATCTAAGCAAACGCCATACTCAAAATTGTGGTCGAGTCCGCTTGGAGTGAGGTTGGCCGACGTAACCAGTGCGCGCCGATTGTCAGCGACGTAAACTTTGGCGTGTAATCGTGGTAAAGAGACGATTTGGACGGAACTACGCCTTTGGCCGAAGAGTTCAAGAGCCTCTAAATCCAGCGACCCGCCAAGAACGCTGTCGCTCCGAATATCGGTAAGAACCCTGAGGCGACAACCATCGTTGGGTGAGCCAACCGCCAATTCGTCGCACACCCAACTGGCTTCTTTTTCTTTGATGTAAGGTGAAGCAATCAGAAGCTCATTGCGTGCGCAGTGAACGACATCAGCGAGCGCCGCGCGCAATGGTCTGCTGTGGATAATCACCGGCTTTTTCCCAAGCGATTGGTGGTGGTGGGCAGGAACAGCGCGAAATTTGTTTGTGCGGCCAGTGTCCGACGGACACATCGCGGGTTGCGCTCCATGCTAACGAGGTCACGACCATCAAGCACGATTACTTGGAAGCGAGTTTTGTCCGAGACGTAGGCAGCGTAGTTTTTCGCAGCTGAGTTCACTCTTCCAGTGCTGGCGACCAGTGCAACGCGGTTGCCGTTGCCTTGGGCAATACCTACTTCCGTAGCAACATCATCCAGACTCAGTTCATCGCAGACTTTGAATCGAACATTCCAAGCACCAAAGGGGAAATCGTCACGGCCAAAAACCATGTCCACGTCTTTGCTCCGCCGCTTCCTCGTCTTTCGATGCACGAGCCCGACCGCGCCGAGAATGTTTATTGCTTTCGTTTCGAGCGGGCTGGCGGGAGCTTTGCTTGATGGAGCTTTCACGGGGTTTTAGTTATTTGAAAATTCTGGAATTTCGGTTGGGAATCGCGCTGGGTGCGGAATGATGCCGTGGTCACGGCAGTAACGAATGTAAGCCGAGTTGCTCTCCGTGTGCGCGAGCGAAATCAGATTAGGCGGGATAGCCGCGCCATTGTCCGTGCCGAAACAGTCGGAAATGTCGTGCCCCGACGGACGGAGCATCGGCTTGTAACCTTTCGCCAAAAGCACCTTCATGCTTTCGGAATAAGGCTGGAGAACACGGCGGTTACTTGCTTTCGGCCAAGGAGTTGGTGAAAGCCACCAGATGCAATTGACGGCGTCTTTGACTCGGATGCGCCGAACCGTCACCCACTCAGCCGGGGTCGGCAGACGCGCCGGATTCCACCAGAAAAACTCTTGCGCCAAATGAAATCCGAACTCCTTGCAAAGCATGATGAGAAGTTCGTAATGGTAGAGGCTGCGTGTTGGCTGCCCTGCAACCCATGACCCGCCAATGTCAATGACCAGCGACCCCTGCGGCTTCAGTGCTTTGTAGAACGCAGCGGCGAATGGCCGAAACCATTCCAAATAATCATCCGCGTCGGCATTGCCGTAGTCCTTCTTGCGAACCAGACCAAACGGCGGGCTGGTCATGATGAGGTCCACCGAACCCGGCTCGATTTCCTCGCGGAACATGCCTAGCGAATCGCCAAGGAGAATCCGCCCGCGTGCTGTTTCGTGGAACGGCTTCACAGGCAGTGGCTCGTTTAATTTTGGTGGTGTCGGCATCGCTGACAAATTTTTAACAGGTTCACCTCATTCCGTAAATGCCGCAGATGATAACGAAATGCTTGACGCTTGGCGAGAGTTCTGCCAGGAACGGGAACGTGTCCAAGCGATTGACAATTTCTGCGCTGTCGGCATGTTTTGGGTTACAACCGAACAAAATTATGAAACGAACATTATCCATTTTCGCTGCCGCTTTCATCGCCGGCAATCTTTTTGCACAATCCATTGACCTGCCCGCTCCGCAAAAAACCGGCGGCCTGCCGCTGATGGATACCCTGGCGAAACGGTCCACGGCCAGGGCTTTCGATTCCAAAGAGCTTTCACCCCAACAGCTCTCCAGCCTCCTCTGGGCGGCGTTCGGCATTAATCGGCCCGATGGCAAGCGCACCGCCCCCTCCGCCATGAACTTTCAGGAGACCGACATCTACGTGCTGCTCAAGCACGGCGCTTATGTTTACGCCGCCAAATCCAACAAACTCGATCTGGTTGTCGCCGAAGACATCCGCGCGCTGGGTGGCACCCAGGCTTTCGTAAAGGACGCGCCCGTGACTTTGATTTTCGTAGCCGATCTCTCCAAGATGGGCAAGGGAAGCGATGAAAATAAAAGGAACACCGCCAACGTTGATGTCGGTTATATCTCACAAAACGTCTATCTCTTCTGTGCCTCCGATGGCCTGGTCACCGGGGCGAGAGGTTCGGTGGATCGGGCGACCCTTGGTTCAAGACTTAAACTTCGTCCGGATCAGATGATCATTTTGGCGCAATCAGCAGGCTATCCCAAGCCCTGAACCGAAGGATGATTATGGCGGAATTGTTTGAGCGTGTTTCGATCAACGGCATGACGCTGGCCAACCGCTTTGTGCGGTCCGCCACCTGGGAAGGGCTGGCCAGCCGGGAGGGTTCCGTCACCCCCAAGCTCACAAAAATGATGGTTGAACTGGCCAGGAACGAGGTTGGTTTGATCATCAGCAGTTACACGTTCGTCAGCCCCGAGGGACAGTCGAGTCCCGGCCAGCTCGCCATTCATGACGATCGTTTCGTGGCCGGGCTGTGGGCAATGGTTGAGGCGGTCCATAAGGCAGGCGGAAAAATCGCCTTGCAGATCGTCCACGGCGGAAGGTTTGCGGACTTCGCGCTGACTGGATTGCAACCAATCGGACCATCCGCCGTTGAGAAGGATGGCCAGACCACCTGCCGGGCCATGAACAAGGAAGACATCGCGAACATTGTCTCGGCCTTCACTCAGGCGGCCGCGCGGGCCAAACAGGCCGGCTTCGATGCGATCCAGCTTCACGCCGCCCACGGTTTTCTGTTCAGCCAGTTTCTATCCCCGGCCCTGAACCAGCGGACGGATGAATATGGCGGCACGCTTGAGAACCGCGCCCGGTTCCTGCTCGAAGTGGTACGGAGCATCCGGAAGGCGACCGGGCCCGGCTATCCACTTCTCATCAAGCTCAACTCCGAGGATTTCCTGGAAGGCGGGCTGACGCGCGACGAGGCCGTTCAAGTTGCGACCATGCTCGAAGTCGCTTCCGTTGATGCCATCGAATTCTCCGGCGGAACGGTGGCTTCTCCGGAAAAGTTTATGCCGGTGCGTCCCGGGAAGCCGAAGACTCCGCAGGACGAGGTTTTCTACCGGGAGGCCGCGGAGCTCTACCAAACCAAAGTCGGGATACCCCTGATGCTGGTCGGGGGCATTCGTTCCTACGAGACGGCAAACGATTTGATCCGCCGCGGAGTGGCCGACTACATCTCCCTGGGGCGGCCGCTGATTTGCGAACCCGGTCTGGTCAAGCGCTGGCACAACGGAGACCGCCGCGGATCGGAATGCGGCTCGTGCAACAGTTGCTTTGCTCCCGCCAGCGATGGCCGGGGTGTCTATTGTGTGGCCATGGAAAAGAAGCGCGGCAAAGCCGGCGGGTGATCAATAGCCGTGAATTGATGAAAATTTCCGTCATCCTCGCGCATCCGGATCCCGGGAGTTTCAACCACGCCATCGCCAACACGGCGGCGGAGACGCTTCGTCGGAACGGTCACGAGGTCATTCTTCACGACCTTTGTCTGGAACAATTCCCGCCGCTGCTCTCTGCGGCGGAACTCCAGAAGGCCGCGAAGCTTGATCCAGTTGTAGCCCGGCAATGCAAAGAGATTGCCAACGCCGCCGGCATCATCATCGTGCATCCAAATTGGTGGGGCATGCCACCGGCCATCCTCAAAGGCTGGATTGACCGCGTGCTGCGGCCCGAAGTGGCGTATCGCTTTGTCGCTGGCGACAAGGGCGAAGGCGTGCCGGTCGGGATGCTCAAGGCGAAGGCGGCCATTGTTTTCAATACCGCCAACACGCCGGATGAGCGCGAGCGGAAGGTGTTTGGCGACCCGCTGGAAACGCTCTGGAAAAATTGCGTGTTCGATCTGTGCGGCGTGAAAAACGTCCAGCGCCGGACGTTCACGGTGGTCGTCACCAGCACGCCGCAACAACGCGCCGCATGGCTGGCTGAGGTGCGGGCGACGGTGGAGCGATTCTTCCCGGGGCAATGAGGTAAATTTGCATCTGTCGGGTGCAAAAGTGGTTTGCGGAAATGGTTCAAATCCGAATGCCGAAGCCCGAAGCCCGAAAGAAGCCCGAAGCTCGAAATCCGAATGCCAGATGTACGTGACGAAGTTCTTCTGTTTCGAACTTCGGATTTCGGACTTCTTTCGGCATTCGGCATTCGGGTTTCGGATTTTCTGTTTCCCCTCGCTTTGCAGTTGGCAGTCCGGTGGCTTTCCGGCTTAATTCCGCCCCGCATGAGCATTGCCTATCAAATTGTCGTTTGCGGCAGCCTCGTGCCGGATCCGCTCCAGACCCTGGAACCGGTGACCGGCCCGGGCGGTCCCGCGTTGAAAAATGAAATGATGCTGCCCGCCGTCCTCGACCCGTGGGCCAGCCACGCGCTTTACGAAGCCGCCAACCTCGCCAAAAATTCGCCGGGGTTAAAAGTCTGGCTCGTCAGCCTCGGTCCCAAGGCCAAGCTCCAGCAGGTGATGATGACCGTCGCCCAAAAGGTGCCGTTCGAACTCGTCGCGCTCGACGGCCCGGCCAGCGGGTTCACGGAGGCGGCGGAAGTCGCCGCCGCGTTGGCGGATGCCATCCAGGCCATCCCCGGTCTCGACAAATCCAAACTGCTCGTGTTCGGCGGCTGGGAATCCGCGTCGCGCGGCGCGGGCGCCACGATGCAGATGGTCGGCGAACGCCTCGGCATCACCGACCAGTTTCAAGGCGTGGATGAATTGAAGATCGCCGCTGACGGTTCGTTGGAAATTCTGGAGCGCATCGAAGGCGGCAAACACCAAATTTCGAAGTGCGCTGGTGCGCCCGCGTTGCTCGGCTGGGCCACGGGCAATCTGCCGGAACCCAAAAACAATCCGCAGGTGGGCATGATGAACATGCGCACCGTGATGCCCGCGTTGCAAAAGGCCAAGCCGGTGAAACTCACCGGCGAAGGGTTGAGCTTCGCGAGCGTCTCGCTTCCGAAACAATTGCGCGAAACCAAAATCGTCAAAGATAAATCGCCGGACGACATCGCGAAGGAAATCGTGGAATGGATCAAACAATAAAACAAAGGGATTGATGGATTCATGGAGCAATGGATTAATGAAAGACTCCGCCCCTCAATCCACCAATCCAATCATCCATTAATCCAACAATCCATTTCCCTCCCATGGAAACCATTCTCGTTCTCGCCCACACCGAAGCCGACGGCTCGCTCGCCAAATCCGCCCGCGAAGCGTTGCACGCGGCCCGCACCCTGAACAAATCGCTCGCCGGCTCCAGCCTCGTCGTGGGCCTCGTCGGCGAAACTGTCCAGGCGGCTGCGGATTCCATCGCCGCCTGCCCCGCCACAAAATATTTTGGCGTGGCCGGCAAGGACTTTGCCCAGTCGCGCTATGCTTCCGACGCGGCAGCGGCGGAAGCCATTTGCAAATCGGCCCAGGCCACGCTCGTCGTTGCTCCGGCGACGTCGCGCTGGGCGCGCGTGCTGCCCGGCGTCGCGCAACGCCTCGGCGGACGCGCCGACACCCACGTCACAGGAGTTTCGGCAGCCCCGACGGGTGTCGGGGTCAATCGCTGGTATTACCGCCAGCGCATGGAAGCCACGCTCACCCGCACGCAACGGCCCTGGTTCATACTGATTGACCCCGGCAGCCAGACGGCGTGCGAATGTGGCGCCGGCACGGCCAAGGTGGAAACGGTGACCGTGAATCTGCCGGACTCCGGCAAACGTACCACGGTGGTTGGCATTCGCGAACCGAAGGCGGACGCCCAAACCATCCGGCCCGACGCGGAACTGCTCTTCGTCACCGGCGCGGGCTGGACGAAGAAACAGGCCGACGGCCAGACGCACGTGCCCGAGGCCGAAAAATTGATCCGCGATTTCCTGCAACTCGGCCGCGCGTCACTGGGCAGCAGCAAATCGCTGGTGGACCTCGGCGGCGAAGGCCAGGCCGTGCTGTCGTTCCTGTCGCACCTGAACCAGATTGGCCAGACCGGCTCGACGCCGCGGCATCCGAAGGGATTGAGCACCTGCTGTCACGGCGAGGAACCGCACACCGTCGGCTGGCGATTCATCAACGAGCGCCGCGCCATCAGCCTGGACCCGAACTGCGGCTGGGCCCGCGGCAAAGCCGATGTGCTCTACGTCGCCGACGCCTTCGCCGTGATGGGAAAAGTGAACGAGCTGCTGGCGGCGAAGAAGTAACTGCAAGTTCTAACGGTATTTAGGGGAGTGACGGGTGCTTGCGCCTGTTCACTCCCACGAATTATTCGCCGTTCATTCCAAGCGCGTCTTGATTTGTTTCCAGGCGTTCAAGAACACAGTGAAGTCCCGTTTCTCGTCCGTGAACCGATCAAGGGCGATGAGTTCCTGATCCGCATTGGGTAAGCCTCTTGCTTCCCAACATCGCTTTGTCTTCGTCACGCGCAAATAGGAGTCAATCCGTTTCTTGGCCGTGGCGGGGATAGCTTTGTAGCGGCGCAAGAGTTCGCCCGGGGGCAATATGATGAAACTGGTTTGTTTCTCTACAAACGACGGGAGCACGAACACCCAGAAGTCGGCATTCGACTTCTGGATTTTGCGCGCGTCGAGACTCCACCACCCAGCAGCAAGTAGACGGCTCTGGAGAAGGAGTGACCCGTGCGCGGGATAGTCCTTGGAGAACTTGACCTGGAGGGACACTGCCTTCCGGTTTCTTGTGTCAGTCACGAGGAAATCGACGCCGGTGTCTTTGGACGGAAGCCAAACATTCCAGCGGGAAAAGTTGCGCTCGATGTATTCTCCGACTAGATACTCGCCTGCATGGACCGTGAATAATGGTTTCATATATCCCTTCAGCGAACATTATTATTCGGACAAACTTACTTTGTCATTTGATGTCTTTTGCCGGAAAAAGCCAAAGCCCGAATGCCTTGTCCCTTCCCGCCATCCTGACTTCGCGGGCATGATGCGCCCCGGCCATGACCAGTCAATCCCTTTTGAGAGTGGTAATATATGCAACCTTCGGTGGGGCGAGCGCTCGTCTGGGCGAAGTCTAACGAAGACCGATCCTCGCGAGCCGGACTTGGCGTGCCAAAGCGAAGCGGCGGCGGCTCGTCAGTAGCCTCGCCCCACCAAACTGTACCAACACCCTTTGGGGTTTGTCCGCGGCGGGGTGTGCGGCAAGGCGCGGCGCGACGCAACCGCAAGCAAAGTAGCGCAGACTTCCAAGTCTGCTGTGTCGCGGGTTACCAAACCCGCTGCTGATGCGACTTGCCGTTGGTCCTGCCGACTTGGAAGTCGGCGACACGGCAGGTTTGGAAACCTGCGCTACGAAGTCCGGCGGCTGTGGCCTGGAAAGTCTTCGTGTTCTTGCGCTTTGGCGTCTCTGCGTTAAAAAATTTGAAGGCAGACACCCAAGGCGTTGCCCCGGGCTTGGCAAAGCAACGTTCACTTCGCCCGCCCTTTCAGAAATGCCGGCGTCACCTCATTCTGCAGTATCTGGTCCAACGTCTGGCGTTTTCGGATGAGCTCGACCGAGCCGTTTCTGGAGATCATGACTTCCGCAGCTTCCGGGAAGGAATTATAGTTCTTGGCTGCCATGCTCGAGCAATAGGCTCCTGCGCCGCCGAACACCACCAGGTCGCCAATCCGTGTTTCCGGGAGCGGGCATGGTTGCAGGCCTTCCGGGCTTCCCGGCGCGGGTGTAAGCACGTCACCACTTTCGCAGCAGTGACCAACGACGACATACTTTACCTGGCTGCGTCTTCCCGTCGCGCCACGCACGACTTCGATGGGATGTTGTGCCCCGTACATGCTGGGCCGGAGAATCTCGGTCATCCCGGTGTCCACCTTGAGAAACTTATAACCGCGACGTCCCGTATCCACAACGTCGATGACCGTCGCGATCAGGGCACAGGAATTGGCCACCAGATACGTGCCTGGCTCCACTTCAAGATGCAGCCTTCGCCCATGTTTCGCTTCGAATGATCGAAACGCCTCCATAATGGGAAGGCCGATCTTCTCCAAGTCTGTCGTTTCTTCGCCCTTCACCCTGCCGATTTTATATCCGCCACCCAGATTCAGCACGGTCACGTCACGCAGGCGCGAGCATGTGTCCAATGACATCAACGCCACGTGTTGCCAAACCTTCGGGTCGCTCCCCGATCCAATGTGCGTGTGCAGACGAGTGAACTTGAGGCCGTACTTCCGTCCG
>Ga0116134_1000782_pt1 | contig 16272 bp, 13 predicted proteins | sample June2015DPH_19_5_FD_89737 | JGI IMG/M metagenome (GOLD analysis project Ga0116134, IMG submission 89737) | Peatland microbial communities from SPRUCE experiment site at the Marcell Experimental Forest, Minnesota, USA - June2015DPH_19_40 | ecosystem: Environmental > Terrestrial > Soil > Wetlands... | reverse complement strand
GCGCTTGAATCGACGCCGCCGCTTAGGAACACGCCCAGCGGCACGTCGCTCATCAGGTGGCTGTCGACGGCGCCCTCGAGCAACTCGCGGTAACTCTGGACGTAGTAACCTTCGTCTCGCGATTCGTGCGACTTCGATGCATCCAGATCATAGTACTGCCGGATTTCTGACCTACCCTCCGGGCCAACGATCATCGTGTGCCCGGGCAGCAGCTTAAGGATTCCAGCGTAAAAGCTTTCCTCGCCCGACAAATATCCAAACGCCAAATATTCCGGCAGCGCTGCCCGATTAAACTCCGAACGAATCCCGCCATGCGCCAGCACGGCTTTGATTTCCGATCCGAAGAGCAGCCGTTCCGGCGTCAATTTGTAACACAGTGGCTTGATGCCCAGCCGGTCTCGTGCGATGAAAAGTGTTCTCGTATTGCGATTCCAGATGGCAAAGGCGAACATGCCGCGCAAGTGCTGCACACAATCCGCACCGTATTCCTCGAAGAGGTGGATGACGGTTTCGGTATCGCTGTGCGTGCTATAGCGGTGGCCGCGAGCAATGAGTTGCTCGCGCAAGGCGAGATGGTTGTAGATTTCGCCGTTGAACACGATCCACAGCGTGCCGTCTTCGTTCGAAATCGGCTGATGCCCACCCGCCACATCGACAATGCTGAGCCGCCGCATACCGATGCCGACCGCGCCGTCTGTGTAAAAGCCTTCGTCGTCGGGCCCGCGATGGGTGATTACGCGGCACATTTCGCGCAACGCCGCGGCGCTTGCCCGCACGTCGCGTCCGAATTCAAGAATCCCAGCTATCCCGCACATTTAGTGTTTCTCCACGTATGGCGACGAACTACGATTCGATGAACCATCCTTCGACGAACCATGTTTTGATGAGTCAGGTTTTGGCGAGTCCTGAGTCAAGCCCGCCGATGATGAAGGCGAATCGCCCGTCAGCTCCTCGAACAAAGACGTAACGGAAACCCTGCCTGGCGCCGCATTCATCACCGCGTCCTGCTTGCGCCACTCGAAAAATGCGGATGCCTCCGCCGATTTCAGCAGAGGCTCTCCCTGCCATGCGACGTGCGTCCCGCCGATCACGACCAGATGTGCGAGCTTCTCTTTTTCAATGCGGCAATACAGCATTCGTGCGTCCGAAGACCACGGACCGAAGCTCCATGCCTCGTCGCCGAGCGCAAAGAAGAATCCGTGGTTTTCGTCAGGAGAGTCGAGTTCGTATACCTGGACTGCGGCCTGCGCCATGCTGGCCAGGTGCGGTTCGAACTTTTGTTCGATAAGATGTTCACCCTCCTGCCGGACTGCGCCAGAGCTCGGCAAGAGCGCAGTCGCCGTCTCTGCAGGAAGCAGCACCCGCGCATGGCATCGCACGACGGGCGCAGGCTGATACGCGCCGTAAGCGGGCGAAAGCAGAGTTCTGCTAACTTCCGTTGCCGATTGCCAGACCGTTTCTTCGGGCACGATGAGGATCAACCCCGATTGACCTGACGCAGCGCCGGATATTGATCTTGATCTTGATATTTCCACTCGCCCAGAACCGGCGTTGCAAACTTCGAGATCGGGCGCGAAGTGCCAGCGGATCTCCAGTTCATGTTCCGTTTTGCCGAGCGCAACATCGCGCACCAGCCACACGCCACCCGCGATATTCAGCGCGTGTCGCCGATGCAGGACCGGATCCGCCAACCGCGCATATCCATTATGACTGCCCACAAAGTAAGTGAAGCTCTTTCCCTCGACCCAGTTTTCCGCTTGCGTTGTCGGAATGTGAGTCCACGAGAATGGTTCATCGGCAACTGCCTGGTCGACTTCATCCACGCGCAGTGTGTTGTGCGCACCCGTCCCGCGAAGCGTGTTGCGGTCCGCTGGATCTTTCGCAATGTAGACGCCGCTCCCCGCGTCGACTAGCCAGCGCCGTCCATCCATGGTGAGCCGCAGGCTGAGTGCGTCGGCATGTCCGTGCCCCGAGCGGCCCACGCCCTGCGGACCGGCATCCACCACCATTGCCTGCGCGTACGGCTGTGAATCCGCCAGCACATAAAGGCCGGCGTCCGGAAAGGCCAGCGAACGCGCTGGGCTCGCGGGTGGGCTCACGTGCGCGCGCGCGAGCTTTTCGACGGCCTGATTTCCAAATAGCCAGATCGCTTCTTCCGTAAGCCGCGACGCGGAGAACTCCCTCGAGTACATCACCGCGCCCAGCGCCAGCGGGTCCGTCATGTGCTCTGTCCGGTTGCGACGCGGATTCCACAGGCGCCCGCCATCGTCATCGCCGAAGCCTTCCGCCGGCCCTGCCTGCGCGAACGCCGCCACTACAGCGAGCATTCGTTCCAGCACCGCATCAAACGCCGGCGGAATTTCGATTCCATTCCGGGTCGCGAGCAATCGCGAATACAGAAAGAAGTCGAGCGCATAAACGTGGTAGTACAGCGATTGCTCGAAGTAAACACCATCCGGACGCACCTGCCGCGTTGCCTCGTGCAACACAATCTTCCACCCGGTTTCCTTCCAGCGATCGGCCCCGTGCATTTGCGGATACAAAGTGCCCAGAAAGAACAGCGCCACTGCTTCGCCCAGCAGGTGCGTGTTCGGAGAAAAATAAGTAGATAGATAGCGCTCGATATAACGCCCGTGAAAGGCGAGCGCCGGAGCCAGTTCAGCGCGAAACTGCTCGCACTCAGGCATCCCCGCCAACAATTGGTCCACCCACATCCACGACAAACTGCGGAAGGCAACCTCCAGCGTGCTGCCCCAGTTGATTCCCAGAGGATACGGATTCGCCTTGATCCAACTTCGCCACTGCGCCACCAGTTCGAGAACGTACTTCGCCTCTCCGCTCAGCAGTCGAGCCTTGGCTAGCGTTACCAGGTGTTGGTGGCGATTCAATTCCCATGTGATCTTGTGGTCACCCACCACCGCGAAATCAAGAAAAGGAATCCTGAACCACGGATCGAGCGGTGCGCGCTTGCCGTGGACGGGATCGAGATGCCAGTCGATGTCTTTGTCTGCGACATTGCCACCGTCAAGATCGAAGGCGAGATTTTCGTAGCCCAGCAACCGAAAACGATGGCCGCAAATCTTATCGGCCTCACGCAGAATTTCGGTTGCATCGTCAGGCAGATGTTTGCGCAACAGCTCCACGCGCTCTGAAATTTCACTGCCGGAAAACTTGCTGGCCGAAAAGAAGAATTGCCCCTGCCGTGCTACCCGATCTGTATTCAGCCGAATCGCCCCAGCGCGCACGCCCATCCTGTGCATAAGCAAGTCGCTCCGCTTGCGGAATTCCTGCCCCACGCGCACCCGCACCTCTTCCCAGTCCATTCGGGAAACACGCGCCAGCTTGCTTTGCCATCCAGAAGCCACAGATTCCCCTATCTTACATGCTGAAAACACGCTCTCGATCTGCGTTACTCTTGGCATCGTCGCTGATCCCTGCGCTCGCTCACACGAGACGATTAGGTTGCGGCAATTTGGCCCGGCGGAGTTCCCAGCCGATGGAAAAAGTTGTCCACTTTTTGCCCCGCCTCCGGGCGGGATCGTGATGAATCTTAAGGATATTCTGTAACATATTGAAAATAATACTTTTATTGTATGCGCTTAGGGTGGTCCAGCGCCCCGATGGAGGGCCATTTGCTATCGCTTAGCGGGGGGTTGGTATAGTTCATAGTGCCAGCAAGTAGCCCCCAGATCCTCGATTGCCAGGAGAATTCGCTTGGGCTTGTCCGTTAGCATTTTTGGGTTGGGATACGTCGGCTCCGTCTCGGCCGCCTGCTTTGCCTCTATGGGCCACAAAGTCATCGGCGTCGACGTGAGCCGCGCCAAGGTTGAGATGATGGATTCTGGGCGCACGCCGATCATCGAAGCGCGCATGGCCGAAATGGTCGCCGAAGCGAACCGCGCCGGACTCCTGCACGCGACCACGGATGCCACTGCGGCCGTGCTGAATTCCGAAGTCTCGTTCGTATGCGTGGGAACGCCCAGCCTGAAAAATGGCAAGCTCGACCTCAGCCACATCGAGCATGTTGCCCGGGAAATCGGCGCCGCCATCCGCCAGAAAACATCGCCGCACGTTTTTGTTCTGCGCAGCACGGTGCTGGCCGGCACCACCGAAACCGTGGTGCTCCCCATCCTGGAAAAAGAAAGCGGCAAGAAGTGCGGCCAGGATTTCACCGTTTGCTATAACCCAGAGTTCATGCGTGAAGGCAGCGCAGTTGCCGATTTTCTGAGCCCACCCTACACCATTCTCGGAGCCAGCGACACTCACCACCTCGCGCCGCTGCGCGAACTTTACCAGAGCACTCCCGGCACGCTGTACGAGACGACCATTCCTGTCGCAGAAATGGTCAAGTATTTTTCCAACTGCTATCACGCGTTAAAAGTCGGTTTTGCCAACGAAATGGGGACCATGTGCAAACACCTCGGCGTCGACGCGCACGCGGTCACCAAGATTTTCACGTCTGACACCAAGCTGAACATTTCTGCCGCATATCTTTCTCCGGGCTTCGCCTTCGGCGGTTCCTGTCTTCCGAAAGATCTGCGCGCCATCACCTACAAGGCCAAGGAACTCGATCTCAAACTGCCATTGCTGGAATCTCTCATGCCGAGCAACGCTGAGCACGTCGATCGTGCCGTCGAGATGGTGCTGAGCACGGGCAAGAAAAAGGTTGCTCAGCTCGGGTTGAGCTTCAAAGCCGGTACCGACGATCTGCGCGAGAGCCCGCAGGTGCAGCTGATCAAGCGTCTCCTGGGCGAGGGCCTCGAAGTCAAAGTCTGGGACGAGGATGTTTCGTTGGGCCGCCTTGCCGGTTCCAATCGCCAGTACATCGAAGAAGTCATCCCGCATATTGGGTCCGTGCTCTCTGCCGACCTCGAAGGCGTGCTGCGCGCCGCCGAAGTGGTGATCCTCGGCAACAAATCGGCGAGCAAAGATCAGCTTGCCAAGTACCTCCGGCCGGAGCACATCGTGATTGACCTCATCCACTTGGATAAGACCGGGCGTCCAGAAGGCGTTCAGAAGTATGAAGGGATTTGCTGGTAGATTTGCCGATACCATGCGACCGGACAACCAATGAAGTTTCATCCCATCGACATCAAATCCGCCGACTGGAAGCGTCTCGACGGTTTCGCCGACCGGACCGTCTTCCAGACGCGCGAGTGGCTGCAGTTCGTGGCCGAATCGCAGAAAGCCCAACCCGTTCTGGCCGAACTGCGCGAAGCGAGCGACGTCCTCGGATACTTTACCGGTCTGACGTTCTCGAAGTTCGGCATGCGGGTGCTGGGCAGTTCTTTCCCGGGGTGGACGACTCCTTACATCGGCTTCAATCTCAATCCTGGCGTGCCCCGTCGCGATGCGCTCGAAGCCCTGGAAAAGTTTGCTTGGGACGATCTCAAGTGCTTGCATCTCGAGGTCTCCGATCCGAATTTCACTTTAGAAGACGGCGAGACCTCGGGATTCAAAGCCGAATATTACGCATCCTACCGCACCGACCTGACGCGTTCGGAAGAAGATCTCTTCAACGGCATGGAAAGCGCCTGCCGCCGCTGCATTCGCAAGGCGGACAAAAGCGGGCTCAAGATCGAAGAGGCACACGACCTCGCCTTCGCCGACGAATATTACGCGCAGCTCAAGGACGTTTTCGCCAAACAGTCCCTGGTTCCGACGTATTCAGTGGAGCGCGTCCGTGCCCTGGTTCGGAATGTAGGACCGAGCGGCAATATTCTGCTGCTACGCGCGCGCGATCCAGAAGGGAAGTGCATTGCCACTGGAATCTATCCCGGCTTCAACGAGATTGCTGAGTTCTGGGGCAACGCGAGTTTCCGCGCCTACCAGAGCCTGCGCCCCAACGAAGCCTGCCACTGGTACGCCATGCGCTACTGGAAAAAGCGCGGCGCCGCTATCTTCGACTGGGGCGGGGAAGGCACTTACAAGGAAAAATATGGATGCACGCCGCATCGCGTGCCCTGGTTCACCAAGTCTCGTTATCAGATCGTAGGCGCGTTGCGCAACGAAGCTCGCAACATGTTTGCGCGCAAGCAAAAAATTCTCGGATGGCTGCAAGGCAACCGCTCCGCCGCCGAACGTAGTCCGGCCGACGAATAAAAAATCACTGCGGGGAAGCATCTGACTTTGCATCAGATTCCGGAATGCCCATGCGTCCCATGTCGGCGATGCGGGCGAGCGGAGTATCCGATTTCGACCAGAGTTTGAAGTCGAAATACAGCGGGTACAGGAAATTCATGAAGCGCACAACCAGCGACAGGCCGAGCAGGTTGAAAGCATTACTCTCCGCATGATTGACGGCGAACCTCCGGCGGAAAGCAGCGTGTGGTACAGGAACTTGGTTCCCGAGAATCCGCAGCCCAACACAAGCACGGGAGCCTTGGAACGCCGATCTGCTTGCTGGTTTTCCTCGAGAACGTCATCCATCACTCTGGTTGCCGGATTCATGACAATCCTCAGCTCGGTCCTCAAGAACGCAGTTCGAGCGCCGTCATGTTGGAGAGCCGGCCGACCGGCGTATGCAACTTCAGCCACAGTTTGCCGCCGAGAAAGGCGGGATACATTCCGCGCATCCACAACTGCCGCAAGCTGCGGTGACGCTCGTCGGCGGGCAGCGATAATTCGTAGCCATTTTCCTCCAGGCACCCGCCCACGGTCGCTTCAATGGCGGCGACATCGGCGTGCGCCAGGCGTTCTTTCCAACGGCCGAGTGGATTGATTTTTTCTTTTGCGCCTTCTTCGCGAAACGAAGAGTTTGTTTCCGACAGGCGGCCCAAGCCGGCGCTCTGAATCCGGTCGTAGTCCAGATCGTGATCAAGAAAGCCGCCGAGTTCTCCGAGCGTTTCGTGAGGCTTGGTGATCAGGTCTTCGTAGCGGATTTCGATGTAGTCAGCAGGGATCTTACGGCCGTGGGCGCGGCCTTGGTGAACCATCCACTCCCAATACAGCGAGGTCGCCACCAGGCTGTCGGTCTGGCCGCGGTCCCAGGGCAGAGGAGTGAAGCCACCCATTTTCTTAAGCGAGAGCGCAATGTCGCGTCCGTCGCGGATAATGTGCACAAACAGCGCGTTGGGTAGGTCGCGCTTCACGCGCTCGACGTGCAGCACGTTGTCGGGATCGTACACCGCCCAGCGCTGCACTTGCTGACTTCGGGCCATCGAGTCCATGACGATGCGGATGAAGTCTCCCCCGTTGCGGCATTCGCTCAGGATGCGCGCCGAGAGTTGCCCGGCATCGAGCCCGGTGCGCCGGAAACCCTTACTGCGGAGAAAAGTATCGAGAATCTTCTGGCGGCTCGCGCCGCTCGTCATGGAGCCGAAGCGCGGAATCAGGGTTTTGTAAATCGGCAGATAGCCACGGTAGATAGCGAACCCGCCGGAGGACAGCAACATGTCGTACAGCAGGTTCGTCCCAGATCGGTGGCAGCCCATCACGAAGACAGGAGAATCCTTGCGATCGCTTGACCTGGGCATGGGCGCCTCAAAATCTTATCACGCAAGGCAGCTTGGGTCGTTTGAAACCCTCGCTATAACAGGGGGCCACCGAAATCACCCAATGCTTTGATTCGGCCGCGACTTGGATTCCTATTCCACGCCAGCAACGGCGGCTTCGACGGTTTCAATGTCGGCGCCCAAGTCACGGCCATCGGAAGCAGCGACTGCTCCGGGAGAGACCTGGCAGTGTCGCAGGAGGACACAGCAGAAGTCTGCTGGGGCGATTACGTGGGGCGTTACATTGAGCTAGGGCTATCCGTGATTACCTTGCAGTAAATTCGATGAAGTAGATGATTGAATGGCGGGAAGTAAGCTATCCGCTCGAAGGGAACGAACAGGCGGGGGAAGCGGTACATCACTCGCCACATTATCGGAAATATCGCCGCGTACTGCTTGGCGATGCGGCAATTTCCCCCAATCGCCTGGCGAACTTCCCACGGAAAGGAGCCACGCTCGTCTCGGAACCACCTTTTGTAGGCACCTACGACTAAGCCGTGCAACGCATTGTCGAATTCCAGGACGATGATCCCACCGGGTCTGACTACGCGCTTCATCTCGGCAATCATTGCTCGCTGTGTCCCGACGTCGAACAAGTGAAGAAAATTCAAGGCCGTGACTACATCAAACGACGCTCCAGGGAATGGGAGTTGCTGTGCGATAGCTCGTACAAAGGTACAGTTTGATTTTTCTCCCACTTTCTGCCGGGCATACGACAGCATGTCCAGTGAATAATCGCTCCCAACGGCTTTGGTGGCGTACTCGGCGAACTTAACAACTCCTCTACCGGTACCACACCCGACGTCCAGAATGCGTTTGCCCTCGAGAGGCCCGACGAGCTTCATCGTTGCGTTCATCATGACCGTCTGTTTGTAACGGCTCGCAGGACCTCCGTACCGCCTCCGGTCATAATTCGCGACATCCTGGAAACCCTGTTTCCCCACGGCGTATTCCACGACGTCGAATTCATTAGTCGAATTATGGTCAGGGCTCTTCGCCATACCTACGATAACTCCGGAATCTCAGAAATAATTTAAAGCTTCGTCAGCGCCTGCGCCGAGCCTAATGAGCTGCTTTGTGTACAAATAGTCAAATCCAAGAAAGTTAGCCATTCGCCTTGTCCCTCTGTATGCGAACATTCGTACCGCCGCCTTAATGGCAAACAGCCCAACTAACTTGCCATCATCCGAGCTGCCGTAACCGCTTAGAAAGCATTGTGCGGCAGCGTTTATGGCTGCCCGAGAATAACCAGGCCGTCCTTGGAGAAGCGCTAAGTGAGCTACAAACTTACCCAGGTCCTCGTAAATGGTGTCGCGCTCGACGAAGTTCTCAAAATCGACAACGCCAATCCGTTCGCCGTCAATCAGGATATTTCGCGCGGTAAAGTCCCCATGCCTGGCCGCGGCGGGGAGCGGCTTTCCGTCAACAAGTCCACTCGCCTTCGATGCCGCTCGGAAAATTTCTTGCGCCGCTGCTACTCCCAAACCCCTGCGTACGCAGCCCTCCAACTGAGAGGCGACCTCACGGTCAAACGCCTTCGCATCATGCGCCAGGGCAGGTTGTCGTGTCGCCTCGTGAAATTGACTTAACCAACTCCCAACCCTGCGGGCAATATTGCACACATTCGCAGTGCGGAACACCGCCATCACACAATTAGTCTGTCGCGCCAACACCTGGCTCAACGGGATACCGGATACCTTCTCCGTTACCATTAGCCCCGCTTCGGGCAAGACCATCAAGGGTTTCGGCAAGCCGTCAAGACGTTGTCCGGCGAGTGCCCACACTATCTGGATTGCCTTAAACTCGCGACTGACCGTTTCCGCAGGATTAGAAGAGGCAGTAATACGCTTTACAGCAAGCTGCGCGTCACCAGCCTTGGACCTACCGTGATACTCAAAAATTTCCGAGTGAGTAGCCTGTATTCTCCCGACACGCTCTAGCTCCCAGCCATCGAATAGCGCCTGGCCTTTGAGCAGTTGGTCCACCCCTTTGGCTGACATTGGGCCGCGCCCGATCTCCACTTCGCTTGTATATCAAGAACAAAGAAGTAGCTCAAGCAGAATCGAGCTGGATTTCCTTTTTTGACCTCAAAACCGGAACCCAGTCCATCACGATGACAGGAGAATGCCTGCGATCGCTTGGGCTGCGCATGGGTACGCTAAAATCTTATCACGCAAGGCGGCGTCGGCCGGTTGAAACCCTCGCTAAAACAGGGGTTACGGAAGTCACCAGAGTTCGGGGTCGGCTCACATTTTGGCGGGTGAAGTACATTGGGTCTAACCTCAAAGCAGATATCCCAGTTCTTAGAATCTTGGTATCCTAAGCAATAGCGAGGAAAGTGTTTCCCCGACGAATGCAACAAAGAAACCACCACCCAGCGAGGCGGGGGCTGGTTCGCGCACGACCATCACTCATGGCCAAAATGTGGATCAAGCAATCGTTGATCAGAACGGGAGCGCTGCGTCTGGTCTCTCGGTTCACCGGGCGCGGCGTCGCCATCATCATGTATCACTCGGTGATGAGCGATCCCTCCTCGGCGCAAACGACCTTGGGGGGCATCATACACTCGACGGAGGTCTTCCGCGGGCAGATGGAAGTCGTCGCCAGGCATTTCCACGCCGTAACCTTGGACGATGTTCTCTCCTTTCTAAAGGGTGATAAGACTCTGCCACCAAGAGCCGTAGTCGTAACTTTTGACGATGGCTACGCCGATAATTATCAGGCGGCCAACGATATCCTCAGCCCGCTGGGCATCCCCGGTGTGTTTTATGTGGCGGTCGATTGCATCGATAAGCAGCGTCTGCCCTGGCCTGCCCTGCTGCGGTATGCGTTTCTGACCTCAAAAAGGGAACGTTGGACTGAAGCTGACGGATCGCTCTGGCCCCTCTCGTCTACCCAGCAGCGGGTCCAGGCTTTTGAGCGCGCGTCGGAGTACTGCGGCAAACTGTCAGGAATCCCTCAGGATCAGTTCGTCGAGTCAATACGGCAGCAGTTGGGGACCGAACCTCCACGACTCTTGCAGCGCCTCATGATGACGTGGGACGAAGTGCGAGGGTTGGCACGCAACGGCCACACGGTTGGGTCGCACACCATGACTCACCCCAACCTGGCTTACGTAGCCGAAAACGACGCGCGAAGAGAGTTGGTTGAATCCAAGCGCAAACTCGAACAAGAGCTGGGAGCCCCAATCGTCCACTTCTCCTACCCTTGCCCAGCCCTCCAGCCTCATTGGGTAGATAGCACGGTGGGCGCGACTCGACAGATTGGATACCAGACCGCGGTCACGACCGACGGCGGCATGGTCAAGAGACATGACGATCCGCTCAGCCTCCGCCGTATTGGTCCCACAAGAACTGTAGATGGTCTGCGCTGGAACCTGGAGCGCACTTTTCTCGGGCGCGTAGTCTGAATTGACGCTGGCTGAGACCCTCGGCTGCACTGCGGACGGCAAGAGCATAAATTGCCCGCCAGCAGTGTCAATTCCTCACTGTCCAGCCGGATGTCGACGATCCTCACTTGCCTGCCAATCTATGGTGAGCAGAAAGTAGCCGCGCAATTGTTGCGCCGCCCTAGGGCTTTCTTGATCCAGATTTCTTGCTTTGATCTAAGCACCATCGAACATTGCTCGCGAAGTTGACGATCAAGCAAATGATATGATGGCAACAAATTGAATTGCATACATTAAAGATGGAAGTCTCCCTTAGCCAGATTGCATGACGCAGCCAGCACTGGAAGTCCGGGTTTACGATACCCTCGATGCCCTCTCAACCCTGCAATCTGCGTGGGAACAACTGCTATCGGAGTTTCCCACCGCGACCACCTTTTCCACTCCGGATTGGCTATTGCCGTGGTGGCGAGCATTCGGCACTGTTCAGCAACTTAAGGTCATAGCGTTTTTTGATTCCACGCAGCGACTGGTGGCCCTCGCTCCCCTTAGCGTAACTACTCATCGCGTGACGAGCGGCTTGAAGCTCAAGCTTCTTCGCCTGATGGGCGACGGCAGTCAAGACTCGGACAACCTCGACCTGCCGGTGCTGCCGGGATACGAATCAGCTTTTGTCGACGCCTTGTTGGACTTGATGGCGAGGGGTGATATCGATTGGGATCTGTGTCAGCTCAATACGCTTCCGAATAACTCCCCAGCGGCGGCAACATTGATGTCCCGTCTCGACCAGCGCGGTTGGCGCTATTTCACTTTTGACCGGCCATGGCTGGTGATCAATCTTCCTCCCAGTTGGGAAGACTATGTTAGCCAACTTACGAGCGAGAATAGAAATAATCTTACGCGCTACACTCGACGGCTTCACCGTCGCTATCAGGTGCATATCTACAAGTGTACGGAAGAGGGCGATCTGACGAGATGCCTCGATGATCTGTTTCGCTTACATCAGAAGCGCTGGCAGTTGCGGGGCGAGTCTGGCACCTTTGCCTCCGCCGAGCGCCGCGCTTTTTATTATGATCTGAGCCGCGCGTTGCTGGCACACCAGTGCCTGGAGTTTTGGCTGCTCAGCCTCGATGGCAAGACAGTAGCCGCCCAGTTCTGCTTCCGATATCGAAAGGCGGTATTTCTTCTGCAGGAAGGGTTTGACCCCGATCACGCTGCTGACCGAGTGGGATTCATTCTGCGGGGGCACGTCTTGGAGCAGCTTATAACAGCAGGGATTGAGCGCTATGATTTCCTGTTCGGGCAAAGTCCGGGCAAGGATACCTGGGTCCCGCAGTTGCAACATTACCGGGATATCCACTTCGCAAAGCCGTTTGGTCGGGGCAGCCTTTATTTGCGGCTCACGAACGCAGTCGGAGACGGCAAGAAGTGGTTGCGTGCTCACCTTCCGGAGCGTGCCTGGGCAGTTCTACACGGACTGAATTCGAGACTACGCGGCGCTCGCGGGCAGAAGCTGGCAGCGACAAGGAATGCCGAATGAAATGGTCGGGCCTATACAGAAGCAGTCCGGTGCCGGAGGCTGGTTCCGAGCAGCACCTTCAACAATGGCATGAGCGGGCCCGCCAAGCAGTCAAAGGGATAATCAAGTTCCTGGTGCCAAGGCACGTGCTTCAGGAAGTGCGCCAGTACCGGAAGTTCAAACGCTTTGAACGGGCGCAATACCTGAAAATCAGAGTGCTAGACGGGCTCGGCCTGTGGAATAGGAAGCGGCCTAAGGTTCCCTCAGGCGCACGCTCATTCCTGTTTGTCTGCTTCGGCAACATCATGCGAAGCCCGATGTGCGAAGCCTTGATGAGACATGAATTGATCCGTTCTCCTCAGGTCCAAGTTACGGTGACTTCGGCAGGACTGAATGCGACTCCCGGCAAACAGGCTCACCCGTGGGGTATTGCCGCGGCTCAACAATTTGGCGTCTCTCTGGAGGGTCACCGCGCCCGGCTTTTGAACGCTGAGATGGTGAATCAGGCCGACGTCATTTTCGCGATGGACTATCAAAACCAGGTCGAACTCTTCTGTCGGTACCCCAGTGCAAGAGAGAAAGTATTCATGCTGAGCGCTTACGCGGGACCCGACTATCACTCTGTCGAGATCCGCGACCCTTTTTACGGCAACCAAGAAGAAACCACACGTTGCTACCGTATTCTTCAGACGTGCGTTTATAATCTCGTTTCGTCTCTTACCTCGCCGATGCCGCAGTACCACCCTGACCTTATGCCCAGCGCGCCGGGAGGGTCGCAACAAGGATAAGCGAACGATCGGTGCAAAGCGAATCGGGCGTGAGTCGCACCATGGGCATGCAAAAACAACCTGTACTGATACTCGGTGTGGAACCACGCATTACCGTGCCGATCGCGCGCTCGCTTCACCGGCTGGGCGTTCCGGTCGCGGTCGCCAGCTTGTCGGAGCGCGATCTGTCGCTCCACTCGCGCGCCATTTTCCGGTTCCTCCGTTTGCCAACCTATGCGGAGTCCCCTTCCGGCTTTGTGACAGCCCTTTCTGCATTCATACGTGAGCGAGGTGTCGACATGTTGATACCCGCGACCGACGGCGCCTTGAGTGTAATTTCTCAGCATTACGACAGCCTGAGTGCGTTGTTGCATCTGGCTTGTCCGCCGCCGCCGATCATGGACCGCGTTTTAAACAAGGAAGCCACCCTGGCCATAGCCAGGCAATGCGGAATTCGGGTTCCCCGGGAGTACGTTGTTTCTGGTCTGACGAACATCGGCGACATCCCCGGGCTCGCCTTTCCCGTGGTAGCCAAGCCCCGGCAAAAGAGATCGGCGGAAACTTTCAAAGTGCGCTATTTCCATTCCGAACGAGACCTTGGCGATGCGTTAAAGAGCGGCGTCTTGGATGATGCGATTTTGCAGGAGTACTGTCCGGGGCAAGGAGTTGGCGTTGAGGTGCTTTTTCACCAAGGCGCATGCATCGCAGATTTCCAACATCGACGCCTTAAAGAGGTGCCCTATACCGGAGGTGTCGCGGTCGTGGCAGTCGCCGAGGCGATCGATCCGGAGTTGCGGAACATGGCGCTCAAGCTGCTGCGCGGGTTGGATTGGGAAGGAGTCGCCATGGTCGAATTCCGCCACGACCCGGCCACCGGTGCCGCCGCCCTAATGGAGGTTAATGGCCGCTACTGGGGCACTCTGTCTCTCGCGATTCAGGCGGGAGTAGATTTTCCCGCCTACGAGTGGCAAATCGTCCACGGTGAAACTCCGGCAGTGCCAGCCCGGTACGCCGTTGGATTAAATTGGCGCTGGAGCGCCGGCTCGCTCAAGCGTTGGCACGGCGTCATGAAAAAATCGACAAACGCTATGCCTGCCCAAAGCTTGCTGTCCAACCACGAATCACGTCCGGACGGGTCTGGTTCGCGATCGACACGCGATGCGCTCTGGTCCATCCGTGATCCCCTGCCAGCGATTTTCGAAATGCTGAAAACCGGAAAAGACCTCGCCGTGCTGGATGGGAAAGCCGTACTGAAGAAACTGCTGCCGCGGGGAGGGCAGCGTGAACCTCTGTGACCACTCTAAAACGTTCTTTGGTGATCGCTGAGGGCCAACCTTACCCGGCTCCGGATAAGGACCACAACGAGGATGTTATAGTGCTATCCGTTCCGTAGTCCCAGTTGGAAAATTGAATTTAAAATAGAGAGCCGCATACTTTCCCGGAAGGGTTGCGGGATCAATGACTTCGCATCTTCGCGGACGTTGCTCTCCGTCTCTGGTGGTTGCATAGGCTAACGTTATGCCGGATGGTCTGAATTCTCTGAAACGTAAAGCTTTGCGGCAGGTGTCTCGGCTGCCTGGTACTCGTTTTCTTTGGTCCAAGGTGCCCGTGGGATCCTTGGAAACTCGCGTGTTTCTGGGTGTCGGCGCCAAGCCAATGTACCAGTTCGGCGTCTATTCGGCGGCGTCGTTGGCCAAAGCGCTCGGCCTTCCGGGAATTTCGGTCATCGAGTTTGGTGTAGCCGGTGGACGAGGTCTTGTGGCAATGGAAAAGACCGCGGAGGAAGCGGAACGGCATTTTGGCGTCGCCATCGACGTCTTTGGCTTCGACAGCGGCGGGGGAATGCCTGCGCCGACCGACTATCGGGACCTCCCCTACGAGTGGAGCCAAGGATTCTATAGGATGGACGTCGAGCGCTTGCGGACAAGGTTGAAAAGGGCGCGCCTCATCCTGGGTAATGTGGAAGAGACGGTCTCGGAGTTCTTGCCCAAACTTAAGTATCCAATTGGTTTCGTGTCCTTCGACCTGGACTATTACAGCTCGACTAAGAAGGCATTTGGGATTTGGGAGGGGCTGCCCGACACACGGTTACCACGGGTGATTTGCTACTTCGACGATATCCTTTGCTACAACGAGTATATTGGCGAACTCTGCGCGATTCGCGAATACAATCTCGACCACTCGGAAATCAAGCTGTGCCCGATGCATCTGCTCCGGCACACGCAACCTCACCCAGCGCCGTGGCACGACCAGATCTATATGCTGCACGATTTCCGTCATCCCCTTTATTGTGTCAATGTCAGGCAAGCGAATCTCGCCTCCACGCAATTGCCGTTGTGACCGGGTGCCGGTTCCGATTCGGCCGGACTAACCAATCGAGACCGGCGCTTGTCTCCGCAAAAGTGACCCTCCTCTATTCCACCCCAGCAATCGCCGCCTCGATGGTGTCGATGTCCGCTCCAATGTCACGCCCATCGGAAGCCGCTCCGGGAGAGACCTTCGAACAGCCCGGCCCTTTTGTGTGGCAGAGCTTGGATCTTTGCCAACGGCGCCTTTGAGGTCGTGGATGCCGGCCGATTCGGGGGACCCGACGGTGATGTTTCCCTTTGGAAAGGACCCACGTCCAGTGACGATCAAGTTCTTATCGAACTTGTAGGGGTTAAAGCAGGCTTGCAGCGCGGCTTCAGAACCTAGTCCCTGGTTCTTGCTGGCGCAGCTTTCGGGACCACCGCCCGCCGAGGCCATTGGCGGCCGCCGATCTCCGACGGAAAACAGGCTGTTGGTCAGCGGATTACCCAATAAAAAGAGAAGGTCCGCGGCGAACCGCGGACCTCGATTAGGGAAGGTGAAAATCTGTCGAAGCTGAAAACTTATTCGACGTTCGCCAGCGCCGCGTTGAGTCCAACAATGTCGGCCCCGAGATCCTTGCCGTCTGTGCCCTTGTTCTTGTAAGGGCTGTTCGGTCGAAGCTCGTAGTTTCCGCCATTGCCATTGTTGTAGTTGACGAACTTGACATCGTCGGTGGTTGCCGGGAACAGATTGTTCGATGGCCATTTCGACGGGGGAAACGCCTGGGGAGTCGCAACCAGGGCGTTGTTGCTGAATGTG
>Ga0116134_1000781_pt1 | contig 16287 bp, 14 predicted proteins | sample June2015DPH_19_5_FD_89737 | JGI IMG/M metagenome (GOLD analysis project Ga0116134, IMG submission 89737) | Peatland microbial communities from SPRUCE experiment site at the Marcell Experimental Forest, Minnesota, USA - June2015DPH_19_40 | ecosystem: Environmental > Terrestrial > Soil > Wetlands... | reverse complement strand
GCCGAGACGGAAAAGAGCGTTCTGGCCGCGTTCACCCGGTGGGCCGAGCGCGAGCACGGCATTGACCTGCCGGACTACGACGCCCTGTGGCAGTGGTCGGTTGATCACCTCGAGGATTTCTGGCTGGCCGTGTGGCGGTTCTTCGGGATCCGGTCCGACCGGCCTCCCGGCCAGGTCGTCACGACCATGGACATGCCGGGCGCGGAGTGGTTCCCCGGGGTGTCACTGAACTACGTCGCGCACGTCTTCCGCGACCGGGACCCGGACGGGACCGCCGTGCTCGAGGTGACGGAAGCCGGGGGCAGCACCGAGGTGAGCTGGGCCGAGCTGGAACGCCAGGTCGCCTCGGTGGCCGCGGCCCTGGACGGGATGGGCACCGGCCCGGGGACGCGGGTGGTGGGCTACCTCCCCAACGCCGCGGCGGCGATCGTCGCCTTCCTGGCCACCGCGAGCCTGGGCGCGATCTGGTCGGCGTGCGGCCCCGACTACGCGGCGGGCGCCGCCGCCAGCCGGCTGGCCCAGCTCGAGCCGCGCGTCCTGGTCTGCGCGGACGGCTATCACTTCGCCGGGCGCGAGCACGACCGCCGGGACGAGGCGGTGCGGCTGGCCGGGCTGCTGCCCACGGTCACGGACGTGCTGCACGTGCCGCATCTGGGCCTGCCCGTACCGCGGTACGGCGCCCGCGTCACGGACTGGGCGGACGCCACGGGCGGCTCCGCCGGGAGGGTGCAGTCCCGCCCCGTTCCGTTCGGCCATCCGTTGTGGGTGCTGTATTCGTCCGGCACCACCGGGATCCCGAAAGGGATCCTGCACGGGCACGGGGGTGTGGTTCTCGACTACCACAAGGTGGCCGGCCTGCACCTGAACATGACCGGCGCGGACCGGGTGCTCTGGTACACCACCACCAACTGGATGATGTGGAACTTCAACGTCTCCGTGCTGCTGATGGGCGGATGCGTGGTCGCCTACGACGGCAGCCCGGCGCATCCGGCGCCGGACCAGCTGTGGCGGCTGGCCGCCGATCATCGCGTGACGATCGTGGGCACGAGCCCGGGGTACCTGCAGGCGTGCGAGCGGCATGGCGTGACCCCGCCGCGGGACCCGGCGCTGCGGCTGATCGGCGCCACCGGGTCACCGCTGCCGGCGCACTCGAACGTCTGGGTGCGTGATCAGTTCGGCCCTCGGATGCCGCTGATGTCGATGCCGGGCGGGACTGACGTCGTGTCGGCGCTGGTGATCGGCGCGCCCACGGTGCCGGTCTGGCCGGGCGAGATCTCCTGCCGCGCGCTGGGCGTGGCGGCCGGGGCGTTCGGCGCGGACGGGCGGCCGGTGCGCGGGGACGTCGGTGAGCTGGTGGTGACCAAGCCGATGCCCACGATGCCGGTGTCGCTGTGGAACGACCCGGACGGGAGCCGGTACCGGGCCACGTACTTCGACGTGTACCCGGGTATCTGGCGGCACGGCGACTGGATCACGATCACCGACCGGGGCAGCGTGCTGATCCACGGCCGGTCCGACGCCACCCTGAACCGCCACGGCGTCCGGCTCGGCAGCGCGGACATCTACCAGGTGGTCGAGCGGCTGCCCGGCATCCGCGAGGCGCTGGTGGTGGGGATCGACGAGCCTGGCGGCGGGTACTGGATGCCGCTGTTCGTCGTGCTGGAGGAGGGCCGCACGCTGGACGGCGAGCTGCGCACGCTGATCACCACGTCGATCCGGCGGGAGGCCTCGCCCCGGCACGTTCCGGACGAGATCTTCGAGGTGGCCGCCATCCCGCACACCCGGACGGGCAAGAAGCTCGAGGTGCCGATCAAGCGGATCCTGCTGGGGGCGAAGCTGGCGGACGTGCTGAGCCTGGGCGCGGTCGATGACTCCGGCTCGCTGGAGGCATTCATCGAGATCAGCGAGTCGCGGGAGCCGGCCCGGTCACAGGCACGGTAGCGGGCTGAGCCTTGGCCAGGCGGGGCAGCAGGCCGAGCGCGTTGCCGCGCAGCGCGGCCGCCCTGGCCCCGGCGTCGAGCACGCCGGTGGCGGCGATCGCCTCGGCGAAGGCACGGACCGTGGCCGCCGGGGTGAACGGGTAGTCGCTGCCGTATACGATCTGGCCCGGCTCGACGAGGCTGAGCAGGGCCGGAAGGGCGCGGGGCAGCGGCAGGCCGGCCAGGTCGTAGTACAGCCGGCCGAGGGCCGCGATGACGTCCACCGGCGGAGAGCCCGCGGCGGCGGAGCCCGGCGAGCCGGACGGGGCGGACGGGGCGGGCGGGCAGATCAGCGGGTACAGGCGGTCAACACGGTCGGCGAGGACCGGCAGGGCCGCTCCGGCGTGCGGCACCACCCAGCGAATGGCCGGATAGCGGTCCAGCACGCCGTTCAGCGCCAGGTTGACCACCGCGCGGGTCGTGTCGAACAGGAACTCGACCATCGGCCGGGGGCGGCCGAACGACACCTGCTCCCAGCCGCACGGGGACGCGGGGTGGATCGTGACCAGCGCGCCGCGCGCGTCGAGCGCGGCCATGACCGGATCGAGCCGCGCGTCACCCAGGTAGACCGGCCCGTAGTGGGTGTGCAGGCCGATCCCGTCGGCCCCCAGGACGTCGAAGGCGTGCCCGATCTCGGCCAGTGCGGCGCCGATCTCGGGCAGTGGCAGGCTGGCCAGCAGGCCGAACCGGTCCGGGTACGCCGCGACCGCGGCCGCGCCGTCCTCGTTTACGGCACGGGTGAGGCTGGCGCGGGCGGCCGGGGAATCGAGGAAGGAGACGCCCGGCGAGGAGATCGACAGCGCCGCGGCGGCGATCCCCACGTCGTCCATCATGGCGACGGCGTCCGCGGCGTCCCATTCGGGCAGGGCGGGCATGCCGTCGGGGTGCGCCTGCCCGTGGGCCAGCGCGGCCGCCCGGTACCGCGCGGGCAGGAAGTGCGCGTGCAGGTCGATGGCAGAGGGCTGCAGCGGCACCGGCGGCAGCGGGACCGGCACGTCAGCTCGCCTGGCCCGCGGGCCGGCCCTCGGGGGCGGCGGTGTCGAGGACCAGCAGGATGGCCGCGGTGCGGTCGACGTGCGCCTCGAACAGCTGGCAGGCACGGCCGGCGTCGTGCGCCAGCGCGGCCTCCATCAGCTCGCGGTGCTCGGTGGCGATGTCCCGCCGGACCGGCTCCCGGCCCTCGGCCCACGCGCCGGACCAGGCGCGGTACAGCTCGGCCGCGTCGGACAGCCGCACGCAGATGTCGAGCAGGACGGGGTTACCGCACGCCTCGATCAGCTTGTAGTGGAACGCGATGTGGGCGGCCGCCCAGTCGTTGTTCCGGCGGTGCGGGGCGTCGGGACGGTAGATCGGCTCGCTCGCCATCCGGTGGTGGGCCGCGAGAACCTCCGACTCCCAGCCGACGCCGCCGCGCTCGACCGACAGCCGCAGCGCGGCGCCCTCGTTGATCTTCCGGGCCACGGTCAGGTCCGCGAGGGCGTCCGGCGAGAGCGTGATCACGTGGAAGCCGCGGTTGCGCTCGATGCGCACCAGGTTCTGCGTGGCGAGCAGGCCCAGGGCCTCGCGCATGACGCTGATGCTCACGCCGAACCGCTCGCCGAGCTCGGCCGGCTTGAGGCGTTCCCCGGGGGCGAAGCGGCGATCGAAGATGTCGGCCCGCAGCTGGTCATAGACGTCGACGGCGAGACTCTCGCCGCCCGTTCGCTTGGCCATGCCCGGATAATATCACCGCCACAGAAATCGATTATCTATTGACAATCGACTTTCTGGCCGACCACGATGAGAACGCCCTCAACGTAACCCGGCGAATGGAGTGCACGTGCGTATCGTCAACGTCGGCCAGCGGCTGGTCCTGCAGGACCCCTCGGGCGCCGGCCTGGACGTCGGGAAGGCCAGCGACGGCCGGTTTTCCGGCGACCCGCAGGCGGTCTTCGGCCAGTGGGACGAGTTCCGGGAGTGGGCCGCCGGCCAGGAGGGCCGCGCCGACTTCGCGATCGACCCGGCCGACCTGGGCGCGCCGACCCCGGCCCCGCGGCAGGTGTTCGCCATCGGGCTGAACTACGCCGACCACGTCAGCGAGTCGAAGATGGGCCGCCCCGACTCCCCCACGGTCTTCACCAAGTTCCCCTCCTGCATCACGGGGCCGAACGCCACCGTGGAACTGCCCAGCGGCGCCGTCGACTGGGAGGTCGAGCTGGTGGTCGCGATCGGCCGGCAGGCGTACCGGGTCAGCGAGGACGCCGCGTACGACCACGTGGCCGGGTTCATGGTCGGCCAGGATCTGTCCGAACGGGTCATCCAGCTGGCCGGGCCGGTGCCGCAGTTCTCGCTGGGCAAGTCCTACCCCGGCTTCGCGCCGCTCGGCCCCGCGCTGGTCACGGTGGACGAGATCGCCCACCCCGACGACCTGGAGCTCGGCTGCCGCCTGGGTGAGGAGGTGCTGCAGCTCGGCCGGACCCGCGACCTGATGTTCAACGTGCGCGAGCTGATCTCGAAGCTGTCCGCCATCTGCCCGCTGCTGCCCGGGGACATCATCTTCACCGGCACCCCCTCGGGGGTCGGCAACGCCCGCGACCCGAAGCGGTTCATCCCGCCGGGCGCCGTCCTGACCAGCCACATCGAGAGCGTCGGCGAGCTGCGCAACGACTTCGTGGCGGGTCCCGGCTACGAGGGTTCCGAGGGCGGCGACTGACGATGGCGCTGCACCGGCTCACCCGGATCACGATCGGGGTCCCCAACGTCGAGGAAACCGCTGGTTACTACGCCGAGTTCGGCCTGGGCCAGCTGCCCGGCCGCGCCGCGGGCGAGGCCGCCTCCCTCGCGGACCAGGCCACCTCCGCCGGCACTTCCCCCGGCGGCCAGGCTGACTCGGCGGGCGACCAGGGGCACAGCTTCACGACCGGCGACGGCGGCGAGCAGATGCGGCTGGTGCCGGCCGCCCGGCGCCGGCTGGTCGAGCTGCGCGTCGGCGCGGACGACCCGGACGACATCGAACGGGTAGCCGCCTCCCTCGCGAGGCTGGATATCGCAGCGATGAGGACATCGGCGGGAGTGCGCGCGTACGACCCGGGTACCGAGGTGACGGTCGTCGTCGAGGTCGCCGACCGCATCGTGCAGGCTGACACCCCTCCCCCGCCCTACAACACGCCGGGGCACATCGCCCGGCCCGACGCCCGCGCGCCCGGCGTGCTGCGCGAGAACCGGGTGCAGCCGCGCAAGCTCGGGCACGTGGTGCTCGGCTCGACCGACCAGGCCGGCTCGCAGCGGCTGTTCACCGAGGGCCTCGGCTTCAAGATCAGCGACACCGTGCCCGGGCTCGCCGCGTTCATGCGCTGCTCCACCGACCACCACAACGTGCTCGTCCAGCAGGCGCCGCTGGCCTTCCTGCACCACACGTCGTGGCAGGTCAACGACGTCGACGAGGTGGGCCGCGGGGCCACGATGATGCTGGAGAAGGACCCGGCGCGGCACGTGTGGGGGCTGGGCCGCCACCACGTCGGGTCGAACTTCTTCTGGTATCTGCGCGACCCGGCCGGGAACTTCTCCGAGTACTACTCCGACCTGGACTGCATCGTCGACGACGCGCTGTGGACCCCGCGCACCTGGGAAGGCGCGCGCGGCCTGTACAACTGGGGGCCGCCCCCGCCGCCGTCGTTCCTGGCCCCCGAGGACCTGGCCGGCCTGATGACCGGCGTGCACGGGGCGAGCTGATGCCGGCCTTCGGGTCAGCTGGCACCGACTGCGATGTCCTGGTCATCGGGTACGGGCCGGTCGGCCAGATGCTGACGATCATGCTGGCCCAGTACGGGTACCGGGTCAGCGTGGCCGAACGGTGGGCCGAGGCCTACCCGCGCCCGCGGGCGGTGCACTACGACGACGAGATCGCGCGGGTGTTCGCCGCCGCCGGGGTCGGCGAACAGGTCGCCGCGATCAGCCAGCCGTCCGGTGAATACGACTGGCGCAACGCCGACGGCCGCACGCTGCTCCACTTCGACTGGAGTTCCGCCGGGCCGGGCGGATGGCCGGCCGCCAACATGTTCTCCCAGCCCCGGCTGGAAGCCGTGCTGGCCGCGAAGGCCGAGTCGTTCCCCACGGTTGGCGTACAGCGTGGCTGGCAGGCGATGATGATCGAGGATTGCGGCGATCACGTGGTGACGCTGGCCCGTGACGCCCTCGGTGCGGAGCACCTGATCCGGGCCCGCTACGTGGTCGGCTGCGACGGCGCGAACAGCTTCGTCCGCGAGCACATGGGCACCGGCCTGACCGACCTCGGCTTCTTCTACGACTGGCTGATTCTCGACGTCATCCCGCACGAGGAACGCGAGTGGCGGCCGTTCAACCTGCAGATGTGCGACCCGCGCCGGCCCACCACGGTCGTTTCCGGCGGCCCGGGCCGGCGGCGCTGGGAGTTCATGCGGCTGCCGAACGAGACCATCGAGGAGCTCAACAACGAGCAGACGGCGTGGCGGCTGCTGGAACCGTGGAACCTGACGCCGGGCAACGCGGACCTGGAGCGGCACACCGTCTACACGTTCCAGGCGCGCTGGGCCGACCGCTGGCGGGACGGGCGGGTCCTCATCGCCGGCGACGCGGCGCACCTGATGCCGCCGTTCGCCGGGCAGGGCATGTGCTCCGGCATCCGGGACGCCGCCAACCTGGCCTGGAAGCTGGACCTGGTGCTCTCCGGCCGGTCGTCCGATCGGCTGCTGGACACCTACGCCTCAGAACGTTCGGCGCATATCCAGAACGCGATCGGGATGTCCGTCGAGCTGGGGAACGTGATCTGCCTGACCGACCCGGCCGCGGTCGCCGCGCGGGACGAGGTCATGCTCAGGGCCGAGGGGCGCCCCGAGCTCGCGCTGCCGCCGATTCCGCCGCCGGTACTGGGGCCCGGCGTGCTGTCCACGTCGGCCGACGGTTCGCCGGTGGGCGTGGCCGGCCAGCTCGGCCCGCAGGGGCGGGTCGCCTCGGCGTCCGGGGCGGTGGGGCGGTTCGACCAGGTGATCGGGACCGGGTTCGTGGTGGCCAGCACCGTGGACCTGTCCGCCGTGCTGAGTTCGGAGCTGCGGGCCTCGCTGGAGCGGATCGGCTCGCATGTGGTCCGTTTCGTGACGCCTGGTGAGCCGGCGGAGGAGGGCGCGGCGGCCGGGGCCGGCCCGTCCGGGGCTGGCCCGTCCGGGGCTGGCACAGCGAAGGTCGCGGTGGACGTGGACGGCTTCTACCTGCCGTGGCTGCGAGAGGCTGGCTATGAGGTGATCGTGGTCCGCCCGGACTTCTACTTCTTCGGCGCGGTCCCGACCACGGCCGAGTTGCCCGCCCTGCTGGCGGAACTGTTCACCAAGGTCGGCCTCACCCGGGAGCCCGTTGCGAGCTGAGTCTGTTTGCTCACTTGTCTCCCTACCCGGAGGGGCGTAGCGTCCGGGGCAGTGAGGTGTACTGGGAGGCCGGCGACCACTCGATGCACCACCCGTACCAGGCCGAGCACGGACGGATCAGCCATCCTCCGGCCACAGCGCCGGCCGCGACGCCATGAACCGAACCGGCCACAAGGTCGCCATCATCACCGGAGGCTCCCAGGGCATCGGCGCCAGCCTGGTCGCGGCCTACCGGCAGCAAGGCTGGGGAGTGGTGGCCAACGCCCGCACGATCAAGCCCGCGGGGGACTCTGACGTGCTCACCGTCGACGGCGACATCGCCGAGCCCGCCACCACCGACCGGATCATCAGCGGTGCGCTGGAGCGGTTCGGGCGCATCGACACCCTCGTCAATAACGCCGGCGTCTTCATCTCCAAGCCGTTCACCGACTACACCGCCGAGGACTACGCCTTCGTGGTCGGCGTCAACCTCACCGGATTCTTCCAGCTGACCCAGCGCGCCATCGCCGAGATGCTCAAGGGCGGCGGCGGCCACGTCGTCAACATCACGACGACCCTCGTCGACTATGCGAGCTCCGGCGCGCCGTCCGCCCTGACCTCACTGACCAAGGGCGGCCTCGCCGCGGCCACCAGGTCACTGGCCGTCGAGTTCGCCTCCCGCGGCATCCGGGTCAACGCCGTCTCGCCCGGCATCATCCAGACGCCGATGCACCCGGCGGACAGCTACGACGGACTCGGTGACCAGCTTCCCCCACTCGGGCGAGTCGGCCAGATCAGCGACATCGTCGACGGCATCCTGTTCCTGGAGGCATCGCCGTACATCACCGGGGAGATCCTGCACATCGACGGCGGCCAGATCGCCGGTCACTGATCCGGGGTCCCCGGCCACAACGCGGGCCGGGCCTGGTATCTCCCCGGGTACGCCAACAGATCCGAATCCTTGACCGACGGCCGGAACATGCCGGAGTCGAGGTTGGCCGGGTCACTTCCGTTCGTATAGTCAACGGCGAGGTCGCGTACGGCACCCTCGGCGCCCGCATTCTTACGCCAATCCCGGACATATCCATGGAACACGGTAAATTACTTATCCAGGCGCGGATGAGTGGCCTTATCCAGAAATACATCCGCAAAGGAGATCGGTGCGCCGATCCCGTGCTGGTAAATTTCGTGCCACGCGCACTGGACATTCACCTGGGGGCCTATATTGAACGAGACGTCCCGCGGGCCGCTTTCGCAGCGAAGCATTTCCGCCGCCGAGCCAGATGGTCCTGGGACTGGCTCGGGCAAATAAGGAAAGGCGTGACTCATGCACAGGCATTTCACCCGCGCGTTCTGTGCCGCGGCAGCGGCCTTCGCGCTCAGCACCGCCGGCCCCGCGGGCGCGGCGCTGGCCGCGCCATCGGCTACGGCAGCACCGTTCAGCGGCCGCCTGCACGGTGCGGCGGCCACCCCCGCCAGCGACGCCTGGGCGGTCCGCCTCAACCCGAGCGGGATGCTGATCCTGCACTGGAACGGTACCGTCTGGACGCAGACGGTCACCCCTTCGCCCGGCTTCCTCATCAGCGTGGCGGAATGCCAAGGATATTCAGCAGGTCACCGAAATCCGTGATCGTGTAGTCGGGCACGCAGTCCCGGTACACCTTCGTGCTCTGATCGGAATCGAACATCACGGTCTTCAGGCCGGCCTCCCGCGCTCCGAAGATGTCACGGTGCATGTGGTTGCCGACATACACCGCGTTCCCGGCCGGCACTCCCACGCTGTCGAGCGCCAGCTGAAAAAGCCGCCGGTCCGGCTTGCGGTAGCCGTGGTCGCCCGAAATGACGATCGGGTCGAAGTAGCCGAGCAGGCCGACCCGGTGCAGTTCGCCGCGCACATACGCGCTCTGCGCATCGGTGACGAGCGCGAGCGGGTAACGCCCGCGCAGAACGTCGAGCACTCCTCGCACGTTCGGGTAGAGCCCCAGCCGATGACGCGAGATACCACGGGACATCTCGGCCAGGAACAGCGGCATCTGGTCAAGTTTCGCGGCGGGCAGCGCGCGGGTGAAATCGGTCAGGTGACCGTGAATGATGCTCTGCCAGATGGCGACGGCATCGAATTCGGGATACTTCTCCGGACTCGCTCGCTGCTGCTCCTTCATGATCCGGAAGTACAGCTCCCGGACCTGCTCCCGGCACAGGTCGATCCCCTGATAGGTGAGGAAGTGCGCCGCGGACCGGAAAATCTGATCCATGCCGTCTTCGGTCTCGATCCTGACCAGGGTGCCGTTCACGTCGAAGACAACCGCCTGAATGTCCATGCTCCGGTGTTAGCACGCCCAGGCCAGGCTGCGTAGTCGCTCCCGGCGCTCAGCCGGCGCGAAGCAGCCTCTTCGCCCCTCGCACCAGCCGCTCGGCATAGTCCGGGTCGATGTAGTCGTTTCGCGCGATCCGCAGCAGGTTGAGCGCCATGTAGTACGGCGCGCGTGCGCTGATCGACTCGAAGGTGCGCTGGCCATCGGGGAAATGGCGGCTGTACGCCCACAGGAAATGCCCGATGAACGGCTCCGCACGGCGCCTGCCGCTCATGAAGGCATGCTGGAGCTCACCTGCGACCCGGCCGACATCGAACATCCGGTCCCCGCGCTTCATGCGTTCCAGATCGATCGCTGCGACGTCCATGCCATGGCCGAACAGAAAGTTCGCCGGAGTCGCGTCGCCGTGCAGCCAGACCTGCTCGTCCCGCCACATCAGCGGCCGGTCGTGCCAGCGGTCACGCAAGCAGGAGAGCTCTTCGATGTCGCCCGGCCGGATCCGATCGGCTTTCTTGAGCCGGCCGACAAGGACGTCGAGGTAATCGCAGTCGGGATCGAAATCAACGCTTGCCCCGTTGGCCGTCCGGATGTGCTGCGTGGCCAGGAAGGAGGCAAGCGCTTTCAGCCGCCAATAGAGATGCGCGTCGTCCCGGTGCTGGGTCGCACGCGCAATCGCGTGACTGAATTCCTCGCCCCGGTAATATTCGACGGCGAGCACACCGTTGATATCGCGGCTGAAACCCAGCGGGCGGATCACGTGGTGCGGCGATCCGATCAGGTCATACCGGCGGAGGGTCTGGAGGCCCTCGTACTCCCGGCGCGCCATCCAGGCCGCCTTGTCCCGGTCCGTCTCGTATCTGGGACCGTAGAACTTGCAGATGACCTTGACGCGGCTGAACTTTTCCTCGTATTTGTACACCACGTTGCTGCCGGACAACCGGAACACGCGGAACGCCGGCCGCGGCTCGCGCACCTTCAGAAGATCACGGATGATCCTGCTGAGGAAGCCGTGCAGCGGATCATGACCCGCCACATACCCGACGTACCGGCCGCGCTTCTCGCTCATGATTTCCCCTGTCTACGCGACGTTCGCCCCCTGGCAATGCGGCGTAAACCGTGCGTTACCTGAAATAGAGGCGCCCCCGTCGTCCCTGATACGCGCCGGAGGCGAGGGTCACGGGCCGCGGCGATGTTGTGGCGTGTCGCCACCGCCCAGATGGGCCGTACCCGGGGTGGCCCCAGGCCGGGCGAGGTTCGGCGTAGTTGCTGCACGGCATCCTGATCGATGCACCTCCGCTCGCTTCGGTGGCTGCGCTTTCACGACCACGCGCGGAGGAGTGAAGCCCAAGCCCACGCCTTCCTCCGGCAGAGCCTGTTGGAAGGCGCCGATTGCCAGACGAGGGCGTAGTCGCCGCAGCATGCAGTCCGGGGCCGCCGCCGGGATCAAGAGTTCGAGTTAACGAAAGTTCGCGCATGTGCGTCGATAGCGGCAGCGAAGTGCCTGAAATTCAGGGAATCAGCTGGGAAACGCAGGTTTGTTGGTGAAGCGTTGGTGGCCAGCGTAAGGCATGCCCCTGTATATTTTCGTTCGAGCATTAGACGCTGGCACAGTATCTCGTACCGCTTCGCATAGGAAGCACCTCTGAATACTGGGTCGACTGGAAAATATGGCTCTGAATTTGCCACCGGAAAATGGACACGGCCGCAGTCCTCGAGGAGAAAGAAGTACCCAAGGAACGGTGCCGCATGCTCACCGAACCGGCCTTCACGGTAGGCGGTCCAGATGTCTTCAGCATTACCGATCGCTTCTTCGGTGCGGTTGTTGAAGTTATTGCCGAAGCTGGGACCGACTTGTGATTTAAACTCGATGGCGAGCAGGAGCTGGCTGCCTATGACAACGAGCAGATCCCACTTCTTTTCTGATCGGTAGTAGCCAGGGAGGGAGAGAGCGGTGCGCGCTCGGATGCAGGACGGATCGAGACCCGCGCCGACAAGGATATCGGCCACCAGGGTCTCCAGGGCACCCATCTGGGTTCCGCCAGTAACGGCTCCCCGCGTTCCGGCATCGATCTTCCCCGCTTCAACCTGCTTCTTCTGCTGGCGGTCCCGGGCATCCCAGAACGCTTGCACCGCCTCCTGAAAGCGTTCGTTCAGACCTTCTATCACGCCAGTGCACCGGCCAGGTCCGTGATGCCGTACGCCTCGATCGCGGCTTCGGTCGCGGCTCTAGCATCCCGCGATCGGAACGCCTGGCGGAGTCGCTCGCTTAGCGCATCCGACAGGCTTTCGGGTGAGGGCACCCTGATACGGCGTAGATATTGTGCCTGGAACCGCAACGTTCCACCGCGCATCTTAACGCAATAGGCTTCTATAAATAGCTGCGCGACTCGCGACAAGAGAAGGCCGCCCAGCACCTCCAGGTCCCAACCTTGGGAGGTCAGGTAGTACAAGTTGTGGTGCGGATAAGTTTCACCCCTATCAAGGACAGGATTGCTGGCCAGCTTCATGTCCGGAAAGTAGAGCTTATGCCGCCTGATAAGCTCGTGCTGGACAGGATCGATCGTCCGGTACCAATCGGCGGGGCGGCGCCTAGAAATATGGCGGCGCTCCAGCTCCCCTTTCCGGGACTCAAGGAAGGCGCGCAGGCGGGGGTAGGCGGCGAGGTCCACTAGGCCGCGGCTGTTCCGCCATGGGTTGATGAGGTAATGGCCGGACCATTGGAGGACTCCCTGCCGGGTGTCAGCGGTCATCGCGAGCGGCACAACGCGGTCCGGCTCAACCTGGTCCGGGTTGATGGTGATGAATACCCGATCTGCTCCGGTGGCGACGCCGATACCGATCTTGGTCCCGGTCAGCGTGTCCTCCAATGGGCCGAATTCGGCCTCTAGCCGCTGCAGAAGAGCGAGCTGCCGAGGCTCCAGCGATGGCCAGGGAGCGGTACCGCGGAACCATCGCTCCATCGCTATCGCCGTGAATCCGGGAACCGCGTCAGCCTCGCCTCGGGCCAGGTTTGCGATGGCATCAGCAAGACCGGTCTCGCCGGGCACAGAACCGGAGCCGGAACTCGCGTTCGCGACGATCACTGGGCCTTGGGGACTGCGGCGGACGACAATGACCGCCGGGTAGGCAGCCACGTCGTCCTCGAAGGCCGGGGCGTCGTGCATCTCGATGACCATCTCGACGCTGAACGCCGATGAGATCATGCGCCGTAGCTCCGCCCCGTACGCGGAGCGCATCCAGCGGTCCGCGCAAATGAAGCCGAGGACTCCGCCGCTGGTGAGCTGGCGCAGCCCCGCTTCGATGAATCCGATATAGATGTCACCCCGGCCGACCATTGTCGGGTACAGGCGGCGATAGGCCTCCAGTGCCTCGTTCGGCATGTCGTCGTACCGGATGTACGGGGGATTGCCGACGATGATGTCGGCGCGCCGATCGTGCCGAGAATCCAGGAGGTAGTCCCCCACCCGCACCCAGCCCGTGGCTAGGTCCCGTGCCTCCACCGCGCCTACGCCGAGATCACGCAGCTGCTGGTCGACCAAATCAATCGCCCGCGCCGCCGCGACCGCATCCAATTCGTACGCGAGGATCGAATCCCGGGCGCGAGAAAGTTGCCCTCCATGTGCCCTGACCGACGCGACCAGACGCCGCACCATTGGCAGCAGGAACGCACCTTCACCGGCGGACGGCTCGACGGCGTTAAACGACGCAAGTTCCCGATCAGCCCGGTAGCCGACGAGGTCCAGGATCAGCTCGACGACCCATGACCGGGTGTACACGACACCCCTGGGCTCTTTCGCCGGTACGAACGGTGGTGAGCTCTCGGGAAGGCCGCCGACAACAGGCTGCCCCGGCCGCAGCGCCTCCGGCAGACGTAGCTCGAAAAATTCCTGGGATGCCGTCATGGCAGGTTCCCCTCCCTTGGCCGCCCAGGCCGAATGATGCGCTAGCACGGGATAGATCCCGTATCCCCGGCAACAGGCGATGATACGGGAAGCCCACGACACCCGGCCGGCGCATGCACCGGAAGCCCCGTCGTGTCCGCGCTCCGCAACCAGCATCGGCGGCTGCCACGACGTATGCTGGAGATGGCAGCCACGCCTGCCGGATCCGAGCTATGCCAGCCCGGCGCTGGGGATAGCGACTGAGGACAAGAGCGGCCCAGCCCTCGCGTGCGGTCTTTCTTCCCTTCCATCGTGATGACTCTGCGGTGGCCAGGCGCCGGGACGGGCTACCGGGACGAGGGCACGATGCCGCACGACAAGATCAAAGCCGCTGCCCGCCGGAGGATGGCGGAGACCGGTGAGCCGTACGCTGCCGCGCGGCGCGCGGTCGCCAGCGAGCATCGGGCCGCGGCGGGGGGCGAAGTCCCGCCGGCTGCGCCGCGCTGGTTCGCGATCAGCTACCGCGAACGCGGACTGGACCGGATGACCGCCTGGTCGGACAGGCTGCTGTTCCGGTCCGGGCCGGGAGTGGCCGGGGTGGAGGTCGGGGCGACGGAGATCCGGGTGCGGATGGGGTCGTTCAAGCTGGACATCCCGCGCAGTTCGGTGCGCGCCGTCCGGCGCTCGCACGCCGATGTGCGCGGCACGACCGGCGTGCACGGCGGCCGGGGGCGGTGGCTGGTGAACGGCTCCCCGGACGGCCTGGTCGAGCTGGCCATCGAGCCACCGTGCTTCCTCCCGCCCGGCCTCGGCACGCTGTTCCGCCGGGAGAAGGTGGATCTGCTGACGGTCAGCCTGGTCGACCCCGACAGATTCGTCGCGGCCCTCGGGGGCAACGTAGCCGCGGGTTACTGATAAGGCCTGGTGCCGCGGTCTGTTTGGGCCGAGCCCGGTCCACCAATCCCCTGGACTACGAGTCCACGGGAGGGTCGGCCCGGTCGTCGGTGAGGTCGGCCAGCAGATCGAGGACCTCCTCCGGGGAGAGGTCCTCCAGTTCGGCGGCGAACTCGGGCGGGACGATCGCGGCCAGGCGCTGCCCGTCCTCGGTCAGGTAGATGATCTGGCCCCGGGCCGCGGCACGGGCCACGGCGGCGATTTCGCGAGGGGCCTCATCCAGCGGGATCTCGCGCACGAACCGAATGTACGCCGCGTCACCGCCTCCGGCGGCACTACGGGACGAGCCGCCCATGATCGGCGTTGCTTTTCCGCAGTATCTGCGGATTTCCGACGCCGATTATGGATGCGCCTGGGTCGGCGATGGGGGCAGCAGACGAGCGAGAGCGGGGTCAGAGCGACAGCAGGCGGGCGGCGGTGCCGCCCACGATGGCGTCGCGGTCGGCGGCGGGGAGGCCGATCGCGTCGACGCGCGCCACGGGGTCGGTGACGCCCATGTCGAAGGGGTAGTCGGTGCCGAGCAGGACGTGGTCCGCGCCGGCGATGGAGACCAGGCGGGACAGGGCGTCGCCGGTGTAGACGAGCGAGTCGAAGTACAGGGCGCCCAGGTATTCGCTGGGCGGGCGGGCCATCAGGCGGCTCTCGGGACGGACCTGATAGGCGTGGTCGGCGCGGCCGAGGTAGTGCGGGAAGTAACCGCCGCCGTGCGCGGCGCAGATCCGCAGAGACGGGAAGCGGTCGAGTACGCCGCCGAACACCAGGTGGTGCAGCGCGACCGTGGTCTCGGCGGGCTGGCCGACGACGTTGCCGAGGTAGCCGAGGGCCAGCCGGGAGCCCAGGGTGCAGCCCCAGGGGTGGATGAACAGGAACGAGCCGAGTTCCTCGGCGGCCGCCCAGAACGGGTCCAGCGCCGGGTCGGAAAGGTCACCGCCGGGCACGCTGGTGGAGATCTCCGCGCCGCGCATACCCAGCTGGGTATGGGCCATCCGCAGCTGGTCGGCGGCGAGCTCGGGGTGCTGGAGCGCCACCGTGGCCAGGCCGACCAGGCGGTCCGGCTTTTCCGCAACGGCCGCCGCAATGTGCTCGTTGGCGACGGCGACGATGTCGTTGGCCAGGGGCGCGTCGGCTCAGTAGTGGTACAGCGTCGGCACGACGCTGATCGCGTGGATGTCCACGCCGGAGGCGTCCATCTGGGCCAGCCGGGTGCTCAGATCGTCGAGCAGCGGCCGGTAGCTCGTCGTCATCAGCTCGATGTTGCGGTGGATCGATCCGGCGCCGAACGTCGCGAACTGCGCGGCCTGCTCGGCGGCCAGGCCGGGCTGATCCTGAACCAGGCCGTAGACGGCGGGCACGTCGACGTGCGCGTGGACGTCGATGACGGTGCCGGCCCGGGGGGACGACCCCCCGGAACCCCCCGGTGCGGCTTCGCCGCGGGGCCCCGAGCTGGTACTCATGGGCGGACACACCGGTTGCGCTGCACACCCAGGCCGGTGATCGTGGACTCCATCACGTCGCCCTCGCGCAGGTAACGGCCGTAGTGCGCGCCGTTGCCCGCGGGCGAGCCGGTCAGCAGCAGGTCGCCCGGGCGCAGCGGGGTGATGGACGAGACGTGCGCGATGAGCTCGGCGATCCCGAAGATCATGTCGGCGGTGGTCTCGTCCTGCATGGTCTCGCCGTTCAGCTTCAGCGTGATCCGCAGGTCCATCGGTTCGGGCACGAACGGCGCGGGGACCAGCCACGGGCCGAGGGGCAGGAACGTCGGCGAGTTCTTGCCCGCCAGCCAGTCGGTGCCCAGACCGGGCAT
>Ga0116134_1000780_pt1 | contig 16306 bp, 11 predicted proteins | sample June2015DPH_19_5_FD_89737 | JGI IMG/M metagenome (GOLD analysis project Ga0116134, IMG submission 89737) | Peatland microbial communities from SPRUCE experiment site at the Marcell Experimental Forest, Minnesota, USA - June2015DPH_19_40 | ecosystem: Environmental > Terrestrial > Soil > Wetlands... | reverse complement strand
GGCGGCGCGGCGGGGAGGCGGCGCGGCGGGGAGGCGGCGCGGAGGTGACGGCTTCGCGGGGAGGCGGCCGGCCAGGGGGGCGGCCCGCCCGGGAGGTGCCCGGGAGGTGCCCGGACAGCGACGGCGGACGGCTAGGGTGCCTGTCATGACCGCAGATCAGTACCCGTCCGCACGGCGGCTTGACCTGAGCGAAGACCTGTTCGGCCACCAGGTCGGCGATCCCTATCGCTGGCTCGAAGACCCGGGCAGCGAGGAGACGCAGGCGTGGCTGGGAGCCCAGGACGATCTGTTCCGCGGCTACGGGCAGGCGCTACCGGGAGTGACCGCGCTGGCGGAACGGATCCTGGAGCTGACCGGGACCGGGCACATTGGGATTCCGGTGTGGCGGGACGGCCGCCAGTTCTTCACCCGCCGCCTGCCGGGGCAGGAGCACGCCGTCCTGCGCACCATCGACCCGGAGCCCGGCTCGGGCCCGCGGGGATCCCAGAGCAGCGCGGCCGGAACGGGGGGCAGCACGGCCGGAACGGAGGGTAACGCGGCCGGAACGGAGAGCGGGCGGACGCTGATCGACCCGATCGCCATCGACCCGAGCGGACGGACCACGCTCGACGGCTGGCAGCCGGACAAGGAAGGCCGGTCCCTCGCCTACCAGCTGTCCGAGGGCGGCAGCGAGGAGTCACTGCTCCGGGTGATGGACGTGCAGACCGGTGAGCTGGTGGACGGCCCGATCGACCGGTGCCGCTATTCGCGGATCGCGTGGCTGCCCGGCGGGAAGGCGTTCTACTACACCAGGCGGCTGCCGGCAGACGAGGTGCCCGCCGGGGAAGAACAGTTTCACCGCCGCGTCTACTTGCACCGGGTGGGCTCACCCGCCGAGGACGACGCGCTGATCTTCGGTGCTGGGCGCGACAAGACCACCTACTATTCCGCCGCGGTGAGCCGGGACGGCCGGTGGCTGACGATCAGCGCGGCGCGCGGCACGGAACCCCGTAACGACCTGTGGATCGCCGACCTGACCACATCGGACCTGGCTACTCCCGAACTAAAGCCGGTGCAGGTGGGCGCGGACCACCGGACCGGTATCCGGGTCGGGCGGGACGGGCGCATGTACGTGTACACCGACGCCGGTGCGCCGCGGGGCCGGATCGCGGTCGCGGACCCGGCCAGCCCTGGTCCCGAGGGCTGGCGGGACCTTGTTCCCACCGATCCCGAGGCCGTCCTGGAGGGCTACGCGATCCTCGACGGCGACCAGGCGGCACGCCCCGTGCTGCTCGTGCTGTGGACCCGGCACGCGATCAGCGAGATCACGGTGCACGACCTGGAGACGGGGGCGCGGACCGGGATCGTCCCGCTGCCGGGACCGGGCACCGTCGGCGGGATCAGCGAACGGCCGGAAGGCGGTCACGAGGCCTGGTTCGCCTACACCGACAACACGACGCCCGCGACGGTCATGCGCTACGACGCGAGTACCGACGAGACGCAGGTCTGGGCCCGGCCGCCCGGGACGGTGGAAGCCCCCGCGGTGGCCGCGCGGCAGATCACGTACCGCTCCAGTGACGGCACCGAGGTGCGGATGCTCGTCGTCAGCGGGGCCGGCCGCGGTGTCGTCAGCGGGGCCAGTGGCGAGCCGGGTGACGGGCGGCCGGCGGCCCCGCGCCCGGCGATCCTGTACGGGTACGGCGGCTTCGGCATCAGCCTCACCCCCGGCTATTCGTCAACGGTCCTGGCGTGGGCGGAGGCCGGTGGCGTCTACGCTATCGCCGGGCTGCGCGGCGGCAGCGAGGAAGGCGAGGAGTGGCACCGGGCCGGGATGCTGGACCACCGGCAGGCCGTCTTCGAAGACTTCCACGCCGCGGCGGAGAAACTGATCGCCGACGGCTGGACCACCCGTGAGCAACTGGGCATCTACGGCGGCTCGAACGGAGGGCTGCTGGTCGGCGCCGCGATCACCCAGCGGCCCGACCTGTACGCCGCTGCGGTGTGCTCCGCTCCGCTGCTCGACATGGTGCGCTACGAGAAGTTCGGGCTGGGCGAGACGTGGAATACCGAGTACGGCACCGCCGCCGACCCTGAGCAACTGGGCTGGCTGCTGTCGTATTCGCCGTACCACCACGTGACGGAGGGTGCGAGGTACCCGAGCGTCCTGTTCACGGTGTTCGACAACGACACCCGCGTCGACCCGATGCACGCCCGGAAGATGTGCGCGGCCCTGCAGTACGCGACGTCCGCGCCGCCGTCCGGGCGGCCCATCCTGCTGCGGCGCGAGGCGGACGTCGGCCACTCCAGCCGTTCGGTGAGCCGTTCGGTCGCGCTGTCCGCGGATGTCCTCGCCTTCCTGGCCGCGCACACCGGCCTGCGTCTCCCCTGAGCCGCTGACCATAACGTCGCCAAGCACACCAAAGCCCTGCCCCAGAAGGAGAACAGCGTGATACGGGTATCTAGTGGCCCCCGAACGTACCCTCCCGCCGCTGCGGGCCGATGAGCGGACGACCCTTACCGCGTTCCTGGACGCGCAGCGCGCCACCCTGGCCATCAAATGCGATGGCCTCACCGACGGCCAGCTACGCGAACGAGCCGTCCCGCCATCCAGCCTCTCCCTGCTCGGCATCGTCCGCCACATGGCCGAGGTCGAGCGCAACTGGTTCCGGCCCCTGCTTTCGGGCGAGCGTATGTCCGCCATCTACGCGCCGGAGATGGACTGGGAAGGCGCGTTCCGCGACGTCGCTACCGCCGATACCGCGGAAGCGTTCCGCACCTGGCGGGCCGAATGCGACCACGCCCGAACGCTCGTCGCCGCCGCGCCCTCACTCGACACCACCGGAGAGCGCGGAGGAGCCCGGTTCACGCTCCGCTGGGTCATCACCCACATGATCGAGGAGTACGCCCGCCACAACGGGCACGCCGACCTGCTCAGGGAACGCATCGACGGCATCACCGGCGAATAAAGTCCAGCCCGCCCACCCCGTCTCGCCGGAGCCGCCAGGTCCATGATCGGCAGGGAGACCTTCAGGCGGCGAGCGGGCCCGTCCGGAGGGCCGGCCGGCCACTATAGGGACGTCGGGGAGCGCACGGAGCAGGCCGGTTGGGCGCGCACGCCCCGGGAAAGGATCTCGTGTCTCCTCTCGCCCACCTCAATGGTTCTGACCTGTCCCAGGCGCCCGCCACGCTCATCGCTAGCTGCGGGCGTACTCCGGGCATCGCGTGCCGCCTCGTCTGGGACCTGTCCCACAGCGGGACGGCGGCCAAGCTGACGGCCGTCTACCTCGCCGGACCCGCCAACCTGATCCTGAAGCTGGCGTGGCTCGTCCTCCTCGCGCTGGTGGCCCGCACGATGGTGCACCGGCTCATCAACCGGGTCACGATCCGGGCCGCCGACTCGCCGCTGCACACCCGGCTGCGGCAGAGCACCGGGGCCCGGGGCCGCCGCCGGCTCTGGGGACGCCGGCGCCGGCGCGAGCGCGCGGTCACCGAGACGGCGATCGCCGAGGCGGACACCGCCTTGACCGGCACCACCAGCGGCGCCGGGGCCAGCGCACCGACGGACACGGCCGCGGTGCACGAGGCAGCTTCCGAACGGCGGCATCAGCGGGCCCACGCACTCGGATCCATTCTCCGTAACGCGGCCTCGGTCACGATCTTCGCGATCGCCGCCGCGATCGGCCTCGGCGACCTGGGCGTGAACCTGGCCCCGGTCCTGGCCAGCGCGGGAGTGGTGGGCATCGCGGTCGGTTTCGGGGCGCAGAACCTGGTGCGGGACTTCCTGGCCGGCATCTTCATGCTGCTGGAAGACCAGTACGGCGTCGGCGACGTCATCAATATCGGCGACTCGACGATCGGCACCGTGGAGGCGGTGAGCCTGCGCACCACGCGACTGCGCGACGTGAACGGAGTCGTCTGGCACCTCCGCAACGGGGCGCTGGAGAAGGTCGGGAACGAGTCGCAGGGCTGGGCGCGGGCCGTCGTGGACGTCCCGGTGCCGCCCGGCCTGGATATCCCCGACACGCGCCAGGTGATGGAACAGGTGGCGTCGTCCATGTGGCGCGATCGGCGCTGGCGCAAGCTGATGCTGGAGAAGCCCGAGGTGTGGGGCGTGCAGGACATCTCCATCTCGGACAGCCAGGTCGTGATGCGCGTGGCGGCCAAGACGCTGCCCCTGCGGCAATGGGAAGTGGCCCGGGAACTGCGCGAACGGGTGAAGTCCGGGCTGGACGCCGGGCCGGCCGCCGGGCTCGAAGCCGGGCCCACCCGGGCGCGGCCGGCCCGCAAGGCGGCCAGGACCACCGCGAGCCCCGGGATTCGGGCGGAAACGGCCGGGGCGGGGCCGGACCGGAGCCCCGTTCGGGAAGAGGCGAGCGGGACCCCTGTTCAGGAGGAAACGGCGGCGGCCGGGGCGAAGACCGCCAGCCCCGGTGGGCGAGAGGCAGACGGGCCGACCGCAGTCGCATCCTTGACCGTCGAGACGGACGAGACGGACGAGGACATGACGGAGCAGCCGCCGCCGTCCGCGCCGTAGGCTGGGACCCGTCATGGACATTCAGCCAGCCGAATCCGCAGGGCGGGACAGCGCGCCGCCGAACTCTCCGGGGACCGCACCGGCCGCCGAACCGCGCTCGTTCTTCGAAGCCGTCGGCGGGGAAGAGACCTTCGGGCGCCTCGTGCACCGCTTCTACGAGCTTGCCGCCGAGGACCCGGTGCTGCGGCCGGTGTACCCGGCGCAGGATCTGGGGCCCGCCGAGGAGCACCTGCGGCTGTTCCTCATCCAGTACTGGGGCGGCCCGCAGACCTACAACGAGCTGCGCGGGCATCCGCGGCTGCGGATGCGGCACGTGCGGTTCGTGATCGGCGAGGCCGAACGGGACGCCTGGCTGAATGCCATGCGCATCGCGCTCGATGAGCTCTCGCTCGACCCGGCGCTGGACGCCCAGCTCTGGGACTACCTCGTCATGGCCGCCCACAGCCTGGTCAACCGCCCGGCCACCCCCGGCGGCCGCGACCTGGGCCTGACGCAGAGCTAGTCCGGGGGGACGACCCCCCTGGACCCCCCGCATGCGCTCCGCGCCCGCGCGGTGGTACTTCGCCGGCACACCGGCCGCTCACCGGGCCTGAAGGCCCGGTTCGCTGGGCCGGTAACGATCGCCTCGCCGTAACCCGCTGGGGGTTCTCGCCGACACGGCTGCGGCTAAGTGCGGGTGAGGCGGCGGTAGGTGACGCGGTGCGGGCGGGCGGCCTCGGCACCGAGGCGCTCGATCTTGTTCTTCTCGTAGGCCTCGAAGTTGCCCTCGAACCAGAACCAGTTCGCCCCGCCTTCCCAGGCGAGGATGTGGGTGGCGATCCGGTCGAGGAACCAGCGGTCGTGGCTCGTGATCACGGCGCAGCCGGGGAACTCGAGCAGCGCGTCCTCCAGCGACGAGAGCGTGTCCACGTCCAGGTCGTTGGTCGGCTCGTCCAGGAGCAGCAGGTTGCCGCCCTTCTTCAGGGTGAGCGCGAGGTTGACCCGGTTGCGCTCCCCGCCGGACAGGACACCGGCCGGCTTCTGCTGGTCCGGGCCCTTGAATCCGAACGCGGCCACATAGGCGCGGCTCGGGATCTCGGTGCGGCCGGCGTTGATGTGCGTCTCCCCGTCGGAGATCACTTCCCAGACGTTCTTGTCCGGGGCGATCCGTTCCCGGCTCTGGTCGACGTAGGAGATCTCCACGGTCTCACCGACCCGGATGGTGCCGGCGTCCGGCTGCTCCTCGCCCACGATCATCTTGAACAGGGTGGTCTTGCCGACGCCGTTCGGCCCGATGACGCCGACGAGGCCGTTGCGGGGCAGCGAGAAGCTCAGCCCGTCGAACAGCACCCGGTCGCCGAAACCCTTGACCAGGCCTTCGGTCTCCACCACGACGCCGCCCAGGCGGGGACCCGGCGGGATCTGAATTTCCTCGAAGTCCAGTTTGCGCCGCGACTCGGCCTCGGTGGCCATCTCCTCATACCGCTGGAGCCGGGCCCGGCTCTTGGCCTGGCGTGCCTTCGGGTTCGATCGCACCCATTCGAGCTCGTCTTCGAGGCGCTTGCGCCGCTTGGCGTCCTTGGCGCCCTCGACCTTGAGCCGGGACGCCTTGGTGTCCAGGTAGGTGGAGTAGTTGCCCTGATAGGGGTAGGCATGGCCGCGGTCGAGTTCGAGGATCCACTGAGCCGCGTTTTCCAGGAAATAGCGGTCGTGGGTCACGGCGACGACGGTGCCGGGGTAATTGTCCAGGTGCTGCTCCAGCCACTGGACGCTCTCGGCGTCGAGATGGTTGGTGGGCTCGTCGAGCAGCAGCAGGTCCGGCTGGGACAGCAGTAGCTTGCAGAGCGCGACCCGGCGGCGCTCGCCACCGGACAGCGGGGTGACGGCCGCGTCCGGCGGCGGGCAGCGCAGCGCGTCCATCGCCTGCTCGAGCTGGCTGTCCAGGTCCCAGGCGTCGCGGTGGTCGAGCTGCTCCTGGAGCTGGCCCATCTCGTCGAGCAGCTGATCGGAGTACTCGGTCGCCATCTTCTCGGCGATCTCGTTGTACGCCTCGAGCATCGCCTTGGTCTCGGCGACGCCTTCCTCGACATTGCCGAGGACCGTCTTGTCCTCGTTGAGCTGAGGCTCCTGGGCGAGCAGGCCCACGGTAAACCCCGGCATCAGCCGGGCCTCGCCGTTGGAAGGCTGTTCGACACCGGCCATCAGCTTCAGCAGCGTGGACTTGCCGGTACCATTCGGCCCGACGACGCCGATCTTGGCTCCCGGCAGGAACGATAGCGTGACCTCGTCGAGGATTACCTTGTCGCCGTGCGCCTTGCGCACGGCACGCATTTGGTAGATGAACTCCGGCATGACACCTAGCGTATTCGGCCCGGCCGGCCAGCCGGACCGCCGGGCGGGCCGCCCGCGGCGCCGAATCTACGGTGCCAAATCCACTGGGCCGTCGTCCGCCCGCGGTGCGCCCGACTGCACGCCGGGCTCCGTGTCCGGTTCTGCCGGCTCTAAGGCCGCCGGGGCCGGGGGCTCGTCCGCATGACGTCCCGTGCAGGACCGCACGTCGGGCGAGTACACGCAGACCTGGTCCCGCCCGGCGTCCTTGGCCCGGTAGAGCGCGAGGTCGGCGGCGGCCAGCAACTCGAACAGATCACGGCCGTCCGTCCCGAGAACCGCCACGCCGATCGAGATCGTCACCTTGACGGCGTCACTGTCCGCGAACACACCCATGACGCTGGCCCGTTGCCGCAGCCGCTCGGCGATCATGCGGGCCTCGTCGGCGTCGGCGCGCGGGAGCAGGACGACGAACTCCTCGCCGCCGAACCGCCCCACGACGTCCGATTCGCGTACCTGCTGGCGCAGCTCTGCGGCCAGCCCGCGCAGCACGTCATCCCCGGTCAGGTGCCCGTAGGTGTCGTTGACCCGCTTGAAGTGGTCGACGTCGCAGAGCAGCAGCGCGAGCTTCTCCCCCGCCCGCAGCGCCCGCGCGATCTCCGTGTCGGCCTCGCGCTGCCACGCGCTCGCGTTCAGCAGGCCGGTCTTGGCGTCGGTGCGCGCGGCGGCCTGCAGTTGCTGGTGCATCAGGCTGCGCTGCAGGACGATCACGGGGGGCAGCGCCACGCACAGCAGCACCGGGCTCAGCGCGCAGCTGATCACCACGAGGATGCCCACGCAGATCTCGGTCAGGTCCAGCAGCAGGCTCTCCCGGTCCCACAGCACCTCGGCCCAGCGGGCCTGCGGCTGGGCCGCGTGCGCGGCAACCGCCACGATGCCCGTGTTCAGTACGCTGAAGAGCACCGCGCAGCCGATCGCGGTCAGCACGGCCGCAGGCCGCATGAACCACGCTTGCACCGCGGATTGGGAGACCCAGGGTACCGACCGCGCCGCCGTGGCGGTCGGGCCCACGTGCCGGAAGACGATCGAGGCCGTCGCGCCGGCCAGCCCGAGTGCGGCCGAGCTGAACAGCCGCCGGTAGGCGGGCGTCCGCCGGACGCGCAAGTAGAGCAGGGCACCCAGGACAATCGGGCCCACCAGCGCGTACACCGGCGGCAGCAGCAGCGCGATCGGCAGCCACCACGCCGAGAGCAGGTCACGTGAGACGCCGGCCGGCTGGCCCAGGCGGCGCGTCACCTCTATGCAAACGGCTCCGCAGACGAGCAGGGCCACGAACAGGGCCACATCGACGGCCCGCACCGGCGTCTGCAGAATCCCCCGCACGGTGAGACCGAGATCAGCGACGATGACCACGAGGACGTACGCGACCGCAGACGATGGCAACGCGAAGAGCTGCCAGCTCCGCGGGCGGCCGAAGCGCCCCAGGATGCCACGGGAGGGCGACCGCTGACTTATGACCTGATCGGCTGCTGACATGCCTCTCGCCTGTCACTAATTGGTTCTGTATAGCAACTCTAAGTGTTCAAGCCTCCGTCTGCACCACCTTCAGTAACAGAAAAAATACGCTGTATGTGCTCCGCGGCGGAGCGGCAGGTCAGGCCACGTAGGCCGACGGCGCAGGCAGATGTGCCTCTGCGCAGCGTCATCCCACCCGTGCGGCCTGACCGTAAAACCCGAAAAAACAGGTTCTGGCTATGCAGAGTGTGGACCCCGCGCGCGGGGTCGTATGGAACTGACGCCGACCGTGCTGGCCGGACGCCGACGGTGTTCAGCCGCCGCCGTTCAGCCGACGCTGTCATCAGGCACCGGGGCTGCGCCGCTGCTTGCCTGGCCCGGCGCTGCCTGCGCTGCCTGCCTGGCCCGGCAGCTCAGCCGGCTGCCGGGCCCATCCCCCCGGTGCCTGAGCGGCGGCCCGCTTACCGGGCCGCCGTTCCTCGCACCTCGCACCTCGCACCTCGCTCCTCGCACCTCGCTCCTCGCCGCTCGCGGGACGGCCGTTCAGCGGGCGGCCGGCTCGGCCGCTGATTCGTCCAAATCGTGATCCAGCTCGGCGATGGCCTGCTCGTCGAACATCTCGCTGCCGTGGCTGGCATCGATCCCGGCCAGCTGGCCGTCCTCGTCCTCCAGGCCGGCCCTGATCGCCTCTCCGCGGGCCAGGGCGGAGGAATCGGCCGAGGAACGCTGATTCCAGCTGAAGTGCGCGGTACCGCGGGCGAGGTCGTAGCCGATGGTGTCGGCCCATACCTCGACGTCGAACCGCTGCTGCCCGCTCCGGTCCTGGTAGGACCTGGTGCGCAGCTTGCCGGTCACAACGATGGGCTGGCCCTTGCGCAAGCAGGCCTTCGCGTTGCGGGCCAGCGACTTGCGGCACCGCACCGAGTAGAACGACAGCTCTCCGTCGCGCCACTCTCCCGTTGCACGGTCCAGCTTGCGGGTGCTCGACCCGATGCGCAGGTTCGCGACGTCGGTGCCGTCGCTGAACTGGTTGATTCTCGGCTCGGTGGCGATGAAGCCGATCAGCGTCACATGTCCGCCCTGACTCATGTCGATCCTCCTGCGGTCTGGCGGCCCTGCGCCGCCGCTGCCATGGGTTCCCCGGCATCCGTTCCGCCGGGGCTACGTCCACGGTGGCTGACCGCCGACGGCCGGCGGGAGCCCGGCCGCGCGCCTGTGGACCGCTGCGCCGGTTACCCACAGGCCGGTGATTGAGACTTCCGCCGGCGGCACCGGCAGGTCATAATGCGCCCCGTAAACGACGGGATAGGCGGTCCAGCGCACTCATCTCATTGGGGCTCAGCGAGAAGCCGAACAGCGCGAAGTTGGATGCGATCCGCTCCGGCTGAGCCGATTTCGGGATCACCGGAATGCCGTGCTGGATATGCCAGCGCAGCACGACTTGCGCCGGGGTCACGTTGTGCCGTTCAGCGATCTGCGTCAGGACCGGGGCGCGCAGGTCCGTGTTCTTGAGCGAGCTGTAGCCCTCCACGACCACTCCGAGTTCCCGCATCGCCGCCAGCAGCTTCGAGTCGTGGCCGGGCAGGCTCCACGGGATCTGGTTGACCGCCGGGTGCTCACCGCTGGCACGGATCAGCTCATCGACCTGCGCGACGTCGTAGTTGCTGACGCCCACGGCCCGGGCCAGCCCCTCGCCGCGGACCTCGAGGAACTGCTCCCACACGGGCACAGACGCCGAACCTCTCGGCGGCCAGTGCACCAGCCACAGATCTACGTATTCGGTGCCGAGCGCCCGGAGGCTCGTGGCGATCGTCGCCCGCTCGTGGCCGGCGTTCTCCGGCGGGAGTTTCGTCGTTATGAACAGCTCGCGGCGGTCGAGACCGCTGTCGCGGACGGCGCGGCCGACCTCCGCCTCGTTCTGGTACATGGTCGCCGTGTCGATGTGCCGGTACCCGACCTCGAGCGCATACCGGACGGCCTCATACGCGCGCGCCCCGCGCAGCCGCCACGTGCCGAACCCCACCATCGGCATCGTCACCCCGCGGTCCAGGTCAACCCGGACGTCCTCGCCTGCATCAGTCATACGTCAATTGTCCCAGGGGCCCGCCGGGCGGCGGGGAACGCGCTAGGCAAGTTCGCCGACGGCTGATACGTTCACCGCTCGTGCGGCGAATCTCGGTGGTCGGCTCGTCGGGAGCGGGGAAATCCACCGTCGCCCGGGCACTCGCGCGCGCCCTCGGCGTGCCGTTCGTGGAACTCGATGCGATCTTCCACCAGCCGGGCTGGGTTCCCCTGGACGAGAACGACTTCCGCCGCCGGGTCGCGGAGGTGGCCGCGGGGAATGCCTGGGTCATCGACGGGAACTACGGTGCCGTCCGGCCCCTGGTCTGGGCGCGCGCGGACACCGTGATCTGGATCGACCTGCCCCGGCGGGCGGTAATGCGGCAGATCGTCTGGCGCACGCTGCGCCGCATCGCGTTCCGTGCCGAACTGTGGAACGGCAACCGGGAACGGTGGGCATCCCTCCTCACCTGGGACCCGGAGAAGTCGATCATCTCGTGGGCGTGGCACAAGCACGCGGTCTACCGGCAGCGTTACGCCGCGGCGATGCAGGACCCGGCCTACGGTCAGCTCCGCTTCGTGCGACTGCAGAGCCGCGCGGCCATCCGGCGCTTCCTCGCCGGGACCAGCCCGGACTCAGCCGCCACCCGGCTCGATACCTGACCGGCAGGGCCCTTAACCGCAGGGCCCTTAACCGCAGGGGCCCTCAACTTCAGGCCGCGACCAGTTCGGACGGCTCGGCGATGACGTCCACGAGGGCGCCGTTCCGCATGACCGTGATCGCGAGGGGCTTGCCGATCGCCTCCGCGAACATCAGCCGCTGCAGGTCCTGAGCGGCGGCGACCGGATTCCCCGCCGCGGATAGGAGCAGGTCGCCAGGCCGGAGCCCGGCGCGGTCGGCCGGGCCGCCGGCGACGACCTCCGCCACGCGGAGCCCGCTCTCCCGGCCGATGCGCTCGCGCCACGGTGCCGCCACCGGCGCCGGCACCGTGACCAGGCCGAGGTAGGCCCGCCGGACGCGGCCGTCCCGCATCAGCGTGGACACGATCCGGCGCGTCGTGGTGTTGACGGGGACCGCCATGCCCAGCCCGACGCCGGCGACGGCGGTGTTGATGCCGACCACCCGGGCGCTCGCGTCGGCCAGGGCTCCGCCGGAGTTGCCGGGGTTGAGCGCGGCATCGGTCTGGATGACGTCCTCGATGAGCCGTGTCCCGGCGCGGCCCCCGGCGGGCATCGACCGGCCCAGCGCGCTGACCACCCCGGCGGTCACCGAACCGGCCAGGCCCAGCGGATTGCCGACCGCCACGACCAGTTGCCCGACGACGAGATCATCGGCCTCCCCGAGCTCGGCGGGCGGCGGAGTGGGGCCGGTCGCACGGAGCACGGCCAGGTCGGACAGCGGGTCGGAGCCGACCACGCGGAACGGCACGGTCGTCCCGTCGGAGAACGACGCGGTGCCTGCCTGCGCCCGCCCGACGACGTGCGCGTTCGTGAGCAGGAAACCGTCGCCGGTGAAGACGACACCCGAACCGAGGCTCTCACCCGATGGGCCCCCGGGGGCCCCGCGGGGCACGCGCAGGCTGGCCACCTTGGGCGTGAGCTTCTGGGCCACGCCGGAAACAACGAGCGAGTACGCGTCCAATGGACGGTCTGCGGCCATGACCGCCTCCATTTGAGGTGATTACAGTATTACAAACCAACCGGCCGGCCTTCGCCTACCTTCCGGCCGCGGTTATGCCGTCAGCGGAATTCCGCCCGGGCCCCGGCGGTCCCCCGCTCCCGCGCGGAGCCCTCCGCCGCTGGCGATCAACGGGTTGCGTAACGGACGTCGGTGGCCCTATGTCCTCCGGGCAGAGCCCTCCGCCGCGACGGCCGGCGCCCAGCGCCCGGCGATCAGTTAACCGGCGGCGGTGAGGGCGGTGCAGTAGGCCGCGTACTCCGTCAGCTCGGTGCCGGCCGGGAGGACGACCAGATCGCGGGCCACGGTATCGATCCGGGCCCGCATGGCGGCCGCCAGGAGGTCGCGCTCCGCGTCCGAGGAGAGCAGATGCGCGTTCTGGCTCCCGGAGGCCGTCAGCCGGCCGAGCAGGAGCATGGCCACGACTATGGCGGCCAGCCACGGCAGCAGCGCGACGCTGCCGATGAGCTCGGGCGGGTGCGGGCCCATCGCGTGGAAGGCCCCGACCACGACGATGACGCCCATCCAGCCGACACCGGCGATCACCATCGCGGCCAGCAGCCACTGCCAGGCGCACACCAGGCGCCACCAGGTGGGAATCCGGGCGCCCGCCGGAATGCTCTCGGTCACCGCGGTGCTGAGCGCGCCACCGACCTCCGGGACCCGGGACCGGGCGGCGGCCCGCACCGTGCGCGGCCAGGGATCGGGCAGGGTCTCGCCGATCGCGTCGGCGAAGGCGGTGACGGCGCTGTCTATCTCGGACTGCTGCGCGTCAGCGCCGACGCTCAGCGCGACCCGGGCGTCGCCGCTGACCCGGCCCAGGCGGACCGGGTCACGGCCCGGGAACCACCCGGCGAGCCGGCCGAACGGCCAGCTGAGGTAGCGGGCGGCGTGGATCTCGCGGACGTCTTCCAGGGCATCGGTGACGGCGGCCAGGCCGACGGCGCGCGCGAAGGCGTCGGCCAGGTTGAGGGCCGCCCCGGCGGGCACGCTCTCGATCGCGCTCCCGGTCTGGAGGGACTGGGCCGCGATGGCGAGCGCGGCCTCCGGCTCCACCTCCCACGGCGGCCGGGGACGGACCGGCTCCGGCAGCGCCAGGTCGTCGTCGACGGCATCCGGGTGACCGGGCTCGGTGGCCCGCATCCAGGGCGGTCTGGCCTCCGGCGCCCCGGCCTTCCCCGCCGCTCCCGCAGTCCCGGACAAGCTGGCGGGCGCGAACGCTGCGAGCGGCGCGGTCAGGTCGCCGGATCCGTCGTGGCTGACTCCTGCCGCGCGGCGGGCGACCGCGGCGGGATCGGTGGCGTAGACGGCGAACTTGGCGATGATGCTGTCGATGTCGGCCGCGATCCGGTCGGTTGTCGTCCGCCGGGCGGAGACCGCCCCGGCCAGGAGCTGGCGCAGGTTGTCCAGGCCCGCGCCGGTGGCGGCGGACACCAGCAGGACACGCGCCTCGCCGTGCCCCTCGGAGTCCAGCAGCCTGCGCAGGTCTTCCTCGCAGTCCTTGGCCTGCTGGGGCGTGAGCAGATCGCACTGGTTGAGCGCGACCGTGGTCACGTTCGCGTGCCGCGCGAGCGGGGCCAGGAAGCGGTTGTGCACGGCGGCGTCCGCGTACTTCTGCGGATCGAGGACCCAGACCATGAGATCGGCCTGGCTGATCAGGCGGTCCACCTCGGTGGCGGCCCCGGCCGCCACCGAGTCGTGGTCCGGCAGGTCGAGCAGCAGCAGGCCGTTGAGGGCGGCCTCACCGGCGTCCAGCGCGCTGGCCCGGGCGTAGCGGTAGCGGCGCTCGATCCCCAGCCAGTCCAGCAGCGGCGCGGCCCCCTGCATCCCCCACACGCAGGCGTGCGCGAAGCGGGTCGCCGGCCGGGTCACCGCGGACGGCGAAAAAGTGGCCCCGGCCAGCGCGTTGAACAGCGAGGACTTGCCGCTGCCGGTGCCACCCGCGAGCGTGACCACAGTGTGCGCGGCGGACAGCTGGAGGCGCTCATCGGCCCGTTCCAGCAGGGTCTCGGCCTCGGCGAGCAGCTCAGGGCTGAAGCCGCCCGGCCCGCTGCGGTCCCGGCCGATCTGCACCAGGCCGGACAGCGCGGCCAGGCGGCCCGGCAGGTGGGTGCTCGGCAGTCCGGCGAACGGCGGAGCGCTGGTCGTCACTGCAGCGCCTCGAGCATGAAGGCGGCCTGGAACAGCCGGATTCCCGCGACCTCGTCGCATCGGCCAGCGCCGTCGATGACCTCGGAGAAGCGACGGAGTTCCTCTTCGAGTAGCAAGCGCGCCCTCTCGTTAAGCTCAGCGCGGGCCGCCCGGAATACGTCGTGCACCGCGTCGGTGCCCAGCACGGCCGTCACGATGCGCCCGGGAAGCGCCAGAATATCGCTGTCGTCCGCGGCCGCGGGACTGCCGGCTGCTGGACTGGCGGTCGCATCCTCGCCGAGAATGGCCAGCACGGCGACCAGCGCCAGCGTATCGTCATCCAGCGAAGCGGACCGGCCTTGCGATCGTTTTTGCTGGCCGGCGTCCTGTACGAGCCGCATGACGTGATCTTGCCATGCACTGAGGGCCCGGGCCGCGCGCAGCGGCAGATCCGGGGCGGACTTGGCGAGATTGAGCTCGTGCCCGCTGGCGTCGCCGTCCCCGTCCCCGAACACCGAGGCGAACAGCCGGTCCGCCTGGTGCCCGGACACCCGGTCCCGCTCGGCGGAGGCGAGCATCGCGGACCCGGCGGTATCGGTGCGCCACCGGCTGTCGGCTTCCTCCGCGGCACGATCGGCGGCGGACAGGACCGCCCCCTCCAGCGCCGAGCGCAGCGCGGTCTTCATGGCGGCGCCGCGCTCGGGCACCTGGCGCTTGCGGGCCCGTTTACCCTGCCGCGGGGCCTTGCGCGACCGCAGGGTCCGCATCAGGTCACCGGTCACCACGAAGTCCTGCCAGCGCGCCTGGACCTCACCGCGCAGCAGCGCGCCGTCACGGGTGGCCGTCCCGATCTCGGCCAGGGCCTCCCGGTAGGGCTCCTCGGCCTGCATGCGCAGCCGGGAGCGTACGGCCAGCTGGACCTCCGCGTGCGCGGCCAGCGCGGGCACCCGGGTCCGGAAGGTGTCGAGGACGCCCGACATGGTCTGGGTGAGGACCGCCACCCGGCGCTCGTCACGTCTCGCGGTGTCCGTCAGCCAGGCCCGGATCTCCCCGAACGTTTCGGGCGGCAGCATGCCGGCGGTGAGCCGGGTCTCCGGGATGACAAAGCGGTCGGCCCCGCCGATGCCGTTCGCGTCGAGCATGGCGGTGAAATGCCCGACGAGCTCGGCGCGGGAGCCGCTCGGGACGCGGGACAGCACGATCCCCAGTGACGCGTGGCGGTCCCGGGCGTGCTGCAGTATCTGCCAGACCGGCGCGTCCGCGTACCGGCTGGCCGAGGTCACGAACAGCCAGAGGTCGGACGCATCGAGGAACTGGTAGGCGAACTCGTGGTGCGCCTTGACCACGGAGTCGATGTCGGGGGTGTCGAGCAGCGCGAGCCCCCGGGGCATGCCCTCGGTCGCGGCCAGCACGAGCAGCCCATCCCGGCCCGGCCGGGCCAGGCCTTCCTGGCGGACGCGGGGCAGGCTGGGCAGGAAATTGTTCTCCGCGAACCAGTCGACGTCGGCCGGATGACACGCGAGGACCGGGCTGTTCGTGGTGGGACGGCGCACGCCCGTCGCGCTGACCGGCGCGCCGACGATGCTGTTGACCAGCGTGGACTTACCCGATCCGGTCGAGCCGACCAGTGCGACGAGGACCGGGGCGGCGGACCGGCGCAGCCGCGGCAGCAGGTAGTCATCGACCTGGCTGAGCAGCTTCACCCGTTCGGCTTTCGCCTCGGCCACGTTCGGCGCCTCGAACAGCAAGGGCACGGCGCCGATGCGCTTCCGCAGGTTGATCAGCGCGCTCTCCAGGGCATGCGCGTCCACCCGGACGTGCGGCTCCGCCATGGGGTCCGGCTCGCCCCCGGAATCCGGCGCGACCGCGCCGGCGTCCCGGGCAGGCGCGGCGGCTTCCGCGTCCCCGGCCGGCGCATCGTCCCCGGCCCGGTCGCCGGGGAGACCCGGGGTGCCTGCGGGGAGGTCCAAGGGAGCGGCGAGGGGACCGGAAGGAGCGGCGTGAGCACCCGCAGGAGCGGCGCGGGCACCGGCCGGGTCGGCCGGGGCAGGCGGCGGGACGCCCGGGCCTGCCGGTTGCGGGGAGTCAGCAGCCAGGTCGGG
>Ga0116134_1000777_pt1 | contig 16351 bp, 12 predicted proteins | sample June2015DPH_19_5_FD_89737 | JGI IMG/M metagenome (GOLD analysis project Ga0116134, IMG submission 89737) | Peatland microbial communities from SPRUCE experiment site at the Marcell Experimental Forest, Minnesota, USA - June2015DPH_19_40 | ecosystem: Environmental > Terrestrial > Soil > Wetlands... | reverse complement strand
GCGCGACAATCCAGCGATCCGTTGCGGAGCCCTGCGCTGGCGGCGTCAGCGGTTCTGCAACGTTGCGGCCGGCCCGCACGTCGCCGGGCCGATACATGGGCCCCATCATCCAGTACCAGGCCACGCCCGCGACGACGGCGAGCAAAAGCACTAACACACCCGCTCCAATGAAAATCATCTTACGCATGCAGCTCCTTTCCGTTCCATTACTGTCGTGGCTGGGTGAAGAGTCGTAGCTCGCTTACCGAGCCAGCGGCAGGCAAATCTCGGTACGCAACTGATCGGGCGCAGCGGTCATGGGCGAGTTCAGGTAGAACTCGATAGCCGGAGCGCTCTCCAGTTCCCGGCCGCTCTCCGGCAACCACTCGCCGCACATTCGGACGTAGGTCTGCCCCAGCGCGCTATAGGGTCCGGCGTGCAGCGCAACCGCATACTCGCCCGGCCCGATGTCCTGAATTCCGATTTCACCCGACGCGCAAACATCGTCCTCCACCACCACGGCAGCGTCGTAGCGCAGCTTCTCCGGCGCAGTAATCTCCGGGTCGTCCTGCACGATACCGAGCATGCGCGTACCCGGTCCGAGCAGCCCGTGGCGTCCCGCCCACATCATGAGCTTTTGCCAGGCTTCGCCGACTTGATCGAACGGACCCACGTGCCGCACAAATGCGACCCGGAGAGGCCCGATTTGCCGAACCGCAACATCGAGCGGCGTCGCGGTGACGGCAGGAACGGGCCGTTGCGACAGGGCATCCGAGCGGAAAGCCGATGGCGACGATTCGAACATGGCCGCAAACGCGCGCGTGAACGACTCGTGGGTTTCGTATCCGGCTTCCAGAGCGATGTCCACCACCGGCCGATCCGTGGTCTTCAGACGCTGGGCGGCACGTTCCAGGCGCAGCCGGCGAACGTGCTCCTTCACCGATTCGCCTACCATCCCGCGGAAGATTCGATGGAAATGCCAGGGAGAGAAGCTGGCCACGCCAGCCAGGTGCTCGAGCGGCAACGGCTCGTCCAGATGAGCCTGGATGTGGACCAGCACCCGGCTCATACGCTCCTGGTATGAGTTCAGCGTTTCCGTACGCACGGCCCGATTATGTCGCAAACCAGCCGCAGCGGCTTGATATTCTTTGCGGAAATATCGTTCTGAGGTACCCTGAGACTGTGGAACAGGGCGGGCCGGTGTGCCCGCCTTTCGCGTGTATGAGCATCCTCGACGTTCTCGCCAACGTCTCCGGCTTCCGCTATCCCGATCGCGCGCGCCGCGATCTTGAGGTTATCGCGGACGGGCTTTCGCCTGAGACGCTGCGTCACATCGAATCTCTGCTGACAGTCTCTCCCGACCCGGACCGCGTGGTGCACGGCATGGCCACGCTCAAGCGCGAGAAGCCCGCGGCATTTGCCACGCTCGCCGCCGCGCCGTCCGGCCCGCAACGCATGATGGCAGTGTTCGCGTGGAGCCGCTTTCTCACCGAAGAAGCAATCCAGCACCCGGACTGGCTGCAGAACCTGCCGGATTTACAGCGGGTCCGCTCCATTGAGGATTACATCGTCGATTTGCAAAAGGCGCTCGGGGATGCGGAAGGCGGCCCGCCGGACATGCTGGTGTTCGCGCAGTTCCGCCGGCGCGCCCTCCTGCGTATTCTGATCGCCGACGTGCTGGGGCTGGCCACGCTTTCGGAGACTACCGAACAGCTTTCCAATGTCGCCGACGCGATTCTGGAGGTAAGCTTCCGGCGCATCCGCGATACCCTGATCCGCCGCCACGGAACGCCCCGCTACCTCGACGAACACGGCCGCTTGCGCGAGTGCGGATTCGCGGTGATCGCGCTGGGCAAGCTCGGCGGACGCGAGCTGAACTATAGCTCCGACATCGATCTCATGTTCGTGTACACGGCGAACGGCGAGACCGACGGCAAGGAACCCATCTCGAACAAAGAGTTCTTCAAGAAGGCAGCCAATCAGTACACCGAAATGCTCTCCACTTACACGGTGGAGGGCATGTGCTATCGCGTGGATCTGCGCCTGCGGCCCGACGGCAGCCTCGGCGAGATCTGCGTTTCGCTGGATGGCGCAAAGTCGTATTATCAGCAGCGCGCCCGCGACTGGGAATTGCAGATGCTCATCAAGGCGCGCGTAGCGGCTGGCGACCGGGCCACCGGCGAAGCTCTGCTCGATCACACCGCGCCGCTCACCTACGCATCCAGCCTCGATTTTTCGGCCGTGGAATCGATGTCCGTCACCCGGCTGCGCATCGGCGAGAAACTGTCCGCGCGCCGCCCACGCAAGTCCGGCACCGACGTCAAGCTGGCGCCCGGGGGCATTCGCGATATCGAGTTCCTTGTCCAGTGCCTGCAGCGCCTGCACGGCGGACGCGAGCCGTGGGTGCAACAAGGCGGCACGCTGCTGGCTCTCTCGCGGCTTAACGACAAGGGGCTGCTTTCGGATGTCGAGTACGGCCAGCTTGCCGCTGCCTACACGTTCCTTCGCCATCTGGAACATCGCCTGCAGTTCGAAGATGACCGGCAGACTCACACCCTGCCGAGTGACCGCCAGGATCTGGAAGCGCTGGCCCGCCGCATGCCTGCCGAACCGGGCGTTGACCCCTCCGCAGAGAGTCTGACCGAGACGCTGGCGACTCACCTGCGGTCGGTTGAAGAGATCTACGTTCGCGTCATTCACGCCCAGCAGCCCATGTATTACGGGGCTTTGACTGAAGTTGCGGAATCCGATTTGCAACCGCACATCACGCTGGCTGAACCGGTGGTCAGCAATGTCATCCGGTTTCTGGATCAGCGGGCGCCATCCCTGGCGCGTCTGCTTTCGCGCAACCCCATGAAGCGCGGGGCTCACATGTTCGAGCATTTTCTGGAGCGTGCGATCGCGAATTCTGAATGGCTGCCTGAGCTGGACCGTGAACCTGCCCTCGCCCGCGACGTGCTGGATATTTTCGAAAACAGCCCGCACTTTGCCGACGAGCTGATCCGCACGCCGGACCTGCTGCATGCCCTCGCCAATCTCGACGACCGGCTGGATGACAATCTGGACGATCTCGCCGACACCGTGAGCCTGCGCCGCCTCTTCCGCCGCGAGGTGTTCCGCATTGAGGCCGAGAGCGTCTGCCGCCGCGTCTGGGTGTTCTCCACGCTGGAGCGAACTTCGGCGCTGGCCGACGCGATCCTTGTCGCCGCTTACCGGCTGGCGGTTCGCCACACGCTGGACGCGCATCCGCCAATTCATGCCGATTACGAGCCCGCAGGGCAGATGATGCTCATCGCGCTCGGCCGCCTGGGCATGTACGAATTCGATTTGTCGTCCGATGCCGACCTCCTGTTCGTGATCCCCGATGAGGACAGCGCCGAGCTGATCTTCTGGACCCGGGTGGCCGAGAACATCATCGACATTCTCACCGCATATACCGGCGAGGGAACGCTGTTGACTGTGGACACGCGTCTCAGGCCCAACGGCAGTTCGGGCGCGCTGGTGCAAACGGATCGTGCATGTCTCGACTATTTCGCGCGGGCCGCGGAGGCATGGGAAGGCATCGCGTACATGAAGTCGCGCGCGGTAGCCGGTAACGCGGACACGGGCACGGCGTTTCTCCACCGGCTGCAGGATGTGGATTGGCGGCGTTACGGGCAGAGCGGCCGGTCGCGGCAATCGCTGCGGAACATGCGCGCGCGTGTGGAGAAGGAACAGGGGTCGGCGAATCCGCTGAAGGCCGGACTCGGCGGCTATTACGATATCGATTTCATCCTGATGTACCTTCGCCTGAAGGCCGCCGGCCTGTTTTTCAAGGTGCTGAACACGCCCGAGCGCATCGACGTGATCGAAAAGACCGGGCACCTCGACCGTGCCGACGCCGAATTCCTGCGCGACGCCGCGACGTTCTACCGCGCTGTCGATCACGGTCTCCGCGTCTACAGCGGCCATGCCGAGGGCAGTCTCCCTGGCGCGACCACGCAGATGGAATGCCTCACCGAACTGGTGCATCGCTGGGCTCCGGAACACATGTGCCGTCAGCCCATCCCCGCGCAACTGGCGCAGATTAAAGCCCGCACGCGCGAAACGTTCGACCGGTTATTTGTGTAGGAATCTGACAACGCCCCGATCTTATTCGTGAACGAGGACCGCCAGCGATTGTTCCTCGTTCAGAATCTTCTCAAAGAACACGCGAACTTCGGCGTATTGTTCAGCTGGTACGGAAGCAAATCGGAACTCCAGCTCCCGTGAACATAACAATTCTGCGCCTGACAATTCACATTTTGCCGAGTAATGTCCAAACGAGGCGTCAAGTTGGAGCGGCTCCGGAAGCTCGTCCAACTTGAAACCGGGTGGGAGCGTTATGTGCACCTTGTTTCTAAACGATTCTGCGTTCAGGGCGATAGGATTGCTCCGGGTTGGGTTGATGAACAGGATGGAGTAGCGCCGCCCGAGGATGAACGGTTTGACAACCATGAGCCGGCCCCCTTTCATTTGCCCGTATGCCGTCGCGGTCATCCCAAATGTGGCGGTGAAACGGCTGGGATACGACGAGTCTGCTGGCTCTATACCGGATACTGCCGCCCCGGTTACGTTCTCAGCCACCCATTCCTCGATCGATTTATCGAAGTCGGGCCGGGTGCGTCCGTAATAATTGCCTCTGGGCCTCACCGCCGTGTATCCGTGCCATGCCTCCTGAACTGTCGCGGTCAACGTTCCAGTTTCGCTGAGAGAAGCATGGATTTCACCTTCCGTCAGATTCTCTTCGGGAGAGGTCATGGGAAGCCGCACAAGAGCCGCCTTGTCGGCCGCGGCCACAAGAGCCAGACCGCCCTGTTCGACCATCGGCAACTCGCCAGGGGGAATCAGAGGGTTGGTAGGATCGACGATCAGGAGGCGCCCGAGAGTGGGGTGGTCGATCACCGCCGGCGCGTGAGTCTCGCTTGAAACGCGGACCGCCACAATAGCGTGATTGAATTGCTCCGGAGATGGCCATTCCTCGCGAACATAATCGCGGTCCGTTGCGTTCAGGAACACCGGATATGACGCGATTCCGGCGACCTTCAACATGGCCCTCATCAACGCCGCCTTGTCTTTGCAGTCTCCGTATGCATTCCTGAAGACTTCACCCGCGGTATGGGGCCGGTATCCGCCGCCCCGCCCGACGCCGGTTTGGATGGAAATATACTTAATGCTCCTGACGAAATATCCGATGGCCTGGATCTTCTGAAAGTCAGAGTGGGCGCCGGCCACAACCTCTCGCGCCTTCGCGGCTACCGCATCGTCCGGCTCCGCCGGTGGGTCATTCAGCGCGAACAGCCATTTCGACACATCCGGCCAGGAACTGAAGACTACGGGGGCCGAAGCTCTTGCGCCGATCGCCGGATAGTAAGTGACGGCGATGCGAGGCACCAGTGAATCGAGCTCCGGTCTGGCGGGTTCAGTCGCTATGTACCGAAGGTTGCGAAGCTCCCATGTCGAAGTGGTTCCGTCCACCATCGGGGTCAGCGCGACGGAATTGATCATAGAGGTCGCGGCGTGCCATCCAGCGGGCAACGTAAGGACGAATCGCGAGACAAGGCATGGCAACTCCCGTTGGAAGGACCATTCCAACTGCGCAAACAGGGGCGTTTCTTCGATCACCGATTCGTAGCCGAACACCGATCCGGGATCTGCCTTCCTGCTGGCATCGAGGCCATGAATTCGAATGTCGCTGTAAAGATCGTTGTTGGGATAGTAAGGGCGGTCGTATTCGTCCTCTTTATTCAGCTTCAACTCTTGGCCCGAAGGTGCGATCATCCATCCGCGCGTCATTCGAACGGTGCTGGTGCTAGACGTGTATACCTCAGCCGCCCGTGCTTCCGTTGCGCCAACTCGCGCCAAAACTCTTATCGCTCTGCGGACGGACATGGTGACCTTGCCCGCATCGCTGACCGTTACTCTGGTTTCGTTCAACAGCACAACGGCGGGTACCCTGGCGTCATACTGCGGGAGCTGCCGCGCGGCAGACTCCACAAGCCAGGCGGGAGGCGCTTCGGCTGCGTGGACTGCGGCGACAACCGCGCAGAACATCGAGCACAGCCCGGCACCGCGCAAGCTCATTGATGTCCTGCCGTTGGCGCGACGGACTGCCTGAGACTCAACGTCTGAGCATCCGCATTCGCTATCGTGTCGAATAAGCCTTTCAAGAGCCTATAGCTCTCAGCGGGCACCGTTGCGCCCCCAGGTTGCGAGATGAGGAGCCGGCGAGTATACACCAGCGTCTTGCCGTGTTGAATGTGCGCATGCACTTCGTATCCTCCCAAGGGACCCAGACGAATCGCGGGCGGTACTCGCGGTTCCTCAAATTCGAAGCTTGAGGGGACCTCGATCGTGACTTCATCGTCTTCCGTCCGCGCATAAGGGAAATAGACAGGGTTCTTCCGTGTTGCCGCTGTGAAGACCGGCTTGACGTTCTGACGGAACACATCCGGGACGAAGAATAGTCGTTTGCCTGCCTTCTGCGCGTAGCCAGCCACACGCACGTGACACCGGTAAATCAACGGCTTCTCCGGGTCGGCCGCGTTTTCGATGCCTATATCCGAGACCTCCGCAGTGGTCAGCGTTGCCGTGATCTCGCCCTTGACGGCCTCCTTGCGCTGCTCATCGGACTGCCCCAGAAGGCCGTTCTTGCGTGAAGCGGCGCTGTGTCCCGTGAAATCCTTTTCCAGATCCCCCTCGATGGAGCCGTCTTCCGCGAGGCGCAACGAGCCGCGGAATCGCTCGACGTTCTGGTCGGCGGTTGAGGCCGGCATATTCAGGAACGCCGGGTCCCGCAGATCGCAAAGCAAGGAGGGGACGCCCTCCAGCTCCGCCGCAACCATGCCATGAGGGACGAAAGTGGACGACGGGTCGTAGAACCTCCATCCATCATCGAGCTTCACCGCGACAGCCGCGCGCCTGATGAAATACACATCGGTAAAATTGACGTCGAAGGTCGCCTCATTGCGGTCTGCCGCCAGCGCCCATCGAGCGTCAAACCCCTCAGCGGAAGCGAGCGCCGCAAAAAGATATCTGATGTCATCGGGGCTCCCAATGCCACGGGCCAGGGTATCCTCGGGCGATTTGCTCTTTCCGGCCTCTTCGCGCTCCTGGGCTGTGACTTCGACGGTATTGATGTTACGGATGCGTGAACGGCAGAAATCGGACAAAGCGTTAAGCTTTTCTTCAGGGGACTTGCTTTTCGCCGTAATGCCCTCTGCCACGGCACGCAGATCCTTGCCGGCCTTTATGCGCGCCTTGATCCGGTTGTAGGACGCTTTCCGGTAATGGTCCCAGAATTGCCCCGGTTCCTGACGATTGCTTGGGGTGTAGTAGATCAACGCCCATGCACGGACCTGATCCACGGGAGGCATCCATGGTTCGCGTCGAAGCGCGGGAACATTACTGAGCGTCGCCAGGTAGGTTCCGCCGCCTTCCAACTCGAGCGTTGGGGAACAGTGGAGATCCCAAATGTGCATCGTCCAGTTAAATCCAGGCGCCGTGTATGGCTTGATCCAATAGCGGACGACCTGAATGGGGACGTTGTCGAGTTGAAAATCAAGACGCATCGTTGTGGCAAACCCCGCGTGTTTGATGCGGGTCTCTGTCCAGCGATATTCGATGATTGAGCCCGGTTCGACGCTGGGCATGGTGAACGATATACTCGCGATCTGTCTGTTCCCGGTTTTGGCGACGGTCTCGGAAAAGGCGTCCTGGCCCAATTCGGCGATACTGCCATCGGGGTGAACTGTTCGAGCGGCGAGGTCCGAGATGGTTGCACCTTTTTCGTAAGAAATCCTCACGGTGCTCCAGAAATCCCGGCCTCGTGCGTTGAACACCTTTATCCGACGGTAGTTTGAAAGAACCGTGTGCGCGTAGCCGGTCCCCGGGCTATCCTCCGACACATGCACATCCCAGAAGATCACTTCCGAGTCGGCATCAGCCTCGACTTTAGGTATTTTTTGGGCTAATTCGCCGGGGTCGAGTGGCGCCCACTCCGTGGCAAAGGCATTTCCGAGCACAAACAGGAGTGGAATGAAAAGTATTCGTGGCATACGGGCTTGGTTTTGCCCAGAGCATACTAGAGCGGCGCCCAGAAGTGCAACTGCCCGCAGCCATGTCGTCGACCGCTCCGGTTTTTGAAGATCATGCTGACCCCGCCGCCCATCCGGCTACAATGGCTGCGAGTGCTGCTGGAACTGATTGTTGAGAACTACGCGGTGGTGGAGCGGGCGCATGTTCGCTTCCACGGCGGCCTCAACCTGCTCACCGGCGAAACCGGCAGCGGCAAGTCGATTGTAGTGGATGCCGTCGGCCTCCTCTTCGGTGGGCGCGCTTCGGCAGACATGGTGCGCGGTGGCGCGGATCGCGCGCGCATTTCCGGCATTTTCGACTGGCCCAACGACCCCGGATTTCGCGCTCTGCTCGGCAATGCCGGAGTCGAAGCCTCCGAGGACGAACTGTTGCTGGAACGCGAAGTGCTGGCCAACGGCAAATCGCGCGCGTTCCTCAACAGCCGGCCGGTTACTGCGACCTTGCTCCGCGAAATCGCGCCCTGGCTGGGTGACATCCACGGCCAATACGATCAGCAGCAGTTGTTCCAGCCATCGGTGCAGCTTGCCATGCTCGATGAGTTCGCGGACGCGGGAGAATCGCTGGTTGGCGTCGGCGAAGCGTATCGCGAGTGGCGCCGCAGTTCCGCCGAGTTGGAGGAACTGGACAAGACGGAACAGGAGAAACTGAGGCTGGCCGACCTGTGGAATTTTCAGCGACGCGAGATCGAGGCCGCATCACCCAAAACCGCCGAAGACGCCGATCTGGAAAACGAAAAGCGCGTGCTGCGCAACATTACGAAGCTGCAGGAGAGCGCGAACGCGGCTTGGTCGGCTTTGTATGACGCTCCGGAAAGCGCGGCGACTCAGGTTCGTCTGGCCCTGCGCCGGATCGAGGAACTTTGCCAGATCGATTCAAGCCTGGCTTCTGTGCTGGAAACGTTGCAGCCGGCGTCCATCGCGGTTGACGAGGCGTCCAACGCTCTGCGCGATTATCTGGACCGTCTCGACGTCGACCCCGGCCGCATCGAAGAGGTAGAAACGCGGCTGGCTACGCTCGATCGCTTAAAGCGCAAGTATGGACAGAGCCTGGACGAAGTGCTGGCGTTTTTCGACGATGTATGCGCCCGGCTCAATGCTCTCGAACATGCCACCGAGCGTAGAGCGGCTCTCGAAAAGCAACGGGCCGGGCTGGAGAAGAAATATCGCGAGGCGGCGGGTGGGTTGACAAGCCTGCGGACTGCGGCAGCGAAGCGTATGCGCACTTTGGTGGAGAAGGAGCTTGGATCGCTCGCGCTGGGCGGTTCGAAGTTTGTGGTCGAAGTGCGCGAAGCGGAGTGGAGCGAGCACGGCGCGGACCAGGTCTCGTTTCTAATCGCCGCTAATACCGGTGAAGAGCCGCGGCCACTCGATCGTGTCGCTTCCGGCGGTGAGCTGTCGCGTATCGCCCTCGCACTGAAGACCGCCGGTGGCGCGAGCACCGGGCCCGCCAGCGTGACTCGCACCCTGATATTCGATGAAGTGGATGCGGGCATTGGCGGCAGTGTGGCCGAAGCGGTGGGGCGTCGGCTGAAGCGGCTTTCGGCAACGAACCAGGTCTTATGCGTCACGCACCTCGCGCAGGTGGCCAGCTTCGCCGATCATCACTATTTCGTCTCGAAGCGCGAGCGCACCGGCCGCACGGTAGCCGAAGTGGAGGAGCTCGATTCCGCCGCGCGCACCCACGAAATCGGGCGCATGCTCTCGGGGCAGCACATCACGCCGGAAGCATTGAAGCACGCTGAGAAGATGATCCGCGAGGGCAGCCTGGCGCGTCAATGAGTCTGGGCAGCGCGGGCCACAGCCTTTCTGACCTTTGGTCTTGGCGTCCAGCCGCCTAATTCGAGCGCAACGCTACTGGCGGCTTCGCGAAGCCGGTCGGCAAGATGCCGGTCGTTCATCGATCTCGCCACCACCATGCCGCCGACACAAAGCGCCGCGATCGCCATAGCCGTATCCTCGCGCGGCATTTTCCGGTTCCTGACATCGCGATCGAGAACAGAGACCATCGCTTTGAACACTGTCTCGAAGGCGCTCTTCACCTGCTCGCCGCCCCGCGCGACATCGCTCGGCAGCGCGATCATCGGACACGAATTCTCCACATCCTCGAAGTGTTGGCGCGAGAGGTAGGCGCGAACAATTCCCGGGCCCGCTCCTGCCGAAGCGAGGTCAACTTCTATCCCGTCCCAGCGGCTCTTCCAGTTCGGGTCCGTGAAGAAGCATGACAGCACCTCCGCGTACAGATCGCTCTTGCTTTCGAAATAGCTGTAGAATCCGCCGCGGGTCAGGCCGGCGTGGGCCATGATGCAATCCACCGACACGCCCTCGAATCCGCTTCGATTGAATAACCGCCGCGCGCTGTCGACAATGCGTCTGCGAACCTGCTCGCGGTGACCGGCGGGATACGGCATAGTGCTCCTCCCCAAAATATTATCTTGATCATATTTCCCGGGCATGGTCCAATGCAACGATGAGCATACGACTAACCCGGCGGGAATTGAGCATGGCGCTTGGTGGCCTCGGGGTCATCGCCGCGGGCGCGGAAGCCGATAAACCCGGTACCACCATCCACCAGGAGCACGATTACAAAGCGCCACCGTCGCGCATCTATGAAGTCTTGCTCGACGCGAAGCAATTCGCCGCGATGAGCGGGGATACGGCGGAAATCGAGGCGAAGCCTGGCGGCGCGTTCCGGCTCTTCGGCGGGCGCATCGAAGGGCGCAATATCGAACTCGTGTCCAATCAGAGGATTGTCCAAGCTTGGCGGCCGGCCTACTGGGCCGCGGGCGTCTATTCAATCATCCGATTTGAGCTGGTTCCGCGCGACGCCGGTACTCACCTCTTCTTCGACCAGGCAGGAATCACCGCCGATCTATGGGAGCACTTAAGCGAAGGCTGGCGCGACCACTACTTTACGCGCCTGCACAAATATCTGGATGCCTGACGATTCCCGGCTCGCCGTCCCGACGTCTGGTTATTGTTGCGACAGACGATTCTCGCGAGCCAGACGCACACGCGCGCCCTCGATCTTTCGCTGCACCTTGGCGAACTCGTCCTGATCCAGATCCGACGGCGCTCCCGCCTGGTACTCCTTCACTGAGTTCTGCCATTGCAGCAGGGCATCGCGAACGCGGCCTTCCTCGAAGTATATATCGCCCAGGTGATCGTGCACGGTCGCGTCGCGGGAAAGCTTCTGGAGAGCGCGGCGTAATTGCTCCTCAGCCTCGGGCAGCCTTTTCATGCGGTAGTAAACCCAGCCCAGGCTATCCATGTAAGCGCCGTTATTCGGCTCCGCTTCGAGGGCCTTGTTGATCAGCTTTTCCGCCTCGTCAAGGCGCACGTTCTGGTCCGCGAACATGTAGCCGAGGTAATTCATGGCCGACGCGTTATCGGGATCCAGTTCGAGCACCTTGCGGAACTGGGCCTCGGCGGCATCGTATTTCTTAACCCGCTCATCCATGGCGCCGCGCAGGAACTCGATATCCACGCGATCTTCCTTCGACGTGGCCAGCTTCTCTGCCTGATCCAGCGCATTGCCCATCTCCGTGAAGTTCTTCGCCTTCTCGTAGATTTCTGCCAGAGCTTTCCACGTGCTCAGATCGTCCTTCCCGCCAAGCAACTTCTTCGTTTCGGCGATAGCTTCGTCGTAATGTCCAAGGTCGGCATTGAGCGAAGCCTGAACGCTCCGCACCAGGTTGTCTTCCGGATACTTCTTCACGGCCGCGGCGGCCGCCGCTTCGGCCTTCGTGAAATCCTTCGCCTGCCGCCACACATCCACGATTTCGGCCTGGGCGCGCGGATCGTTGTCGGCATCCAGATCTCCCAGCCGCTTGAATGCCGCAGCGGCCTCGTTATATTGCTCGTTGTTCAGGTAAAGCCGGCCCAGCGTGTCGAGGAGCCGTACCCGGTTCTGCCGCTCCGGCGGACTATAAGATGACCGCTCTGTGGTGGTCAGCAGATCGTTTAGCGACTTGATTGCTTCCGGAAGTTTTCCTTCCGCCTCAAGCAAACTCACGTCGTTGTATCCGACTTCAATGTCGTCCGGCGCCATCTCGCGCGCCTTCGCCGCAGCTTGTTCCGCCTTCGGGAAGTTGTGCATCTGGCGATACACCTGGGAAATGCGGAGCTGCCATTTCACTTCCTTGGGATCCGATTCAGTGGCCAGTTCCTGATAAACCTTCAAAGCAGCGTCGAATTGCTGTGCGAAGAAAAGATCTTCGGCAAGGCCCGCCTTCAGCTCAACATTGTTGTCCGGTGTAACATCGATAGCCCTTTTCAGCGCGTCGGCCGCGAGCGAGTACTCTTTGACTTGTTCGTAAAACTGGGCCAGCGTGGTGAGGCTGCGCGTGCTGGGATCCTTTTCGGCGACTTTCTTCAGAAGCTCAGTAGCGGCTTTCGTATCGCCAACGTCGGCGTACACTTCCGCCAGACCGGTCATCGCGTCTTCGTTATCCGGGTCGAGATTCAAAGCTGCCTGGAAAGCCTTCTGGGCATCCGGCGTGTTCTGGGCGATCTTCTGCAAGCGGCCCAGCCACATCCACGAATCGACGTCTTTGGGATCGAGCTCCGTGATCTTCTGGTACTGTTCGATGGCCTTCTTCAGCATCGTCTCATCAATGTGACTCTGCTGCGGCTCGCCGATGAGGCGCGAGTAGATGCGCGCCAGGATGCGCCGGTCGTTCACGTCGTTGGGATTTTGCTTGAGCAGGTCCTCGGCTTCGGTCACCGCGTCGCGCAGGCGGCCCGACTGAATATAGAGATCCGAAAGCTCCTCGGCGATGAACGTCGCGTTGGGGTCGTCCTTCATGGCCAGCCGGTAGTTCTCGGCGGCCTTGTCGAAGTACTCGCCACGGTTCCCGAAAGCGCCCGCCATCTCCGCGTAGAGGTGCCCCAGCGAATAGTGATAGTAGGCTGCGGACTTGCTGTCTTCGCCGGCGGCGACAGAGTTAGCTCCGGCGGTTGACGCAGCGGGGGGAGTGGAGGCCGTCTGAGCTATCGCCGCTCCGGTTGCCAACAGACAAAAAACGCTCGCGAAGTTGCGTAAACGCATCGAAGTGGGGTTCCTCTCTCCTCGTCCCGATCCCGTTGGGGCGAAACCGCTTTTTACAAGTATACTGCGCCAATTTCGAGCAACACGACCGTTAGTTACGGGACGCATGCCGGAGTAGGACCGTTACTCCGGGTCCCCACGATACCATTCTTTAGAGTGCAACCGCTTGTGGTGGCAATCCTCGGACCCACCGGGTCGGGCAAGACCGGCCTCGCGCTCGACATCGCCCAGCTATTCGACGGCGAAGTGGTGGGATGCGATTCAGTTCAGATCTATCGCCATTTCAATCTGGGCACCGCCAAGACGCCTCTGTCAGAACGGCGCGGCATTCCGCATCATTTAATTGATGCCGTCGATCCGGATCGCCTCTTTACGGCCGGCGAGTACGCGCGGGAGGGCCGGGCGGCGCTGGCCGGGATTACGTCGCGCGGGAAGCTGCCGGTGGTGGTTGGTGGCACGGGATTCTATCTGGGGCGCTACTGGAGGGCTTGTTTCCAGGACCGGTACGCGATCAAGACCTGCGGGAGCGCCTTAAGAGAATCGAGGCACGGCGCGCCGGTTTTCTGCATCGCCTTCTGGGAAGACTGGACAAATCGGCCGCCGTGAGAATTCATCCAAACGACTCTAACAAGCTGACCAGGGCGATTGAAGTTTCGCTTCTTGCCCGCAAACCCATGTCCGAACAGTTCGCGGCGGGGCGCGATCCGCTCACCGGCTACCGCGTACTGAAAATCGGTCTGGCGCCGCAGCGGGCTCTGCTGAATCAGCGGCTTGACGAACGGCTGGCACGGATGTTCGAGAGCGGGCTGATCGGCGAAGTCCGAAACATCCTGGCCCTGGGTTATCCACCTTCGGCTAAGCCCTTCGAATCATTGGGATACAAAGAAGGACTCGCAGTTGTGGAGGGGCGGATGACTCTCGAAGAAGCGTTGGCCGCCGCGCAGCTTGCCACTCGTCAGTACGCGAAACGCCAGATGACCTGGTTCCGCCGGGAGAAAGAGGTGACGTGGTTTGAGGGATTCGGCGAAGACAGCAGCGTTAAGGCAAAGACCCTGGATTTGATCAAAAGTTCTCTGACGCATAGCACCACTTGAAAGTGGGTCTTTATGGTGATAATCTGGAGTTGGCCATTTTACAAATGGAGGCTCGTTACCAGCGGGCCAACCAATATATAGGGAGTCATTACCATGATCAAAAAGTTCCTCATCGTGTTCACGACGCTTGCAGTCGCGGTTGCGAGCGCAGCCACCTACCGCGTGAAGCTGCTGCAGCCGACGGTAATCAGCGGGACGATGCTGAAGGCGGGCGACTACAAGGTAGAAGTTGGCGACAACAAGGCCGTGTTCAAGGCCGGCAAGGCATCGGCGGAAGCAGCGGTGAAAGTGGAGAGCGTCAATCAGAAGTTCACCAGCACCACTTTCCGGTATGACCGTGGCCTTGATGGCACCCTGAAGCTGCAGGAACTCAAGATCGGCGGCAGCAACGTCAGGCTCGTGTTCACGAACTAACGCCGGCCCCAAATCTGTTTTTGCGAGACGGCCCGTGTGAAACGGGCCGTCTTCGTTTTTTGTGGTGGGGCACATTGCCCCACCCGCCGGGCGGGCACAGAAAGGGGGAGGAGAAGACCGCCCTGCAAGCCCGTTAAAGGTCGGTGAGTGCGGCGATGAGGGCGCCTTTGGCCGAACCGTGCAAGGGCTCGGAGGCCAGGCGAACCTCGGAAATCGGCACGGGGAGAGTCTCTTCCTTCAGGACTTTTTCGAACCGCTCCCGGAATCCGGAAGGCAGCGTGGTTCCGCCGCTCATTACCAGCGGGACGGGACGGCCCAGCCTGGGCAGAGTTTTGGCGCCGGCAAGGGCCTCGCGCAACGCCTGTACAAGGGTGCGGATCATCTCGTCGTAATAGACGCCCAGCACCTGATGCACCTTGTCGCTGAAGAAGCCGTTGAAGTGAAAAGACTCTTCCTTGATCAGACGAATACGATTGGCGCGCTCGCCGGTCACCGAAGCGGCGCTCATATCGATGTAGTCGCCGGCGCGCGGAATGCTGAATGAAAGTACCGGTACCGACAGGTACGCCATGCAGACGTTGCACAGTCCTCCGCCGAAACTGATACCGATGCCCGTGTAATTGGAGCTCTCCAGCTCCGAGTAGATCACCGCCAGACCCTCATTAACGCTGCGCACCTCGTAGCCGAGATCGGTGAGAATCTGACGGATGGTGGCTTCGTGATAGGTGAGGCTGTCCTGAGCGCCGGCCGGCGGAGCCGGAACGGTGAAGCACAGCTTCCGCGGCGCGCCCTCCTCGCCCACCATGTGGCCCAGAATCTGGCGCATCATGTTGAGGCTCTCCGGTTCCAACGGGCTGAGCAGCCCGGCGGTCATGGTTCGCCGGATATCCACGTCGAGCAGCTCCGCGAACTTCTCGGACTCGTTGCCGTGTACGATGAGCGCGCCGTCCTGCACGGTGTGCGGGATGTTCTCCCGCTTCAGGACATTCTCGGTCATCTTCGAATAGGGAATGGTTACGAATGCGTTCAGCTCCGTGCGGAACTTAAACGCGCCACCATCTTCACGGGCCACGCAGATGCGGCTGGTCCCAACGTCCAGTCCAAGCGCGCCACTCGCTGTTTTGTCATTCTTCATTGTTCTCTCCCTTCTGTATTGCCGCCCTTGTTGCTGCCAGGATTTTTTCATAGCGTTGCCGGAGTATCCGCTTATAGGCGGGAACCGGAATGCCCAGTACTGACGCCTGTAGTGCTACTTGTTCGTCGGAAGCGTGCAACCCCTGCCAGAGCCGCCGCCCGGTGGATTGCACGAAAATGCGGTCGTAATCGAAGCCGAAGGCGAACACGCTCGCCAGCGGCTCCTGGTAGTTGTCACCGAGCCCAATCCCGGTGAACGGAAAATTGCCTGCCCAGTCGGTGTGATATCCGATATGCATGTTGCTAGGGTTGACCGAAACCTGAGCGTGCGTGACGCAGTTGCCCGCCGGAATCGAGTACTTGTAGCGGAGCATGTCAGTGAGGACACGCGCCGAATGAATCTGCGCCGGACTGATCTCAGGATTGTCCTCGCCCCGGCGCGTCTCGGTTTCGAATGAAACGCCGAGGAAACTGGCGTTGAGATTCACGTACGCGTACTTTTCGTCGGCCCAGATGGACAAGCCGGCATGGTTCGCGATGTTCGATTCGGCGACGATGCGAAAGACGCG
>Ga0116134_1000776_pt1 | contig 16353 bp, 13 predicted proteins | sample June2015DPH_19_5_FD_89737 | JGI IMG/M metagenome (GOLD analysis project Ga0116134, IMG submission 89737) | Peatland microbial communities from SPRUCE experiment site at the Marcell Experimental Forest, Minnesota, USA - June2015DPH_19_40 | ecosystem: Environmental > Terrestrial > Soil > Wetlands... | reverse complement strand
TGGCCACGATCCAAAATAGATGTCCCTGTCCGGGCCGTAATCCACAAGCCGGACCGAACCCTGATCCGCGATGGGCGCGGCATGGAAATGAGCGAAGGCGGCATGTGTCTATTGATGGATGCAGAACTCGAACTCGGCGATGAGGTCGAAGTGGAGTTCACCCCTCATTATTCAGGCAAACCCATTCGCGTGCGGAGCGAAGTGCGCAGTCGAACCGGATACCACTACGGAGTCGAGTTTAATCCCGAGGGCCGGAGTGAAGTTGCCCGCTTGCGTCAAATGTTAAACCCCTTCGGGGATGCAAAATTGTCTTGAAAGCTCTCAGTCTCTTTAAATGGCCCTTATCCCTTCTCGCCAAGGATTTTCGCTTGAAGGGTCCATTTTCTGAGCGGCTCGTTGCCCGGTTGCGCTGCTGAGGACTGTGATCGGATGCTCGGAGGGTTGGGGTGGAGGAACATCTGACTGTTTGGATGTGCTGAATCTCAGCTTTTCATTTCAAAAAGCGACAGCGTGTCGCCGTTCTTAGACCCTACGACCAGAAATCCCTCAAACTTGTGTGCAGCAGATTCTTCATCACGAAAATCGCCGTATGCAAATTCGCAATCGGAAAGCCAAAACTTGATTTGGTCGGACTCGCTGTCTTCCTTCCCGATGAGAAGACAAAAGACGCCTCCAACGATGGAGACGCAAATCGTCCCTCCAACTCTGGCAACTGACAATGAGGGAGTCCTAAGAGCAGCAATTACAGGAGTTCGTTCCTCTGCATACTTGCTCAGCAGGGACAGCGCATCTTCTAGCGTGACATTGATGGCTTGTGGAATCGCGTCTGGGCAACTCGCGGCAGGACGCGTGGGCTCTAAGCGGTTTTCCTCTGCTCCGGCTTCAACGAAATAGGCGGACTTGCTACAACTTCGCCGGGCTTGGAATCGAAGACCTCGACCACCTCTCCCTGATTCCTATTTTCAAGCAAACGCGGCGGCGTCTGCCAGTTCAACTCTTCCAATCGCTTTCGCATCTCATCCCCAGGCGTTTCACAATCATTACGACATTCGCAGTCTGGGCTGTGGAGTTTCAGAAGGGAAAGCAGGCGGCACTTCCAAAGTAGCTGGGTCACGACCCACCTCAGGATTCGGGGCAATCGCCGCAAAGCGTGCGCCAGCAGCCTCAAGTGGCGCGAACTGCTTTTCAGAGAGGCGAGCGTATTATGCCACACGACGAAGGCGTAGTTGCAATAAAAATCGGTTAGTCGATGCGCGGAGGTCGCGGAGCGGATCATGGGGAAGACCACATCTCCGGTTAGCCGACTCCTCGGACCGACCGTCAGAGCCATGAACTTGGACGAATTCCGTGAATCCCTCACAGCAACCGAACCGCCAACAGGACTCCCGCTCGCCCTCGCCGGACGATGGTGGGATGCCAGGGGCGATTGGACGCGGGCGGCCTAACCCTACGGCGGCACGATCTTTCCGTCAAGCTTCCCACCTTCACGTTCAAACCAGTACATTCCCTCGTGTTCATGCTCATCTACCAAGAACCCAAAAGACTGACAATCACTAAGGGCTTCGTCGCTACGAAACGGAGTTGAATGTATGTTTCCAGCTACATTGAGCGGCTGAGGGGTAGTCGAAAAGAAGCCTGTGGTTGCCCCCACTTTTGCGCTTCCCGCCCTGCCGTTAGTAATCGTGATCTCTCGTGCCTCATGAGGAGCCAAGTGAAACACGAATATCGAAAACACAGGACGCTGATAACTGTCGTGGCAAAGAAGACCCTGTATGTCGACGAAACGTCGCGCACCGACAACATCCTCGCCGTATGTTTTTCGACTTGCAGTCGGGATATTTATTAGGAAATCCTTGCCGCACAGCATCCGACTATGGATACGAAACTTCAGTTGAGAAGCATAAAGGTCTCTGTCAGACCGATTAGTTAACCGAAAACTGTAAGTCTGACCGGCAACACCTTGGTTTGCAAATCTGACGTTGGTCGGACTGACATTCAACGAATAGGGCCAAAGTATCCACCCAAATGCTGCTGTTCCAACTCCAACGAAACACAAAACGATTCTGCGACTGGTATTGCTGTGCAGCCAAGGTGAATGCAGCGTCGGGTGGACGCTACATGCAAAGACAGCCACTGATATCACCACGATGACCGTTCTGCCGGTACTATTAGCACCTAACTGCGGAGCCAACAGAAGGAGCGCCAGAGCCATGACACAGGTCAAAGTCCAGAGCGCAACATCCGCTGTCGATATTCGGTCTTTCGGTGTCGGCACACCCGTCGCCTCCGAACCCAACTCTCTCACGTTTCTTCGACAGGCCAGCTTTTGCCAGCCTCATTCCGCAACTTCTCCGCTACCTTCGCCCGAATCCGCAAAGGGATTGCCACTTCTCGCCCCAACCTGAAAGTAATGTACTCGAACACCCAGCCCTTCTTCCTTTTCACCTTGATCTCGCTCCATCGGACAAGCAGAGGAGGGTGCATGAAGCGAAAAAGGAACATGCTGGCCAAATACAAACCCTGCGGACTGACTCCAAGCGTCAGCACGTTGTTGTAGTTCGGCAGCCACCGCATCTGTCCGCTCTGCATTCTCCACTTTTGTCCGTTGAACGGTACCCGTGCGCGATAGAGTTTCGCCAACGAGAACCAGCCTCCAACAAAGCTGATAGTTGCAGCGACCAGAAACCACAAACAGAGAAAGTAGATTGGGAAGATCGCCGCTGACACGGAGGGATGCTGGTCAATCCAGTGTTGAAGGTTCATGCTCGTCAGTTAAGTCAATTCCCAATCCCAGCGACAACACATGGAATTGAGCGATTGATTTCCCGCCCGAAACCGTGCTCCGCAGATACACGATATTGGGCTTAAAATATGCCTTATGGCGAGGAAAACAGGAATGAGCGGTTCATCCCTCTGGATTGTAACGATTGTTTTGTTGGCGCTTGCTGCATGGATGTTCTTTAAGCGATAGGCCGTTAAACCGTCGGCCCAGTCTAAGCTGCCCATCTCTTCTTCGCTGCTCTGAACCTCGTCCAGTGTGCACGAGTGTTGATGGCTTTTTCTCGATCTCGTCTGGACGGCGATCTAACTTTTTGTCCAGTTGTTCAGTCTGCCGCTGCAATCTATCGGCTTTGGTGCGTTTCTTTGCCATACCCACAGCTTGGCACAAAACCTGATGCCAAAGCGGGGTTCTACACAGCGCAGACATCTGTGCCCACATTTTCCAACTCCTCTGCAATTCTCTAACCTACGCTTCCGCGCGTCTCGACTTTCTCCTGGACAACAAGTTGTCCAGATAGCGTGACTTCATTTGCTGGCTCGCCATGACTTGTTTCAGCGGCGGCAGTTTGAGAATCACACCAAGAATGGCTGCCATCGCGCGATGCCGGGCGAGAGCCTGATTGTCAAAGATGAGGTCCTGGAGTTTGCCACGCTCAATGGCCATGACAACCGTGCGATGAGCGGTATTCATGGGCGTAATCACGCGTTGCCCCCGTTGCTTCAGCCCGATGGCCTGCTTGTCGCAAACCCGAGCGCACACGCCGCACCCAAGACAGATCTCTTGGTTGACCTTCGCTTTCTTGCGTTTCTGGTGGCGCGGGTCTCCCGCTGACACCATGCCCATCGCTTCTACCGGACAGACATCGGCACACTTCATGCAGCCGGAACACTTGTCCTCAGCGATGGCGGGCAGAAAGTTGGTGGTGCTGATGGGAGTGAGAACTGCGAATCTTTTGACCGCCAACATAGCTTCGCAACAGCACCCGCAGCAGTTACAGATGAAGGACACACGCTCGCGCACGTTCTCCCCGAATTGCACCAGGTTGCGATCACGGGCCTGAGCGAGCAGATCGTGACATTCAGCCTTATCGACGCGGCGGACGATGCCGTGTTTAATCAGCGAGCGCGCCGTAGTGTTGAAGGTCATGCAGATGTCCGTCGGTGCTTCGCAATTGCGCCCCAGATGCGATGCCTTGTGGCGGCAATAGCAGGTGCCGATGCCGATGTGCGCGGCCGTTTCGACGACGTGCGAGGCTCGCTCGTAGTCGAGCACGTGTAGCGTATTTTCCGCGGTCAATACGCGCTCGTTGACGAAGGCCCGTCCGATTTGTGTTTCACCGGTTGCGAAGAGCGCTTTGATGAAGTCCACCTCAACGTTGAGGTACTGGTAGAAAAGTTCGGCGAGGAGTTTCTGGTCGTAGTGGTCGCCGATGCGCATCATGGAGAATTCAAAGAAGCCGGCCATCGGCGGCGGCATGACGAACATCTGGCCCTGGCGCGAGTCGAGGTCGAGCATCATGCCGCGCGAAGCCAGCGCTTCGAGGATGTTGCGGGCCTCGGTTTCGGACTTCTTCCAGAGCAGCGCTGCTGTTGCGGCCGTGAAGGGCTTGATCGGAAGCAGCGCAACCAGTTCGGCCTCTGCCGGCGTGAACAGGACTTCGAGGATTTGAAACAAAAGCTCGGTCGGCGGAGCCCCTTGCGGGAAACGGTTGATCCGCTCCGACAGTTTGCGATAGCTCTCCCTGGCCGTGTGATGCGACATGGAGATAGTGTAGACGAATCGGCCAGGGCGAAAGGGCCGGCACATTGCTTTTCGCCTCCCGGTTGTGATCCCTAAGTACGGATGTATGCGCGACTCGTTCTTGCGCGCACTCTTGTGCGTTTCCCGAGAATTCGGGCCATTCGCCTTAGGGGGTATTGCGTCTCAACGGGCAGGAACTGCCCTTCGAAGAGGCGAGACGCCGACATCTGAACATAGATAAGTGCGTCCTGTCAGTGAGAAAGGTCACATATTAGTGTGCGGTGATGGCCAAGAGCGACGGCACAAAAAGCTGAACTCAACGGGACCAATCCGGCCCCATTATTTCCGCTACAGGTGGTCCCTTCTCGCGAAAGCGGGAATGGGCAAAGACGAGCAGAACCACGGCTGCCAGAGCGAAACTCAAACTCACGATGAGTACGGAGGCTGCGTCGTCACCGGTAACCACGAACGAGGAGACCAGCGGACCCAGCGCCGATCCCAGCAGCTGCATGGCGGGGATGAGCATTGCGACGCGTCCCGTCGGATCTGCGAGGAACGCCAAGCTAACATGGAACGGCATTAGAAACATCCACACGAAGCCAAACGCGGCGCACAGAAGCGCGAAGCGCAGGGTCGCGCCCGGAGGCAAGCCGTGCATTCCGAATGGGATCGCTGCTAGCGTCAGGGCGCTAACGATCAGGGTTCGAACCTTGCCTGGGAGCCGCACGGCCAGAGAAGCGGTCGTGCCTCCTAGCACCTGCATCAACTGCACTCCGGCAGTCAGTGTTTGTGCGGCCTGGGCGCCAAACCCGGCGCGCTTTCCGAGGGGTTCCAAATACGCCCATATCGCGCCAATGGCCGCCAATTGCAGAAGGGCAAATGCGAGGGGCAACGCGGCGGTAACTGACCAGCTGAACTTGTCGAGAGTTTGCGCGGCCAGCGGCGCTAGGCGCACCGGCAGCCAGGCGACGGCAATGCAGGGTACCAGCGAAACTGCGGCCAGCATCACGAAACCGCCGTGCCAGCCGGCGCGCGGAATGACGAAGCCTGCGAATATCGCGGCCAACGCCGCCTGGGCTAGGGCCTGCGTCACCAGAAAAATGCCGGCGATGCGGTCCGGAACCCGGGAGCGAACGATGATGCAGGTCGTCACCCACAGCAACGCTCCCTCGCCCAGGCCCGCAGCGGATCGCACCACCGCCAGGCGAGCGTCGCCAGTCACAAATGTCGTGGCCACATCGAGCGCGGCGACGAACAACGCGGCCGCGATGCCGACGAATCTCAGGCGCGAGAGGGACATCAGCGCATCGCACACGACGATGCCCAGGCCGAGCGCGACGATCTCGCACATGGCGATAACGCCCACGCCCGAGAGCGTGGCATTGCGCGCTTCGACCATGGTGCCGAGCAGAATCGGCTGGACACCGATCACCAGGAGCGCGATGGTGCCGATGGTCAGAGCCGACGCGATGTTCGCGCGGCTCTGCGCTGGCGCTTGGAAACTCGGAAGGTCAACGTGCATTCGGTGAAGGTAAATCCTGCGCCCGCGAAAAACTCGGCCATCCGCAACGACTAAGGGCTTCGAAGGTGCTTACTCGGTGCTTCTTCAAAACACGATCTTCGCCTGCAACTGGATCAGGCGCGGCGATGAGTTCGCTCCCAATCCCGTACCGTAAATACTGGTCGGTGAGCTGACGGTCTGAATAACGGACCCGAATTGAGGGTTGTCAAGGTTCATGACCGGGAAGCCGAAATCGGGATGATTGAAGACGTTGAAGAAACGGGCGCCAATCGAGAATTGTTTGCCTTCGCGATGGAATAATCCGAATGCCTTCTCGACGGCGAAGTCGCTGTCAAAGTACCCCGGGCCGCGGAACTGATTGCGGCGCTGCTGGCCCCAGTTGGTAGTGGGGTCCTGAAAATTCGTTGCCAAGAGACACGGAGTTGAAGGGTTCGCCGCCGACCCGCTGCAGGAGTGGCTGGTCGGCCCGGTGATATCGGCAAACACATACTGAGTGCCGAGGCCCGCAAGACCGTAGTAGGCAGCGGTTGTGGTTAGTTGCAGGGCCGAGGTTGCCTTCTCGCTGACGACGGTAAAGGGCAAGCCGCTACGGCGCAGAATTGTCCCCGAAAACGACCAACCTTTCATCAAGGCGTTGGGCCCACGGCTGGTCAGGTGCCGGAAGCTGTCGCTCCACACGTAGTTCATGGTGAAGCTATGCTGGATGTCGTAGTCCGCGTTTCCGTAGTTATATTTGCGAATGTTGTAGGGGTCCTGGGGATAGATGATATCCGCGTACACGCCAATCGTGTTCTGGCCGAAGGGCGAGAGCGAGTTGTTGGAAATCTCATCCGAAGCGTGGCTCCAGATATAGCCCGCTTCGAAGTGGAAGCCTCCGCTGAAATCGTGTTTCGCACCGATGACCAAGCCGTGGTAATTCGAGTTGGCGATGTTTTGCTGTTGCGAGACCACGGCAAATCGGGGGTCTGGCGGAGTAAGGGGAAGGTCGCCAAACGGTTGGGGGAAAAGGTTGGCGTTGAACGCGTTCAGCGCCGAGTTCGAGATTTCTTCGTGGGAACCGTGGTTGCCCACGTACTTCACACTGAGAGCGGAGTTCCAGCCCAGCTCCTGCTGCACTTCCAGGCTCCATTCGTAGTAACGAGGGGCTTTGACTGAGGTGGCGTTATAGAAGTTGAGCGGGGGAATGGCGCCGCCGCTGGCGAAGCCGGCTTGGTACTCGGCATACGCACCCTGCGAAACGGCCCAAAGATTAGCTGGCGTTTGCGCCGGCGAGAGCGGCAGGAAAGGAATGACAAAGCTGGGATCGAGGGGCGGATTCTGCATGAAACTGTCGATGGCGCCGGTGGGGAGCGTATCGGCGAAGATCCCCGCGCCGCCGCGAATCACAGTTTTGCGGCGGCGATCGAAGGGCGTCCAGGCAAAACCGATTTTCGGTTGCGCCACCAGCGTCGAGACTGAGGGAAAGGCTGTGCTCAATCCAGAATCAATCGCCTGGTTGACCGGTTTTGAGGTGTCGAGCTGGTAAAACGGCGCGGAGAGACGCTGGAAGCAGTGAATCTGGCAGACCGGGTTGGAGAAATGATCGAAACGCAAGCTCATGGTCAAATTGAAGTTCTTGGTTACGCGCAGATCGTCGGCCCCATAAAAGCCGAACTGGTAGAGCGCTATCGGCACGTCGGTGCGCGAAGGAAAGCTCTGCACGATCTCGTTGCCGGTTGGTTGGTAGTTCGGATTCGTTGGCAATCCCCCGCCACCGGCGGCAAAGTCGCCCAAACTGCCTTCGAGAACTAGAGGGGTCACATAGAGGAACGTGCGGTCGCTGACGTCAGCGCGGCGGAAGCTGGCTCCGAGGCGGATGCTGTGGCGGCCATGCGTCCAACTGAAGTCGTCAGTGAACTGATACTGAGTCGTGCTACGACCCTGCGGAACCTCCCAGTTGCCGACGTTAAGGGCTCCATTCGGCGTCCCTAAACTTCCGTCCCCAAAAATCAGGGAACCGGGGAAGGAGTTGATCGCCGCTGCCGGGTTCTTCATGAAGAAGTAAGCGCTGTACCACAAGAGCGAAGCATTGAAGACGTTGACCTTCGCCGGACTGAAGACGTGGATCGTTTGTACCTGGGACTGCCACTGCGGCTGATCGCTGGTGACGTTGAAGTTCGGGCTGATGGGATCGACGTAGGTATCCTGCCGTCCGTGCTCGTGCACTACGCGGACGAAGATCGAGTCCTTGCTGCCGATGTTCTGGTCGTAACGGCCGATGTAAACGAGATCGTGGGTATGTCCCAATGGGCCAGCCTGAACCAAGACTGCGCATGGGTTCGACGTGCCGAAGCCAGTGAAGCCGTACTCGCCGACATCGCTGCAACCACCGCCTGGCAGCGGCTGCGCTCCCCTCTGGGAAACACCGTTAAAAAGAGCAAAGGCTTGCTGATAGAAAGGCACCGAGGCAGACAGCCCGGTGTTGTTCAAGTTGGCAATGACTGCGGTCTCGAAGGGCACGGTCGGTAGATTCACGGGGGTCGGCGACGGAACCGCCAGATAGATACCTTCCATGTCGAAAAAGAAAAATGCCTTGTCCTTCTTGATGGGTCCACCGACCGAAGCCGCGAACTGGTTGGCGTTGGCAAACGAGCGCGGAAGCCCTTGCATATTGCGAAAGTACTCGTTGGCGTTGAGCGCGTCGCCGTTCCACCAGTAGATTGCGTTGCCATGCAACGTGTTCGTCCCTGATTTCGAGACGTAGCTGACATTCGCTCCGGCCACGCCCCCATAAGAGCCGTTGTAGGCGTTGGCCATCACCGTGCTTTCCTGGATGTCGTTGAGACCCAGCGCCATATTCGCGGCACCGCTGTTGTTAATGTTGAAGTAAGGGTCATTTATGCTGGCGCCATCCACTGTGAACAAGTTCGACGTGGCCGGCAAGCCATAGACTTCGAAGTTTCCTCCTCTCAGGCTGTCACCGGCCGTATTCATGACCGCGCCCGGAGTGGTGAGGGCCACTGCCGTCAGGTCGTTGCCGGGATTGGGCTGCAGTTCGATTTGTTTCTGGGTGAAGTTCGTCACCAAGTTCGCGTCTTTGGTCTCAATTTCCCCGGCGCTGGCCGTTACCGCAACGACCTCGGTTGATGAAACCACTTTGAATTGAAAATTCGCCGTCAAACTGCCGCCGAGCGACACCTGTACGGTTTTCGTGATCGTCTGGAAGCCGGCCCTGGCGGCTGTTGCCGAGTACTCACCGGGCGGCAATAGGGCGAACCGGTAAGAACCCTCCGAGTCCGTCGTCGAAGTCTGCGTCGTCCCAGTGCTTTTGTGAGTCAGCGTAATGGTGGCGTTCGGCACCATCGCGCCACTCGGATCTGTGGCTACACCGCTCAGGTCTCCGGTGGTTCGAGTCTGCGACAGAAGGAAGGTGGTACACAGCAAGGCCACTACGAAATACCGAACTAGGAATCTCATAGATTCACCGCCGTTCAGAGCGAATTTATGGCATCAGCGTAATATGAGCAATGCTCGGATTGCAAGCCAAAAAAGGGTTGAGAGACATCCGGCATTGTGAACCGGTCCCACCCAAAATTCCCGGGCTTCGGTTGTTGCAAGATTCAACAACGCAGCTCCCTAGCGTGCCCTCGGAGCAGCCGTTCTTAATACCCACTGATGCCTTCGGGCATGACACCGTTGCGATAACTGGCAGCAGCGCGGCGTTCGTCCCGCAACAGCCGGCGATTCGCAATGAGCCTGACCCACCCCGGTATCACCCGGATCCGGTTGCCCGAGGCATGGGCGATGACATAGGCTTTCGCGCATTTTTCCTGGAGCTCGGTATTGCAGAGAACCCGCTCACATGTCATCCCCAGGCATAGCAACTGCTCCCCCAGGAGCACCGCATTTGCGCCGGACCGAAAAGTCCTTCTCACCACATCCGCCGGTACGGTTGCGGCATCGGCTAGCGGCTCGGCCGGCGCACCGATGTGCCGTGCCTGCTCGTCGAAGAGCGTCGGAAAGGAGCCGCCGCGGTGGGCAAGCAGACGCGCTCCTTTGGGGCTTGAGATCGTCACCGCGCCGACATCGGCCCGCTCTCGATAGATCGCCGCATGCAAGATCGTCGCATGAAGTCCGCTCCCTCCCTCACCGATCGAAAGCGGAGCCGTGTGCAGATCGGCGACTCCAATCTGCCGCCAATCTTCGCACCCCGATGCGATGATCATTTCCGTGCTCCCCGGAACCCGCGTGGAAAAACTGTCCTCGGGAGTGTTGAGAAACCCTTTGCGGGCCAGACGCCGGCTTCCCTCCATCAATTGCGCTTCAATCTGCGTCCGTTGCACGATGGCTCCCTTGCCTTAAACGAGTTTCAGCACATCCTCGAAACGGTCGAGCGCGTCGTCGATGACCGCATCGGTATCGGCTAGTCCGGTGTACATGCGGCTGCCCGCGATCGTGACGATTCCGTGGGCGCTGAACGCTGCGCCCATTTCTTCCATCATGTGCTTGCGCGGCCCGAGTTCTTTCATCAGTTTGATGGGATTGCGCATACTCATGAGCAGCACGCCCGAAGTTTGCAGGTGAACAATCGAACCTTCGTTGTAGGTGACGAACGGTAAACCCAGCCGGTCGATAATTTCGCTGAGCCCTTTCCGCAAACGATCACCGGCTTGCCCGGCTTTCACCGCGGCGTTCGTGCGCTTCATCTCTTGAATCGCGAAATAGCCGGCCGCACAGGAGAGTGGGTTTGCCGACAGGGTTCCTCCCACAAATGCGCGCTTCGAGGTCACCCCGATTCCTCCAGCCAGCAGCATCATCACGTCGCGCCCTCCACCAATGCCGCCTGCCATCGGGTAGCCGCCAGTCAGGCATTTCCCTAGCACGGTAATGTCCGGCTTCACTCCGAAATAGCCTTGCGCGCCGCCCATGCCGACGCGAAATCCCGTAACCACTTCATCGAAGATCAGGAGTACGCCAAACTCGTTGCAGAGTTCCCGAAGTCGCCGGTTGAAGTCGCGATGGACGGGACGCATGCCGCTTTCCGGCCCCAGTGGCTCAACGATAATGGCAGCCGTGCCGCCCCGGAATCGGTTGAGCCAGAGCGTTCGCCGCAAAGCCTCCAGATCGTTCGGGAACCTTTCCTGGGTGTATGCCGTCGACGCCCGCGGTATGCCGACAGCTTCTCTGCGCCCGGTGCCGGGAATGCGCATGCCGTAGACCATCTGGTCGCTCCAGCCGTGATAGGCGCCCCCGATTTTGATCACCCACTTTCGACCTGTATAGGCGCGGGCGAGCCGAAGCGCGGCCATCACGGCTTCCGTTCCCGACCCGAGCATGCGGAACATTTCGACGGCGGGCATGGCCTCGCACACTAGTTCGGCCAGTTTGACTTCGTATTCATGCAACAGGCCGGTGACTGCACCGCAGGAATCGAGCAACGCATGGACTTGCTGCCGGACGGTTGTGTCATTCGAGGCGAGCAGTGTCGGTCCTCCGGCCTTGAGGAAGTCGATATAGCGGTTGCCGTCGACATCGGTCAGATAGGCGCCGTTAGCGCCCGTGATGGCCAGCGGGAAGGGATAATTGAAAGCGAGATTGTGTTGCACGCCGCCGGGAATCACTTTCTCAGCTCTTTCCGAAAGATGCCGGGATTGCACGCAGCTTTCCTCGAAATACTTGAGCACCTTCTCCATGTTTTCCCGGCGAATGGGACGGATTGGCTGCCTCACAAGTGCGGCAAGGCGGGCGTAGATCTCGTCCGTATCGGGCCAAGCGGAAATTCCGTATGCAGGTTCGGCAGCGTTGTTGTTCACCATGGGCAGGTTTGCATATGTGGCGTTCATTCGACTGACTCCATCTTCAACAAATCGGCTAACAGCATGAGGACATCGGACCTGCTCCCTTGGCTCTCCGGATTGCTGCAGCGCTCGATTGCCTCTTGAAAATAGTTTGCACAGGCCGCCTCCAACGCCTCTACCCTCGCCACAGTTTCGGCCAGCGTCGGACCGCAACAGACCACACCGTGATTGCGCATAAGATAAGCGTTGATTCCCGGTCGCAGCGCCTTCTCCAACTTTCTCGCCAGCCAACTCGTTCCGGAAGGGGCGTACCCAACCAATGCAGCTTTCGGGCCCAGCATCGACCGGTGCAGCGGATGCCGAATCTCCAATTCTCGTCCCAGCAGCGTGTAGGCGCTGGCAATCGGCTGATGCGTGTGAATGCTGGCGTGGCAATCTCGCCGTGCGCGCAGGATGTTGTCATGCAGGTGGTGTTCGACCGAAGGGCGACGTTCCCCTGCAACGAGAACGCAGTCACGCAGACGCAGCACGCAGATATCCTCCGCTCTCATTGCGTAGTAATCGGTGGCCGAGGGCGTGACTGCAAAATGCTGCTCATCAATCCAGCAGGCGACATTTCCCCCTGTGCCCGCGAGATATCCCTTGTTGGCCAACTCCAGGCAGGTCCGAACGACCTCGCAGCGCACTTCATCGAAGTGAACATCAGCAAAGCTCATGGACGCGCTTTCTTTTGCCGGTTTAACTGCCGATATAGAGGTGCTAAACGCCGGTATGCGTGCACAAAACTTTCGAACATTTCGTCGTAGGTGCCCTTCCTCCCGGCATCGGGTAGATAAGTTTTGCGGATGCGGGTCAAGCCCGGGACATCGTCGTAGGAAAGAGCGCCAATCCCTACGTGGCCGATAAAGGCCGCCCCGATGGCGTTGGCCTGGATCGGACACTCCAGTTGCCGGATCGGAATGTCGAGTACGTCGGCAAATATCTGGCACCAAACATCGGAGTTCGCGCCCCCGCCAACCATGGTGAGTTGATGGAGCGGCTTGCGGAGAAAGCGATCAAACTGCGCAGCCATCCATCGCGTGTTCAGTGCAACACCTTCCAGGAAGGCACGTATCACGTCCTCACGGGAATGCTCCAAAGAGAGATTCAACAGGCCAGCCCGCAGACTCGGGTCATCAACCGGGCTCCGTTCCCCGAACAGCCAGGGGGTATAAAGCAAACCTCGTGCTCCCGCTGGAACGGATGCCGCAATTTTGTCCAAAATGGAATAGGCATCGGGAGGCCGCTTCCCGCTAAGCCCATCCTGATGGAAGAGGATCTTGTCGCAGAGAAAAGCGAGATTCGAGCCAGCCGACGACTGCATAGCCACCGCCAGATACCGGCCCGTTATCGCGCAAGGCACCGATGCGATCTGCGAACGCACATCTGTTTTTTTGAACGGAACATGCGCCTCGATCCACGAGGATGTTCCGATGTAAAGATGAGCCTCGCCATCCCGAACTGCTCCCGACCCGATTGCTGCCGCTGAATTGTCGACACTGCCTGCCACCACGAGCGTCTCTCGGGAGAGCCCTAACTCATCGGCAACCGAAGTGCACAGCGGCCCGAGCACATCGGTGCAGCGCACAATTTCCGGCAGCTTTTCCATCGCAATGCCCGACTGTGCAACCAACTTCCGGTCATAGTGGATGTTGTTGGCGACGCGATTGTCCGTAAGCCACGTCGTCAAAATCGAATCCACCGTGGCCACGAACCTGCCCGTGAGGCGCAGGTTCATATAGTCGAGGGCGTTTAGGAACTTATGCGCCTTCTCGTATACTGCCGGCCATTGTTCCTGGATGAACGCGATGTGTCCGGCGGAGTCTTTGCCGGAAAGAGCGGGAGCACCACCGGTGAGCCGGAGCCATCGCCACAACTTGACCGGATCGTAGCCGGCAACAGAGAACAACGGGTTTCCCGCCCGGCGTCGGATGGCTTCCGCGCCACGCATGTCGATCCATGACATAGCCCGGTGCAGCGGTTTGCCATCGCGATCGACAGGGACCGTACATTCTCCCTGGCACGAACAGCAAATGGCCGCGATTTCTCCCCGCAGTTCCGGTAAGCCGGCGAGCACTTCCCGGGCCGCGGCGATGAATGCCGTCCACCAATCTTCCGGCGCTTGCTCTGCACCGACTTGATCGACTACATAAAGATGGACAGGATGGAAAGCCCATTTCTGCACGACTCCATCCGCCGCCACCAAGGCACATTTGCAGCCCGAGGTTCCAAGGTCCACGGCCAGCACAAACCGTTTATGAGAAGTCGTGGCCATTGCCTCTGCTCCTCCATCCAACTCAGCCACACCAGGGCACTTGGGAGTTGTGAGGAAGAAATACTACAACTATGAAATCGCCAAAACTTCAGGCCCCTGGATTTGAGTCCAATTCCTCTCCGGGTCAGCGGCGCTTACTCTCTAAACACCGAAGTAAGACGATTGGCTGGGGCAATTTCCCTCAGTTTTAGTAGAATATGAGCAATAGTCAGCTTTTGTCAAACAGGTATTCTATAGTTTGTGCTGAGCGACTGAGTCTTGCGCGGACATGGCGGAATCCGATGTTCACTTCCGGGACGCAACGATACGAGGAAACGATGTTTGACGCAAAGAGAAGAACGCAAATCAAGCGCATACCACGTCAGGAACGCAGCCAGGTCCGCTTTGAAGCCGTATTGGAGACCGCCCTCCGCCTGTTCGCGGCCCGCGGATATGAAAGCGTCTCCATGCGCGAAATCGCCCGCAAGGCGAAAATGCCGATCGCTACGGTGTACCAATATTTCCCGATGAAACTCGCGATCGTACGGGAGATATGGGCTCGCTACACTTTCACGATCTCCCAAACTTTGGCGGAAGAGATTCGCCGCGCCGATCAGGATCAAACGAACGACACAACCGATATCATTGGAACCATTGTTGACCGCATGGCCGAATCGCAGGCCTCAAACCCGGCCTTTATCGAGATCTGGAGTTGCGTGGGCGCATCGATGGAACTCCGTACGCTTAATGTCGAAGACACGATGCAAAATGCCCGGCTCATCGCGTCTGCTTTGCACAGGAAGCATCCTGCCGCCGACCCGACAGCCCTCTACGACCGCGCCTTGATAGCAATTGAGATGGCGAGTTCGACCACGCGGTTCGCGCTCGCCTTGCCCGAGCCACATCGCGCCCGCGTCCTGCTTTCTTTGAAGCGGTCTCTCTCGCTGCTTCTCGACCCGGCGACTCTCGACCGGGATCGACCTTTCCCGGCAGGGAGAGGGCCGCTCGGAAAGCTCTTTCCGCCCTCCGCTGCTCGTAGGATTCCAAGAAGGAAGTAGCTCACTACCGAAAATATGAGCGGAGTGGAAAGCGGTTTGGTTCCCTCGCCCACCATGTTGATACGTGGAAGGCTCGATCGACATGCTAGGACAGATGCCCGGTTAGGAAACTGTAGCCTCAGCGGCGGGCATCGAAAACGGAAGCACCACCTCAAAGTCGGTTCCCTTTCCAACCACGCTGCTCACTTCGATGCGGCCATGGTGTTGTTCCACGATATGGCGGGCGGTTCGACACTCAAGCCCTGCGGTTTCCGCGCCAGACTGACGCGAAAAAACAACTGCCGAGACTGCGGCTTGTCAGTGAATTTCACCGTGGCGGGATCGACAGTGGCATGTCCACCATCTTTCCCTGACTCAAGCCATTCACCTACTTAGGATTGTCTTATCGTCTTTGGAGACGGCTCACTTCAGTCTGATTGCCATCTGTGTCGATTCAGCGCCCATGCACCCTGAGCTTTCACCCGCGCTGACCGCGAAAATGCCTCAAATACTGGAGTGTGTCCTCCAGAAACTGGTCTAAGGGATGAACTTTTGCCAAATGTGGCGTCCGAGTCGGCCAGATCGAAGTCCCCCGGCTGGGGTGTTCCTACTCTGTGTGCGCGTCACGAGCTACGGTGACGATGCGCACTGCGCGCCGGTCGCGCAGCGAATAAGCTTAATTTGAGATCGGTATGCTCGTAGGTAGGACCTTCCGCCTAGCACGAATTCTTCGTGCAAGGAAAGGAGGCACGTCATGCTGCTGTTCCTGTTGTTACTCTTCCTAGTTGGGACTTGCCTGCTCCTGCTGCTACCAGCCCTTTGGGCGGAACAGATTTACCACACGTATCGCGAAGGGCGAACGGTGAACTGTCCGGAAACGCATGCGCCGGTGTCGGTGCGGTTCAACGCCTTGCGGGCAGCTTGGAGCGGCCTGTCCGGCCCCCAGAAACTGCGACTGACCGATTGCACGCGCTGGCCGGAGCACGCCGATTGCGGGCAGGAGTGCGTTCCGGATGCGGTGTTGGCCAAGCCCGCGTCTTTCGTGGACCACGTTTCCGTGGCGAACGAGAAGAGTCGTGCATTTGCCCGTGCTGCTCGGAGGCGCGGCGGCGTGGGCGCTGGGCATGGCTTGGCACTCCCAATACTTGTTCCGGCCACGATGGGCGATGGCGCTCGGATTGAGCGACCCGCAGACCCTAACC